>Ga0334887_1002103_pt1 | contig 23296 bp, 22 predicted proteins | sample GraSluR1_MG_10_FD_207217 | JGI IMG/M metagenome (GOLD analysis project Ga0334887, IMG submission 207217) | Sludge microbial communities from methane-producing bioreactor in Wageningen University, Netherlands - Granular Sludge_18_07-R1 | ecosystem: Engineered > Bioreactor > Anaerobic >...
CCGGTCACAAGCTGAGTAGCTCTTATCCTTCAGTCCTCAGGCATTCGTGACCAGATTTTCGGCTCACATTAGACCTACAAAAGATCAGAACGGGTGCTCGCCCACCATGAGCTCACGGATTCAGGAAGAAGAAAGAAAGCCTACCAGAAACAAGTGCCCCTTATTTGATGTGTCATGTATAATGAGGCTATCGATGGACCACAATGCTATCAGTGTTAAAAAAGCAAATGGGAATTCAGACAAGATGTTGTTTGAAAAGAATATGGATATTGACAATGATGATGCAATTAAACAAGCTGAAAAAGCAATATATCTTTGAAAATATTTAAAATGTACCATATATAAATAGAAGATACAAGTTGCAATAGCTGAAATAATCAGAGTAGAAATCTTCATGATGGTTACATTTTGTGGAAATTCTGGATAAAGCTTCCAGATGATTGCTAGAAATGCAGGGTAGAGAATGGGATACTTGGTTTGTATCGGATCCTCAGGGAGGTTGATGAGTCGGTATCCCTGGCCTGTTGCAAGTGCCTTTGCATTGATTACATAAATTCCGTCATCATGAAATATACCGCAAACCTCAGGAATCATGCAATAGTAACCTAATATGATAACGAAAAAAGCGATTATAGATACTGCAAATATGTCTGTAGTTATGAAAGGAGTAATGGGAGCTGAACAATCATCTTTTTCAGCTAAACGGCATTTTATAAACGCGAACATAAATTATAGCCTTGGATGGTGGATATGTAAGTAGTATATATATTGTTATATGCAGCTAACAAAAATCATTGTGAATATTTATTGTACATTCCATGCAGACTTACATCGTAGAGCGAAGTCTGCCGCGGAGCCCGGAGTTAAAAGTGAAAAATCTGTGACAGATAAAACTGTAGAACATTACCAGTGCGACGGCGCATAGATGAGCGGCGTCTTCCGGGTTTAGGTAAAAGGCCAGGCTTTGGAACAGGTAGAGCCCAAGGATGCTCAAACCCTGGGTGAGAAGAAGCCCTACCACTGCAACCATGATGAACGTGCGTGCCTGATGTAGTAATGGGCGTTGGTGGTTCCTGAAATTGAAATATTTGTTCAGTATAAAGTTGACTATCATTCCCGCACAGTAAGAGATTGCCACGGCAAGGCTGAAGGTTATGCCTGTGTGAGATAGAAGCCACCGTCCGCTCAAGTTCACGGCAGCCGCAATGCCAGCGTAAATAAGGAAGCGGAAGAACTGAATATGCAATAGATTATTCTCGCTCAGCACCCTCGAGATATTGGGCATCAATGTTCACTCTCCAGAGGTCGTACCGGTTTCTGTTATTTGAGAGGATGTTTCTTGTGGCCAGCATGCCGGTGTAGATGGCATGATCCATGTTATTGTACCTGTACAAACCCCCGCGGCCGACGGGCATGCAGTTTTCAAGCGTGTCTATTGCACTGCGGATCTTCAGAAATGATGATCGGTATCCCAGGTAGTAGGTAGGATATGTTTCGGTCTCTCGAACAACCCAACCCTGGAGTGCTGAACCTTTTGGTATAAGATGCAGCAGAGTGAGTTCGTCGACGGCGAAAGCGATAAGATCGTCGTCGGCCATTTTCCACAGAGGGTCATTTGCAAAAACAAAATATTCGACGCTCAGAAGAGAGGTGCCCTTTTTTGCCGGCATCTTATTGCTAAAATTATTATAGTTTGCTACGCGAGCCATTTTGACATCAGGTGAATGAACATAAATCCATTGGTCATGGAAAAGATCAGGAGCGTCTACAACAAGGTTGATCGTAATGTGATCTCTGTAATAAAGTGTTTCAGTTGCCTGAATAATCTCATTGTCAAAGCTTGGATAAATCATGTTTATAAACTTAGTTACAGGGATTCCAGTTATTAAATGTTGGAAGTAAATTTCGGTTTGGATTCCATCATTGGAAATAGCTTGAATTGAATCAATTTTATTATCTTTTGTATTGATATTAGTAACTGTATGATAATTCAAGAACGATTGACCACTGTCCAATAGAGATTCCAAAATCCTTTCATACATCATTCCAGATCCATTAGTTGGATAATCAAATTCATCAACAAGTGTTTTGATATTTTGTTTTTGGATACCAAATGCATTTTTTATCAAGGCTGATAAGTTAAGCCCCTTTATCCGTTGTGCAGCCCATTCAGCAACTATTTCTCGGCATGGTATGCCCCACACCTTTTCGGTATATATCTTGAAAAAGGTTTCATAAAGCTTCTCTCCAAATTGTGCAGTAACCCACTCCTCGAAGTTCAGTGCTTTTTTCGGGTCTCGGGTCATGCAAGCGTATGAATAGGAAATAAGGGCATGCAAGGACTCGACAGGCCTCAACTTTGTGATGGCTTCAATAGCGTTGATCGGGTACTTGAAGAGCTTGCCGCTGTAATAAATGCGAGTGAGACGTTGCACCGGCCGAAAATCATTGCCGAGAGTCTTGTGCCAGAGGTGATTGACTTCCTTATTGCTGGTGAAGAAACGGTGAGGACCTATGTCAAAACGATTTCCGTCGAGTACTTCGGTTCGAGCGAGTCCGCCAGGCAGGTGATTCCGGTCAATGATGACGACGTTGTTTTCTCCCAGTTTCTTGAGTTCATATGCAGCCCCCAAACCGGCTGGCCCTGAACCGAGTATACAAATTCTTGCAGTGAGAGTCCTCATTGTTTTTCACAATCCTTTTGATATCATTGACGCCATAAACAATAACGAGCCGGGTGGTAAGACATTTCGTATCCACTTCCTGCCTTGGTATGGCTGCTACTGTACTTCCGATGTGGGATGATTATTTTTTCCCAATCCCCCGCTGCGCCGGGACAAAGTCCAGCAGGGCATAATTTGTGCGCAATGTGTCGATGTTTTCTCCGCGCTGGTGGATTCGGTTCCTGTCGATGGGGCCGAGCCAGTCGGCGGCGGTGTGCAGATACTTGATCCGGTGCGGGTTGACGCCCATGAGCCGGGCGCTGGTGGCGTCGACAGCCGGGAGGTTGCGCCCCATGACGAGGACTCCCGACGGAACGGGGTCCCCCATGATGGGACCGTCGCCTTCCATCCCCACGATCCCGTCCACGATGGCAAAATGAGGTCGAAGGGTGGCGTTGATATCGAGGATGCTCTTCTCGATTCCCGCGTGGTGCAGCACGTTCTTCGGCCACCCGTAGTAGATGCCGGGCATGACTCCGAAAAGGTTTTTCATGGAGAGGGTGACTCCCGCCCAGTGGTGGGTTTTCATCTTCGCCAGGGACACGATCCAGTCCACCTGGCGCAGGCATACGGGGAAGGTGAGTGTCCTGAGGCGGCTGTAGCGGCCGGCGTTGACCACCGAATAACCCTGCTGCTGGTTGAGGTCTACGAAGGGGATGCGGTCTTCGAGGAGCACATCTCTCAGGCCGGACTGTTCGAGCACGAGCAGGGTGTCGGTGTAGTGGCCCGCGCCTTCGGCTGCGATGACGCTGGAAGCTCCCATGTGAAGGAAAGCCTCCACCGCGCCCCGGACGACCAGCGGGTGGGTGTTGATGTGTCCCCTGCCGGCGTGGGGTTCCACCAGGTTGGGTTTGAGCAGGATGCGTTTGCCGGCGATTTCCTCGCGGAAAACGCCCAGTTCACGCAGGCCGGAAAGCATGACGGATGCCAGGTTGGCGTCGTAGTTCGAAACGGCGGCGACGAATGTGTCCGCCTCGAGCCGGGGTCTCCGCCACCGGTTCCATGTCAGGATTCCAGCGCCCAGGGCCGTACCGGCCGTCGCCGTGGCAAGGAGGAATTCTCTTCGGGTCAGCCGTCTTTTCATGGACATCTTCACATCGCGGTTTATCGGGCGGTTTTCAGCCGGGGGCCCTGCCGGACAGTATGCCGTCCATCCCGCCACCGGCAAACCATGCGGCGGTCATCAGGCCGACCGTTGCCGTATCGTATTCACCGAAAAAGCGCCTTTGTTCCCAGCTTTCACTCAGCATGGCGCGGGCGTCGGCCGGCCGCTCGCCCCAGGCTCCAAGCCCGAGCAGTCCCCAGGACAGGGAGAGAGGCGTGCGCACATCCCGCACCTGGGATTTCATGCAGGCGAGGCCAGACTCCACGTCTTCTCTCGATACCAGGCCGGAGAGCGCATCGAGGGCCATTCCGGTGGTGTCCGGCATGGCGTACAGGTCCCGGCCGAAAATCTTCGTGTTGCCGTAGTTCCAGCCTCCTGAAGGAAGCCGGCGGTCGAGCAGCATGGCTACGGCTTGGACGGCCCGTTCGTGACCGCCCAGCACCGATGCCTTGAGGGCAAGCAGGGTGAGAGACGTGGGCACGACCCACGAATGGGTTCCTTCGATGTACGACCAGCCCTTGAGTGATGGATCGTGGCCCACGACGTTGTCCCGCCCTCTTGCCCAGTGCCGCCCGCTTGAATTCAGAAGAAAATCCAGCGCCCGTGACCGGGAATCGTCGAATCGGGGAATTCCCTGCCATGCCATGACGGCAAGAGGCGTGGGCCACCAGGCTTCGGGATTCTGCGGAGAAACGCAGACACGTCCGTCGGGCTGCTGGTTCCCGGCAAGGCGCGTGCACGCAGGACCGACAAGGACCGGGTTCGACCCCGATGCACGCAGGGCGGCCACGGCCCAAGCCGTTGCGTCGGGGCGATCGTCCTCCCCCGGGCGGTTTGCAAAGCCACCGGAGTCGAGGACTCTCGACATCAATACGCTTATGAAAGGGCACGAAGACATACGTATTGCCGGATCGTCAAAGGCCGGAGAAGGCTCCAGTTGACAGGAAAGCCCGTGCGCCGGGAATAGCCTGGATACAGGCGCAAATGCCTGTTCAAACGTGGCCAGGCAAAGGTTCCTTCACGCCAGGCCGGAAATCCCGAGAAAAGGTGATAAAGTCGTTACAGCCTTGTCACCAAAATACTCAATATCTACCAGAACATGCATCTGTTACGCAACGAAATTTCAATGCCGGGTGTCGAACTGGTTGTCAATTGTGTGGAGACGACCGCCGTACCGCGGTCCTGAAGATGGAGGTTCTTCCGTAAAACGCGTACCCGCACAGTTGTCGCACAAAGGTGGAATGCACCCGCAACAATGTCCCTCCTGCAACGACGTCCTTCCTAGAACAATTACAAGTCATCATTATGGTCGATGAAATCCCTTGATACGGAATGTGGATCCATTGTATGTATACTCTGCGGGATAAGGCCTTCCTTCTATAAGCATCGTTTTTATACGACAAAATGGGATTCCAATCGGGGAGCCATACATATGGCGCACGGACCAACGGGCTTGAAGAGGCTTATATCTCCCGGAAGTGACGAATCCGGTGCGGTAGTTATCGTCCTGGCGCTTATGCTTACCATGATGCTGGGTTTTGCCGGGCTTGCCATAGATACGGGCAATCTCATGCTTGTGAGAAACGAGCTGCAGAACGCAGCAGATGCGGCGGCGCTGGCTGGAACTGCAGGTTTTTTCCCCGAGGGTCATACGTCGAAAATTCCCGACTGGTCGTCGGCTGAAGCTGCTGCCCTGGCGGGAGTACAACTCAACAAGGCCGGCGGTGTGACTCTGTCCGATGCGGATATCGAGACAGGGTACTGGAATCTTTCTCAGAGTGAGGCGGGTCTGCAGGGTCAGGGCATCACACCCGGAAGCGAGGATGTGCCGGCGCTGAAGGTGAGGATCAGCCGATCCGCAGGCAGTAACGGAGGCCCCGTATCCACCTTTTTCGGTGCTTTCCTGGGGAAAGGTTCGTTGGATGTGAGTGCCGAGGCGACGGCGGTGCTTGTTTCTCCAGGTTCCGTGGAAGCGGGGATGCTTTTCCCGGTGGCCGTCAGCAAGGCCCAGGCGGACCAGTACTGGGGAATCCCCGGGGTTTCTTTCAGGATTTGTTCCGTATACGATCCGAAACACTGTGAGGAAGAGGCGGCCGGCCAGTGGACGTCGTTCCAGGTCGACGCGAACAATGTTCCCACCATCAGGGATCTCATCGCCAACGGTAACCCGACGCCTGTGGCGGTCGGCGACCAGATCTGGATCCAGCCGGGAACGGAAGCGTCACTTTATGACCATGTCACTCCAGGCCGGGACGTCCTGATGGCGGTGGTCGAGTATATCGACACCCACGCTTATGTGCCCGTGGTGGGATTCGTTCCGCTCCATATCGAATCGGTCAACAAGACCGGGAAATGCAAGTACATCCAGGCACATTTCATCAATGACTTCCCCCCGGTCGACGGCAACCCCGCCGGCCCGAAGTACGGGGCCTGGATTCCTCCCAGGCTGGTCAGGTAGATTCCCCTCCCTACTGCCCCTTCTTATCGCGGTATTCCGCCAGGAGGTCCTTGACCTTCCTCACGGGTTCGGGCGGCAGGAACTTGGGGCCGAGGTCCGACATGGCCTTGTCGCTCAAATCCTTGAATCCGGCGATCTGGGCGGCGTCCGGCGTGACTTTCTGGACTCCACGTTTGAGAATCAGTCCGAGGGCTTCAGCGTTGTCCCTGCGTGTTTTTTCCACGAGTCTTTTCAGGTGCCTGTCGCACACGGTTTTCATGATTTCCTGGAGCGGGGCGGGGATCTTCCTGAAGGCTTTCGCGTCCATGACGAGGGCTCCCCCGATGTAGGCGAGAGGCAGGTCCGTCATGTACTTCACCTGGGTGTTCCACTGGGTGACCAGCGCGTAGTAGGGGGAATTGTAGACGACGTCGAGCAGGTTGGTCTGGAGAGCCATGAGGACGTCGGGGGCGTTGATGGCCACCGTCGACACTCCCGCCCGGTCGATGAGGGCCTGGGAGAGGGGAGCGTTGGCCTTGGCCCACACGCGCCTGCCCTTGAGGTCGTCGATGGAGGCGACCGGACTCGTGGACAGAAAGTAGATGAAGCCCAGTTCGGGCCAGCCGAGCACTTCAAGGCCGCGGTCGGCAAAACCCTTTCTCAGTTCGGCGTCCATTTTGCCCATGACGTAGTCCACTTCCCGGGTGTTGTCGAAAAGGAACGGGATGAGCAAAGCCCGGGTGTCCGGATTGATGTCCGTGAGGGCGGGCACGCTGAACGCCGCAGCGTGGATCATCCCCACTCGAAGCTTCCTCAGGACGTCTTCTTCGTCCCCGAGTACAAACCCGGCAAACATCTTGAACCCTACCCTGCCTCCCGTTTCCTTGAGCAGATCGGCGTTCATTTCGTTGAAGATCTGCATGAGAGAACTGTTCTCGGGGGCCAGGGTGGCCAGCTTGATTTCGTGTTCTGGAGGAGCGGCGTGCACCGCCGTCGCCATGGCCGAGACCAGGGCGAAGATGGCGAGGAAAACGAAATAGATCGAGGTTGGACAGGGCCGCGGGTGGGGAAAGCTAGGGTGTGTTCTCAAAATAGACCTCCATGTTGTCGAGAAGCCGCCGGGCCTTTTCCCTGGCGATGGTGTTGGCCAGGGTGAGTTCGGGCACCTGGTCCGCCGGAGTGTTCAGGACTTCCTCGAGGGTGGCTCTGAAAAGGTCGCGATCCCCGACGGCTCGAAGATAATACTGCGCATAGTAAACCCTCGATATGAGAAGTCTGCCTCCTCCGAGGGAGAAGGCGCGTTCGAAATGCTGTTTTGCCCTGGCCGGATCTCCCCCCATGACGGCCGGCTTGGCGGCGAGGAACACGGCCATCAGCAGGTGGGGGCTTCCGTGGTAGAAGGAGTCGTCGAGTTCGAGAATCCGGCGCATGAGGGCTTCAAGGGCAGGCAGATCGCCCATGGCGTTTACGTCTCCCGGCTTGCACGCCACCCAGCTCGCCCATGCGCTCGCGGTCCAGAAGAGTTCAGGCACATCCTTCCTGCGGTATCGGCTGAGAAAAGTCTTGAAGTCGTCCAGGTTTCCGGATGCGGCCGCGGAAAAATCGGCCCTGGAGGAGAGTGCCCGGAATCCGTATTCCTTGGCCTGGCGATAAAGGGGTTCGGCTTTGCCGGGTTCGTTGTCGGGAATGAACGAGGATGCGTAGGATGAATAGGCCTGGCATCCCGCGATGAGCAGATCCTTGTTGTTCGGGTAGGCTTCGATGAGGCCGTCGACGAGCATGATATAGGCGGGGGTTCCTTCTTTTACCACGAGGAGGTTCGACTGCCTGGATGCGGCCGCCGCCACGTCCTGCACGGTGAGAGCCACCGCCGCGGTTCGGACCGGCTTCACAGGCATGCATCCGCCCGCCGCGAGAATGACACTCGCGGCAAGCGGGAAAAAAGCCAGGTTGCGCAATGCGATTCGTTTCGACACCGGTGTATCGTCCGATCACTCGAGGTTGGATATCTCAAAAATTTCGGCGGATTTCGTGTCTCTTTCCTTGCGTATGTTTATTTGCTCCCCACTTGTTTGTCAAGCCAACAACAGACAACTATTCCTCACCGGTCAGTCATATTGATTTCCGGTCCGAGGGTGAAATGATGTATATTTTTATGCAGGTGAATGCAGACCTGGTAGAACAGGGGAAACGGGCAGTCTCCCACCCGGCTGCCGGTGGCCGCCACGACGACGGCCGACGGGGAGGGCGCGCATGCGGCCCATGGTCGGCCCGGGGGAGTGCTCTCGAATTCTTGCCAGCACAGGAGCCAGCACATGGAAAGAGACGACTCGAATCGGCCGACTCGAAAACATACCCAGGCGATTCACGCCGGCAAGCCGGACAACTCCTCGTACGGCGAGTTGTCCGTGCCGATATTTCAGACTTCCACCTTTGCATTCCCTGACGCGGAAGACGGAGCGGCGCGCTTCTCGGGAGAGAAACCCGGATATATCTATTCCCGTTTGAACAACCCCACGGTGAATGCCCTCGAAGATGCCGTCGCTTCCCTCGAAAACGGTTTCGGAGGCGTAGCCACGGCTACAGGCATGGCGGCGGTAACCGCGGTTCTCATAGCGCTGCTTGCCCGCAGCACCCACGTCGCGGCCACCGATTCTCTTTACGGGGCGACCCGTGTGGCGCTGGAACTGGAACTTCCCCGGTTCGGCGTGGAAACGACCTTCGTGGATACATCCAACCTGGTCAGCCTGGAACACGCGCTGCGCCCCGAAACCCGCCTGGTTTTCCTGGAAACCCCCACGAACCCCACCATGATCCTCACCGACATTCGTGCGGCAGCCGAAATCGCGCACAGGCACGGCGCGCTTCTCGTGGTGGACAATACCTTCGCGAGCCCGTACCTGCAGAGGCCTGTCGACCTGGGTGCCGACGTGGTGGTGCACAGCATGACCAAGTTCATCAATGGACACAGCGACGTGCTGGGAGGGATGATCGTTGCGCGGACAGAGGAGCTGCACAGGGAGTTCAAAAGAACGCTTTCCATCTTCGGAGGGACCATGGACCCCCACCAGGCATGGCTCATCCTCCGAGGCCTTCGCACCATGCCGCTGCGGCTCGAAAAGGCTCAGAAAAACGCCCTCAAGCTGGCCCGCTTTCTCAGCCTGCACCCGAAGGTCACCTGGGTGCGCTATCCCGGCCTGCCCGACCACCCGCAGCATGAAATCGCCAAGAAACAGATGGACGGATTCGGGTCGATGATCTGCTTCGGAGTGAGAAACGGACTGAAAGGCGGCATCACCGTCATGAACAGCGTGCGGCTCATCACTCTCGCCGTTTCGCTGGGAGGCATCGAATCCCTCATCGAACATCCCGCGTCCATGACCCATGCCGCCATACCGAGGGAGGGCCGGGAAAAGGCGGGCATCCTCGATGAACTGGTGAGGCTGTCCGTGGGCTGTGAGGACTACGAGGATTTGAAGGAAGACCTCGACCACGCGCTCAGCCTCATACAATGAGTTCAGAAATCGATGCCCGGCTGCGGTTCGATGCCTTTGCGATACGCGTGCTTGATTTCGTTTACCTGGCTGACGGTGTCCGCCAGGTCGATGACCTCGGGGTGGGCGTCGCGGCCGGTGAGGACGAGGTGCATGAGGGGAGGTTTGAGGCGGATCAGTTCGAGGACCTGGTCGAGGTCGACCAGGTGGAGTTTCAGCGCGTTGTTGATTTCGTCGAGGACGATCATGTCGTAGCCGCCGGAGGAGATTCTCTCCCGTGCCAGGTCAACGGCCTTCTGTGCGGCTTCGCGGTGGGCGGAGCGGGGAAAGGGGTTCCCCTGAATTCCGCAGAATCCCATGCCCGTGTGGATCAGTTCCACATCGCAGTCGATTTTGTTGATGCCGTCCCATTCCCCGGTGTAGAAATCGCCTTTCATGAACTGGATCATCAGTATCCTGAGGCCATGGCCGCAGGCGCGGACGATCATCCCGAGGGCCGACGAAGTCTTGCCTTTACCGTGGCCCGTAAGCACGACGATAAGCCCCGTCCTCTTTTCAGGCTGGAAGCGGTTGATCGGAAGGTCGGGCGTGAGTGTTCCGACGTTCTTTCTTGTCATGTCGTAGAATCCTGTCCCGCGTTTTCTCCGGTCCGTGTACCCGTCTTTTCCAATGATAATCATCGCAGGGTCTTCATGGAGCCGAGGAGCGTCGGCGAAGCGGCCGGGAACCGGTTATGGCCGGGTCTCAACCTGTTCGTGTGCCTCATCGAGAGGCACGAAGTAGACGTCCGTCGGTTTAAGCTTGCTGTTGCGCAGGTATTTCGCCCTGACCTTCATACCGATCCAGTCGAGGCCCGCGGCATCCGGATCGACCCCCAAAAGACGCCCGAGGAAAAGTGTGTCCGCATCGTCGAATTCCACCAGGACGAGTACGAAGGGAGTTTCGGGCAGGAATTCTTCGCTCCCGTACCGGCAGACAGTAAAGGCGTGGACGGTTCCTTCGCCGGGCAGGCGCACCCACTGTGTTTCTTTCCCCGAATACATTCCGTGCCCGCGGGGTGTGGCATAGACGTAGCCGGTTTCCGGTTCCCTGCATCCCAGCAGAACCCCGTTTGAAAGTCCGGCGAAAAACGGGCTGTCCTGGCCGTAGCTGTGCGAGTAGCGGATCGAGTATTCCTGTTCGATCCGCAGCGGGGTCATGTCTTTGAGTTGATGGAGGCTTTCCGTGGTGAGGTTCTTCGGAAAAGGGATGTCGTGCACCACGTAACCGCCTGAAGTCTCTGCGCGCTTTCCCGGCAACCTGCTCATATGCGATCTCCTCGTGATTGAGCTGTGCTCCGCCGTTCACGTGCGGAATGCAGTTTTCCATATGCGGCCCGGAGCGTTCCCGCCATGGCCGCGCTCCGGTTCTCACCGTGAAAGAGAGAAGGTTCTTCTCATAACCGATCCAATCAGCTCCGGTATTCTCTCGTAAACGTGTACCCGGACTGTTGCCGCACAAAGGTGGAATACACCCACCGCAACGTCATTCCCGCAAAAGGCGGGAATCCAGGAAGGTTAACCGTGCATGGCAGGTAGACCAAACGGTACGCTGTAAGTCGGTGTGACATCGAATCCTGAGCGGGTATGGCAGCATCACAAAAAGGATTCGCCGGGAAATAGGGAGTCAAGATGCGCTCAGACTGGATTCCCGCCTTCGAGGGAATGACGTTGTGTTGCGAAATGTTGTTGTGTTGCCTGGTGAGCTCGTGGTGCCGATTGAGGTTGTTGCGAAAATGATGTCGTGATGCCATCAATCCTTAGTTTTGTGTGCGTGGTCGGGCGTTATCCTCCTGGTTCGGGTTTGTCCATTCAACCGGCGTGTATTCCCGGCTCAACCAATTTATGGCTCCACTTCGAGAACGGTTACCGTGATATAGGTGCCCGTTCCTGCGTGGCTGTGGATGGCCCCCTTGACGGGGTTTCTGATCTGAAGGGCCGCGTCTCCGAAGTGCCTTCCAATGCCCTGCTGCAGCTGCCAGACGGCAAAGACCGCCTGCATGAGGCCGGTGGCACCCACCGGGTGGCCGCAGGCGATCAGGCCGCCGGACGGGTTGACGGGGCACACGGGTGCGAAGGGCAGGTCCAGGCCGTAGTCGATGCCGGGCATGAACGTCCTGCCGCTTGAAGCCAGTGGGCCTCCTTCCCCGTACCGGCAAAGGCCCATGTCTTCATAGGTCTGGATCTCGGAGGAAGAATAGGCGTCGTGGAGTTCTATGAAGTCCAGTTCGTTCATGGGGTCGAAGATGCCCGCCTGTTTGAATGCCATGTTCGAAGCCACCCGCCCGGCGCGGAAGCTGTGCACGCCAGGGTAGCGGACTCCCCTCCCCCAAAGGTCCCTGTAATAGGATCGAGTGTCTTCCGAGTTCTTTTCCTGTTCCGTGGCATAGTCGCGCATGAAGGCATCGAAGTCCACGTGGGGCCTGTCGGCCATGCGCATGGCATCGGTGCCGCGACCGATCCCTGTAATCTTCACCAGGGGCCGGGGTATGCGGGCTCCGGATGCCTCGAGGCGGCTCAGGCCGTCCTCGGACACGAGAATGCACGCCGCCGCGCCGTCGCTCATGACGCACGTGTCGAGCATGGTGACGGGCCATGCAACCATGGGGGATTTTCGCACGTCGGCAATCGTATAGCGCCTGCGTTTCTGGGCGTAGGGGTTGTGCAGAGCGTTCCTGTGATTCTTCACCGACACGTGGGCCATCTGTTCCACCGTTGTGCCGAAGACCTTCATGTGCCGAGTCACCATCATGGCGTAGTAGCCCGTGTAAAAGCCTCCCACGGGATAGTCGAAGCTGACATCGGAAGCCAGTGCAATGAATTCGTTGCCTTTCCATGTATCGACCCGGCTCATGGTTTCAAATCCGAAGGCGACGCAGACATCCATGAAACCGCTGGCGATGGTCTTCCAGGCTTCCTGGAGGCAGATCCCGCCGGTGGCTCCACCTCCCTCGACCCTGTGGCTCGGCTTGGGGCAGAGTCCCAAATAGTCCTGCACCATGGTGGCCGCCTTCAGTTGCCTGGTGAAGTGATCGCTGAAATAGCTCGCCACGGAACCGTCCGCCAGTTCGTTGAACTTCCTCGAATCCAGGCCGATGCTTTCAACGGCATAATCGTATGCCTCCTTGACCAGGGCCTGGAACGTCTTGTCGGACCGTGCCTTGGCAAACTTGCTGACTCCTCCCGAAACCACGTGGACTGGCCGCATACTTTTTCTCCGGGGTGTTCCCAGTGGGGGTGGAACCGAACTCCCTTGTTCATGTCCGCAATATAATCACCGGCCGCGGACGGGCAATGACGTTCTCGGAAAGGAGGTCCCGTTGAATACCGGTTCTAGAATTCCTTGTGGTTGCCCTTGTGGCGGGAACCGTGTGCCTGGCGGGGGTGGACGGGTTTGTCGACGGTATTGATCGATGTTTCTGAAAAAGCCGTTGCCGTGGCGTTTCCACTCCATCCGCAGGAATTGGAGCTCCCCCGAGCCCCGGCTGTGGTCGATCTCTCAAATGTATCGGAACCAGAACTGTTCGACTCTCTCGAAATTGCTGCGAACTCCCTTCGCACCGGAAATAAAGTCCCCGTGCCCCGGCAGCATCCACTCGGAATCCAGCCCGGCAAGCCTCTTGATGCTCGCTTTCAGCGTTTCGCCGCTGCCTCCCGGCAGATCCGTCCGTCCCAGGCCGTCTTTGAACAGCACGTCCCCCGTAAAAAGGGCTCGCTTCCCGGGCCAGTAGACGGAGACCGATCCGGGTGAATGGCCGGGGGTGTGGATCACGTGGAGTTCGAGTCCTTTCACGTCGAGGTTTCCTTCCTGGAGGAAGAAATCAGGTGCACAGGATTCCACATCGAAGGCTCCACCCGAGTACCTGGCCATCTCCTTTACGAGGTGCCAGTCCGTTTCGTGGATGGCAAAAAGGGCCTGCGTGTCTTTCTTGAACAGCTGTACCGCTTCGAAATGGTCGGGATGAGCATGGGTGCAGATCACGAGATCGATGTCGGAAATCCCGGCGCCGATCTGCCGCAGCCCCATCTCGACGTGGCTGAAGAGCCCCAGGTGACCCGGGTCCACGAGCACTCGGGTCGGTCCGTCGATAAGATAGGTGTTGCAGTTGTTGGCACTCATGGAGTTCCACATAAAACCGTGCAAACCGTCGAAAACTTTCATTCTGTTCCACCTTTCACAGCTGCGCTTGCGATTGACTCCCGGCTGCCGTCTTTATAACAGAGTTCGACGTCCTCCAGAATAAAAAAAGGCCTTGCAGCCGCAATGTCCGCCGGCAGCAGGGCCTTGAATCCTCGATGCGCGTGAACGATTTTTTGTTTCTCCTCCCCGGGTTCACCCCGAGGAGGATATTCCCCTGGCTCTCAGTACATGTCTTCCATACCGCCTCCCGGCATGGGAGGAGCCGGTTCCTTCTTCTTGGGTTTCTCGGCCACCATGGCTTCGGTGGTGAGAAGCAGAGACGCCACGCTGGCGGCATTCTGCAGAGCAAACCGCACCACCTTGGTGGGATCTATGACACCCGCCGCGGTGAGGTCTTCGTAAACCTCGGTTTCGGCGTTGAACCCGAAGGCGCCGCTCTCGTGCTTCAGCCTTTCGACCACGACGGAACCTTCCTGCCCGGCGTTGTTGACGATCTGGCGGACGGGTTCTTCGAGTGCCCTCTTGATGATGTTCACGCCGTAGACATCTTCCCCTTCGACCTTCATGGCATCGAGGGCGGGCAGGCATCGCAGGAGCGCAACGCCGCCCCCCGGCACGATGCCTTCTTCCACCGCGGCTCGAGTGGCATTGAGGGCGTCTTCGACGCGGGCCTTCTTCTCCTTCATTTCCGTTTCAGTAGCCGCACCCACCTTGATCACGGCCACGCCGCCCACCAGCTTGGCCAGGCGCTCCTGGAGCTTTTCCCGGTCATAGTCGGACGTCGTTTCCTCGATTTGAGCCCGGATCTGCTTCACCCGGCCCTCGATGCCATCCCGAGTCCCCCCTCCGTCCACGATCGTGGTGTTGTCCTTATCGATGCGGATGGTCTTGGCCCTGCCAAGATCGTTCAGGGTCACGTTTTCGAGCTTGATTCCCAGGTCTTCGGAAATGACCTGGCCTCCCGTCAGGATGGCGATGTCCTGCAGCATGGCCTTGCGCCGGTCACCGAAGCCGGGAGCCTTTACGGCGCACACCTTGAGGGTGCCTCGGAGCTTGTTCACCACCAGGGTGGCGAGGGCTTCTCCTTCGACGTCTTCGGCGATGATGAGCAGGGGCTTGCCCATCTTGGCGATCTGTTCAAGGATGGGCAGGAGGTCCTTCATGCTGCTGATCTTCTTTTCGTTGATCAGGATCAGGGGTTCTTCGAGTACCACTTCCATGCGCTCGGGGTCGGTGACGAAATAGGGTGAGGTGTAGCCGCGGTCGAACTGCATGCCTTCCACCACCTCGAGGGTGGTTTCCATGCTCTTGGCTTCCTCTACCGTGATGACACCTTCCTTGCCCACCTTGTTCATGGCTTCGGCAATGATGCTTCCGATGGTTTCATCGTTGTTGGCGCTGATGGTGCCCACCTGGGCGATTTCTTTCTGGTCCTTGGTGGGCTTGCTGAGCTTCTTGAGTTCTTCGACGGCGACGGCGACGGCCTTTTCGATACCGCGCTTGAGCGCCATGGGGTTATGGCCGGCGGCCACGAGCTTGGACCCGACGCGGTAGATGGCCTGGGCCAGGATGGTGGCCGTGGTGGTCCCGTCTCCTGCCACATCCGATGTCTTGCTGGCGACTTCCTTGACCATCTGAGCGCCCATGTTTTCGAACTTGTCGGCAAGTTCGATTTCCTTGGCCACGGTCACGCCGTCCTTGGTGATGGTCGGGGAGCCCCATGATTTCTCCAGGACGACATTTCGGCCCTTGGGTCCGAGGGTAACCTTCACCGCGTCGGCCAGGGTGTCGACGCCCTTCATGATCTTTTCCCTGGCATCGGCATAATATTTGATTTCCTTGGCAGCCATATGGTTGATTCCTCCTGTGGCAGACTGTTGCTATTGAACGATGGCCAGAATGTCGTCCTCACGCATGACCAGGTGTTCTTCCCCGTCGATCTTCACTTCGGTGCCCGCATACTTGTTGAAAAGGACCCGGTCTCCCTCCTTGACGATCGGGGGAGTGACCTGCCCGTTTTCCAGGATCTTTCCTTTTCCGACGGCGACAACCCTGCCCTGCTGAGGCTTCTCCTTGGCCGTGTCGGGTATGATGATTCCTCCTGCAGTCTTTTCTTCCTCCTCGAGACGTTTGATGATGACACGATCCTGCAACGGTCTCAGTTTCATAACGCGGTTCTCCTTTTTCCTGCAATTGAGGTTTTCCAGGAAAGAGGCCTCCCCAGTCGGCCTCCTCCACGATCCTGACCAGGATGTTAGCACTCTATCAATTCGAGTGCTAACGGCAAATTTACTCATCGGTTGAGAATTATCAACTGGAAATTCAGATTGTTTTGGAGAACTTGGAAACGTATATAACGATTTTCCAGATATGAAGCCTGGATATGGATTTTTTCAGGGAATCTGTCTTGCTTTCTTTATATGGTTACGTTTTTTGTTTTGTCAATACGAAGGCTGAACGGGATGGGCGGATCGCCTTCCACGTTGCGGAAGCACTCCAGGCGGCATATGTCTTTTCGTCGGCAAGGCAGGGGATTGGGTCGAGGGAAAGCAGGTCCAGTGTACGCATAAAGTGTGCAAACGGGGAGGGCCGTTGCATGCCGTCGAAAAGCAGGCTGTCCCAGAAGGAAGCGGCGCTGCCGCTCAGATTCCCGCGCACCGATAGGTACAGGTCGCGTCGTCTGCTGCCCGGCAGAGAAGCGGGAACTCCTCTTCCTGCCAGGAAATTTTGTGCCCTGGGGATGCCGGCAAGGAAGAAGGCGAGAAAGTCGCTCCCGTGTAAACTCATGATCGCCGCTGTCTTGAGTTCATTGAAAAAGCACGCGGGCTTCGATATATCCACGGCAACGACGGGGCAGGCATTCAGGTGGAGGAAAAGGAGGGGAACATCTCCCGATCCCGCGATGGTGAGCACCGATTTTCCGGCTGGCATGCAATCCGCGAGACCGTCCCACGGCTGCTCGGTCGCCATCAGATAGGGCGGGGAATCGAGATGGAAACAGGTCCGGGGAAGTGCTGCATGATGATTCGACAGCAGACGGTCGCATTCCCTGTACAGTTCGTCCTGTGGCAAAGACATCCAGCTGTGGCTGTGCATGGCATCCTCCGCCGGCCGTCCTGCGGATGGATTTTTCACTTCCTGAACTGTGCGGCCGGAGGTTCGAGCATGTCCGGAGGGAGAAGGAAAGCAAGGGAAAAGGATCAAAACGACAGGGTTGTCTATCGCACGAAGATGTGGACGAGGATGCGCGGGCGGGTATGCCGGGAAGGGATATCCAGTGTTGTCCCGTCCCGGACGCCGGGAGGGATTCGAATCGTTATGTTTTCTTCGTACTGCCCTGCTCCCCTGCCCCCGCATTCCGTGCAAAGGTGCATCCCCTGGCTTCCCGTCCCCATGCAGTTCGAACACGCGAAGGAGGATGGAGCGGCAAGAGGAAGATATCCTCCTTTTCGAGCCTCTGCGCGGCTCAGGATCACTTCGATCTTGATAGGCCTCTGAAATGCCGTTTCCGCGAAACCGGTTCCATACAGGCTGCCGAAAATCCGGGCGAAGAAACCATCCTGTCCGTATTGTTCGGATCCGTATTGCTCGGAAAGCCCGCGAATGAGTGTCGGTCGTGCCTGCGTCCGCCTGGGGGAAACGGATTCCATGGGTGCGGCTTGTTCCCGGAGACGTTCTTCTTCCCTCGTCAGACTTTCATTGTACGACTTTCTTGCAACAGGGTCGGAAAGAACCTGGTAGGCCTCGTTGATTTCCTGAAATCGGCGGGTCCTGCCGGGTCCTGCGTGATCGGGATGATGGATCCGCGCAAGCTTCCTGTAAGCCGCACGAATACCGCCCGCACTCTCGGCCCGGGTCACTCCCAGAATGGCGTAGTAATCCTTTCGCTTCATATGCCCGCTTCCGCCTTGATATCTATCTGTTTATTATTTAGCATAATAAATGGCGTCGAGAAGGACAAGCCCTTCCCGACGCCAGCTGAAGACTATCCGCCGGACGAAGTCGCGGCATATTCGGCATCAGGCGGTTTTGACGGGAATAGACTTCCGCGCGGATATCTTCTTCTTGGGCATTTCGATTTTGAGCACTCCCTGAACCAGCTCGGCCTTGACCTTGTCGGCGTCCACTTCCACGGGAAGATCGACGGTGCGCGTGAACGACCCGAAGCGCCGTTCGAAGATGTGGATGTCGGAACGCTTTTCCTCCTTTTCCATCTTCTTCTCGCCGCTGATGGTCAAACGGCGCTCATCGACCCGTATGTCGATGTCCCCCGGCTGCATACCGGGGAGTTCGACGTTCACCATGATATCCTTATCCCCCTCGCACACACTGTATTTGTGCCATGGAAGCAAACCGAACATAAGCATTCGCCTCCCAGACCATTTTGCGGCCGGGACCAGCGGAGGTTCCGCATCCCGGCCCCTTGGATCCCTGTCAGGTTCTGACCGTGATCTTGCGCGGTTTTGCGGCTTCCGCCTTGGGAAGAACGACTTTGAGTACCCCGTCTTTCATGGTGGCCTCGATCTTCGAACGGTCGATGGCGTCCGACAGCGTAAACTGCCTGTAATAGTCTCCGACCGAGTACTCCTGCAGCAAAACGGTGCCTTCTGATTCCTGCGTCGCGGCGGTGCCCCTGATGGTGAGCTGATCGTTGTCGAGGTCGATGTCGAGGCTGTCCGCCGAAACTCCCGGCATATCCGCCACCACGGTCAACGCGGATTCAGATTCGTAGATATCCACGGCGGGAACAAACACCGGCACATCCCGCGTGCTTTCCGCCTTCGTCTGAAGCTCCTTTTTTTCCTGCAACTGCAGATCCTTGTCTTCCATATTGCACCTCCCGTTACAAAGAATTTCTTCGCCGCAGTCAGGGGCCGCTGTTAATCGGCCTTTATGGAGATCTTTCTGGGCTTTGCATGTTCCGCCTTGGGAAGAACGAGTTTCAGTACCCCGTTCTTGCATTCGGCTTCGACTCCTTCGGCATTCACCTCGTAGGGCAGTGTCATGGCCTTCTGAAATTTCCCCGCCATGCGTTCCCTGCGGTGATAGCTTGCATTCTCGGCCACATCAGGCTTGCGTTCTCCTCGAAGAGTCAGCGTTTTCCCCACAACGGAAATCTCGATGTCTTCAGCCCCGATACCGGGCAGTTCCGCCGTAACTGTAATCCTGTCGGCATCTTCGCTCACGTTGAGTGCGGGGAAGACTCCCGATGCAGTCACCCCGGACCCTCTGCCCATGATCTGCGAAAACAGGCGGTCCATTTCCCTCTGTACACGAGCGAGTTCCTGGAACGGATTCGGAAAACCGAATGGATTTCTGTAACGGATAACAGCCATGGTTAAATCCTCCTTTCCTGTTAAATATACTGTACTTATCAGGTTCTCGATCCATCAAGCCTGAAGCTAAGGTCCTCCGCTCAGCGTGTCAATACACGTCAAAAAATATTTTCGTGTAATTGCATTTCGCGGAAGGTATGCTAATAATAGAAGACAATAAGGAGAATCATTCTGCTTCGGCAGCCGGATGCACAAGTGGAGAGCAAAACCATGGAAGGAAGAATAAACGATGCGGGCAGGGAGTCGCCGGCTTCCGGATACGAATCGCCCGTGGAGCACCTGGACAATGTCCAGATCCGGAGACTTACCGAGGCGTTCGATGCATGGCATGATGCGGCTCCCAGCCTTTATCTTCGAAAGGTGAGGGGAAGGTACCGCCTGGCCTATCTCTTTATGCGTTTTACGGGGGCACGGATAGGGGAGATCCTGAGGGTTGACGATACCTGCGACATCGATTATCAGCGGAGGGAGATCAGGATTGTACTTCCTGTGCGTCCGCCGTCGCGAACAGTTCACAGAACCATTCCGCTCCCCGTTGCGGTGGTATCCAGCGTCCGGCAGTACCTGCACGAGTTTCCGAACATGCGCGGGAGAGTCTTTTCCCTCGACCAGGGGAATTTCAGAAGGGAATTCTATAGAAGGGCAGCAGAGGCGGATATCCCGAGAAAGCTTTCGCACCCGCACATCCTGAGACATACCCGGGCCGTCGAGATGCTTCGGGCGGGGGTTCCCCTCACCACGGTCCAGGTACTGCTCGGCCACTCGCTGACCAGCACAACGGCGATCTATCTGCAGCGGTCGGACGACGCGGCCAAGAGAATCCTGGAAGAAAGAGGATTGTTGTGAAAAGGCGCCGTTATCGACTGCAGGACAATCGTGCCATGGACTCGAGGGGCGGGAGCAAGGAGGAAACATGAGCCTGTACGTTTGTGTTCACGGACACTTTTATCAGCCGCCACGTGAAAATCCCTGGCTCGAGGAAGTCGAACTTCAGGAATCGGCTTATCCCTATCACGACTGGAACGACCGCATCACCGCCGAATGCTACGCTCCAAACACGGCGTCACGCATATTCGATTCGGAGAAGCGCATCATCGATATTGTCAACAATTATTCGAGGATGAGTTTCAACTTCGGCCCGTCCCTTCTTTCGTGGATGGAAAGGCACCGCCCCGACGTATATGAAGCCTTGTTGGAAGCGGACCGGATCGGTCGGGAGCGTTTTTCGGGGCATGGAGGCGCGGTGGCCCAGGTGTACAACCACATGATCATGCCCCTTGCCAACCGGCGCGACAAGGCTACCCAGGTGATCTGGGGCATAAGGGACTTTTCGAAAAGATTCGCCCGCCCGCCCGAGGGGATGTGGCTTCCCGAGACGGCCGTGGACATCCCGAGTCTCGAAGTCCTGGCGCAGCAGGGGGTATCCTTCACGATCCTGGCGCCTCATCAGGCCGCAAGAACCCGGCCGCTCGGGGGGAAGGAATGGCGTGACGTCCAGGGAGGCCACGTCGACCCCACCATGCCCTATGTCTGCTTTCTCCCATCGGGGCGCAGCATCAAGCTGTTCTTCTACGATGGCCCTGTTTCCAGGGATGTCGCCTTCGGGGGACTGCTGGCCAATGGTGAAGCTTTCGCAGCCCGGCTCATGGGAGCGTTTTCCGATGATCGAGCGTGGCCTCAACTGGTGCATGTCGCCACGGACGGCGAAACGTACGGGCATCATCACCCCATGGGGGACATGGCTCTCGCCTACTGCCTGGAACTCGTGGAAAAGAACCACCCTGCTGCAATCACGATCTACTCGGAATTCCTCGAGAAACATCCGCCGACTCACGAGGTGCAGATCGTCGAAAAGAGTTCGTGGAGCTGCATTCACGGCATCGAAAGGTGGCGCGAGAACTGTGGATGCAGCAGCGGCATGCATTCGGGGTGGAGCCAGGGTTGGAGGAGGCCTCTGCGGGAGGCCATGAACAGGCTCGCGGACCGGCTTGCACCTTTCTTCGAGCGCGAGGCGGCGGGGTTCTTGAGGGATCCGTGGGGAGCGAGAGACGACTACATCGACGTCATACTGGATCGATCGAGAGAAAACGTGGAGGACTTTCTTGCCCGGCATGCCATGAGGGATCTCCTCCACGAGGAGAAAAGCCGGGTGTTGATGCTCCTCGAGATGCAGCGGCATGCGATGCTGGCCTTTACCAGTTGCGGCTGGTTCTTCGACGAAATTTCGGGGATCGAGACGACGCAGGTGATGCGGTATGCGGCCAGGGCCATGCAGCTTGCCGAAAAGGTATGGGGCGTTCACCTGGAAGACTATTTCAAGGAGGAGCTGGAAGAGGCTCGAAGCAACGTCCCGGAATTCTTCAATGGTGCCCGGGTCTACGAGATGTTCGTGAAACCCGCCGGTGTGGATCTCATGAGGGTCGGGGCTCACCTGGCCACTGCCTCGATCTTTCACAATGAACAGGATTCCTCGAGAATCTTCTGCTACACGGCCGAGAGTGAATTCCACGAAAAGCTGGATGCGGAGTCTTCCACGTTGAGCGTCGGGAAGGCGAAGATCTTTTCGGACATCACGTGGGAAGAAAGCACCATAAGCTTTGCGACGGTGTACCAGGGAGGGTTTGACGTAACGAGCGGGATCAGGGAATCGATGGATCCGCGGGTTTTCGACAGGATGCTCGACGACGTAAAGGGTGCTTTCAGAAAAGGAGGCCCCTTCGGTGCGCTGGGGACCATCGACAGGCACTTCGGAGGCCATCCCTACACCTTCTGGCATCTGTTCAAGGATGAGCAGCAAAGAATCGTAAACGGCATACTCGATGCGGAAATGACCGAGATCGAAGCCTCCTTCAGGCAGATCGTGGAACGGAACGTGAAAGTGATTGCCTTTCTCAACGAGATCCAGATGCCGGTACCCAAGGCCCTGGCTGTGGCGACCGAATTCATCGTCAATGCGGATCTGCGCAAGGCCCTTGACAGCGATGTTCCGGACGTGGGGCGGCTGGAGACCCTGGTGAACGAATCCGGATCCTGGGGAGTCAAGCTGAATGTTTCGGAACTTTCGTTCGCGGCAAGCGGACGCATGAGTGATCTCACAGCGCGCATCTGCGGCAACCCAAAAGACGTTGAGCTCATGACGCTTCTCGACCGCCTCTTCATCCTCCTCAAGCGCCTGAATGTCGAACCCAGGCTGTGGAAGATGCAAAACATCTATTTTGCCCTTTCCAGGGAAATGTATCCCGATTTTCTTGAAAAAGCCGCCAGGGGAGACGCCTTCGCAGAAAGATGGAGTTCAGCATTCCAGGTCCTGGGAGGCCATCTCCGAATCAGGACGGTATGAATCTCTCCATCCACCCGGCTTTTGCCTGCGAAAGAAGGTTTATCGGAATGCCGGGGAACCTTATGCGGTTACCATTCCTCGGAGATACGACTCCATTCCCGAATTGGAAAACCTCGAACCTGCATGAACTGCAGGGGAACGAGGAATTTGGATCATAAAACGAGTACCTCCGGTGCTTCTCACGCAAAGGATCGATGGCCTCGCAACGTCACCTGGCCTCTCAACATTCTTTGACTTCCAACATCCTTGGATATCCCGACATTCTTTGACTTCCAACATCCTTGGACTTCCAACATCCTTGGATATCCCAACGTCATTCCAGCGAAAATCACATCGTCATTCCCGCGAACGGCGGGAATCCAGACCAAGCACATCTTGACTCCATATTTCCCGGCGAATCCTTCGACCACGCCCTGTTTGTGCTGGCATACCTGCTGCGCAAAATTCGATGTCCCACCGACCTGCAGTGTGCTGTTTGGTCTGCCTGCCATGACCATGATGTATACAAGAAACCGTTTCTTTATGAACAGTCACTCTTCCTGGATTCCCGCCTTCGATGTTACCCCCGGATAAGAATGGACCCACCTGAACGGTCTTTATGGACCCACCCTGAAGTTGCATGATTTTTTCTTCTGGCTTCCACGAGCGCCGGATTTTGGACCCACCGCAGGGTGGTGTGCGG
>Ga0334887_1002109_pt1 | contig 23256 bp, 16 predicted proteins | sample GraSluR1_MG_10_FD_207217 | JGI IMG/M metagenome (GOLD analysis project Ga0334887, IMG submission 207217) | Sludge microbial communities from methane-producing bioreactor in Wageningen University, Netherlands - Granular Sludge_18_07-R1 | ecosystem: Engineered > Bioreactor > Anaerobic >...
GAGATGAAACGTATCATTGCGGAGTCTTTTTGCAGTTTCGCTAAATGCAAAAGTTATGCAGGTTATTGGATCGAGAAATTTTTATTGAATAATATGCATTATAAAGATTTATGCGAATGACTATAATTCTTTTCTTCTTCGACCTCAGAGGATCGTCAGGATCGCCATCATCTCCAGGAAGTATATCGCTAGGAGCATCGACCCCTCGAACCTCGTGATCCTGTTTCCCAGGACCATGAACCCCAGGAGGAGGCTGATGAGCACCACCACGGGGACTGTGGCGGAGACGAAGGGCTCGCTCGCGGCCACGTCCCCCACCATGGAGGATGCGCCCAGGATGATCAGGGCGTTGAAGGTGTTGGCACCGATGATGTCTCCCATGGCGATCTCCCCCCGGCCGTTCTTGGCGGCGACGATGGCGGTGGATACCTCGGGCAGGGAAGTTCCCGCCGCGAGGAGGATCACCGCCACCACTGCCTCTGAGATCCCCAGGGTGATGGAGATCTCCCCGATCGCCTCCACCATATATCTGGCACCGACGGCGAGGGTCGCAACCCCCGCGAGGAAGAGGGCGACGCTCCCCGGCCGCAGCCTCTCGGTCCCCTTCTCCTCCCTCTTGCGCCGCTCCAATATCTCGTGGCGGATGAAGGATAGATAGATGGCGATCAGGAATATCCCCTCGATCCAGTTGACGACGAAGTCGAGGAAGACTATATACAGGGCGAGGATGGTGGCGAGGAAGAAGGATAAGTCCAATTCCAGAATCTTCCTATCGATGTATATCCCGTAGAAGATCGCCGCCGAGCCGAGGGCGAGGCCGATGTTCGCCAGGATCGATCCCAGGACGTTTCCTGCGACGATCTCGGGCTTCCCGCCGTCGACCAGCATCGCCGTCATGGAGGTCGAGAACTCCGGAAGGGCTGTGCCGAAGGCGACGACCGTCGCCCCTATGACGAACTCGGAGACCCCCAGGACCTTGGCGAAATGGACGGCGCTATCTGTGATCGCCTTCGCCCCGAAGTAGAGGGCGACGAGGCTCCCGACGAAGATCAGATACTCCTGCAACGGATCAGCCCCGTCAGCTACCTGGCGCCTCTCATTAATTAATCAATCCATCCTCCGCCCGGAGGCGACGGAGGGATCTATGAGGGGTAGAATAGGTATTTTAATGAGAAGATACAAAGGATTTCCCGTTTATAGGTCGACCAGGGGGTCCTCGGGGGATAAGCGCCCCGAGATTTTCGGTCCGGAGGCTTTATAGGCGCTTTCCGGACTCGATCGGAGTGGCAAAGGTGGTCGGGGTTGCATATTAAGGAGATAGAGCTCGTAAACTTCAAGTCCTTCGGCAGGAAGGTAGTGATACCCCTCGAGAACGACTTCGTCGCAGTCACCGGCCCAAACGGCAGCGGCAAGTCGAACGTCGTCGACGCCCTCCTCTTCGCCCTATCCCTCTCCTCCAGCAGGGCGATGAGGGCCGAGAGGCTCCCCGACTTGATTTATCACGGCGACAACGGCAAAAACCCCGACTTCGCCCAGGTGACCGTCAAGTTCGACAACGCCAGCCGGACCGTTCCTGGGGCCGGGGACCTCCTCGAAATAGCGAGGAAGGTCAGGCTGACCAAAAACAAGTACCAGAGCATCTACTATTTTAACGGCAACCCCTGCACCCAGACGGAGATTCATGACCACCTGTCCCGAGCCGGGATCACCCCCGAAGGGTACAACGTTGTGATGCAGGGGGACGTCACCAGGATCATCGAGATGACCCCCCTCGAACGGAGGAGGATCGTCGACGAGATCGCCGGCGTCGCCGAGTTCGACGAGAAGAAGAAGAAGGCTCTGGAGGAGCTGGAGGTGGTGAGGGAGAGGATCGACCGGGGTGATGTCATCCTGGCGGAGGTGGAGTCCCAGCTATCGAGGCTCGCCGAGGAGAGGGAGAGGGCCCTCGCCTACCAGGCCCATCGAGAGGAGAAACGGCGGATGGAGGCCTTCCTCCTCCTGGCGAAGCTGAAGGAGGCGGAGTCCGACCTCGCAGAGCTGGAGAGGGAGGGGCTTGAGCTTCAGGATAAGGGCCGTCTCCTATCCGAGAGCCTCGACCGGGAGAGGGCCGCCCTCTCGTCCCTCGAGGGAGAGCTTCAAGAGCTGAACGGCGAGATCACATACAAGGGCGAGGACGAGCAGATCGATGTCAAGCGGCGGATGGTGGAGGCGAAGGGGAGGATCGAGGCCGACGAGAGCAGGATCGAGATGGCCGAGGCCGAGATCGCCGAGATCGAGGCTGAACAGCGGTCCGACTACATGGAGGGGGACAGGATCGGCCGAGAGGTGGAGGTCCTCGCCGAGGAGATCCGGGACTGTTCCATCAGGAAGGCGAGCATCCTCGCCGAGGTCGCCGAGAAGGAGGAGTCCCTCCAGGGCTACAGAGACGAGATCGCCAGGGCCGACGCGCGGTACTCGGGTCTGAGAGACGAGCTCGCCTCCGTCAAGAGGGATGCGGAGGGGGCGAAGTCCAGGGCTTCTGACCTGATGAGGGAGAGGGACCGCCACCTGGACGCCGCCAGAAGGAGGTCGATCGAGCGGGAGGAGGCGGCGATGGAGATCGCCGAGGCGAAGGAGACCGCCTCCGCCCTCCAGAGGGAGGAGGAGAGGATAGGGAGGGAGCGGGAGGGGATCGAGGAGAGGATATCGGTCCTCGCCGAGGAGAGGGACGACCTCGACTCCGCGCGGATATCGATAAGGAGGGAGATGGCCGCCGTCGACGAGAAGCTCCAGAGGCTCCAGATGGAGAGGGCGAGGGCCGAGGCGAGCCTCCGGTCCGCAGGGGAGGGGTCGGGCTACAGCAGGGCTGTAGAGGCGATCAGGTCTGCCATCAGCCGCGGCCAGCTATCGGGGCTCTACGGTACCATCGCCGAGCTCGGGGAGGTCTCCTCCGTCCACTCCACCGCTCTGGAGGTGGCGGCGGGCGCGAGGCTCCAGAGCATCGTCTCCGAGACCGACGGAGACGCGGCCCGTGCGATCGAGAGCCTCAAGAGGTCGAAGGCCGGGAGGGCTACATTCCTCCCCCTCAACAAGATGGCCATGGGAAGCCCGCCCCCTCCGCCCCGGGAGGAGGGGGTCGTCGACTACGCCATAAACCTCGTCGAGTTCGATCCCCGTTTCCACCCCGCCTTCTGGAGCGTCTTCAGGGAGACCTTGGTGGTGAAAGACCTGGATACGGCGAGAAGGCTTATGGGCCGCTATCGGATGGTGACCCTGGAGGGGGACCTGGTGGAGAAGGGCGGCGCCATGACGGGGGGCCACTTCAAGTCGAGGCTGAAGTTCGCCGCCGACGAGCGGCAGAGGCTTGAGGATGCGAATAGGATGGTAGTCGCAGCCCAGGCCGAGAGGGCGGCCCTCATCGAGAGGCTCGACCGGGTCGAGGGGGAGGTCTCCGCAGTCCGGAGGAGGTCCGAAGAGCTGGGCCGGGATCTATCCCGGATCGAGGTCCGGACTGAGGAGATCGAGTCCCAGATGGCCAGGCTCGAAAGGCTCGTCCAGGATAGAGAGGCGAGGCTTGCGGAGATGACCGCCGCAGCCGCCGGCGTGAGGGAGAAGCTCGACTCCCTGGAGAGGGATATCCGGGAGGTGGAGGCGGAGTCGAGGGGTCACCAGGAGCGGGCCGAAGAGCTCGAGAAGGCTCTATCCGGCTCGGAGATCCCGGAGATATCGGCCCAGGTCGACGGCCTCGAGGCCGAGATCAGGGGGCTGGAGCGGAAGGCCTCCGAGATCGAGGCCGAGATCACCGGCCACCGGCTGAGGCGGGAGAGCTGCGTTGCCCGGAAGGCGGAGCTCGCCAGAAGGAAAGAGTCCCGGGAAGAGAAGAAGAGGGCGTCGGCGGAGAAGAAGAGGGCTGCGGCAGAGAGGGTCGTCGAGGCGAAGGCCGCCCTCGGGGAGCTGGCCCGAAGGGAGAAGGAGATCGAGGAGGAGCTCTCCGGCCTCAAGGGCGAACGAAGCCGGCTCCTCGACAGGGTCGCGGCCCAGGGGAGGGCGACGGACTCCATCGAACGGGAGGTGGACCGGGTCCGGGCCCGGATGGCGGCGGCCGAAGGCGCAGCCCGTGAGATCAGATCTTCTGCCGAAGGTCTCAGGGCCGAGATTGAGGGGTTCGGGATCGATGTCTCCCAGGTCCCCCCCAAGAGCCAGACGATCATCCGGAAGATCAACGCCCTGGAGAGGTCTATGGAGGAGCTGGAGCCGGTGAATATGCTGGCCATCGAGGAGTACGACCGGGTCTTCGATCGGATGGAGACCCTCCGGGAGAGGAGAGAGACCCTCCATAGGGAGAGGGAAGACCTTCTGGCGAAGCTCGACCGGTACGAGGAGATGAAGCGGGAGGCGTTCATGGCTGCCTTCGATGGGATCAACGAGAACTTCAGAGATACGTTCCACAACCTCTCCGACGGCGAGGGGGAGCTGATCCTAGAGAACGAGGACGACCCCCTCAGCGGCGGGATGACGATCAGGGCCCGCCCCGCCCGGAAGGCATTCCACAGGCTGGAGGCGATGTCCGGGGGGGAGAAGAGCCTCACAGCCCTCTCCTTCATCTTCGCCATCCAGAGGTATAGGCCCGCCCCCTTCTACGCCCTTGACGAGATCGACATGTTCCTGGACGGTGCGAACGTCGAGAGGGTGGCGAAGCTGATCAAGGGCATTGCCCAGACCGCCCAGTTCATAGTCGTCTCTTTGCGCAAGCCCATGATCCAGGAGGCGAAGTACGTAGTAGGGGTGACGATGCAGGAGAACAACATATCAACCGTGACGGGGGTCTGTCTCAATTGAGCGACGTCGAAGTCCTCGAGGTCTCCGAGACCTTCGGCCTGGAGCCGGACCCCGTCCAGGTCCTCCTGGATCTGGCGAGGCGGGGGGAGATCGACCCCTGGGACGTGGACCTCTCCTCGGTGACGGAGAAGTTCTTGGAGCAGATCGAGGCCCTGGGGGATAGAGACCTTCCGGCGCTGGGAAGGACCCTCCTCTACGCCAGCATCCTCCTCCGGATGAAGTCCGACTCCATCGAGGGGGATGAGGATGAGGCAGAAGACGACCTCTTCGACGACCTCGACACCGGACCGATATACCGGCGGCGGCGGGTCGAGGGGCTTCCCGCACCCCCCATCAGGAGGAGGACGAAGAGGCCCGTCACTCTGGAGGAGCTGATATACGAGCTTAAGAGGGCGGAGGCCGTCGCCGATAGGAAGGTGGTGAGGGTGAGGGAGAAGCCCGTGCCGACGGTGGAGGAGGCGATGGAGCGGGCCCACGAGGAGGGGATCGAGGACCGGATCAGGGCCCTCCGAGGGGTGGTCTTCGAGAGGCTGAAGTCCACGGACCGGATCGCCTTCTCGGATATAGCCGGCGACGTCCTCAGCTACGTCTCTCTCCTCTTCATGGCGGGGAGGAGGGAGATCTGGCTCGAGCAGGACGCCCTCTTCAGGGAGCTCTACATAAGGAGGCACCCTGGGGATGGGGGGGAGCCGTCGGGGTGAGGTGAATCGCGTTTGGCGGGCGAAGTACCTGAGGGAGAAGAGATGTCGGCGGTGGTGGAGGCAGCCCTCTTCGCTGCCGGAAGGCCTCTCTCGATCGCGGAGATCGCCGAGGCGACGGACCTGCCCGCAAGGGCAGTCAGGAGCCTCGCCGATGGTCTGGTCCGGGACTATTCGGAGAGGTGCGGCGGGATCGAGATTCGAGAGTTTGAGGACCGGTACGTCATGCAGGTCCGCTCTTCCGTCGCCGAGAGGGTGAGCAAGGTCGGCCCGAAGGAGCTGGAGGCCCCGCTCCTCCGGACCCTCGCCATCATCGCCTACAACCAGCCAATGGCCCAGAGCGAGCTGGCGCGGATCCGGGGCAACAAGAGCTACTCCCACGTCAGAGAGCTGGAGGATCGAGGGCTCATCCAGGCGGAGAAGGAGGGAAGGACGAAGATCATCACCACCACCAAGAACTTCGCCGAGTACTTCGGCCTCGACTTCGACGACCCAGACTTCGTCAAAAGGGTGATGAAGGAGAGAAAGAGGCTAGGGGTCACCCCCATGTACAGGAGCCTCGCCGAGAGGATGGGCCTCGCCTTCGCCGTCGTCAACCCCTACAACCCCTACAAAAATGACATCCAGGCGATGAAGAGCCTCGACCTCCTGATCATAGCTCCGGGCTACCAGGACAGGGCGAAAGAGCATTATTCGGGGGAGCTTTTGGAGGCCCCCATCAGGACCTTCACCCAGTTGAAGGAGACCATAAACCAGATCTCTGAGAAGTCGGGGAGGTCCGACCACGAGAAGATCGAGTCCCTTCAGGCGGAGATCGACGCCCTCCTCGCGGATTACAGGGAGAGGGCGATAGGAGCCCGGCCGATAAGGCCCCTATCGCCGATGATCCAGGAGATCGCCCTGGACCTCGGGGTTTTGACTGACGAGGACGGGATCTCTGCCGCCCCCGACTACGCCGGGGTGGAGGCCGTGATCCAGGTCCCGACCCACCAGCCCTACGAGATGGACATCATCGACAGGATCAGGGAGCGGTACGAGGCGATCTTGAAGAGCCTGAATGATATTGGAAGTTCGAAGGAGGCGGATAAAAATGGTGGATAAGGGAGATGACGGGTCAAACTGCGATCGGTGCGGCCGCGACTTCCCCGAAGATGACCTCATCGAGGAGGGCGGGGTCAGGATATGCGAGAACTGCTACATCAACGCCCACTCGAGGATCAAGGTCTGCGACCCCTGGGCGGTCAGGTCCAAGAAGATCCACAGGGAGAGGGCGGGGCTCGCGGGGACGGAGGGGCTGACCGACTCCCAGAGGGAGATCTACGAGTTCATCGCGTCGAAGGGCGGTGCCAGAATGGAGGAGATCGCAGGAAAGTTCGACCTCCCGGCGGAGGAGCTGGAGAACCAGTTTGCGATCCTGAGGCACTGCGAGCTCGTCAAGGGGCAGAAGAGAGTGGACGGCGTCTACATCGTCCCCTTCGAAGAGTGAGGAGCTCTGGAGGGTCCGGGATGGATGAAGAGACATTAAAGGATCTCGTCCGCTGGTTCTCCGGATACGTCCAGACCTTCAAGGTCGGCTACCCTGAAGCTGACAGAAACATCATCCTGAAGGAGGAGCACACCGCCCGCGTCCGCCGGGAGATCCGGGAGATCGGACTATCCCTCGGCCTCTCCGGGGAGGACCTCTGCCTCGCGGAGGCTGCCGCCATACTCCACGACCTGGGCCGCTTCCCCCAGTACGCCCGATACAAGACCTTCTCTGACCGGCGATCCTGCGACCACGCCGCCCTCTCAGTCCAGGTCCTCAGCGATAGCTTCGTCCTCGACGACCTCGAACCGTCGGAGCGGGACCTCATCCTCAAGGCGATATCTTATCACAACCGGGCCCACATTCCGGAGTACGAGGAAGACAGGTGCATCTTCTTCACCAAGCTCCTCCGGGACGCGGACAAGCTGGACGTCTGGGCCCTCCTCCTCGACTACTACAGCCGCCGGGCTGGTGAAGGGTGCCGGAACGGGGCTCTGGAGCTGGACCTTCCCGATGCGCCGGGGATCTCGGAAGAGGTCTGCCGGGCCATCTCGGCAGGAGAGATCGTGAAGGTGAGGGACCTCAATAGCCTCAACGACTTCAAGCTCCTCCAGGCGAGCTGGATCTTCGACATAAACTTCTGGCCGGCTCTGGTGGAAGTTGCGGAGAGGGGCTACCTAGAACGGACCCGGGAGGTCCTCTCCCGTTCCCAGGTGGCTGAGAGGATCATTGACCTTCTCAAATCCCGCCTCGCCGAGAGGATCGAGGCCGAGAGCCCCCAGGGTCCGGATTGATGGACGATCTCAGCTTCAGCCGGCTGGCCCGACTCCTCACCTACCCTCACCCTCCTCCCTCACCTCCTTCTTTCACCTCCTTCTCTCCACCCACCCTCTTCCCGAGGGCTTCCAGGTACTCTAAAACCGCCAGGACGAAAGCTGCGTGCGACCAGGTGAGGGGCAGAACCGACCTCGGGCTGCCGTCGTCAGCCACCTGCTCGGGGAGGAGGCCGGTGGTGGGGTGAGCGTGATCTGCGCACCAGCTGATCAGCTCGAGGGCCCTCTCGAAATTTCCCACCGCAGCGTGCCACTGAGCGAGCCAGAGGGTGCAGATGATCCAGCTGTTCATCCGGCCGCCGTACTCATCGCCTTCGTACCGAGCGACGCCTCCTGAGGGCCGCGATAGCTCCCGCTCGATGGCCTCCATCGTCCTTGCGATCCGGGGGTCTTCGGGAGGGAGGACTGCGAACCACCAGACGGCAAAGAGGGAGGAGTCGATGGCCGGATCCTCCATCGACCGACGAAACCGGCCCAGCCGATCGTCATAAAGCCGGCTTGTAATCGCTTCTCTGACCCTCTCCGCCCCCGCCGACCATGCGTAGGATTGGGCGTCGTCTCCCAGGGCGAGGGCGAGCTCCGAGGCTCCCAATAGCCCAGCGTAGACGGTGCAGGCGCTGTAGGTGTAGACCCCCTTCCTCTCCTCCCAGAGGTCGAAGCTCGGTGGAGGGAGGCCGCCCCTCCCGAGGACGCTCAGGAGCCAGTTGGCGGCGGGAGACGCCACCGACCCAAAGTACCTCCCGGCGGTCCAGACGTTCCTCGATGTGATCCAGTTGACGTAGAGGGCGAAGAGGGGAAGGCCCGTCTCGTCGATCTGGATCATGGGGACAGGGTGCCATGTGGAGCCGAAGTCTCCGGCCGGGGTGTACTTGTGGAGGAAGTAGCCTCGATCGGTGATGGTCTTGGCGAAGAAGTCGAAGACCTCACAGCTCAAGTGGTGGTAGCGCGCCCTGTCCAGGGCTATGCAGGCCCATGCGGCGTCCCTCGGCCAGCAGTATGTGTACAGGTCGGCACCGAACTGCCTTATATCGGAGTCAGAGGAGGCGATGACGGAGCCGTTGATGTCCATGTGGGCGACGGTGGCGAGGAGGCTTCGGTAAAAGATCTGGCGGACCCTCTCGGGGAGGCGGCTCATCAGGCCGGCCTCGGGGAGGACGGAGATCCGTTCGAGGAAGGAGTTCCAGAAGTTGAATGAGGTCCTGTAAAGGCTCCCCCTCTCGCCCTTCTTCAGCCGCCTGTGAGCGCTCATCACTTTTTCGTAGCTCTTTGCGAAGGCGATCCACATCTGGACCCTTCGGGACTGCCCGGGCCCAAGCCCCGAGATCGTCCAGCCGAGGGTCGAGTCCACCGACCCGTGGGCGACGGGGTTTCCGCTGAGCTCTCCACCTTCAAGGATCTCCCGCCATGTCCCCTCCATCCCCCTCCATTCGGCGGTTCCCGCAGCATACTGGTCGAAGTTGGGGTCGCTGCCGTGGAGGATGTACCGGTCCCGTTTGTAGTGGATCAGAACGTCCCTGTCCACCACCGCCGTCTCGCCGATCTTGCTCTCCAGGAGCCTATAATTCTGGTTTGAAAAGAGCCTCAGCTCTCTGTTGGCTTCCGAGAGGTTCTTCACCTCGAAGATCCTGGAGAATACGTTCGAAGAGGGGTGTACCGCGTCCAGAACGACGACCTCCAGCTCCATGGAGGGGCTTCGAAATGTCGTCTCGCCGATGTTCGATATCAGGCCGCGAACGACGACCTCCTCCCCGCCGAGCTTACGATCTCCTGCCAGGGTTTGAGCTCCCCTGGCGAACTCCTGGCGGAAGCTCGACTTGTACCTCTGGACCGGGGACCACTCAAATAACCAGCTGCATCGGCGAGACCCTTTCAGATCGCATATCCCCGCCCTGACGGAATGGCCGTGGTTTTCGAGGCCCACGAAGGGGAAGTAGACGTCCCTTATAGTCCCCCACTCGTCTTCGCAGATCAGAATTCTGCCGTTTCCCAAAACCAGAGGTCTTGCCAACGGTATCCCCTCCAGGGGCGGATAGTAGGGTTCTGGCAACTTTAGTATTTTAACCTCTTCCAGGGTGGATCTATAGTCCAAACCCAAAAATATTGAAAATAAATCTTTTATATCAGTAGGCTACAGAGTCTATGCCAGGGAGATTGTTTAGCATGAAGGCGATTAGACTGGTGATGGCCGTAATGGTCATAGGTCTTGTATCCATCTCTTCGTCCCTGGGCGAGGACGGCGATACGGGCTCGCCCTTCGGGGAGGAGCTTTCCCTCTGGAGCGGCAACTTGGATTTCGACTTCGAATTCGACTTTGGGTATGACCTCAATCTCGGCGACGGTTTCGCCTGGGGGTACGTCGGGATTTATGACGCCCCCTCCGTCGGAGAAGATCCTTCCGCTGACGATGACGAGGACGCACCATCGGACTGGGACTATCCCGTCGACGACTGGATCATCGACGAGGGGTTCTACAGCGATTTCGCAGGATCTATGGGGGAGGAACCGGGATGGTCCGAGACCGATGATCATCCCGGACTCCCTGGCCCGGAGGAGAACGCCCTCTGGATCGTCTTTCCGTACAGCACCAACGTGAAGACGACGAAGCTCCTTCTCAAGAAGGATCGGTTCGCAAAGGAGCTGTTAATTCCGGGCATGGACGGGAAGCTGACGATCTACGAGCTGAAGCCCGACAATACTCTCTTGACTTACGCCCCCGACTGGCAGGTGAAGGCGAAGAGGGCTTATAGGGCCTGGTTCACCGCCGACGCCCCCGGCGACTACGCCGTATGGTACGAGGTCTACAACGCCGAGGCGGACGTCACCACCACGAGCAATGTGATCGAGTACAGGGTCTTCGAGGATCTGGCCGTCGTAGTCCTCAACGAGGCGAAGTGCCCGGGGGAGACCGCGACGCTGAGGGCGATAGCTTCGGGATGCTCTGATGCTGCCTACCAGTGGTATAAGGGGCGTTCCTCCAAGACGGGAGAGATGATCGACGGCGAGACCAAGAGCGTCTACGTCATAGGGGACGTCTCCCCCAATGACGCAGGCTACTACACCTGCAAAGTGACCTGCAATGGAGAGAGTGACGAGAACTCGGGGAGGTTCTATGTCGGATGGTGGGAGTGCGACGGGATGAGCCCCTGCAAATGCCAATTCCGCGCCGTCAGTTGAGGTCGCCTTGACCTTGGAATGGGTCATGGAACCTTCTTTTTTGCTTAAGGCCGGGGGCAGATAAGGGAGAGGGATGATGAGAAGGATGGATGATGAAAATAAAAACGAGGGGTTCGGCTCCTCAGCCGAACTCCAGCTTGCACTCGACGGCGGCCTCCACCATGTAGGCCTCCCCGGGGATCATCGGCTCGTCCTTCCCGACGTGCTCCCAGCTCCCGTCCTGATATCTCCAGAGGAAGGCCGAGATTATCCCCTCGCTGACGGCCGCTGAATGGGTATACCGCTTGTGGTTCGCCCTGACGCTGACGTCTTCCATAGCCACCGTCTCGTTGGTGGGAACCCCGACCAGGTTCCACCCCTGGTGGAGCTCCACCATGTAGGGGAGGTCCACGGGCTTTCCGGCTATCTCCAGGGAGAAGCTCTCGGTGCCGTCTATGACGTAACCCCTCCCGGGCAAAAGGTCGGTGACGTTGGCGGCGGTGTCGTCCTTGATGGTGAAGTTCCAGCCGTCTTCGGAGAGGGCGAATACGCCCCGGTAGCTCTTCCTTTGGAGGAGCTTGGCGACGGAGGGATCTTTCGGGTTGAGGTGGATCGAGAAGGGGCTCCACCCCACAGAGACGTCGACGACCTGGACGATCCCCGGCACCAGCCTGTACTCGACGGTGAAGCTCCTCATCTCGCCGATGGCGGGGCTCAAAACCGGCCATACCACCCGTTTTTCGGATCCGATCACCTCTTCGCCGTGCCAGACCGCCCTTCCCCGCTCCTTCACCACGATCTCCTCGGCATCTTCAGGGAGGATCAGCTCCCCCATGAGGGCGGGGGGGGCGTTGAGGCTCCGATACCCTCCTGCAGAGTCCTTTACGATCCAGTAGATCCAGTCGCTGGACCAATCGGAGGTGGGGGTTATCGAGACCGTCACCTCGTCGGTGGCGTTCGATTCGGTGACGTTCGAGACCTCGATCCGGTACGGCAGCTCCGGGGTCGATGGGATCGTCGGTCTGAAGGCGGGATCGCCGAAGAGGGTGTAAACGCTCGCGGTCTGGTTGAGCATATCGCCGATGGAGACGTACCACGGCTGGTATTCGTCGATCTTTGCGAGGTCGATCCCATCGGCGGCCATGATCTTCGATACGTAAAGGTTGTTTGCCGCCATCATCGCCTCGCCGATGGTGGCGTTCTCGAATACCAGGGCCTGATACATCCTCCCGGGGTGATCATCCGATATGAAGATCCAGGAATTTGCGCTCGACCCGACGTAGTTGACCGCCCCTGCCTTGAGGAACGCCAGGGCCATGGAGTCCTCGAGCCTGGTGGGGATGTAAATCTCTATCCCGCCTCGGTAGGGCAAGATCTGGCCCTTGAGCTTTGATGTGAGGCATGCCGATGTGGTGGTGGTCTGGGGGGCGAGGGTCAGCTGCTTCACCTGCTCCCCGTCCATGACATGGTCCATCAGCGCCCAACGAGAGAGCTGCCAGCCCCAGTCGATCCCGTGATAATCGAAGTAGACGATGTTCTCGCCGCTGTTCATCTTCGAGGAGACCCTCTGGTAGGTCGCCTCCTCCCAACGGAGGTTCTCGGCATCGAGCCCCGCAGCCCTCAGGTACTCTCCGATCCGGTTGGGGATCGGCGACTGGGGCCATGTTGCAGGATAATCGCTGGGCGAAGATATCACCAGGGCCGAGCCTCTCCAGTCGCCCTTTATCCTGTCGTAGGCGAGGGTCCTCGCCACCATCTGGGATGCGTCGTAGACGCTGAGGCCGATGATCCTCCCCGATGCCACGTCCTGGTAGCCGTCGTCGTCGAGCTTTATCATGTACTCTCTTTGGATGTCGTACTCAAAGGCTCCGGACGACTGCCTCCCTCCCGTGGAGATGAAGGGGAGGGAACCCGGTCCCCCCACCACGATCAGGTACCCCGGAGTGATCTCCATCTCTTCGACCTTCGCCTGGAGGTCCTCCTCCACCTCCGCGGGGTTCAGCCCTTGGGGGTCCGTCGCAGCGTCGAAGACGACCCCCTTCCTCGCTGCTGCCATCTGGGCTGAGATGAGGGAGAGCTTCGGGATCTTGGTGAAGCTGAAGGCGTTTACGTTTATGGGGCTGGCGGAGGAGTTGACGTCTACCGTGAAGTTCTTGGTCCTGTGGTCCATCGTCCCCTCGCTCCTCCAGGCCTCGAGGTTGAAGGTCCAGGGACCAGGACCGCTGAAGAGGACGGGGGCGCTGGACGCCTTTCCGGGGATGCTCTCTGAGATGATCCGGCTTTCTCTCCCTCCTTCGGGGCTGTAGCAGTTCAAAACGACGTGGTGGAGCTGCCGGGTCACATTCCAGGATATCTCGGTCCATCCAGGCTGCATCCTTCCAGGATAGGTCACGTTGACGAAGGGGCCGTCGGTGGACCTCTTCTGCGGCTCGCCGCCATCGACCTCGTTATTGTTATCCTCTTTCGGACCTGTATAATTCACCGAGATCCCGCCGTCCAGGGGCTGAGTCCATCCGGCATCGAGGGCGTGGAGTATCATCACCTCCAGGTTCAACGTGGCGAACTGGCGGGGGCCGAGACGATCCACCGTCCAGTTCAGTCTGCTCCCTCGAAGGAACGCCCCATCGGGGCTCGGCTCCCCTCCAGCGAGGGGGTCGGTGAGGTGGACCTTTCCCGATGCGGTGCTCCACCAGACTACGTGCCTGCCGGGCATGAAAAGGTCAGTCAAAGTGATGTTGGTGACCTCCTCTTCTCCGCGGTTCTTGAGGGTGACCTTCAGCCTGACGATCTCCCCCTCCCTCTCCGACGGTATCGCGGCGGGGTTCACCTCGACCTCCAGGATGAGGTCCTCGTCTATATCCGTTCTCAAAAGCTCAGACTCGGCCTTTGGAGCCAGGAGGGATATGTCGCGAGAGTTGGTGAGGACCACCGACTCTACATCGTCCCCCCTGGCCCTCATCTCCCGGATCAGAAGCTCGGCATCCCCCTCGACGACCGTCATGTTGAGGTGGGACAAACGGGCCTTGGCAGCTTCACCCATGGGCCCTGTGGCGACGACTGAGGTGGCCCCGAGGCGGAGGAGGGCTTCTTCGGTGGAGTTGGTGAGGTCTTCGCCGACGAAGAGGATCGGCCAGTTGAGATAAGATGCGATGGCTGCCCCGTTGAGGGCGGCGCTGTAGTCGTCGCCCACCAGGACCGCTCCCGGCGACCTATCCCACCTGGAGGCGATCTCCGCCGCCATCTCGAAGCTGTCGTCGGATTCTATCCAGCCGTCGCAGTCCCAGAAGACGTCTCCGATCCCCAGGACCTCTCCCTCGAGCCGGTCCAGGAGCCACCGGACGGAGGGGGTGGGGGGCTGGAGCTCCGACCAGAGGGGGGTGTAGACGACGTCGTACTCGAAGACCATGCCGGCGGCTCCGACCCTCGCCAGCTCTTCGATCCTCCCGACGGTCCCCATCACGTTCTGGGTGGATATGGTGTACTCGACGTAGTCGTCGCTGAGCCTGATGAAGGTCGGCGTCTCCGTCAATCCGACGGCCACCTTCATATCAGCGGGGGCTGCGGGGCTCACCACCACGAAGTCGGAAAGGTCCGATATCTCGGCGTAGTTGTACCCCTCGCTCCTGCCGAAGGGATCTCCTATGGCGACGCCGAGCTCAACGGGACCGAGCTCAGCTGCCATCCTCCCCGCCTCCTCGACGACCTCTAGGACCCGTTCCTCCTTCCATCGATTCCATAGCTGGCGGTTGTAGCTGCTGGACCCCACCCTCGATAAGTCGACACCGGTGTCGTTGTAGAACTCCTCTTTGCAGACGTCACATAAGCAGTGCTCCTCGTCGACGAACCCGAACTTGTAGAGGACGACGCCGTCGGCGCCGTAATCCTCGATCACCTCCTGGACCCGGTCGTAGAGGTGGCTCCTCGCCTCAGGGTCCACAGGACAGAGCCGGTCGGCGACGACGACCCCTCCTGAGGATACGGCTATCTGGGCCGAGTCGGGGTAGAGGTCTCTATACCCTCCAGGGGCGGGACCGGATCGGGGGGCCGTTTTAGCCCTCCGGTCCTGGACGAGGATCTCTCCCAAAAGGCCCATCGCCGCATCTCTCTCGGTCGCGGCGAGGACGTCTTCATCGGAGATCTCCCTCACTGAGCCTGCGGTGACCTCAAGGGTGGCGGTGACGTAGGCCTTTATGCCCTCTTTTTTGGCGGCTTTGACGAGGCTTCTGGCGAGGTCTCCCTCGCCGTCAATCACCACAGCCGATACGTTGGCGGCGGCCATGGAGTGGAGGGCGGACGTCGGGCCGTAACGGTCGAGATCAGACCGACCGATCCAGCCCATCCTCTCCCCTGCCGCGATATCTCTTGGCATTATGATGAGGGGCCTCGTCTCGACGACCCCATCCTCAGACCAGATGGCGAGAGGCGTCGCAGCGACCGCAGCGCGCCAGTCGTCAGAACCCACCATGATCACCTCTTCGGGGGGACCTGACTTCGTCCCCCTCTCCATCTGGCCATCAGCGGCGATCGCCAAGGCCGCAAATAAAGTCAGGAGCGTCAAAAAGCGTCTCAATTACTCTGCCTCCTCAATGGAAAGCCCCGCATCTTTAAGCGCCTCCGCCAGCCCTTCATCGACACCGTCTCCCCATACGATGGCTCTCGCTAGGCCACCGTCCACCATCTTCTCCAGGGCAGAGGAGCTCGCCTCCGAGAGGGGTCCTCTGCAGATTATCAGGGGCGCACCCATCTTCTTCGCCGCCTCGTACGCGGCGAAGGCCTCTACATCGCTGGTCCCCGTCAGGACGACGACCTCCACTCCCTCGGCCCAGATCGTCGAAGCGAAGAGCCACGACGTCTCGCAGATATCTTCGCCCCCGATCCTCTCGATGGGCATGACCTCTGCGAGGAGCTTCTCGACGTCGGAAGGTACGACCGATTCGTCTCCGAGGATCACCACCTTGGCGAGGGGCATCTCCTCCATCTCCGCGAGGTCGTCGCCGTCCAGCTCGCCTCCGGTGAGGGTGATCACCGGCACGGTATCGTTCACCCTGCCCTCAGCGAAGGAGAGGGCGAGGGCTCGATAGAGGAGGCCGTCCCCGGTAACGATGGCGACGGTCCCAGTATCTGCGGCGAAGAGCTCGGCCCTCTCAGTAGGCAGGGGGATCCCGAAGGAGTCGTGAAGGAGAAATACGATATCGAACCTCCCAGGCATAGTGGCCATCAGGGTGAACTCCCCCTCTCCGGACTTCGTCTTTCCCACCGAGATCGTCTGGCTTTTGGGCATCACCAACAGCTCCGGCGGAGAGACGACATCGACGGATATCCTCTCGTCGACGTTCAGCTTGATGGTGATCGATCCCGTATGGGTTCTGTTGACCACCAGCTCTTCGGGCAGCCTCAGAATCGCCTCGTAGGCGCGGATCTCCTGGTTCACCTCCACCTCAGCCCGGACCGAGGCGTTCTTCGACGGATCGCTGAGGGATGTCGCCGATATCTCTATCTGGCGCTTATCTCCGGCCATCCCTCCTCTTATCTCCAGGTCGAGGAGACGGCTCACCCCCGAGGAGAGGGTGAGGTTGTAGGGGAGGTCCACGGGAGTTGAGCCGTCGAAGAGCGTCGCCCTCCATCCTCTGGGAAGGCGGGGGGCGTCTACGGATATCACGTCCTTGAAGAGCCCCGCATTTCTGACCAGAAGCTTGAACTCTGCGGCCTTCTCCGGGTCCATCGTCGAAGAGGCCGTCCTCGCATCGTCTATGCTGAGGCTGACCCCATAGCTCTCCGCCTCGGTCAGGACGACCTCGAACTCCACCATCCGCGGCAACGATCTGGTCTCGTCGAAGAAGTAGGTGAATCCGGAATAGGTGCCGGGGGCGGTCTCCGGAGGCGATGAGAAGGTGATCTCGACCTTCACAGCCTCTTCGTCGTAGACGTCCTCGGCCTCTGGCCCCAGGGACTTGAACTTCGGGATGGAGACCTTCACCAGGTCTTTCGCCGCCCCCGCTACGGGGGTGGAGGTGATCTCGAAGACGGGCGCATCCCCCACATTCTCTAGGATAAGGGTTCGTTTTGTCATCTCACCGGGGTGGAGTTCCACTTCGAATCGATCTCTATCTGCTGCTAGCTCTCCCGCGGAAACGGCGACGAGCAGCGACAGGATGGCGAGCAGGTTAAATAGCTTCATCTGGGCACCACATTTGGTTGATCGCGGATCGTTTTGACGATGGGTCTGCCTCCGTCCCGTAGGCTGGGGATCCCGTCCCCGGGGAGAGGCCCGACTTCTCATTCCTGATCGGCGCCATCCTCTTTGTTATCCCGGCACGGATCCGGGGGGGGGAACGCCGGTGAGAACCCGCGAGATCGCGCGCCCCCTCGTCGATCTAGTCAGAGGGGCGGGTTCGCATCTTCCGATTTTCTCTGCTGACCTTTTGGGCGCTGACCCGTTGGTCAATGACCTTTCATATGCGCAGGGGAAAGTGAAGGACTACGGATGAATAAGCTTTGCGGCGATTCCCCCATCAAAAATGGATCTAATGGACCTCATCCTCCAAAATGCCGTCTCTTTTCGCCCTGGAGACGACCCTGCCGCGAATTTCGGAGCGTCCCTCCACTTTGGCCCCGAGATACACTCATGATAAGTTATAAATGCGAGGCAGGTCAAACTGGTGGAATGACGATTGGGCTTATGTCTGCTTATGGAGAGGGGGTCACCTCCTTAAGATCTTCGCAGTCCCCAGAGCCCATGGACTGAAAGTGAGGTGTGTTATTTGACTGAAAGGACGATGAGAAGTTTGACGCTGGCCTTCGCGGTTCTCATATCGATGGCTGCGATCTCTTCAGCACAGCCCGGGTTTCCGGGACAGTTTCCGGGACAGTTTCCAGACGACTATTCCTGGCTGAACCCTTGGGCTGACGAGTACGGCCCGCAAGATCAGGAGCAATACGATTGGCAGGGGCAGTGGGGTCTGCCTTATTCGACACCAGAGCCGACGCCTGGGCTGGGAACTCCAATGGGGACCTATCCCGATGGCAGACCTACATCCAGCGGTCCTGGAGGCTCGCAGCCGTTTAGCAAGCCCACCGCTTCGACGGGTTCGCCTATATCCTCCCTTGGAGATGGAGTATCTCTCTCTGAAAGGGATGTGAGCGCCCTTCCGGGTGGGGCGAGCCTCATGTCTCCCGGCGGAATGACGGTGCCCACCTACTCTGGAGGAATGTCATTGCCCATCTCTTCCGGCGGAATGGCGACGCCCATGGCGTCCGGGGGGGCTGGCGCGTTCAAGAGCTATTACGGCGGGACCCAGGCGTACCATATGTACTGTGGCGGCCTTCAGCAGTGGATCTACTACTGCGGGAGGTGGACCGATGGCCCCGCAGCATTCTGGTACGGCCAGAGGACGAACACCATCATAAGAAACGACCAGTATCAGAGCATCTGGTCTTATGAGAAATATCCCAACGGATGGGTGGATTGGAAGTACTGGGGATACTGGCAACCCGGTTACCACCACGCCTGGTTCGGGGCCGATGCCAAAGGTTGGCACCAGATAGCAGTCTGGGGGAGCCGCTCCGGATGGAGCAACCCGATATGGGTCTACGTCTGGTGATCTGATATCAGGTCGTAGGGCGCGAGACCGCACTCTGGGCCTTCAGTCCCAAGGGCCCTGCGAGGCCGTCTCCTCCCCCCATTTTTTTCGGCGCCGCCTTAATCCCGTTCATCGCAGTCCCCGTAATCATCATCGACGTGATCGTCGTCATCGGTGGGGAAGGTCAGGTCCATGAGCCGGATCAAGACCGATGGAGATCTTCGATCGACACATATTTCTGGCGCAAAAAAGAGCCAAGATGGATATGGCGAAGATGAGATCATCAGGAGATGGTGAGTATCTTGGATCGTGAGCGTGCGTATCTGGTGGCGACTCCCTTCAAGAAGAGGGACAAGAAGAGGCTCAAGATAAGCGACTTCGTATTCGCCCTCTCTTTGGACCTGAAGTGGGGCTCCCCAGATAAGGTGAGGGCCCTTCTGCAGGAGGCGGCCGATGAGGGGCTCGTCAGGATCGAGGGGGACTATGTCTTCGCCGCCTTCGACGACGCCCAGGCCCAGGTCCCCGTAGGCTTCAAGCCCTCCAAGGAGGAGGATCTCTTCGACAGAACCGTTCGGCTCATAGTCTCCAATACGGGGATGGGGAGAAAAGAGGTGATCTCCATGGTGAACGAGAGGCAGGACTCCCTCCAGGGGCTGGTGAACCTGGACGCCGTCTCCCTCGTGGTGGCAAGGGAGATGGGGATCGACGTGAGGGAACTGGCGCAGGAGGCGTACCGGAACCTCGTCGAGGAGAGGCGGTGACTTCGGAAGAGAAGGCTTTATACAAGGAGAGCATGACCTCCTCACAGGGAGTGATTCCCTTGGCATCTTCAGGGTCGCTTTCGGCTCGCGGGCCGCATATGGCTCTTCTCCTTATCTCCATCGTCGTCTCTTCAGCTGGAGCCGTCGACGAATCAGGAGCTGACGTTGCTCCAAATGGCCTCTTTCGGATCGAAGACGGCCTTCTCATCATCGACTGGTGGCAGGGTGCCGCCTTCAGCCTCGACTTCCCTGGCGGAGAGGGCGACCTGAGGGTTGCGGAGGAGGAGAACGTCTCGTCTGATCTCAACTCGACGACGTCCCCCGTCCGCCGTCCTGCGAGCTCTCTTCTCGTCGGCGCCGCCCACCTGGGCTGGTCCTCGGGGGATCCCCGGATGGGCGGAGGAGGCCGTCATGAGGAGTACGGCAGGAAGGCGACCGATCTGGTGGGGATATTCTCCATCGAGATGAATATCAAGCTGGGATCGGACCCTTGCCCTTCTCCCGGCTCCCCGGGATGGATGGCCTGCCCCTAGGTCGATAGATCTTATTTTTCGTCCAACTTTTCGTCCAACCTCAGGCGTCTCCGTTGGCCGAGGACGGAACTGATGTGCGCACCATAAAGGACGATCATACCGCTCAGATAGACCCAGAGCATCAGGGCCACCACCGTCCCCAGAGAGCCGTATACCAGCTGCTCCCTCGCCGGCCCCATATCCAGGTACCATGTGAAAGCCACCCTGGTGGCGGTCCAGCCGAAGGTGGCGGCGATGGCCCCCCAGGCCGCCTCGGATCGTCTTACATCGGTGTTGGGTGCCAGCAGATAAAGAAGAAATGTGATCAAGAAGACGAGGAGGACGGGGATGAGGTCTGTGAGGGCTTTCACCAGCCACCCCCCGTAGAGGGGAGGGCCACCGCCCTGAACCTCGGATAGGAGGCGGAAGAGGGCCGCCAGGGATAGAGAGACGACCAATAGCCCCGCCATCAGACCTCCGGCCATGGTGAGGCCTAGGATTCGCCATCTCAGATAGTTCCGTTGGGCAGACCCACTCCAGGCTCTATCTACGTTCCTGGCCAGGGCGATGAAGACGGAGGTGGAGGCCCAGACGAGCCCCAACGCCGCCGCGATCCCCGCCGGCACCCTCAGCCTCATCACCTCATCGAGGCTGTCGCGCAAAAATTCTTCAGCCGGTGGAAGGCCGCCCAGTTCCATTATCCTCCGGACGCTCTCTTTCGCCAGATCCTCCCCCGGCGGCAGAACCTCTCCGACGAGGCTCAAGATCTGGACCTGAACTTCTCTGCTTTGCAATAGGGTGCTGGCCAAAACCAAAAGGATGATAAAAAGCGGAAAGAGGGAGAAGAGGGCATAATAGGCTATAGCTGCAGCAGCCTGGGATCCCTGGGCATCGTTGAAGCTGCGAAGAGCTCTCAACGATACCCCCAACGAGCCACGGCTGAAGCCGTCGGCTCGGATGAAGAGCTCTCTTCCTCCCGCTTTGATCCTTTCTCTGAATCTTTCGGTCATGGATCCGTTTTTCCTTCCCGCCCCGTCCTCCGTCTATCCGGCAGAAGCGTCTTCCCAGATATCTTTTGGAACGAAGGTCTACAATAACCTGGCGTCAACTACCCGCCAATGAATTGGCGGGCATGATGCTCGCCAGTATTGGGGGCTTGCGGCTCCGCAAAAAATCGGGCCACGATGGGCAGGTTGACGGCCACCTTTGCAGCTATGTTTCGAGCTGCGACGGTGTCAGCAGGGCCAGAGAAACCACAGCAGACACAGGCAAACTGATCCCGAGTAGGTCGGTTTGACCGGGATATATGATGACAAACGGAGCATTCCTGGGACGTATAGGCAGGGTCGATGTAGACTACTGGAACTCCAGCGATAGCTGCCTTGTACTCGACGAACTGCCTGAGCTGATAGAATCCCCAGCTATGCTGTTTGCGTCTCTGAGCCTTCGAAACCGTCATCCCCTCCCGGATACCCTGAAGATCTTCAAGGGCGATCACGGAAGAGGTGTCTTTGGCTTTCGCAACCATCTTTTTGGAGATGCAGTGGTTTTCGTCCCGACGAAACCTGGCCTCTCGACCCGAGAGTTTCTTGAGATGACGTTTGGCGCTATCGGTCCCACAGCTTTGAAGATCGGCCTTGAGGTTATCTATCTTGGATCGAACGTTCTCGATACCGTCACCGGAGAACTCTTCGCCGGTCGAATCAACGGCAATGTTCTTGATCCCGAGATCGACGCCGATAACGCCAATCGGTTCGATCTTGGGAGACTCGGGAACTTCAACGACGACGCAGAGATAAAACTCACCCCGTTCGAAAATGAGGTCGGCCTGTCCTCGGATCCGATTGAGCCGGGGTTCGTGGTACTCGCAGATGACAACAGGGACCTTTATCCTGCCTTCGAGAGTCAAGAGCGAAACGAGATCGAGACCTTTCCAGGACATGAGTCTCTGATCGTAGACGACAGATCCGTCAGGATCGAAGGTCGGTTTGATCGATTTATCTCTCTTGTAGGCTTCGCAGGTCTTAGAGATAGCTCTGACCGCCATCTGAGCGGAGAGGTTAAATTGTTCCCGAATCGGATAATAAACGACCTTCTGCAACTCGATTTTATTCGCGGTATGAAGCTCAAACGCTTTGTCAGCCACGAAGTTGCAGGCGGCGTTAAACTGATGCATCGTCTCGCGAATAGCTTGAACCTGTTCTGGAGTCGGTTCAAGTTTGACCTTGAGCGTCTGCATCATGTATATAGATGTATACCATCTATGGAGATGAACATTTCGATGCCAAGGAGAAGCGCGAGTAGGCGCGCATTCCTCCCCCGACTGAAGTCGGGGGCGTCCTGCTGAGATTTCCGTGAAGGGCTCTATAAACCCCCATTCGACCGTTTACTTTATGGTCCCCTTCGACCATAATGGAGCCTTGGGGAATATGGCTATGAAGGCTATGGCGATTTTACTCGGTCTTTTAATTCTAACCCTCTTTGGATCTGCGCAGGCCGCCTCAACCCTGACGGTAGTCGGCGAAGGGGAGATCCTCGTCCCGGCGGAGAGGATCTATGTCACCTTCACCGTCACCGCCGAGGACGGGAACGCCACCGTCGCATCGATGAAGAGCTCCGAAGGGCTGAACAGAACGATGGATGCCCTCGTCGACGCCGGCCTCAAGATCGAAGACGTCTGGTCCGGCAGGGCCAGAAGCGTATCAAGAATCCATTCCTCCAGCAGGTTATCGGACAACTCCACCACCGTCACCGTCGCCGAGGCGGGGGTTAGCCGGGTGGTAGATCAGGCGACAGTCTGGTTCGAAGCGGAAGATGAAGCCCTCATCGATAGAGCCCTCGATGTGGCGAAGGCCCAGGGAGCTGAGGTGGAGATATCCGGCTACGCTCTGGTGGAGAGGGGCGCCGCCTTCGCCGAGGCTCGAAGGCTGGCGGTCGAAGACGCAGAGAGGGTCGCAGAGTCCCTGGCCGCCGCTGCGGGGCTCGTCCTCGGAGAGAGGCTGGAGATATTCGAGCCGTCGCCGCCCCGGATCCTGCAGCCCACCTCGGGGCCGAATCCTTGGGCTTTGGAGATGGCGGACCTCTTCGATCTCTCCATGCTATCTCTCCTCGACCCCTTCGAAGAGGAGGTCCCCGGCGAGCTGGGGATGGTGACGGTCAGATCGAGGGTCGTCGTCACCTACCAGGTATCGTAGGGGGGGCCCACTGGAACCGCCAAATAGGCCCGGCCTCAGGATACTTTTTATTTACTTAGGACTTACGCAGTTAGCGTGGCTGAGACATTATAATTTAGATATTTTATATATTCTTTTATAGCATTTCGAATGACACTTTGCTTGCTCTCGAACCAGCTTCGAGTAGTTCTGATTCTTTCGAC
>Ga0334887_1002111_pt1 | contig 23243 bp, 17 predicted proteins | sample GraSluR1_MG_10_FD_207217 | JGI IMG/M metagenome (GOLD analysis project Ga0334887, IMG submission 207217) | Sludge microbial communities from methane-producing bioreactor in Wageningen University, Netherlands - Granular Sludge_18_07-R1 | ecosystem: Engineered > Bioreactor > Anaerobic >...
ATGCAGACTACCTGTGCGAGTTGCTTGGCTATGCGAGAACGTCTCACGCCGCACCGCAGAACCCAAGCGACTGCCTCAGCCGCGATATCCTGGACGACGAAGCCCTGTTACGCCGGCTGATTGCCCATGCCGGTCCGGACAAGATGCTCCAGCTTGTGCCCTATGCTGTGACGCCCGAATTCTGTGCGCTGGCGGAGGTCTTACACAGCGAACACGGGCTTCGCGTGCTCTTGCCGGAACACCCGCAACCCCATGCCATCTGGCTGCGCGACTTCATCGACACCAAGGCCGGCTTTCATCACCTAGCCGGCAGGTGGCTGCCTAACGCCGGCGACCTGCTGCCTGAAGCCCATTTCTGCAGCGATCCAGCCCAGGCGGCACGCATCGTGCGCTGGTTTACCCTCGAAGGCAAGGCGTGCATCGCCAAACCGGACACCGGCGAAAGCGGCATCGGCAGCGTCGTCGTCAAGCCGGGGGACATCGTCTCGGAACAGGAGGCGCTCGACCTGATCGAGCGCCAGCCCTACTGGGGGCGCGACCTGATCGTCGTCGAGGAGTATAGCGCCTCGGACCCGCCGGTCTCGCCTTCGGTCGAGGTGTTTGTGCCGCCTCTCCATGCCGGCGAACCGGCTGTCACCTACGTGTGCGAGCAGCTCTTTCGCGGCTTGGGAGAATTCAGCGGCGTGATCGTCAGCGCGGAACTGCGTGAACGTCCCTGGTATGAACCGTGTGTGGAAAATGCCCTGACGATTGCCCGGCAGTTGCAGCGCCGCGGCTATGCCGGACACTTTGACCTGGACGCTGTAGTCGACGAGGACGGGCGGCCGCGCCTACTGGAGATCAATGCACGGCGCACCGGCGGGACGCACGTTCACGACTTCGCCAACTTCGCCTTCGGCCCGGACTATACGGACAGCGTGGCCCTACTAAGTTGGGAGTCGATCGACAGCGGACGCATTACGACCTTCGACGCGTTGCGCTTGGCTCTAGAAGGCCTGCTCTACCCGATTGACGGCTCGCAACGCGGCATCATTATCACCATCACATCCAGCCTGCGACATCGTCAGTTCGGCGTGCTCATCGCCGGCAGAAATACAACAGATGCCGTATCTCTACAGAGCGCGCTGCTCCGGCGAGTGCAGGAGGCAACCAGTACGAGCAAGGCAGGCGCGCCGGCGTGCGTATAGCTGCGCTTCTGCTGCGACATGCGCCTCGATTCACCCGATTATGGACGGAGAACTCATGAGACTTTCGATCAACGATATCGTTGCAACGCTACGGAATGTAAGCATCTTCTCGGCGCTGCCTCAAAAACTGCTGGAGGAGATCGCCGCGCTTGCCGAAGAAGTCGCGGTTCCTGCCGGACAGACGATTATGTCCGAAGGCGAACCTGGCCGCGAGTTATACGTGATCGTCGAGGGGCGGGTGCATCTGGATAAGTCCAGCCGCTCGATGCGTGAGTTGGGCCCGAACCAGTTCTTCGGCGAAACGGCCATCCTCCAAAAGTCGGCGCGTACAGCCTCTGTTGCGGCGAGTGAAGACACGGTCCTCCTGCGCCTGGATGAAGGCCCATTCTTGGATCTGATACAACGCAGAGCCGAGACTATGCTGGGCGTCATCACCGATTACAACGCCCGCCTGTTGAAATACATGAACGATTTGGACACGCTGCACCACCAACTCGAGCATGTTATCCTTCCATTAGGCGTCACGCTTTCGACCGAAGAAGAACCAAGCGTATTGGTCGAAAAGATTTTGGTCGAAGCCATGCGCCTTTGCAACGCAGAATGCGGCACGATCTATCTGCGCATCGAAGACAACTATCTGCGACACGTCGCCATCCGCAACCGGCCGCGCAGCCGCGCCCTGGGCGGGACTACTGGCAAGCCGATCCCCTACGCCCCACTCAATCTGGCTGATCCGCTCAACGCCCGCAACATCGCCGTCTATGTGGCGCTCCAGGGAGCTACTGTCAATGTGGCGGACGTGTACGCGGCCGACGAATACGACTTCTCCGAAGTCAAAGCCCATGACGTCGAGCTGGGTTATCGATCCAAGTCGTGCCTAACTGTCGCGCTCAAAGACCAGGCAGGCAGCGCCATCGGCGTTCTCCAGTTGATCAACGCACAGGACCCTGAAAGTGCGAAAATCGTCTCTTTTGATGCATTCCAACAGCTTGTGATCGAGTCGCTCATGTCGCAGGCAGCGGTGGCGCTCAACACGCAAACCCTGCTGCATCGCCAAAAAGAGTTCGTCAAGCTGGAACAAGACATTCACGTAGCGCGCCGCATTCAGGCCGGCTTCCTGCCTCGCTCGCTGCCCGTATTGGACGGGTGGGAAATCGCCGCCAGCTTCCAGCCCGCCCGCGAGGTCGCCGGCGACTTCTACGACGCGTTCATGATGACCCAAAACCGCCGCATCGGGTTTGTTATCGCCGATGTGGTGGATAAGGGCGTGCCGGCCGCGCTCTTTATGGCCCTGGTGCGCAGCCTGACACGCGCCTTCGCCCAGCAGAACTACTCCGTCGACTGGACGAGCATGTTGGGCGAGGACACGCGACGACGCGCTAAACGCACGCGCGCCCTGCCATCCGCCGGCACCATGTCGCTGCTCAACGCCGTGCTGCTCACCAACAACTACATCGTCGACAACCACGCCGATGACAATATGTTCGCCACCCTCTTTTTCGGGATGTTGGATCCGGTCAGCGGGCAGTTAGCCTATATCAACGCTGGGCACAACCCGCCGCTGATCCTCGACGCCAATGGACAGGTCAAGCGCTCCCTCACCAATACCGGAGCCGCCGTCGGCATGTTCCGCGATATCGACTACAAAATCGAACAAGCTGTCCTCGAACCGGGCGACCTGCTCTTCACCTATACCGACGGCGTGACAGAAGCCCGCGACGCGGCGGGCGCATTCCTCACCGAGAAAGGCTTGCTGGACTTGCTCGACCGCCCCTGGAATTCCGCCGCCAATCTCCTCAACACGATCCAGGAACACCTGCGCGTCTTCATGAGCGGGGCTGTCCAGGCGGACGATATCACCATGCTGGGTGTGCGGCGAGTCCCCGGCTAGAGGCCCGTCCGCAGAATCGCCTCCTCGCTAGACTTTCGCCTCGCTCCTACCCTGCCAAGAAGCTGCGCGGCTTCTTGGCAGGGCCGCCGGCTTCACTTCCCAGCCCTGAGCCAAACCCGAAACCGTTTGCCCAGAAATATCCCGCCTGCTATACTTGCGACAGGATCAGCCGCCGCCTTTGGCTTCTCGCTATACAACTGGACACCGCATAGGACGGGCGTATGCGTCGCACACATTTATACGAGACCCATCTTCGCCTCGGCGGGCGCATGGTCGATTTCGCCGGCTGGGAACTCCCGGTCCAATACCCTGCCGGTCCCATCCAAGAACACCATGCCGTGCGCCAGGCTGCCGGCCTTTTCGACATCGACCACATGGGCCAGTTTGAGTTAACCGGCCCTGATGCCGAGCTATATCTCCAACTCATACAGACTGCGGACATCGCCAGTATGGACGTCATGGAGGCCCGCTACAGCCTTCTCACCTATGGCGACGGCACAGTCGTAGATGATATCTTCCTCTACCGCCTGCCCGAACGCTGGCTCATCGTCGTCAACGCAGCCAACCGCGACAAGGATTTCGCCTGGCTTTCGGCTCATCGCAACGGCTTCGACATCGCGTTATCGGATATCTCCGACGATCTATATATGATGGCCCTCCAAGGTCCGCTAGCTGAGACGATCTTGCAACCCCTTGTCGGCACGGACCTATCCGGCCTAGCCGCTCGCCGTGCCGTCGAGACAAGTGTTGAGGGAGCGCAGGCGTTGATCGGGCGCACAGGCTACACCGGCGAGGACGGCTTCGAGTTGTACTTGCCTGCCGGCCAGGCTGTCTCCGTCTGGGATGCGCTGCTCGCGGGCGGCCGCGACCGCGGCTTGTTGCCCTGTGGCCTCGCCGCCAGAGACAGCCTGCGCTTCGAGGCCTGTATGCCCCTTTACGGCCACGAGATCGATGCCACGACCACGCCGATTGAAGCGCGTCTCGGCTGGGCTATCCACTGGGATCACGACTTTATCGGGCGCACCGCGCTCCTCAAAGTCAAATTGGAGGGAAGCGCTCGCCGCCTCGTCGGCTTTGAGATGATCGACAGGGCCGTGCCGCGCGAGCATTACCCCATCACCTTCGACGGCGTCGCCATCGGCCACGTCACTTCCGGCATGAAAGCGCCGACCCTTGACCGCTTTCTCGGCATGGCTTACGTATCCGCTCCATACACCGCCATCGGCAGCGAGTTCGACGTCATGGTTAGGGGCCAGCCCAAAAAGGCGAAAGTCGTCAAACGGCCCTTTTATCGGCCTCGTTACAAATAGAACGGCGGCGGCGCTTGCGGCGGCCTGCCACGCGCCAATTGTTGATCACGGATCTACACGAATCAGGAGAACTCTCATGGCTGACTACAAACTTGACCAGAGTGTGAAATATGCCAAGACCCACGAGTGGGTGCGCATTGACGGCAACATCGCCATCGTCGGCATCAGCGACGCGGCCCAAGACATGCTCAGCGATGTTGTTTATGTCGAATTACCTAAAGTGGGAGCGGAGGTCAAGGCCGGCCAAGAAGTGGCGGTCGTCGAGTCGGTCAAAGCCGCTGAAGATGTCGTCGCGCCTGTGTCAGGCGTCGTTGTCGAGGTAAACGAGGAGTTGTCAGCCACGCCCGAAATCGTCAACGAGTCGCCCTATGAAGCCTGGTTCTTCAAGATCGAACCGGCCGACTCACTCGATGCAGACCTGGCGAATCTGATGACGCCAGAGGAGTACGACAGGTTCGTTGAGGATAACGGCGGTTAACCAGTCCCAGTTGATGCGGGGGTGACCATCAAACTGCCGGCGCTGCGACTCGTTGTACTGGCGTTTGCGGCCGCGTGGTTCAGCGCCTGTACAGCCCCCTTCTCCGGTCTCGACCTTGGACGATGGTGGAATGCTCAAGCGCAGGAAGATGTCGTTCCTGCGCTTGAAGTGTTTGCCTGGCCCGCCTCACCCTCTGACGATGCTGCGCTAGAGCAAATCCTCGCATCCATTGACGAACTCAACCCCGGCCTTGTCATCACCCTTACCCTTGCCGCCGACTACGAACCGACCCTCGCCGCCGCGCTCGTATCCGACTCTCCGCCGGACATTTTCCTAACAACCGCCGCTGCACTGCCCGAACTGGTCGATGCCGGCGTAGTTGCGCCGATCGGCCCAAACTGGCTCGATCCGCAGATCTACCAGCCTGTCGCACTGGAAGGCGTGTCACTGCGAGGCGTCCCTTATTGCTTTCCGCACACAGTCCACACCCTTGCCCTGGCTTATAACCCGGCCCTTTTCGATAGGGCGGAGCTGGCGCACCCCCACCAAAACTGGACCTGGCAGGACCTCGCCGCCGCGGCGGAAGCCGCCACCGACGCCAACAACGGTCTCTACGGCATGGTTCTCGCCCCCGACCTCTTGCGCTGGCTGCCGTTCTATCTGCAAGCGGGCGGCGCGCTGCCCGGCGACACGGGCGCCCTGCGCTTCCACGACGAACCGGCGCGACAAGCCGCAGAGTTGGTCGCCGGCCTCTTCGCCGAAGGCTATGCAGTCGAACCGATAGACATCGAATCGTCCTGGGCGGGCGAAGCCTTCGGTAAAGACCGGGCGGCCATGACCATCGAGGGCAGTTGGCTGGTTCCCTACCTTGCCTCTGCTTTCCCGCGATTCGACTACGGGCTGACCGATCTGCCTGCCGGCCCGTCAGGAAAGGCATCCGTTGCGCTCGTCACCTGCCTCGCCGTCAACCAGGACAGCCCGCGCCGCGATCTTGCCATGCAATTGACCGTTCAGCTAGCCGCCGCCGAGGTGCTGCCGCAATGGACAGGCGGCGAACAGCACATGCCGGTCTTCGCAGCCCAAGGCCAAGCTTGGTTAAGCCAACATCCGCAGGCAGCGCCCTTCTACCGTGGACTGACCTCGGCGCGCGTCTGGCGTTTCGGCCCTGGCGTGCGTGCCGATCTTGACGGTTTCTCTTCCGCCCTGCGCCTCGTCGCCGCCGGCGACCTGGAAGCCGCCGAATTCTGGCCCTACCTCGAACGCAACGGCATCGTCTCGCCGTTGCGCGCCGAACCGGAAGTCGTCCCAGTCACACGCGGCGATTGACGCCCCCCATGCCCTGCGCTACAATTGGCCCCCACGACCATGGACCATCATTTCCGGCGACAGGACATGTCTCTCGATCGGTTGATTTCCGCACTATCTGCACAGATACCGCCCGAACGCTTGCTGCAACAGCGTTCACAGATAGCGCCTTATGAATCAGACGCACTGACGTCGCTGCGAGAGCGGCCGGGGGCCGTGTTTCTTGCCGCTTCGCAGGAAGAAGTGATCGATGCCGTCCGTCTCTGTCACGCGCATCGGGTTCCGTTCGTCGCACGCGGCAGCGGAACAAGCCTATCCGGCGGTTCGCTGCCGATCGAGAACGGCATCGTCATCGCGCTCAACCGGCTCAACCGCATCATTATGCTAGACCCGCAACAGCGCCTCGCCGTCGTCGAACCGGGCGTCATCAACCTAGACGTGAGCCGCGCAGCCGCGCCCCACGGACTATACTACGCGCCCGACCCCTCCAGCCAACTCATCTGCACAATCGGCGGCAACGTCGCCTTCAACTCCGGCGGCGCCCATTGCCTCAAGTACGGCATGACGGCCAACCACGTCTTGGGCATCAAGGCCGTGCTGCCTGACGGTGAGGTCGTCCAACTTGGCGGCTTCAGTCTCGAATCGTCTGGCCCCGATCTCACCGGCTTTTTCGTCGGCAGCGAAGGTCTTTTCGGCATCGCCCTCGAGATCACGCTGCGCCTTCTGTCCAAGCCGGAAGCGTATCGAACGATCCTCGCTTCGTACGATAGCCTGGCTGCGGCCGGCCAAGCCGTGAGCGATGTAGTCGCCGCCGGCCTTCTGCCCGGGGCAATGGAGATCATGGACCGGTTAGCCATCGAAGCCGCCGAGGCTTCGGTCAACGCGGGCTATCCTCGCGATGCCGCAGCCCTCCTCATCGTCGAGTTGGAGGGCGAAGCCGTTGAGGTCGACGCCGAGTTCGCCCATCTGCGCAGGGTGATCGAGGGTTCGGGAGCGAGTGAAATACGCGTCGCCGCAGACGAGGCGGAGCGCGCTCGAATTTGGAAGGGACGCAAGGGCGCCTTTTCCGCCGTGGGTAGGCTCAGCCCCAACTACATCGTCCAAGACGGCGTTGTGCCGCGTAGCAAGCTGGGGGAAGCCCTCCAACGCATCGAAGCCCTCAGCGCCGCCTACGGCACGCGTGTCGCCAACGTCTTTCATGCCGGTGACGGCAATCTTCATCCACTTATCCTCTACGACGGGCGCGTGCCCGGCGCGCTCGAACGCGCCGAAGAACTCGCCGGTGAAATCATCCATATGTGCATCGAACTGGGTGGGTCCATCACCGGCGAACACGGCGTCGGCATGGAAAAACGCCATCACATGCCGGCCATGTTCTTGCCCGGCGACCTGGCGCTCATGTCCGCTGTGCGTCGCGCCGTCGATCCGCTTGAACTGGCAAACCGCGGCAAGATGTTCCCCGCTGCCCAGGCTCCGGTCACGGCAGGAGGGCAGGCGCACGCCCAATCGGTGACAGGCCATGGCTGATCGCCTCGCACCAATCGCCGTCGAGCATGCGGCCCAGGTCCAAGAAGCGGTCCGCGCCTTCGACCGCGTCACCGTGCGCGGCGGCGGCACGAAACCAGCCATGGCGCTAGCGCCGCTGCATTCCCCCGCGCAGCCGCTGGACTTACACGGGCTGCGCGGCATAATCGAGTACGAACCGCAGGAATACACCTTCACGGCGCGGGCCGGGACGCCACTGGCGGAGGTAAATGACCTGCTCGCCGCCAACGGGCAATACCTGCCTTTCGACCCCGTTCTCGTCGAGGCGGGCGCAACGCTCGGCGGCACAGTGGCGTCCGGCCTCAGCGGCTCGGGCCGGTTGCGCTATGGCGGCGTGCGTGACTTCATTCTCGGCGTGCGCTTCGTCGACGGGTCAGGCGCAATCGTGCAAGGCGGCGGCAAAGTCGTCAAGAACGCCGCAGGCTTCGACTTTCCAAAGCTGCTTACCGGAAGCATGGGTCGTCTGGGCGTCATCGTAGAGGTTTCCTTCAAGGTCTTTCCTGCGCCGCCCGCATACCGCTCGCTGTTCGTCCGCTATCCGAACATCCAGCCTGCACTCGAAGCCGTCTATGCGCTCACAACCCAGCCTGTAGACCTGGTTGCGCTGGATCTGCTGCCGGGCGGCGCGGGAGAAGGCTGGACGCTGGCGCTGCGCATTGGCGGCGCCGAGGCGTTGTTGGCATCGCGCCTAGACCGCCTACAACGCTTACTCACCGCCGGCGACGCTATGAGCAGCCTGGCAGGCGACGACGAAGCTCGCTTCTGGCGCGATGCAGCCGAGTTCACCTGGACGCCCGCCGGCTCAACCCTTATCAAAGTCCCGCTGACGCCCGCTCAGATTGCCGCTCTAGAATCCCGCCTTGCTGCAACGACGGCTCCGCGCCGCTATGCCGTCGCCGGCAACGTCCTGTGGATCGCCTGGCCACATACGCTGACAACTCTGGAGGCGGTGTTAATTGAGCTTGGCCTGGCAGGCGTCGTCGTGCGCGGTCAGGCAACCGTACCCTGGATCGGGCACGCGCCCGCATCCGCCTTCACACGGCGCATCAAAGCCGCACTCGACCCGCACGACAAATTCCCGCCATTCTTTCCGGACTAAACCATGCAACATACGATTCCCGTTGTCGAACTCGGCCCGCAGGGACCTGCGATGGCAAGAGCTATAGACAGTTGCGTCCATTGCGGCCTATGCCTCGCAGTTTGCCCCACCTACAAGACGCTGGGCGAAGAGATGGACTCCCCACGCGGGCGCATTTTCCTGATGAAAGAAGCCCTCGAAGGCTCGCTCACGTCCGAGGAAATCCTGCCCTACGTGGATCGCTGTCTGGGCTGCATGGCCTGCGTCACCGCCTGCCCCTCTGGCGTTCCCTACGGCGACCTGCTCGCGCCCTTCCGCGCTCACACCGAAAAAATCCGCCGCCGTCCCGTTCTGGAAGCAGCGGCGCGCCTGCTCGTGCGCACGACACTGCCCTATCCGCGCCGATTTCGCAATGCAGTGCGTCTAGGCAAGCTGGCTCGCATCGCCAAGCCGTTGCTCCCCTCTGCGCTGCAGCCCATGATGGACATGCTGCCCGATAGTCTGCCCCCACCCGCGCCGCTGCCTGAGCGAATCGATGCGCAAGGTGAACGCCGCGCACGCGTCGCCCTGCTCACTGGCTGCGTCCAAAACGTACTCGCCCCGGCGATCAACTTGGCCACGGCTCGCGTGCTGGCACGCAACGGCGTCGAAGTTGTCATTCCCCGAGGCCAAGGCTGCTGCGGCTCGCTCTCGCTTCACACCGGCGAGGCGGATCAAGCACGCGACCTGGCACGCCGTAATCTGCGCGTTTTCCCACACGACGTGGACGCCGTCATCACCAACGCGGCCGGCTGCGGATCCGGCATGCACGAGTATCCCTTGCTCTTTGCCGGCCAACCCGATGAGGATGCCGCCCAAGATTTCGCCCACAAGGTGCTGGACATCTCCGTCTTTCTGCACCAACTCGGCATCGAGGCGCCGCCGCCCTTGCCGCAGCCGGTGCGCGTTGCCTACCACGACGCCTGCCACCTCGCCCACGCCCAGCGTATCGCCGCCGAGCCGCGCAGCCTGCTCGCGAACGTGCCCAACCTAACTTTGGTGGAGATCCCCGAGGGCGACCTCTGCTGCGGCTCAGCCGGAACCTATAACCTAGAGCAGCCGGACACCGCCCGCCAGTTAGGCGAGCGCAAGGCGCACAACATCTTGGCCGTCGAGCCGCAGGTTATTGCTGCAGGCAACATCGGGTGTATCATGCAGATACGCAAGCATACACGCGGACTGGGCGAAGCGCTGCCCGTTCTCCACACCATCACCATCCTGGATCGGGCCTATGCCGGCGTCTCGCTACTATCGGAGTGAGAGAGGAGCAACGCCATGTCGAAGTTCGTGCGCGTCAAAACTGAGTTGCGCGACCCCGCGCTGATCAAGCGGGCGCTCGACGACCTGCGCATCCGCTATAAGGAAAACGAGCGTTACACCCACCGTTGGAGCGGCTATTCAGGAACAGTCCCCTTCTTGGTGGAGCTCAACCGCGTGACGTTCGCCCTGCGTCCAACCGCTGAAGAGAACTTCGAAGTCATCGGCGACGACATGCAAATGCGCGCGATCCGCGCCGCGATGGCGCAAGTAGAACAACGCTACGCCTATCACTCCGTGCTGACCGAGACTGCCAAAGCCGGTTTCGAACTGGTGGATGAGTCCGTTGGACGCGATAACGTGATCCGCCTCACCGTGCGCCGCTGGAGCTGAGCATTCTCGCACCCGGCAGGAAGGGTCAACCATGAATCACGAAGAAATCGAGATCCGCATCATGCCCGACGGGCGCGTGGAATACGCCATCAAAGGCGTCAAGGGCAGCGCATGCGAAAGCATCAGCGCTCTGCTCGAACAACTCGGCAAGGTGGAACACGAGGAAAAGACCAGCGAGTACTACGACCGCGATGACGACGTCCGCCTATCCGTCAACCAGTGACATGCCTGGGGACGAGGAACAAGCCCGCTTTCCCGTCGAGACCGAAATCTACATCCTGCCCGGCGGCCGTGTAGTGGTGGCCGACATGCCTGCAGAGTTGGCGGACAGGCTAGCCGCGTTGAGCGACAGGAACCGCACAGCATCGCCTCAGGCAGACGACCAGTCGCTTCGGCCCTAGCCCGCGCCTGTCTCAACCGTTGCGGTCGAACAACCCCGACTGCGCCGGACGATCCGGATAAGCTGCGCCGAGGTGCTCATATGCCGCGGGCGTCGCCACCCGTCCACGCGGCGTCCGGTCTAAAAACCCCAGCTGCAACAAATATGGCTCCACCACATCCATGATGGTGTCGCCCTCCTCACTGATGCTGGCGGCAAGCGTGTCCAGCCCGACCGGACCGCCGCCGAACTTGATGATGATGCCTTCCAACACGCGCCGGTCCAGCTCGTCCAGCCCCAGCTCGTCTACATCTAGAAGCGCCAAGCCTTCGACCGCGGTAGGATGGTCGATCCGGCCGTCGGCGCGTACCTGCGCATAGTCGCGCAACCTGCGCAAGAGCCGCAACGCCACGCGCGGCGTCCCCCTTGCTCGCCGCGCAATCTCCGTCGCGCCCTCGTCTGCAATTGGAACGTTCAGCAAACCCGAGGCACGCAACACGATCTTGTGGATCGAGCCCTGATCATAAAAATCAAAGCGCTCGACCACGCCGAAGCGCGCCCGCAGCGGCGAGGTCAACAACGCCAGCCGCGTTGTCGCCCCAACTACCGTAAACTTCGGCAGCTTGAGTTGAATATTGCGCGCCGCCGGACCGCTGCCCACCACAATATTGAGCGAGTAGTCTTCCATCGCCGGATAGAGGATCTCTTCGATGGCGCGCCCCAGACGGTGAATCTCATCGATGAAGAGGATGTCGCCCTGGCGCATATTGGTCAGAATTGCGGCCAGGTCGCCCGCCTTCTCGATGGCCGGGCCAGCCGTCACCTTCAGGTTTGCGCCCATCTCGTTGGCGAGAATGTGGCACAAGGTCGTCTTGCCCAAGCCGGGCGGGCCGTAGAGCAGCACATGGTCTAACGCGTCTCCGCGCTGCCGCGCTGCGTCGACCAGCACCTGGATCTTCTCACGTAGCCGGTCCTGGCCGATCATCTCCTCCAGCGAGCGCGGGCGCAGCGCGTGGTCGACCGGGCCGTCACCCAACTGCTGCGCGCCGGAGATCGGCCGGTCAGGCGCCCCGTCTCCTCGTCCATGCTTGCCTGTGACTGATCGTTCATCCGTCATGATCGCGGCGCGGGAACCTTTCGCTGAACTTGCACGTTTGTTCTATCGCGGGTATTATAGCAGAGTTCTTTTGCAGCCGGCAATCGGGGTCGTAAGCCGTTGCCATTGCTAGTTTGACCTTTCTGCTAAAAACTGATATAACCTTGTCATTCTCTTTCGGTTCCGTTGGGGAAACCCCACTCAAACCGACCGCCAAACAGGTCAGGGTCGAAGAATTGGCCCACGATTTTGCTGCACGCCATAGTCGGATGCCGTGCAAGGAGGCACAGATGTCCAGAGACAATACAGTCGCAGATGAGAAGAAACGACTAGTCCAAGAGCGCGAGCAAGTGCTCGAAGAATTGGGCCATCTGCGTGAATTTATGCAGGCGGAAGTCGACGTAGAGCCTGACGAAGGTGATGCCGAGATTTTCGAGCGGGAGAAAAACGCCGCTCTCATCGCTGTCCTCGAACGCAAACTGCAAGATGTCGAATCCGCCCTCCGTTCCATCGCCAAGGGCGAATATGGAATCTGTGAACGTTGCGGCAAGCCGATCGAAGCAGGCCGCCTCGAAGTCAAACCCGACTCGACGCTTTGCGTTTCGTGCCAGACAGAGGTCGAACGCCTTGCCCGGCGCAATCGCCCTGCGGCGCGCCAGATCGAATGGTAGACGTGTAGCCCCGCATCGCCCGCCGCCTTTGGCGGGCGTTCTCCCACCACAACCGAGGCGGCGCCTGTGTCAAACGGCAATGTATATCCGTCAGAGCATCCCCTGGCAAGACACAAGCTGACTTTATTGCGCCGTAAATCGACAGAACCGAAGAAGTTCCGCGAGCTGATCAGCGAGCTTTCGACGATGCTCGTCTACGAAGCGACGCGCGATCTGCCGCTGGCGCGAGAGAGTGTAGAAACGCCTCTCACCCAGACCTACGGCGAAGTCATGGCAGAAACTGTAGGACTCGTACCCATCCTGCGCGCCGGCCTGGGCATGGTCGACGGCGCGTGGAGCCTCCTCCCGCAGGCCGAAGTCTGGCACCTGGGGCTATATCGCGACGAACGTACGCTGCGGCCCGTCGAATATTACAACAAGCTGCCAGTTTCGCCCACCGTCGAGCTCTGCCTGATCCTCGATCCCATGCTGGCTACCGGCGGCTCCGCCATCGCCGCAATCGACGTTCTCAAACGCTGGGGGGTGACGCGCATAAAGTTCGTAGGGCTGATCGCCGCGCCGGAGGGCATTCGCGCCCTACAGGCCGAACACCCCGACGTCGATATACACGTCGCGGCCATTGACGAACGCCTCACCGACGAGCGCGACCCCTTCCCGCCCGGCTTCATCTGGCCCGGCTTGGGCGACGCCGGCGACCGGCAGTTCGGCACCGCCTAGAGGCAATTCCGCAACACGACCACGCCAGGCATCGCCGCACGCCAGCGCTCAGGCGGGCAGCGCTTCCGTTCTGCGCGGAATGAGATGCGCCTGCCCATCGGCGTGATAGCTGCTGCGCACCAGCGGCCCGCTCTCCACCCAGCGGAAGCCGAGCGTTTCGCCCTGCATCTGCAACTCGGCGAACTCGTCCGGCGTCCAGTAGCGCACAATGGGCAGGTGGAATCGGCTCGGCTGCAAGTACTGCCCCACCGTGAGGATATCCACACCGTGGGCGCGCATATCGTGCATGACCTGCAGCACTTCCTCCATCGTCTCGCCCAGCCCGACCATGATGCCTGTCTTGGTCAGCGCTTCCGGGTCAACCGCCTTGGCGCGCTGCAATAGCTCCAGGCTGCGCAAGTATTTCGCCTGGGGCCGTACAGTGCGATAGAGTCGCGGCACCGTCTCCGTGTTGTGGTTTAGAATTTCCGGACGCGCGTCCATCACCGTCTGCAGCGCATCCCAGTCCCCCCTAAAATCGGGGATGAGCACCTCGACCGTGCAGCCGGGTTGCAAACGGCGGATCCAGCGGATGCTCTCGGCAAAGACCCAGGCGCCGCCGTCCGGCTGTTCGTCACGGTTGACGCTCGTCAACACGGCATGGTGCAGCCCCATCGCCTGCACGCTCTCACCCACGCGCCGCGGCTCGTCCGGGTCCAGCGGGCTAGGCCGTCCGGTCTTGATCTTGCAGAAGCCGCAACTGCGCGTGCAGGTGTCGCCCATCAGCAAGAACGTCGCTGTGCCGCGCCCCCAACATTCGCCAATGTTCGGGCACATCGCTTCCTCGCACACGGTGTGCAGGCTCTTGCCCCGGAACAACCCGGCCAATTCGCGGTAGCGCGGGCTGTCCGCCGCCTTGACACGCAGCCATTCAGGTCGCCGCCCGCGCGTCAACTGCCCCCCTCGCACCGCCGCGGCCGGTTCCGGCTGCGCATCCAGCCGAATCGTGCCGTGCTCATTCACCTCGATTCTCTGTCGTTCGCTCATTGCATTTGTCCCGTTCTCGAATACCCGCCCGCTATGCCGGCTCTCGGCCCGCTGTCTCGCGAATCTCCACGGCGGCCACGCCAAGCCCCACAAACAACCAGAGCAGCACAGTCATGTGCGGATAGGTGATGTTGAACCAATAGTGATCAAAAACGCCGCTAGCAAGAGCGCCCAATACTGCGCCTGCCAACCCTAACGCCATCGCTTCCATGCGGGCGCTGAAGCCCCTACGCCACGCCCGCAAGACAAGGAAGAAGAATCCCGCCATCGATGTCAGAAAGAGCAGCAGGCCGACGATGCCCATGTTCTCCGCTAGGATCAAATACAGCATGCTTACGCCCAAATAGAGATCGATATCCGGAACGCCGGTAAACCCGACGCCGAACAGAGGGTAGCGCCCGATCAACGTCAGCGCGTCCTTGTACTCGCCGAAGCGCATCTGCGTCGCCAAATCCTGACCCGCTAACCCTGCGACCAGGCGCGCCACATATGCCTGCGTCTGCGGCAGGAAAAGCAATAACAGCGCGCCAACCGCCCCCACCAGAAGCAGCCCGCGATACTTCAATACGGCGATCAAACCCACGGCCGCCGCCAGCCCCAACAGAGCCGATCGGCTGTAGGTCAGGTAGAGCGCAAGCGCCGCCGTAACAAACATCAACGCCGTCAGCCAACGCGGAAAGAGACGCGCATCTGTAAAGAGCTGCGGGGCCATGAGCCCGCTCGCCAGGATCATCATTCCGCCCAGCACGTTAGGATCCACTGCCGTGCCGATGGCGCGCATCGTGCCTTCCGGGTCGTCCTCGATCCAGCGCAGTGCGCCATATCCGCCCGGATAGTCGAAGCGTGCCAGCCGGTCCAAGACGGCTACTGTCCAAGCCTCCGGGATCACGTAAAAAATAACGGCGATGACTGCGCCGGCCCATGCCGCCAGCATCAGCCAGCGCAACACCCACGCCATCTCGTCCTCGGTGCGCACGCTGTTCACTGCTACGAAGAACAGGCAGATTCCCAGCAAAATCTCGGCAAAGCGGCGGATAAAGAAACTGTTGGCGCTACTGTGCGTCATGCCGTAGACGAAACTGAAGATCGCCATCAGGATGAACAAACTAATCGGCGCCCCCAAAGGCGAAGCGATGAACCGGCGCTCCTGCCCGATCGCCAGCTTCACGAGCCAAACGAAAAAGAGCGCGCCCAACGCCACATCCAGGATAGTTGGCTTGAACCCGATGCTGAAGGGCAGGCTGGCAAAAGGCAAGACAAACACAACGCCTGCCAGCGCCACGAATCCCCAATGGGTGTCAAGGATGATTAACGCGCCGCCCACCAATGCGACCGCGAAGGCAAGCGCAATCAACGGACCTGCTACTCCGATGAAAAGTGCAATCAGGAGCGCGCCTAAGACGCTGACAGCCGTCAGTGCAACCACGCGTACTGCGGGTTCTGATGAGAAAGCCAGGCGCTGCACACCCCGATAAGCCGCATTCAACATAATCAACCTGCCGCCGCCGAATCTGTTGCACAGCCATCCGCGGGCCCTACGATCAACGTCTGCAAAACGGCGTAATCCTGCTGCCGGTCCACACGCAACGGCACGCGCGGCGCGCCGTCTTCGTTAGGGCGATAGAGACCCGCGATCAGCGTATACTCGCCCGGCGCCAATGTCTCTGGCAGCAGTATACCATAGCTGACGACAGCCGCGGCGTCCGCCCCCTTCCATTGCAGGGGCTGGTCCTGTTGCGCCGCCAAACGTCCCTGCCCGTCTAACAGTTGAACGAACACCTTCAGCGCATCGGGGGCGCCGCTCATCTGCGTCGTATCCCATTGCAGGTGGGCGACCAACGCCCCAGCGGCAACAGTGCGCGCCGGATCTACCGCATACGCAGAAAGGATCGCGCCATTGGCGAAGACTGTCTCTGCAGGCTGTAATGTCTGTGGGGGACGCACAAACAGCGTCACCGGCCAACCGGCCGCGTCCGTCTTGAGCGCCGGCGCATACTGCTCGGCCAGCGCAACGTGCGCAAGACCGTCCGCATCCCAGTTGGCCGCCGGCTGCTCCACGAAGGCAACCCAGCGCACACCTTCCGCCGCTAGGGTGTTCACAAGAGAGAGCGCCTCGTCACCGCTCTGCGCCGCAGGCGGGAGCACAAGATGATCGACTGTTCCGGCGTAATAGTACCAGAGCGTCGGGTCCGGATAGTTCTGCGCCAACCGAACCTCTTCTGCGTGCATACACGCCGGGATCTGTTCCAGCCTCTCGGCCAGTTGCCGCCACCCGCGTGTTTTGCTATAGGCGGGATCGGTATAATGACGCACAAGCGATACACCTGCACCCGCCGCAAAAAGAACGATGAGCGCCGCCGCGCCAAAGCGCAGCCATAGCGGACGAGGCGCCCTCGCCCATTGCGCAGGCAGATAGCCCGCGAGCAGCGCTGTGGCCGCCAACACATAGAACGGCGGCGCGGCCGAGGCGAGGTAACGCTCGTCGAAGATCGGCCGCGCGGTCGCGCCGTACCAAGTCGCCACGATGGGAATGCCCAGATACAACCCGTACCACCATGCCGCGGCGCGCGTGTCGCTCCGTGCAGCCAGCGCCGTCAGACCCATTACCGCCAGCGCCAAACCAAAGACCCCAAACATCATCCGCTGGTCGGCCGGGGCGGATTCGCCCGCGACAAAGACGCTGAACGAGCGCATCAGCGCCTCGCCGAGCGGAGGCGAATCGCCGTTGCCGTGATAGCCGAGCAACAAACGCCGCGCCATGAACAGCCACGGCGCATACAACACGGCCACAGCAGCTTGTAAGCCCAACCAGCGCGCTAGTTTTCCCAGGTCAATCTTGTGCGCTATCGCCTGCACACCGGCATACACATTCTGCGCCAGCAGCACGAACACGGCGAAGTAGTGCGTGTGCAGTGCAAAGAGGCTTACGACCACATACAGCACGCCGCGGGCGGCTGTCCCGCGTTGCAGCCAGACCAGCGCTGCCAGCGAGCTTGCCAACGTTAGCGCCAGGCTCATGCTATACATGCGCGCATCCTGCGCGTGCCAGATCACATACGGGCTGGCCGCCATCAGAGCCGCGCTGAACGCCGCCACGCTGTCCGACAAGCCGCTACGCTTGCCAAGCCGCGCCAGTAACGCAATCGCCGCCACAGAGAACCACGCGCTCACATAGCGCAGTGCGAACTCGCTGTCGCCGGCCAGGCTGAGCCAGGCCTTTTGCACGAAGTAACTCGCTACAGGGTGCGGCTCCCGCAGCGACAGCGTATCCGCAATAATCTGCGCGTATGGCGACTGGCCGAAGAAGTAGCCAAACGCCTCATCCCCGCGCAACTCCTGGTAGTCCAATCGCCATACCCGCAACCCATAGCCGGCCAGCATAATCAACAAGAGTGTAAGACGCAGTTCGCGGCTCATCGCCTCACCCGCGCCTTACCCGGCTGCGTTGCCATGTTCCCAGCGCCGCGGCGACCGCCAGCATAACCAGCGTCGCTCCGGTGATGGCCGCGCCGATGCGGACGCTGTCCGGTTCATACGCCAACTCGAAACGCATATCGCCTTCGGGCACGGCCACGGCCAGAAAGGCCAGATTAGCGCGCAGCGGCATAAGGCGCTCGATCCCGGTTGGCGAGTTGTCGCCTTTTGCGCATGGATTGCCTTCGCCGCAGCGTGCATTGCGCACGCGCCAGCCGGGCATCCAGTTCTCGCTGATGACCAAGATGCCGCCGCCCGAATCCATTATGTCAACATCGAAGCGATTCGGACCAAGCCGGGTCAAACGCACTTCACCCGTGGCGCGGCCGGTCACGCCGCTATGCCCGCTGCTTTCCGGCGGCAATACGACGTTTGCACCTAAGTCGAAACCGTGATCAGCCAGCAGTTGCCAGGCCTCATCGTCAGCGGCCAGGACAACGTTCGCCGCCAGCCAGGCGCGCGGGTTCGGGTCCGGCAACCGGTGCAAATAGGTGATGTCTGCGCTCTGTGGAAACTCCGCAATCAACTCGCTGGGGCCGAACAACTCCCGCCGCCAGGTGATCACATGCCTAACCCCTGTCAATCGCCACATGCGGTCCAGTGGAAATTGGTCGAACAGACGAGCATAATTCGACAAGCGCAGCGGGCTGCTGCCCCAGACATCCTCGATCCCGCTGCGCATGCCGTAGTCCTCATAGATGCGAAATTCGTTGTAGACTCTGCCCGGCACGCTTGCGGGGGCGCTTGCTTCTTCGGCCAGCGCAGCCCGCAGCGCCTCGATCTCCGGAGCGAACAGCGCCTTAGCCGCCGGACCGCCGCTGTCCAGGTTGGTGGCAAAGTTAGCGACAAATAGGTTCACCGCCGCCAGCCCGCAGACCAGCCAGGTTCTCCGTCCACTCCAGCCGTCCAATCGCATACTTACGACCAACGCCATCGCCGCGACCAACGTGAAGAACGCAATCCACAAATAGGTCGCGTGGCTCACGGCTGTACGTCCCGGCAGTTGCCACAGGAGGCCGAAGGCATATGCACCCGCGGTGACCAGCGCGCCATAAGCCAACGCGTAACGCCTGCGCACCGGCATCTCCAGGCTGGGCAGCCTGGCCATACCGTAGCCCGCCAACATGCTCAACCCGAATGCTGCCAGAAAGGCGGCCCGCTCCTGCCCGCGGAACAGATCCCAGCCGGGCGCAATCCGGTAGAGCAAGGGATACAGAAATGCATTGCCGCCGAACCCGGCCAATACGCCAAAGATCGACAAGAGGACAAAATACCCGCGGCCATAGCGCATCATCCACGCACCTGGAAGAGCCGTCGCACCTCTGAAAGCGGGCAGCGCGCCCAGCAGCGCCAAACCGAAGCCTGCTACGCCGATATACAGCGGCGAAAACTGCGTAAGCACACCCGGCAAGAGCAGGTTCCACGCGTCCTGTAAGGCGAAGCCGCCGCTCACATAGCCATAGTCCACGTTGGCGCGCACGCTCAACCGGGCGAATTCCACGCTAGGCAGCAGTTGCGCAGCCATCAGACCGGCAGCGCTCACGGCAAAGGTCGCCAAGCCAAAGACTCGCGCCCATGCCGTGCGTGTTTCCGCCTCCCTGTCACCTAACAGGTCGCCCGCTGCCAGCGCAATAATCCACCCCGCCGCGGCGTAGGCGACATACAGACAGGTTTGGGCATGCCCGCCGAGGAAAGATACGGCGAACGCCGCCCCTGCGCCCGTCCAAAAACGCATCCGCCGCGGTTCGCTCCAAGCGCGGAGCAACAGCCACAACAACAAGGGGAGCCAGATCGCCGTCCGCAGAACAGCCAATTGCAGCGGCGGATAGCCGGTAAGGTAGCCCGACAGCATAAAGCAGACGCCGGCGAGCAGTCCGCCCCAAAAACGCCGCGTCAGTTCGCGCGCCAGCAGAAAGACAAAAAAGCCCGCAGCCGCGACATGGATCACAGCCTCCAACTGAAGCAGATAGAGCCGAACGGCTACGTTGTCCAAAGGCAGGGTCAGCAACAAAAGGGCATTGGCCGGGGGATAGAGTATGGCCGCCTGAATATCAGCCCAGAACGGGTGGCCGGAGTAGGTGTAGGGGTTCCATAGCGGCGCCTGCAGATCGGCCAGAGCCTGCCGCTGGAAAAGTGAGAAGGGCAGAAAATGATGTGTAAAGTCCCCATCGGGGAACGTTCTCAGGCCGAGGAGGATCGGCGCATAGAAGAGGGCGGCCAAGAATACTAGGCCCAAGGCAGCCCGCACGTACTCGCCTAGCCCCAACCACCGTCGAAACCGCACCGGCGGATCGCTTCCGCGTTCAGCGTTTGCTTTCGTTTCCTCGCGGGTAGCCACAGCGACCTACTGCACCACTAGCCGGCCAATATGCACAAAATCGGAGCCGTCCGGCGCACGCAAGCGCTCCGCATTCTCCAATTCTGGGTTATACAGACCGGCGATCATCTGATACTCCCCGGCAGGCAGATCAGGCGGCAACAACAGGCCGGCTCGCTCCACCAGGTCCTCCTCCGCAGGCATATCCGCAAATCGTGTGTAGCCGTCATCCGGCGCCGTATCCAACAACGCCACAGGAAAGCCTTCGAGCGTCAGAAGCTGAACGAACCAGCGCAGACCAAACGCGGTGGGGGCAGCCATCCGGAAATGGATTTCGACGGGTAGCGCTTCGCCCGGAGCGACCATTTCGGGCGCCCGCACGGATGTCACGGTGACCTCCGAAGTCTGAGCGCCGACCAGTGGCGTCCCCATCTCCCTTGCCACGACTCCTTCAAGCCGCGCCGGCGTCGCGTACGCCAACAGACGGAAGTCGCCATACCACATGTCAAACGCCTTGTACGCGTGATCTGCAAGCCAGCGCTCCAGCGTGTTCTCCGGGTCGTTCGGCGGCAACCCGCCCGTTACAAACCAGATCAGTTCATAATCGTCCAGTGTGCGCGCTATCACCTGCTGCGCTTCCGGATACTCCATCGAGTCCGTCGCATACCCTAAGATCGGCGGGGCGTACCGGCATTCAACCCCTAGCCAGTTCATCGGGACCTGGTAGGCATAAGGAGCGACTGTTATGATTACGTCGCCCGGCTCGGCCACTTCGCAGATGTGCGCGATGACAGCACGATAGCCCGCATCGCCGTAGTGTGGGTGGCGGCTAGCCTCATTCGTCCAGACGCCGGCGAACAACAACGGCAGCGCAACCACCAGCCAGCGCACCGGCCGGCTGGGAACCGGACGCGAGGCGACGCCAACGTCGAACCACCATGCCACGGCGAGCGCGGCCAACGTCAGCAACGAAGCGCCGCCTACAGCCACCAACAGCAGTTGTATGTTGCCGTCCGCCCACAGCCACGCCAAATCCGTATTCGCCTTGAAGTCCATATTCATCAACTTAAACTGGCCGGCGACAGGGCTGTTGAGCAGGTCTCGTAATGACTGGGCGGGCGGCCCAAAGGCAAGCGGATCACTCCAGTCCGTCGGATAGATTGAACGCAGCAACACCTCGAAGTTGACGTAGTTGACCGCCACGGCAGCCAGTTGCACAATCGTAGAGAGCAGCGCAAACACGATGAGCAGCCAGCCGGAAACGCCCGGCGCACGCAGCGCAGCCCTCCAATGCAGCCTTCCTACACCACCCAACCTGTCGATGTCGCCGGCAAGACGGCTGCACGCCGGCGCCAGAAGCAACACCCAAAACGGCGTCAAAGGCACGAGAAAGCGCGGCCCCCAAGAGAAGCCTCCCCACCACATCCACCACTTGCTGTAAAGCGCAATAAACGTGACGCTGGCGGCGGCAATCAACACGCCCTCTGGCTTGTGCCGCCGCATGAAAGGGATAAACGACGCCAAGCTCACGACAAAGAGCGGCGTAAACCAGAACACCCCCCGGTAAGGGCTGAGGAGCAGACCGTACAGCCCTTGGAAGAATGGCGCATTGAACCCCTCGCCTGCGTCGAAGTGATAGCCCGTCTCAAACGGGTTGCCGAAACGCAGGAAGTTATACCAGAGCAGGAACAGGATGGCGGCGGCGGCCGGCACGGCGAACAGCATCGCCGCCGGAAGTCGGGACATTATCTGCCGTCCGCCGTCGTCTTCGCCGGCAGGCGGGTCAGCGGCGAGCCTTGCCGCCCCAAGCCGCGACAAGACGTACTCCGCCGCCCCATACACGACGATCAACGCTGCCAAGATCGCATTAGCCGTCACGGTGGCAATCGCCAAGCCGGCCCCGGCCCCCGCGGCCAGCGTCCACCGCAGTTGGCGCGTCACTCGCCACGAGAGAAGCCCATAGAACAGAAGAAACAACCCGAACGCGCTCAGCGGCTCACCGAAAAACTGGTTGGCGTACGGCCAGGCGATCGTCGCTATGCCAAAGAGCAGAGCCATCAATGCCCCTACGCGGTCGGAGTAGCCCAGCCGAACCGCGGCCAACCAGACCAACGCTGCGGTCAGCGCAGTCACAAACCCGTTCCACAGCAACGTCCCCTGTAAAAGCCCAAGCGACACGTCCATCTGTGAGAAGCCGCGCAGCAAGAGATAGAGAGGCGCCGCCGAGAAAGCAGGCGCCGGGCCCTTCTTGCTGTACACGTCGCCATCTGGGCCGAACGCGCCCAACACCTCGCCGGGGCTGTTGACCCATTGCGTCCACGCGATGGCGTTTGTGTCTACGGCGCCGCGCAACGCGATCGATTCGGTCACGGCAAACAGGCTCACCTCGTCGACCACATGGAAGCGGCCCGAGTTGGTGAAGGTGTAGATAGAGAAAAGCAGCGCGACCAGCAAGATCACGCCATAACGTCTTTGGCTCATGTCCTCAACGATACCCGCTTGGCAGCCGTACCGCCAAGATTCATGCGTCGCCTTACCAGTAAGCTCGATTTCTCGCTGCGCGGCTTACCGGAAATTTGCGGAACAGGCAAGCAGATCACTATATGCCGCGCAGGCGCAACTTGATCACCGCGGCGGTATACTCCGAGAAAATGCGCCAAAACCCCGTCTTGCTGGCGCCATGCCTGCGCAGAATGTAGAACACGGGAACCTCAAGTATCCGCCAATCGTGGCGCCACGCCACCAGCAACAGCCGGATGAAGTAGTCGCCATACCCATAGAAGATACGGTCGCTAATAGGTGCAAGCTCCTCAAAACGCTCGCGGCGCAACGCGAAGAAGCCGCTCAGGTTGTCCTGCACCTGCGTCTGGAAAACGAATCGGATGAAGATATTGTAGAGCAGACTCAAGCGGTAGCGAACCGCGTCCTCCATGCCCCCGCGCATCACAAAGCGGCTGCCGATCACCAGGTCATAGTAGCGCAACAAGTCCACCATCTGTGGAATCATGGCCGGGTCGTGGTTGAAGTCCGTGTCCATCACTACCAGGGTATGCCCGGCGGATCGTTCGATGCCGTCCCGG
>Ga0334887_1002112_pt1 | contig 23227 bp, 22 predicted proteins | sample GraSluR1_MG_10_FD_207217 | JGI IMG/M metagenome (GOLD analysis project Ga0334887, IMG submission 207217) | Sludge microbial communities from methane-producing bioreactor in Wageningen University, Netherlands - Granular Sludge_18_07-R1 | ecosystem: Engineered > Bioreactor > Anaerobic >...
CCCGCTCGATTTGACCCGCGACGACAAACCGTGCTATTCTTTTGTTGAGTGAGCATTCAATCAACAAAAAAGGAGAGGCCGTGCCGCGAAGCAAAGAACAGAACGAACAGATCAAAGAGGAGCGGCGCAGCCAAATCCTGACACAGGCGCTGCGTCTGTTTGCCTCGCGGGGGCTGGCCGCCACCAAAATCGCGGACATCGCCGCCGCCGCGGGCGTGTCGCAAGGTCTGATCTACCATTACTTCAGTTCGAAGGAGGAGATCTTCACCGAGTTAATCCGCCACGCCTACGCCGGCATCAACGCCGCGGCCCGCTATCTGGAGGAACTGCCCGCCCCGCCCGCCGCCAAGATCCGCCTGGCAATTGAAGGCCTGCTGCGCGATACAGTCCAAAACGAGGACACGGCGCGTTTCTACCTGCTCACCGCACAGGCGACCGGCTCGGAGGCCATCCCGGAAGAGGCGCGGCGCATCATCCGGCAGGAGAACCGCCTGCCCTACGAGGTCATGGCCCGCATCATGCGCCAGGGCCAGCAGGACGGGTCGGTCAAGCCTCACCCGCCGGAGGACATGGCCCTCGTGTTCTGGACGTCGATCAGCGGTCTAGCCATCAACCGGGCGGTGCACGGCGCTGAGTTCAAGGCGCCGAACCCGGAAATTTTGATTCACACGTTTCTTGCCTAGCGCGCTGCGCTTCAGGCTCACCAATTTTGCGGGGGAAAAATGCCTAGTTTCCGCAGTCGTCTCTTTATTTTCTCGCTGAAGCACCGCCATCTTCTGCAAGGCCAGTTGAAGCGGCGGGCGACCATAGACTGGAACACCTCCATGCCGGAACTGCGCGCCGAGATCGAAAAGGGCGCCGGCTTCTTCGGCAAGCTGCCGGACGGCTTCGCCCTGGAGCCGGTCGACATCGACGGGCTGCCCGCCGAATGGATGCTGCCGCCCGGCGCGGCCAAAGACCGGGCGATCCTCTATTTTCACGGCGGAGGCTATGCAACCGGCTCGATCCCGGCGCATCGGGGTATCGTCGCCAAGTTCGTTAAGGCGAGCGACACCGGCGCGCTGCTCTTTGAGTACCGGCTGGCCCCGGAACATCCCTTCCCGGCTGCACTGGAGGATGCCGTAGCCGCCTACCGCTATATGCTGGCTCAGGGCGTTGCGCCGGAGCGCATCGTGTTCGTCGGCGATTCAGCCGGCGGCGGCCTGGTCCTGGCGACACTGCTGGCCGTACGCGATCAGGGCATCCCCTTGCCGGCCGGCGCAGTAGCGCTATCGCCCTGGACAGACGTCAAGAACACGGGCGCATCGTGGGAGACCAACGCCAAGGTGGATCCGCTGACATGGAGGGAGTCGCAGGCGGTGTTCGCCAAGTACTACGCCGGCGACCAAGACGCCGGCAACCCGCTGATGTCGCCGCTGTACGGAGACCTGCACGGGCTGCCGCCGCTGCTGATCTACGTGGGCGGCTATGAGGTGATGCTCGACGACTCGACGCGCTTTGCGGCTAAGGCGCAGGCGGCTGGAGTGGCGGTGACGCTGCACATCGGCAAAGGGATGTTCCACTGCTACCCGGCCTGTGCGCCGCTCTTTCCGGAGGCGAAGCAGGCGATGGAGGAGATCGGAGCCTTCGTCAAGGAGATGACCAGTATGCGCGTGGCTTCGCCGGCATAAGCGCGGCCAAACGACCCACGCGGTGCATCTGGCGGTACGTTAACATGATTTGTGCAGTTGTCATTCTGAGCCGAAGGCGAAGAATCCCGGTGTGGCGGACGAACAGATTCTTCCTCCCTCCGGTCGTCAGAATGACAGAAACATAGTTGCCAGAGCGCTAGACCGGCGGCAGCAATGTCGCCGGTCTAGCGCCGTCATCTGTCTGCTGACACGGCAGCTAGCGCTTGATGCCCGACATGGTGATGCCCTCGATGAAGTAGCCCTGCATGCTGAAGAAGAGCGCAATGACGGGGATGGTCATCATCACCGACGCCGCCATCAACAGATGCTGCATGGGCTTGCCGCCGGAGTCGGCCGAGGTCTGGAAGAAGCGCAGGCCAAGCGACAGCGTGAAGTTGTCGATGCTGTTGAGGTAGATGAGGGGGCGGAAGAAGTCGTTCCAGTGAAAGAGGAACGAGAAGATCGCCACGGTCGCCATGGCCGGCTTGGCGAGCGGGATGAGAATCTGCCAGAGAATGCGCAGACTGCCTGCGCCGTCGATCATGGCGGCCTCGTCCAAGTCGCGCGGGATCGTCAAAAAGAACTGGCGCAGCAGGAAGATATTGAAGGCGCCGCCGCCCAGGAACGCCGGCAGAATCAGCGGCTTCAATGTATCCACCCAGCCTAGCGTGCGGTAGATGAGAAACTGGGGGATGATAGTCACTTCCTCGGGCAAGATCAGCACGCTCAATACGAGCAGGAAAAGGACTTCCTTTCCGGGGAAGCGGAAACGGGCGAAGCCGTAGGCCACGAGTGACGCTGTGACGATATCGCCCATAATGCTCAGGCCGGCGACGATTAACGTATTCTTGAGAAAGGTAAGAAAGGGCGCCTGCCGCCAGACTTCGGCGAAATTGTCCCACAACAACTGTTCGGGGATAAAGACGGGCGGGAAGCGGAAGATCTCATGCGGCGCCTTGAGGGCGGTCAGCACGGTCCAGATGAAGGGGAAGGTGAAGGCGGCGCTCAACACAACCAGCAGCGTATAGACAACGGGCTGTCCCCAGCCTGTAACGGCTTTGCGCGCCGACACGAACGCGGCCCGCTTGGCCGGCTTGGTTGAATTGGTGGTGGTTGCGGTAGTCATCAGTCACCTGCCTCGTAATAAACCCAGCGCCTGGACATGCGGAACTGGAAGGCGGTAAGCGCCAGGACGATCACGAACAGAACCCAGGCCATCGCCGAGGCATAGCCCATGTTCATAAACTTGAAGGCGTTGAAGAAAAGATAGAGCACGAAGAAGAGGCTGCTGTAGGCCGGGCCGCCCTGGGTGGCGATGTAGGCGGCGGTAAAAATGCGGAATGCGGCGATGATGCTCAAAATCAGGTTGAAGAAGATCGAAGGCGTCAGCATGGGCAACGTTACGCTGCGGAAGCGCTGAAACGGGCCGGCCCCGTCGATGGCCGCTACCTCATACAGATCGCTAGGGATGGCCTGTAAGCCGGCCAGAAAGATGATCATCTGGCTGCCGCCTACGCTGCCCCACAGCCCCATGATGATCAGCGTGGGCTTGACCCATTGCGTGCTGCCCAGCCACGCCGGCCCCTGGATGCCGATCAACGATAGCATGTAGTTGACCACGCCCACATCCGGCTGGAAGATCCAACGCCACAGCAACACCGAGGCCACCACCGGCGTAATCGAGGGCAGGAAGAAGAGCGTGCGAAAGATCTTGGTGAAACGCAGGCCCTGGTCCAAGAGCAACGCCAACAGCAGTGAGATGGAGATGGAGAAAGGCACGCTGAAGACGACGTAGTAGAGCGTGTTGCCCATGGACTTGATGAAGAGCTTGTCGTTCGTGAAGGCCCTGACATAGTTCTCAAAGCCGATAAAGACGGGCGGTGAGATAATCGTGTAGGTAGTCAGGCTAAGATAGAGCGACGCGATTACCGGCCCGACGATCAGGAACAGAAAGCCGATAAACCAAGGCGTGATGTATAGATAACCCTGGATGGCCTCGCGACGTCTGGCGGGCGACCAGCGCCGCCGAGGCGCAGCCGGCGGGGATGATATGGGTGCAGAGGTGGCGGCCAAAGCAAGTGCTCCTCTCTCACTAACGTAGGCAACCCGGCCAGGCTTTGCCCCGCGCGATGCGCAAGGAGTGCACATTCTCCACAGTGCAAAGCCTGGCCGACCTTACTCATGTACTACATGCGATGCTCCGGCAATTCTCCGGCAGCGTCCTATCGCTTAGGCGCGCGGCAGGTCAAGGATAGCCTGCATCTCGTCCTTGACGGTTCCGATCACGTCGTCGATCCGCTTCTCGCCCAGCCACACGGGGTCCAGCTCGTTCTTGGCGACCTGGAACAGCTCCTCGTAGCGGAAGTTGTTGGGCAGCACCAACGGCGCGATGGTCTTCATGATCTCGGCGAAGACAGCGTGCGGCTCGAAGGACATCAGGCTCGGGTCTTCCCACACATCCGGCCGGCCGCCGGGCACCGACCCCAGCTCGGCGATGTGAATGCCGGCTTCCTTGGTCGAGCACCACTTCATGAACTCCCAGGCTTCCTGCTTGACTTCGCTCTGGGAAAGGATGACGCTGCCGTCGAACTCGAACATGCCCTGGCTGCCATTGGGGCCCTTGGGCGCGGGGGCGACCATCCACTCGAAGTCGGTGACAAAATTCTTGCCCCAAGACTGGCCCCAGTAACCGGCCTGAACCATAGCCACGCGGCCGGACGGCCACATCTGATCCATGGCTTCTGCTTGCGCCGGGGTCGGGGCAATCTGCAAGTCTTGGTAGAACTTCTCCCATTCCTTCAAACCCGCGACGGCCGGTTCCTGATCGACGATGCAGGTCACGCCCTCGGGGTCGATCCAGTCGCCGCCGAAGGAGCGAATGGGGATGATCATGCCGAAGTAGGAGACTTCGGGCAACCAACCCCACTGGGTGATCTGGTCGCCCTCTCTCTTGGTCAGAGCGACAGCGGCCTCGGCGAAGTCGTCATACGTCCAATCGGCGGTAGGTACGTCCAGACCCTCTTCCTCGAAGGCGGTCTTATTGTAGAAGAGACCGATGCGGCCGGGGTGCACGATCCACGGCAGGCCATACATCTTGCCCTCAAAGGTGCAGGCCTCGATCGCCACGGAATAGAAGGGGCTGAGATCATAGTTTTCGGCGGCGATGAAATCGTCGATAGGGGCATAGGTGCCGGCCACGGCATAGTTGTAGTAGTTGTGGATGCTGGCCGTCCACATCGAGTCGCCGACCGTGCCGCCGACGATCATGGTGGCGATCTTCTGCAGGTATTCAGGATTCTCGCCGGGGAAGTCCTCGATCACAACCTCGATGTCGGGATACTGCTCCATGAAGGCAGCGGCTTCCGCCTTATAGAAGTCATCCTGGACGCCCGAAGTGCGGCAGTGGAAACGGACAACGGGTTTCTCTCCTGCCGGCGCTGCTGCGCCCTCGGCCGGGGCTGCCGACGGCGCAGCAGCCGGCGCACAGGCAGCGATGGCTGCACCCGCCACCGACAACGATGCAATCTGCAAGAACGATCTGCGTGACAGTTTGTCTGACATAACTTTCTCCTCCACTCTTGGGTTAAAAACATGATGGGCTTAACAACGCTACTCACCGCAATTACCGACTTCTTAAGCCGGCGCACGCTTCCCTAAGGGGGACAGGCGAGGGATGCGCCGGCTGACTACCCGATAGCCTTTTTGGCGATCTCAATCAGCGTGGCGATGTCGTCCCGGCCCTCTTCCAGCGGTGTGTCCGGTGTTTTGCCTTCGACAATGCACGTATGGAAATGGATTAGTTCCTCTTTGAAGGCCTCCAAATAAGACGCTTCGGTGCGCACCTCCTGATAGGCGCCGCCTTCCATGCGCCATTCTTCGACCACAGTGGGGGCGTTCTTGAGGAAGGGGCTGGGGAATTGGATGCTCACCACGCGATCGCCGGAATAGACGGTCAACGACTCGTCGAACTTGCGCAGCTTGGGCATGATGCCGGTATAGAACATGCAGCGCAGGTCGCCCGGGTAGGCGAACATGGCGGCGATGCCCAGGCCGTTATCCCAGATGTCGGCGGCGATGACGCGTTCGGGCAGGCCGACCGCGCCGTGCAGGATGGTCATGTCGTGGGTGCTGAGGCCGAGCATCAGCCCGTAGGCGCGCATGACGGCCTCCGGTTGTTGGCCGATGGCGACCTGCAAGCTGGCGACCTGTTCCTGTTGGGCGCGCTGCAAGACCGCAGGGTCCACGTCGTTGACGCGGATCAGGTCATAATGGGCCAAGAACATATCGTTCGGCCCGATCACGTCGTGGAGATCGATCAGGTGCGGCCGTTCGAGCGTGCGGATGGCGGCCTGGCCGATACGATAGCCGGGGTCATAGCGCTTGTGATAGGCCACCATACCCACGATACCGCTGGCGCGCGCCGTGTCGATCAGTTCGTCGGCTTCGGCCAGGTTGTTACACATAGGCTTCTCGACCAACACATGCTTGCCGGCGCGGGCGGCGTCGATGGCGGGCCGGGCGTGGTTCGGCGTCAGCACGAGCACGGCGTCCAAGTCCGCCTTGTCCAGCATGTCGCGATGATCCGTATAGGTTTGGGGGATGCCGTACTTGGCGGCGACGGCGCGCACGGTCCCCGGCGAGATGTCACAAAGCGCGGCGACTTCGAATTTGTCCGAAAGCTCCCGGAGATGCGGCAGGTGCATCGTCTGGGCAATCATGCCTGTGCCGATCAGGCCGACCCGTATTTTGGGCTGAGACATTGTAGGAGGTCCTTCACAATTGGAGGGATGCGATTCGATGCGTTATGCAGGTAACGCCGTCCATTTTAACAACACTTATGGCGCGGGGCAACTTTTTTCATCGTACTTACAAAGTCGACGTCGCGGTTCGGGGGCATCGCGGTCACAAGTTTGCCGCCCGAACCGGCGCCGACGACGGCAGCCGTATGGCGTTCAGGCACAAGAGAATTTTCCGGGGGAGGCGAGAAAAAGACGTACTCGGGCCGAGGTTCAAACGGTATCCCGCTGCGCGCAGAACGGAATCCGCCGCGGCAGCCTGGGACGCCTTGAACCTAGGCTTGTATGTGATTCACGCCCGGCACACGGGCAGGCCGGTGCGCCGCGGCCTGCCCGGAATCAGTACAGCCTCTCCGGGTCCAGGATGTTGTTGAGCGGCTCCCCGTTCAAGAAGCGGCGCAGGTTGGCGCAGAACAAGTTTGTAATCCGCTCGTTTTCGCGATCGCTGGTGCTGGCGGAGTGCGGGCTGATGAGCACGTTGGGCATGTCCCACAGGGGACTGGTAACCGGCAGCGGCTCCTCGGCGAACACGTCCAGCGCGGCCCCGCCCAGATGGCCGGAGCGCAGCGCTTCGATCATGTCCAGCTCGTTGATCTCGGCGCCGCGGGCGATGTTGATGATCACCGCTCCCTTGGGCATCAGCGCCAGCTCGCGCGCCGCGATCAGGTTTTCGGTTTCATAGGTATGCGGCGCACACAACACCAAGAACTCGGCCTGTCGCAGCACCTTGTCCAGGTCAGGCGGGCTGTACAGCTCATCCAGGCTGAGCGAACGCGGGTCGATGCCGGCGATCTGGCGTTTGGTGCCGACGATGCGCAAACCAAAGGGCCGCGACATGCGCGCTACGTCCACGCCGATATGGCCCATGCCGATGATGCCCAACGTGCGTCCGGCCAGGTCGGTGCCGGCCAGGCGCTCCCAGTGCTTACGCGCCTGCTGCTCCTGGATGCGGAAGATGTTGCGGCTGAACATGAGCATGACCATGATCACGAACTCCGAAAGCGGGCGCGCATGGACGCCGCTGGCGGTGGTGATCACGGTGTTGGGCATGCGTTCGGCATAGCCCATGCGATGCACGAGTTGGCCGATGCCTGCGCCGCTCGCCTGGACCCAACGTACGTTGGGCGCCAGGTCGGGCAGATCGGTCAAGTTGGTGTAGTCGAAGTCGAAGAGGATGTCGGCCTTGGCGAGCAGGGCGCGCCAGGCGGCTTCCTGCTCCGGGGTGCGGGGCGCGACCTTGCCCACGTGATCCGCCGGATAGCGCGGCTGGGGCAGCAGTTCGGGCGTATAGACGACGCGCAAGCGTTCGTCCACGGCGCGAATGCGTTCGACATGCCCGGGTTCGAGGTAACTGGCGATGAGCACCGTATAGGTTGGTCGTTCGTTTGGCATCAGTCTAGCCTCCTGTAATTTGAGGGGCGAAGACGGGTTCCGGAGTTTCCGAGGGCCGAAGTTCCCGGCGACGGACTCCGCTCCGCCGGTCGCGGATCGAACAGAACGGCAATGTACGGTTGCATCTCACGGTTACAGCCGCCGAGCCAAGCCGGGCGCAACACGGCATCAGACGGCAATTCGCCTATCGAAGCGTTGCCGAGACGTGGCCGAAACGTCGCCTAGTTGCAAAGGCCGTAACCGTTTTCGATTAACTCCTTCAAGCGCTGCGTAAAGCGCGCGGCCGGAGCGCCATCGATAATATCATGATCGAAACTGACGGTGACGCTCAGATATTCGCGCACTTGTATTCGCTCCTCTACAACGCCCGGCTTCTTGACGATGCCGCCCAGGGTTAGTTGGAGGGTATGGTTGGAAGTCGGAATAGCCCAGCCGCCTCCATCGCCGAACATCCCCACAGCGGTCATCATCACGGTGCCGTAATATTCCTTGAGCAAGTGCGGATTCTTGAAAAGCGCCCAATAGAACAATCGCCGCACGAAGCCGGGCAGTAAGACAAACCAATCGATGAACTTCGCTTCCCGGCTGCTTGTGTGTTCCCGCTGGAACGCCCGGATTTCCTCGTGGATATCGCGAAAGGTCTTTTGGTTCACCGATCTGAGAATATGCGGACGAATCGTCTTCTTCCCATCCGCTTCGACCTCGAACAACGTGTTCACGTCCACGTCATCGAACAGGATCAGCCGGTTCCGCCAGTCTCGATAGGCGTGCATGCGCTTGTTCATGTCGATGGCTTTCGCCAAGCAAGTAATGATGAACGCCGTGAACGAGAGGGTTTCGCCGGTCTGAAGCTTGTGTTGGCGAATCGCCTGGCGGGCTTGGGTGACATCGAACTCCACCAGCCCATGCACCGTATGCTTTTGGCGCGCCATCCGCCCGCCGTCAACCATCGGCAGCCGAATTCTAGGGAAGGGCAATACGGTATAGGCTTCGGGCTTGCTCATCATTCCGCTTCGCTTTCCCCTGGCCTCGGTTCGCCAAAGATCTGCTTGACGATGTTCACCGCATTGATTACGCCGTTTTCGGCGCGAATGGCTGCGCCACATGCATTAGCGCGCTGCCGCATGCCGGGGTCGGTGACGGCAAGGCGGATGGCAGCAGCGAGACGGTCAGCGGTCAGGCGCTTTTGCGGTATGGGGTCCGGCCCCAAGCCCAACGCCTTGATCCGTGCGCCCCAAAAGGGCTGATCGAAGACAAAAGGGACAACTACATTGGGCGCGCCGGCGCGCAGACCCTCCGCCGTCGTGCCGGCGCCGCCATGATGCACCACGGCGGCCATACGCGGGAACAGCCAACTGTGGGGGGCGGAGTCCGTCACAAACACAGTATCAGGCGTCGATGCGGTGCGCAAACCGCCCCATCCCGTCAGCAGCAGTCCCCGCTGGCCGCTTTTGGCGAGCGCCTCCATGATGAGCCCGGCCAGGCGCTCCGGGTTGCGACCGGCCATGCTCCCGAATCCGATGTAGACAGGCGGATCGCCGGCCTCGAGAAATGCGCTTAGTTCCGGCGACGGCTGCCAGTCTGCCTGGTCGTCAAGGAAAAAATAGCCGGTGACGTGTACGCCGGCCGGCCAATCTGCGGGGTGGGGGATGACGCTCGGGCTGTACGCGCTCAGCAGCGGCGTTGACCGGAAAGCGCGGTAGTGACCGGCGGCGGAACGGGGCGATAACCCCAACCGCCGTCTGAATTCCTTCACGAAGGGTCGGTGCCACAGCCAGACCACCGCAAGCATTGCCAGGCCCGACAGGTAGTTGTGCGCGCCGCCCCAATCCTTCTGGATGGGCCATGACGCTGCAGCGAAAGCCCGCGTCGGCAGCAGGGGCGTCGGCTCCATGTTGATGATCGCAATGCCCAATGCTTCGGCGATGGCGCGCCCGAATGCGCCAAACACCCCCAGACAAATGAGGGCATCCGCATCGCGACATGCTGCGTAAGCGTCCTCCGCCATCGTCATGATGACCGGCGCGATCATGGTGCGCATCGCTCGAATCGACTTGAGCGGGTTCGCGCCGCCCGTTTCCATAAAGGTCCGTCCAGTGTCGCTCGCCATGATCTGCTGGACGTCCCCGCGCAAGGGAGAAAAGCCCACATCGTATTTCCGGGCGAAACCGGCGAAGTCTTCGGGCGCGGCCAAACGCACTCGGTAGCCTGCTCGCTGTAACCCTCTACTCAATGCGATGCAAGGCTGGATGTCGCCTCGTGAACCTGCTGCGAAGACTGTGATTTTCATCTATTCGCGATAGTGCGCGCCGCGGCTCTGTTTGTTCTGCCAGGCGGCGTCGGCCACGACAATGGCTGCGCGCACGGCGTTGCGCAGCCCGATCAACTCGTCGGTGAGCCGCGTCTTGCGGTAGAAGCGCTCGATCTCAAAGTTGAGCTGGCGCAGCTCGCGGGTGGCGCGGGCCAGCCGATATTCGGTGCGCACCAAGCCCACATAGTTCCACATGATGTGCTTGATCGAACTCATGTCCTGGCTGATGAGCGCCGGGTCGGGGTCATATTCGCCGGTATCCTGCCAGGGGGGGACGTCAGCCAGATCGTGCAAGCGCGCGGCGGGCAGTTGCTCCAGGATGTGGTGCGCGGCGCGCTCGCCGTAGACCACGCCCTCCAGCAGCGAGGTGCTGGCGAGACGATTGGCCCCGTGCAGGCCGGTGCACGAGACCTCGCCCACGGCATAGAGGTGCTGGTGCGTGGTCTGGCCCCAGTCGTCGACCCAGACGCCGCCGCAGAAGTAGTGCGCCGCCGGCACGACGGGTACGAGGTCGCGCGTGATGTCCACCCCATATTCCAGACAGCGGGCGCGGATGGTGGGAAAGTGCGACAGGATCTCTTCCTGCGGCACGTAGGTGCGCAGGTCCAAATAGACGTTGGGGACGTCGTGCTTGAGCATCTCGCGGTGGATACCGCGCGCCACCACGTCGCGCGGGGCGAGGTCCTTCCACTCCGGCGCATAATGCTGCATAAACGGTTCGCCTGCGGCGTCGACCAGGCGCGCGCCCGCGCCGCGTACCGCCTCGGAGATGAGGAAGCGGGCCGCCTGGCGGCTGTAGAAGCAGGTGGGGTGGAACTGCACATATTCGGCGTTGATGATGCGCACGCCCGCACGCCATGCCATGCCGACGCCGTCCCCGCGCGAGCCGGACGGGTTGGTCGTGCGCAGGAATATCTGCCCCAGGCCGCCGGTGGCAAGAACGGTCTTGCGCGCGAGGATGCGGCGCACGCGCCCGGCGGGCTGATCGAAGACGTAGGCGCCGATGCACGAACGATCTTCGTAGACCGCCAGCCGGTTGAGCGCGTGGTGCGACGGGGTGAGCAGATCCACCGCGGTATGCTGGGTAAGCAGCGTGACGTTGGGGTGGTTGCGCACCGCGTTGAGCAGCGCGATCTCGATGGCCTTGCCGGTGGCGTCGGCGGCGTGGATGATGCGCGGGAGGGTGTGGCCGCCTTCGAGGGCCAGCGAGAGCGCACCCTCCGCGTTGCGGTCGAATGAGACGTCGACGCGCTCCAACAGGATACGGCGCAGCGCGTCCGGCCCGTTTTCGGCGACGATACGCACGGCGCGCGGGTTGCTGTGCCCGTCTCCGGCGCGCAGGATGTCCTCGGCCAAGAGCGCGGGCGAGTCGTCTTCGCCTTTGTAGATGATCCCGCCCTGCGCCCAATAGGTATTGGTATCCTCCGGCTCTGCGGCGCGCGTGACGACTGTGACGCCCACGCCGGCGTCGGCGAGGACGAGCGCAGCGGTCGCCCCGGCGATGCCGCTGCCGATGATGAGGACGTCGGTTTCCAGATGCTCGGCCATGTGTGCGTGTCCGCGTGTCGGTTCGGAATTCAGGGATTCTGCCACGAGATGTTGGACGGGGGCATTGTCTGTCGCATACGTTACCACAGAGAGCGGATTGATGCCAGACGCCGCAAATAAGCCGAGTCCATACGAAGGCTGCGGCCAGATTCGGCGCAGCGATTTCTTCCGCTTGGCGGTAGGAGTATAATGATAAACAAGCGGACCTTCAACGACCGGCGCCTAGACGCCTCCGCGGCGCGCTAACCGGCGGCGCGTTTCACCGAATCGGGCAACCGATCAGATTAGGAGACCTCTATGATAACAGGCTGGCTGCACCACCTTATTCGGGCGCGGTTTTCAATGCTCGCGCCGGTTGCCGCAGGCGTTGGAGCCGCGCCCGCGCCATGCGAGGCTCCTGGCCGGATGCTGTTCGCCAGTTCCGGCGACAAAGAGACCGTCCGCGTGGGGCGGCGGCGGCGTCCTACGTCCGCGCCGGGCGAACGCGAGCGGGCCGATGCGCCGCGCCGCGACCAGGGCGGCGGCGCGACCCGTCCGCCGTCATCGGGCGGGGTCGGCGGCCCATCAGGCGGTTCGCCCATACCGGGCGGAGGGATGCCGGGAGGCAAGATGTCGTTGCCCATGATTCTGGTGCTGGTCGTCGTGTTGGCCGTCCTCTTCCTGACTAGCCGGAACGGTAGCGGGCCGAGCGAGATGGTCGATCTCGCCGCCACGCAGATCGCGGGCCAGCAGCCCGTCGCCCCCCAAGCCGTACAGCCCCAGGCGACGCCGACGCGCGCGCCGGCATCGGCGCCGGTCGCGGCAGCCACCGCGGCGCCCGGCGAAAAGTGGCTGATCATGCTCTACCAAGACGCGGATGACAAGGTGCTGGAGCAAGACATCTTCCTCGACCTCAACGAGGCGGAGCGGGCCGGCTCCACCGATGCCGTGCAGATCGTCAGCCAACTCGACCGCTATCGCGGCGGCTTCAGCGGCGACGGCGACTGGTCGTCGACCAAGCGCTTCTACGTCACCCAAGATGACGACCTGAACGCGATCCGCTCACAAGAGATCGCAGACCTGGGCGAGGTCAACATGGCGGACGGCCAGGCGCTGGTCGACTTTGTGGTCTGGGCGATGGAAGCCTATCCCGCCGATAAATACGCGCTGATCCTGTCGGACCACGGCATGGGTTGGCCCGGCGGCTGGAGCGACCCGACCGCCTCCGGCGCGTTCGACGCCAATGTGCCCCTCGCGCAGCGCCTGGGCGATCATCTCTTCCTCGACGAACTGGACGAGGCCCTGGGCGAGATCCGCCGGCGCACCGGGCTGGACAAGTTCGAGTTGATCGGCATGGACGCCTGCCTGATGGGACACCTGGAGGTCTTCAGCGCGCTGGCGCCGCACGCGCGCTATGCCGTGGCTTCGCAGGAGACCGAACCGGCCCTGGGCTGGGCTTACGCCAGTTTCCTCGGCGAACTGCACAAGAACCCCAATGTCAGCGGCGCAGAGTTGAGCCGCTACATCATCGACACCTATATCGAGGACGACCAGCGCATCGTCGACGACCAGGCCCGCCTGGAGTTTGTCAGCGGCGGGCGCGGCCTATTCAACTTCCAGGCCCCGTCGGCGGCGCAGTTGGCGAACCAGTTGAGCGCCAACATCACGCTCTCCGCCGTCGATCTGTCCGCCCTGCCCGAACTGATGGACAGCCTCAATGCCCTGGCCTATGAGATGCAGCAGGCGAGTCAGAAGCCGGTGGCGCAGGCGCGCAGCTATGCGCAGTCGTTTACCAGCATCTTCGGCAGCCAGGTCCCCGCTTCCTATATCGACCTGGGCAACTTCGCCCAACTGGCGGCGCAGTCGACACGCGATAGGGCCGTCGTGGACGCGGCGAACAATTTAATGAACGCCCTGGGCAAGACGGTGATCGCGGAGCGGCACGGTCAGGGCAAGCCCGGCGCAACCGGCGTCTCGGTCTATTTCCCCAACTCGCAGCTCTACAACAACCCGGTCAGCGGCTACCCGTCCTATCTGGGGCTGGCGTCCCGCTTCGCGCAGGAGTCGCTGTGGGATGAGTACCTGGCCTTCCATTACACGGGCCGCCCCTTCGACGCAGCGGAACGGAATGTGACCCTGCCGGCGAGCGACGCGGCCGTGCGCGGGCCGGCGACGGGCGGCATCCAGGTCTCGGCCATCACCGCATCGAGCCAGACCGCGGCCCCGGGTCGGCCTGTGCTGCTCAGCGTAGATATCTCCGGCGAAAACGTGGGCTATGTCAAGCTGTTCGCCGGCTATTATGACCAAGCCGCCAACTCGATCAACCTGACCGACCAGGACTACCTGGAAAGCAGTGACACGCGCGAAGTCGACGGCGTCTACTATCCGGTCTGGCCCGAAGGCGAATTCACGATGGAGTTCGAGTGGGAACCGCTTGTCTTCGCCATCGACGACGGCGCACAGCGCGCGGTAGCGATGTTCCAGCCGCAGAGCTACGGCGCCACATGGGAGGATGCGATCTACACGGTGGACGGCATCTACACCTATGGCGACGGCGAACAGCGCTCTGCGCAGCTTTACTTCCACAACGGCGCGCTGCACCAGGTCTTCGGCTTCACAGGCGAGGGCATGACCGGCGCGCCGCGCGAGATCTTGCCGGAGCCGGGCGATACGTTCACCGTTCTCGAACAGTGGCTCGACCTGGGCGCAGACGGCGCAGCCACACCCGCCACCGAGACCGGCCCCACGCTCACCTTCAGCGACCAGCCCTTTACCTGGGTCGATATGAATGCAGCCGCCGGCGTCTACGTGGTCGGCTTCATCGTCGAGGACCTCGACGGCAACCAGTACCCGGTCTACACGCAGATCACGGCGGAATAGAGCGCTAGGACGCCAAGAAGGAGAGTTCCGCCGAGGTAACCACGTGGACAATTCCCACCCAGGAAGCTGTGAATTTCCTGGGTGGCGCTATGATTTTTCTCTGCAACATCGAAAGGCTCGTCATGACCGACCTCGCACACGCCCGCGTTGACGTCCACGTAAACCGGCACATGCCGCTGCGCCGCATCTGGCGCTATGTGGGCTACGACGAACCGAACTACACCTACACGCCCAACGGCCGCGAACTGCTCGGCAAGCTGGGCCGCCTGGCCGATGCGCCCTATTACGTGCGCTGTCACTTCCTGCTCTGTTCCGGCGACGGCACGGGGCGGCTCAAGTGGGGATCGACCAACGTCTACACCGAAGACGAAGCGGGGAAGCCGGTCTATGACTGGACGCTGATCGACCGCATCCTGGACACCTACCTGGAAACCGGCCATGTACCCTTTGTGGAGATCGGCTTCATGCCGCAAGCGCTGTCGACCGCGCCGGAGGGCGTGCGCTACGACGACCCGCGCCACGGAGGCTGGCGCTACCCCCCGCGCGACATGGGGCGCTGGCTGGAACTGGTGCGCAACCTGGCGGAGCACTGTCTGGCGCGCTACGGCATGGCCGAGGTGAGCCGCTGGTACTGGGAGCTGTGGAACGAGCCGGATATCTTCTACTGGACCGGCGGCGTCGAGGAGTATTGTCGCCTCTATGATTACACCGAAGCCGGTCTGCACGCCGTGTTGCCGCAGGCGCTGCTCGGCGGGCCGGCGACGACCAGCGGCATGGAGCGGCCTGAGTCGAGCGCCTTTCTGCGCGCCTTCCTGGAGCACTGTACTCACGGAGTCAACGCCGTGTCGGGCCGGCGCGGCACGCGGCTGGACTATATCAGCTTCCACGCCAAAGGCGGCGGCTATACGGCCAATGCCGGAGCCGCCAAATTGACGCCCACGCTCTACACGCTGACGGGCAACGTAGCCGCCGGCCTAGAGGTGATCGCGGACTTCCCCGAACTGCGCGGGCTGGAGGTCGTGCTGTCCGAATGCGACCCGGATGGCTGGGCCGCGGGCGCCATTCGCGACAACCCCAACCTGTTCTACCGCAACACCGAGTACTACGCCAGCTATGTCGCCGGCGTCGCCTGCAAGCTGATCGACCTCAAGGCGGCCAACGATTTAGGTGCGGCGGTGCGCGTCGACGCCATGCTGACGTGGGCCTTCCAGTTCGAGAACGAGGAGTTCTTCGCCGGGCTGCGCACGCTGAGCACGAACGGCGTCGACAAGCCGGTGCTGAACGTGTTCCGCCTGCTGGCGCGTCTGGGAAGCATGCGGCTGCACCTGGCAAGCAGCGCCGGCCGCGACCCGCGGCAGCATCCCGGCGGCGACGCGGCAGACGCCCCGCCCGATGTCTGCGGGATCGCCGCCGTCGACGGGACAGGCCGCATTCAGGTGTTGCTGTGCAGCCACCACGACGACTGGGACGTGACGACGCGCACCGCGGTGCAGGTGTCGCTGACGGGCTTCGCCGCCGGCGCCCGCTACGCGGTCACGGCCTCGACGGTGGACGCGACGCACAGCAACGCGCACACGGCATGGGTCGAATTGGGCCGCCCGCAGTCGCCCGACGCCGAGCAACTGGCCGCGTTGCAGCGCGCCGCACGGCTGGAAACGGAAAACCTGGGCGAGTGGTCCGTTACAGATGAAGCGCTGTCGCTGGAGGTGGCTGCGCACAGCGTCTGCCTGCTCGAGTACACGCCGCTCTAGCGAACGCGGGCCGGCGAAGCGGCCTTGCATTCTCCATTGGAAGCGCTCTACTCGACGCCCTGCGCCGCACTGATTGATTGGCCGGTGCTGAAACAGTGCGTTAGAACCGTCAGTTAGAACTCTGAGACTGTGGATAGGAACTCGAGACAGGAAAAGGCCCCCGTATTCAGAAGCGAGGAGGGACGCATGGCAAAGTATCTGGTCAAGGCAAGTTATACGCAGGCAGGGTTACAGGGCCTGATCAGGGATGGCGGCTCCAAGAGGCGCTCCGTCGTGGAACGCATGGTCGAGGCGCTGGGCGGACGGGTGGAATCTTTCTACTATGCCTTTGGGGAGACGGATCTGTACTTCGTTGCCGAAATGCCGGACCATGCGAGCATTGCCGCGCTGTCGCTAGCCGTCACAGCGGCCGGCGGCGCTACCGCCCATGTGACCGTGCTGCTCACGCCGGAAGAGCTGGACGCAGCAGCCAAGAAGACCGTGGCCTATACCGCGCCGGGGCAATAGGCCGCGTAGCGTTCCGCGATAGCCGTTTAGACGAAGATAACGGCACGGCTAACCGCCGTAGCCGCGCCGTTTTGTCGCGCCGGTCTTCCCATACGCAACGCCTTCGTTCCCCAAACGTACAGCGTCCCAACAGGAGTTTTCGCGGTGAGCGCAAAGACCAAACCACGAGCGCAGCAAGAGGCGGCTACGGAAAAAGCCATCGTCATCCATGCCGGCTACGAACTATTCGTCCTGGCGATAGCCGTTGTCTCGCTGCTGAACGCCGTCCTGCTGCTCATGCCCATCTCCGGCGAAGGCCGCAAAATCGTCGTCGCCTTCATCCGCGGCATCAGTCTCTTTTTGCTGGTCGATACGGCCGTGCGCTTTGTGCGCGCGCCGGACAAACGCCGCCATCTCGTAACGTACTATGGCTGGTTGATGTGGCTAGGCTCCCTGCCGGTTCCGTTTTTCAGCCTGGCGCGGCTTGGCGCAGATTGGCTGGCGTTGCGCAAGTTGCGCGCGACCGACTATCGGGCGATGGGGCGCGTGCTCGTGCAGCGAAGGGCGCAATCCACATTTTTGGCCGTCATCTGGGTTGCAACGGTCGTCTATGAGGCGGGGGCGCTGCTGGTCCTGTCCGCTGAACAAGACTCGGCCAACGCCAACATCACAACGGCCGGCGACGCGCTCTGGTGGGGCGTGGTTACAATCGCCACGGTCGGCTATGGCGACACATACCCGACCACAGTTTTCGGCCGGCTGATCGGGGCGGGACTGATCGTGGTCGGCGTGGGCTTCTTTACGAGCATCACCAGTTTCTTGGCGCACTGGTTCCTGGCGCAGCGCCCGCAAATCAACGGCGCGCGGCCCATGCCATCCGGCGACGGTTCTGTTCAAGCGCAGATTCAGGAGATTCGGGCAATGCTCGCCGGCCTGGAAGAATCAAATCGCGGCGTGCTCAAAGAGACGACAAAGCGGCTGGACGAGCTAGAGGACGAGTTGGCGCGACCGGCGACTGCATCGCCCAAGACGCCCCCTGCTCGACCGCAGCGGCGCTAGGCGCCGGGACGCGCATCCTTCCTGCGCCCCGGCAGCCGAACGCCGCTCGTCTTTGCTCAGGCCTGGCGGCTAGAGAACAAGACGCTGCCGCCGAAGGCAAACAAGATCAGCGTGACCACCGTCAAAATCAGCAGCGGCGATGTCGCCCCGCCCGAAGCCGGCAGAGTCGGCGGCGCGGCCGAGAACTTCGCCATGACGATGTTTTCCCCGATCCTGATGGGAACGTCCGCCCCCGGGAACTCGTAGACGCCTGTTTCGCCGGCGTCGACATGCAACATGGCGTGCAAGACGGGCGTGGCAGCCGCCCGCTCAATCTCGACGACTACCTGAAGGTTTTCCCCCGCGGCGAGCGGCGCATAGCCGATGACAGGCCCAGGGTTGCCCGCATCGTCGGCATGGATCACCACCCACGCCGGTCCCTCGACCGTGGCCTTGGCGATAATCACCGCGCCGTTCACGACGCCGTCATCGTCGACCTGGACATCGGGCGTATACATCTGGGCCGCGACGACCGATCCAAAGGCAAACAGCAAGCCGAACGAAACGACTAGGCTGAAAAAGAAGCGAGAACGCATGGCATATCCTCCTCGGAGAAATGTCAAATGTGCCGTGCGAGCAATCCGCACGAGGGTGGACACATTAGCACCTCTGGCCAAGTTTGGCAAACCGCATCGCGCCGCCGAGGCATGTTAGGCATGATACAATGGCGCAAACACGCGAGGAGGACAAAGAACGGGCTATGTATCCGAGTGACTTATCCAACGTGGCGCTGCAGCCGCCGCGTGACTATGTAGCCATGTTGCCTGCGGCCATTCGCGTGGCGATGGGGCTGCATCCGCTCGATCTCGCCGAATGGATCGAGGTAGACGACCGGCTGCCCGACGAGTTGGCCGAAAAGCGACGCTTGCTTGCGGATAGGCGCGGCGATGTTCTGCGCCTCATGCCCGCAGCCGCAGCGGGAGCGAGAGAGACGCTGGCGCTGCTGGCCGAACACCTGCCCCGCCGCTACCCCCAGGTCTATCGCCAAGAAGGCGCCCGCCTCGCCAACCGCGCCACAGGCGAAACCTGGGACCTGGCTGCAGACGACCTGCATCCCCTGGAACTCGCCTCGCGCCTGGTGCAAGAAGATCTCTGTCTGATGGGCCGGGAGGATGGAGACGACCACTACCGGCTGACCGGTGCGTGCGTATGCTTCCCCACGCGCTGGCGCATGCCTGAAAAGCTGGGCCGGTCGCTGAACGCCATCCACGAGCCGGTGCCACACTACGCCCCGGCGCTCACGTCGCCGATGGATCGCCTTTTTGCACGCCTGCCGGTCGAACGACCCGTGTGGCGCCTGAACGTGAGCATCCTTGACAGCCCGGCGCTCTTCCAGCCCGGCGGCCACGAACGCGCCGCCGGCGAGCCCCCCATCACCGCGGAGAATGCCGGCGACAGCCTGTGGCTGCGTATGGAGCGGCAGACCCTGCGCCGCTTGCCCCAAAGCGGCGACATTCTCTTCACCATCCGCGTTTATTCGCGGCCGCTCGCCGCGCTTGCCGGGCGACCGGAGCGCGCCGCGCGTCTGGCGGCGGCCCTGCGCGGCGTCGACGCCAAGTTGGCCGCCTATAAAGGCATCGAGCCGGTCCGCGCCGCGGCCATCGCCTGGCTGGAGCGTGCAGCCGGACAGGCAGGCGGCGCGGCCTGACTCCTATACTTCCGCTTCTTGGGCCAGGCGTTCGGGGTCGAGGATGACGATGCGGTGACGGTCGAACTCGATGATGCCGTCGGCGGCGAGGCCGCGCAGGGCGCGTCCCACGACCTCGCGCACGGTCCCCAGCCGGCCGGCCATCTCCTCCTGCGTGAGGAGACGCGGCACTTCGTCCGTCTCCGCGGCCTGCGCCTGGGCGAGGAGCAGATGGGCGAGGCGGCTGCGCACGTTGCGCATCGACAGATCTTCGACCAGGCCGATCAGGTAGCGGGCGCGCCGCGCCAGGCTTTCGATCAGCGCCCAGGCCAAGTCGGGATGGCTTTCGGCTAGGCGGTGCAGATCGGCGCGCCGGATACGCCACACGACTGCGTCGGTGTGCGCGATGGCGCTAGCCGGATTCGGCCCGCCGTCGAGCGAGGCTACGTCGTTGAAGGTGTCGCCGCGATGCAAAAGATGCAGGATGTGCTCGCGGCCGTCTTTGGCGAAGCGCGTGATCTTGATGACGCCGCGCTCGATCAGAAAGAGGCCGGCGCACGGATCGCCTTCGTTGAAGATCAGTTCGCCTGCTGCATAGTTTCTGCACGACGCGGCTGCCGCCAACGCCCCCACGACTTCCGGGCGAAGTTCTTCCAAATAGGAAACTGCGGCCCAGAGGGCGGTAATCTCGCCGGAAGGAAGGCTGCCGGCGGTTGTAGAAGGGGTGTTGCTGTGTGTCATGGCCTGGCGCGCTTGGTGCATAAGTACGGCGGACGGTAATGCCGCCATTATACACCACACAGCAAGCAATCTCTGGCCGCGTCTATGCGCCGGGCGGCTTGATGCGCGGCCAGGCGTGGAGCGCAAAGGCGATGACGGCCAGAGCCTCGAGGACGCGCCCCGTCCATCCCCACCCGGTCAGCCTGCCCAGCCACGGATCGAGCGTGACTAGCCAGATGCCGGCGTTGAGCAGCGCATAGGCCAGCCAGGCCAGCCGCACATTGCCCCGTTTCGTACGAAAGCGGGGCAAAATCCAAAAGGCGACGCCGAAGGCCAGCTGCAGCGTCCAGCCGAGGAGGAGGAATTCGATATGGGCGGGCAACAGCGCCCACAGCGCAGGATGGATGGGCATGCCCTTGTGCCACAGCATGAGCATGCCGAAGGTCAGGCCCAAGGCCAGATAGACCAACGCCGTGCGGACATACCAGACGCTTAGGCCGGGCATGTCAGTGCTCCTTGATGCGCGGCCAGGCGTTCGCCACAAAGGCCATGCCGCCCAGCCATTGCAGCACAGCCGACAGGGCCAGCGCCCACCCCCACGCCGGGTGCGGCTGCATGGCGTGCAGCGGCTCCGCCACGACGCGCAACGCTAGGCCGGCGTTGAGCAGCCCATAGGCGGCCCAGGCCAGCGCTTCATTGCCGCGCGGCTGCTCGCGCGTGTGCTTGGGGAACATCCAATAGCCGACGCCGATGATGAGTTGCAGCACCCAGCCCGCCATGAACAGATGGAAATAGACCGGCGTCAGATAGGCGAAGAAGACGGGCAGCGCCTCTGAGGGCGGCAGGCTGCGGGCCAGGCCGGCAAGCAACGCCAACGCCAGATAGGCCAGCGCGGTCTTGATGAACAGCCGGGTGAGAGGCGGCATGGCTAACGTTCCTTGACCGCACCCGCAGCGGCCATTGCGCCGGCGCGGGTCTGCAAGACAGCCGCGGCGGTGCTGAGCACGAAAAGCAGCAGCACGACGGCGTTGAGCACGCCGCTCCATGTGCGCAGCGACGGGTTGACCAGCAGGTCGCCCGTCACGCGCAGCGCCAACGTCACATGCAACAACACCAGGTGGACGTAGAAGCGCGGCCGGTAGTCGAGGCGAATCTGCAGGATGGCGGGAAAGACGATCAGCGCGTGCCCGAAGATCATGGCGAAGACGAAGCCGAGGAAGATGCTGTGCAGCATGGCATCGTAGGCCATGCCCGCGCTGACGCCGCCATAGCGCAGCGCCAACAGCCCGCCCACGACAAGCCAGGCGTAGCCGGAAAGCAGGCAGATCGCCACAAAGCGCGCCTGCCCGCCGGCATGCAGCCGCCGCCAGGCGATGTCATAGCGCAACAGCCACGCGGCCAGCGCGATCATGCCCGCGCCGGCAATCCGCACGCCCAGCGCCAAGTCCGCGGCGGAGATAGCCAGGCCGAGGCCGAAGAGCAGCGCCGCCGCCAGAAACAACCGTTGCGCGATAGTGGAGAGGCGCAACATGCGGCTGAGTTCCAGGCGCTCGCCGGCGATGGTCAGAATCATGAAGCCGGCCCACCACATGACGACGTTGGGGATGCTGTAGCCGGACAGCCACAGGAGGTTGCCGCCCAGCCAGGCGACCGCGCCGGAGACAAGCACGCCGCCGTACAGCGTGGGGTGAAGACGCCACAGCTTCGCCATGATGACGACGAGCAGGGCGCTGCCTACTGCGATCAACAGCGGCCCGGCCCATTGCAAGGGGTAGATCGTCGCCAACAGCGCGCCGATTGCCGCCGCCGCCGGGGCTGCATAGGTCCAGGCGCGGTTGAGCGCGACAGCGCGCTCCAAGGAGATCAGCGCACCCAGGAAGCCGCCCACCATCAGCGGGCCGTGCGTCATGGGCAGGAGCCGCGGCAGCGTAGGCCAGGCCAGGCCGAAGCGCAGCAGTCCGGCCCACACGCCCGCGATCAGCGCGGCCATCGCCGCGACCAGCATCAGCCGGCGCAAAACGGGGATGACGGGGATTCTCGACTTGCCGCGCGCCCGGCCCAGAGACGCTTCTGGGCCGGGGACAGGCTGTTCGGCGCTATGTTTCATCGATCAGCAGCAGCAGCATGACCATGTTGGTTTTGGCGGAGATGCTGTGCGGCAGGTTCGCCGGCATGTCCGCAAACGCGCCCGCGCTCGCTTCCAGTTTGTCCGCGCCCAGGGTGAGTTGCGCCTCGCCGCTCACTACATGCAGCAGGGCGCGCTTGGTGGAAGTGTGCTCGGTCAGTTCTTGCCCGGCCGCGAAGCCGAAAAGCGTGGCGTTGACGCGGCCGTCGCTGAACAAGGTGCGGCTGATGATGCTGTCCGGCGGGATGTCCGGCAACTCGGCGTGCAGATCGGCGAGATAGCGATAGGCCGCGGGTGACTGATCAGACGACATGGTGCGATTCCGTTCTATAGCTAACGATAACAGGATTTCTTGCGCTCTCGACTCTACGCCCGATTCTTCGCATCAATTTATTCGTGAATCGAGCGGACGTAGGCGATGATGTCCATCAACTGCTGGTCGGTCAGGGCAGGGTTGCCGCCCTTGGGGGGCATGAGCACGCCGGTGGTGTTGAGCGGGTCATCCGGCGCACGCCCGACCTTGATGAACTCCAGCAGTTCGGCATCCGTCTTCTCGGCGATGAACTCGCTGTGGGTCATGTCCTTACCCAGGCCGGTGACGCCTTTGCCTTCCGGCCCGTGGCAGGCGCCGCAAGTGGGCACGAACAAATCCTTGCCCGCCGCCGCGTCCCCGACAGGTTCCGCCGCCGGCGCTGCCGCTTCAGCCGCGGCGGCGGGAGGCTCTGGCGCCGGGGTCGGCTCCTTCTTGCCGCCGCAAGCGGCGAGGGCTAGGGCCAGCGCGGTCACCGTGACAATCCAGAAATACCGTTTCATGAACACTGCTCCTTATCTAGATTTGATGCTT
>Ga0334887_1002117_pt1 | contig 23191 bp, 24 predicted proteins | sample GraSluR1_MG_10_FD_207217 | JGI IMG/M metagenome (GOLD analysis project Ga0334887, IMG submission 207217) | Sludge microbial communities from methane-producing bioreactor in Wageningen University, Netherlands - Granular Sludge_18_07-R1 | ecosystem: Engineered > Bioreactor > Anaerobic >...
CGACTGGCTCCACCACTACAACCAACACCGTCCCCACACCGCCTGCGGCGGACGTCCACCCTTCTCCCGCTTGATCAACGTCCCCGCGCAGTACAACTAGATCACCCAGGCAAGCCGTTCCAGTAGGCCCGCCGCTCAAGGATTTAGTCCGAAAATCGGAACTCCACCGCGTCTCGTAGCCGAACAATCTGTCTCGTCAGATCGGCTCGCAGATCGTCGTGCTCACGCCTCAATGCGAACTGCGGATCCGTCCAGCGGTCGGGGGAGTACAGCCACACGGGCTTCGCGACCAGTTCGGGCGGCTCCCACTCGTAGCGCGGCCAGACGTGCGCGTGGAGGAATGCATCGTGATTCCCGAGGATGTCGATGTTGACACGACGGAACGCGCCATCATGGCGGCGACAGACCGTCTCGACCGCTGTGGCAAGAAGGTCCACGTCCGCGAGATAGCGAATCCGCTCGCCACGCGGGAGGTCGCTCAGTCGATCCAGGCCTGGCACCTTTGTCAACGCGAGCGAGTACCCCGGGAGCCACTGGACGTCTCCGATGACGGCGAACGCGGCGTCGAGCTCAGCGAGCACCGTGGGATTCTCACCCGCGAGTGCCGACCCCACTCGGTCCTCACGCCAGGTGATCATGCCGTCTGTAGCGGCTGGATCGCTGCGATCTGGTCGGCCGCGCGGTCCTCGGCAAGGTCGAGGTCGTACTGCGACTGCAGGTTCAACCAGAACTGCGCCGTCGTTCCGAAGTACTTCGCCAGCCGCAACGCGGTATCCGCCGTGACAGAGCGCTTGCCGTGCACGATCTCGTTGATGCGGCGCGGCGGTACGCCGATCGACACGGCGAGCTTGTTCTGCGTGACACCGAATCCCTCGATGAAGTCCTCCATGAGCACCTCACCCGGGTGAATCGGCTCGAGCTTGTCAGTGGTAGTCAACGATCTCGACCTCCTCGGGACCGGCGTCGGTCCACGTGAAGCAGATCCGCCACTGGTCATTGATCCTGATGCTGTGCTGGCCGGCTCGATCCCCTTTCAAGGCTTCGAGTCGGTTCCCGGGCGGGAGGCGGAGATCCTCCAGAGCCACCGCTGCTCCCACCTGACGCAGCTTGCGCAGCGCGACGCGAAGGATCCGCGGATCGATCGAGGGCACGCGTTCACGACGCCACAGCCGCTCGGTGTCCTTGTTCCCGAACGACCTGATCACGACACCAGAATATACCGAGGCGCGTTATTAACGCTAGACGCTAAACCGGAACTCCACCACATCTCCGTCGCGCATGACGTAGTCCTTGCCCTCCAGCCGGACCTTCCCCAGGGCCCGGGCCTCCGCCAGCCCTCCGGCGGCGATAAGGTCCTCGTACGAGACGATCTCGGCCTTGATGAAGCCCTTCTCGAAGTCGGTGTGGATGACACCGGCGGCCTGCGGCGCGGTCCAGCCCTGGTGGATGGTCCAGGCGCGGGCCTCCTTCGGACCGGCGGTGAGATAGGACTGCAACCCCAACGTGTCGAATCCCACCCGGGCGAGCTGGTCCAGCCCGGATTCCTCGATGCCCATCTCGGTGAGGAACTCCCGGGCCTCGTCCTCGTCCATCTCCACCAACTCGGACTCGAACTTCGCATCCAGGAAGATCGCCTCGGCCGGAGCGACGACCTCGCGCAGGGCCGCCTTGCGGTCCTCGTCGGCCAGTCCGTCCTGGTCGCAGTTGAACACGTAGATGAACGGTTTGGCGGTCAGCAGGAACAGGTCGTGCAGCGGCTCGGGGTCGAGCCCGGCCTGGTAGACCCCGCGTCCCTCCGACAGGGTCTCGTACGCCTGCTGCCAGGCCTCGTACGTGGGCCGGGCCTCCTTGCGGACCCGGGATTCCTTCTCCAGGCGCGGCATGGCCTTCTCCAGGGTCTGGAGGTCGGCGAGCAGGAGTTCGGTGGTGATGGTGTCGATGTCGTTGCCGGGGTTCACCGACCCGTCCACGTGCGTCACGTCGGCGTCCTCGAAGACGCGGGTCACCTGGCAGATCGCGTCGGCCTCGCGGATATTGGCGAGGAAGGCATTGCCCATCCCCTCACCCTTGCTCGCACCGCGCACGATCCCGGCGATGTCGACGAACGAGACGGTCGCCGGCACGATCCGCTGGGAGTGGAACATGCCGGCCAGGACCGTCAGCCGCGGGTCGGGCACCCCCACCACACCCACGTTGGGCTCGATCGTGGCGAACGGGTAGTTCGCCGCCAGGACGTTGTTGCGGGTGAGCGCGTTGAACAGCGTGGACTTCCCCGCGTTGGGGAGGCCGACGATTCCGATGGTGAGTGCCACGACTGGTCAGTCTAGCGGCGGGCTCACTCCTCGCCCGGGCCGGCGGGACCGGTCTCGGCCTCGTCCGTGTCGCCCTCGTCGCCGGTCGCCGCCTCCTCGTCGGAGCTCTCCGCGGCATCGGCGGACCCGCCGGTCCGGCCGCGGGCCTCGGCCCAGGCCTGCCCGTGGGCGTCCCGCGCGGCCAGCTCGCGGAGCCGGTCGAGTTGGCGGTCGAGCTGATCGACCACGCCCTTCATCTGGTCATGGGTGACCCGGGCGTAGGTGCGCACGTAGTCCACCAGGTCGACGTTCGCCGCATCGGCCACCCTCTGCCGCGCCTCGTCCTCGGCGTCGGCCAGCAACTGGTCGGCCATCTGCTGGGCCCGGGTGAGGATCGAGGCCGCCTGGCCCTCGCTGGTGGCCGGCGTCGTCGCCCCGAAGGCGACGCCCTCGCCGCCGTCGATCTGCGCCCGCAATTCGCGGTTGGTGCGGACGAGCCGCAGGTTCTCCTCCTGCAGATCCTCGATCAGATCTGCCAGGTCACCGAGATAGTCCTCCACCTCGGTGACCTCGTAGCCGCGCATCCGTACGGAGAACTCCTTGCTGCGGATGCTCTGTGGTGCGAAGCCCTCGCCGATCGCCATGCTGATCTCCTGCCTCCCCCGCGGTCGCTCAGGCGCCGGGAGTGCTGTCGGTCCGGGACCCGGCGTCCTGCCCGGCCCCGCCGGGCGCCTTGATGGCACTCACCTCGTAGGTGAGCTCGATCTTCTCCGACACCAGCACGCCGCCCGCGTCCAGCGGGACATTCCACTCCAGCCCGAAGTCGCGCCGGTTGACCCGACGGCGACCCTCGAAGCCGGCCCGGATCTCCCCGAACGGGTCCTTGGCCACGCCGGTGAAGTCGACCGGGACCGTGATCTGCTTGGTGATGCCACGGATCGTGAGGTCGCCGGTGATGACGAAGCCGCCCTGGTCGATCTCCTCGATGGAGGTGCTCACGAAGGTGATGTCCGGGTAGCGCTCGACGTCGAAGAAGTCCGCGCTGCGCAGGTGGTCGTCACGCTGCTGATTGCGCGTGTTGACGCTGGCCGCTCCGACGCGGACCCGTACGCTCGACCGGTCCGGCTGCTCGGCATCCACCTGGATGTGCACCTCTACGTCGTCGAAGGCCCCGCCGACCCTCGTCACCATCGCATGTCTGGCGATGAAGCCGATCGTGGTGTGGGCGGGATCGGCCGTCCATTCGCCGCTCCAGGACGGATCGTAGTCGCTCATCGCGCTCCAGCTTGTCACTAGGGGTTCGTCGCCCACCGGCGGGGGCGTGGCCCGAGACTAACACGGGCGGGCATCGCGCTCGGGCCCCCACCGCTGGTGCGGCCTCGGTCCGGGGGCGCCCCGGCTCAGGCACCCGCCCAGTACGCGCCGATCACGCGGCTGAGCGCCCAGGGGTCGGCGACACCGCACAGCTCCCGGGCAGAGTGCATGGACAGCATCGGGGCCCCGACGTCGACGGTGAGCAGGCCGAGGCGAGTCGCGGTGATCGGGCCGATGGTGGACCCGCACGGCACGGAGTTGTTGGAGGCGATCACCTGGCCGGTCACACCGGCGGCCCGACAGGCCCGCGCCCACACGGCGGCCCCCTCGGCATCGGTGGCGTAACGCTGGCGGGCGTTGACCTTGAGCACCGGCCCACCGTTGAGGACAGGTCGATGCAGCGGGTCGTGCCGTTCGGGATAGTTGGGGTGCACGGCGTGGGCCCCGTCGCAGGACAGCACGCTGGAGCGGGCCCGCTGGCGGCGCTGTTCCTCGGCATCGGCACCCAGGGCGTGGGCGATCCGGATCAGGACATCCTCCAGCAGCGGGCCGGCGGCTCCGGACCGGGTGGCCGAGCCGACCTCCTCGTGATCGAAGGCGGCGAAGACCTGGATCTCCTCCCCCACCGGCGTCTCCAGCAGGGCGCGCAAACCCGCGTGCACGCTGATCAGGTTGTCCAGCCGGCCGGCGGCCCAGAGCTCGCCCGCGGCACCGAGGGTCTCCGGCGGTTGGGTGTCGAAGGTGCGGATGTCCATGGCGTCGACCCGGGCGGGGTCGACCTGCGCGGCCGCGGCCAGCACGTCGATGACCCCGAGGCCGGCGTCCAGACCCCAGAGGGGGCGCAGGTGCTGCTGCGGGTCGAGGACGAGGCCCTGGTCGACCGCGCGATCGAGGTGGAGGGCCAGCTGCGGGATGGTCAGCAGCGGGCCGGTCGACACCAGCCGACTGGTGCCGTCGCGTAGCACCAGCCGGCCCGCCAGTCCGAGGTCACGGTTGAGCCAGGAGTTGAGCAGCGGGCCGCCGTACACCTCGGCGGCAGCCATCCGGTAGCCGACCGAGGCGTCGTCGGGGTGCGGCTTGAGGACGAGCGCCGGGGAGTCGGTGTGCGCGCCCACGATCCGGATCGGCGTCTCCGGTCCCGCCCCGCCGGGCACCCGCCAGGCGACCACCGCGCCGCCGCGGACGAGCACCCGGCCGTCGGCACTGTTGCGCCACGGGTCGGCCTCCTCCTGGCGGCCGAAGCCGGCGCCGACGAGGGCGTCGGCAACATAGGCAGCGACGTGGAACGGCGAGGGTGCGGCGGTGAGCAGGGCCCCGAAGTCGTCGATGTGTCCTCGGGCCGCCGGATCGATGGTGATGGTCATGGCGCCCATTCAACCGCGGGTGTGCGACGAAAAAACGTCAGAGCCCATGGCGAGCATGGACCCATGGACAGTCCCGGCCTCGATCCCACCTCCCTGCTGCTCGGCCTGGTCATCGGCCTGCTGGCCGGTGGTCTGCTCGCCGTGCTCGTCGGCCGATGGTCGGCGCGCCGGACCGACGACCTCGCCGGCGGTCCCCGGACGGACGGCCGATGGCGACCCGACCAGGAGCGGGAGGACGTGTTGGCCCAGCGATTCCGGGCGCTGTCGTCCGAGGCGCTGGAGCACCAGGCGTTGACGGCGGACCGGGCGGCCGATCAGCGGATGGCGGCGACCGCGGAGGTGCTGCGGCCGCTGCAGCAGTCACTGGAGCGGTTGCAGGACAGGTTGTCCCGGGTGGAGCGGGAGCGGGCGGCGATGACCACGGATCTGGCCCATCAGGTCGCCGAGGTCCGGCACACCGGGGACGAGTTGCGCCGCCAGACCGCCGCCCTGGCGGGTGCCCTGCGCAAGCCGCAGGTCCGCGGCTCCTGGGGCGAGACCCAGTTGAAGCGGATCGTCGAGATCGCCGGCATGGTCGAGCACTGCGACGTCGACCTGCAGGTGGTGATCCCGGCCGGGGACACCGTGCTGCGGCCGGACATGCGGGTCAACCTCGCCGACGACCGGGCCGTCTTCGTGGATGCGAAGGTCCCGCTCGGCGCGTTCCTCGACGCGATGGAGCGCGACGACGATGCGGATCGGGACGCCCTGCTCGACACGTACGCCCGCCATGTCCGTCACCACATCGACCAGCTCGGCGCCAAGCGGTACTGGCGACTCGCCGGGTTGAGCCCGGAGTTCGTCGTGCTCTTCCTGCCCTCGGACGCCTTCCTGGCCGCCGCACTGGACCGGATGCCCGACCTGCACGAGTACGCCGCCGCGCGGGAGGTGATCATCGCGACGCCGGCGACCCTCATCGCCATGCTCAAGACGGTGGCGCACAGCTGGCGGCAGGTCGCGCTGGCGGAGTCGACCGCCGAGGTGTACGGGCTGGCGCGCGAGTTGTACGAGCGGCTGTCCACCCTCGGCTCCCACCTGGACCGGATGGGACGCAGTCTCGGTCAGGCGGTGCGCTCCTACAACGCCGGCATCGGTTCGCTGGAGAGCCGGGTGTTGGTGAGTGCCCGCCGGATGCGCGACCTGAAGGTCACCGACGACGAGCTGACCGGCCCGGCGCCGGTCGACGAGCCACTGCGGTCCCTGTCGGCCCCCGAGCTTGTCGGCGACGACCCGCGAGACGGCGAGGTCCTGCCCGGGACGCAGGGACGCACAATGAGCAGGTGACCATCGACTCCCCCGCACCCCTGACCTGGCGGGGCACTCCCATCTCCGCGGCCTCGATCGAGGACGCCGTCACCGCGCTCAGGGGCGTGGTCCGCCGCACTCCTCTGCTGCGCAACGACCGGCTGAGTGACCTCACCGGCGCCCGGGTCCTGCTCAAGCGGGAGGATCTCCAACCGGTCCGCTCCTACAAGCTGCGCGGCGCCTACTACCTGATCAGTCGGCTCAGCGAGGCCGAGCGGGCGGCGGGGGTGGTCTGCGCCAGCGCCGGCAACCACGGCCAGGGGGTGGCGTACGCCTGCCGGATGCTGGGCATCCGGGGCCGGGTGTTCTGCCCGACCGGCACGCCACGCCAGAAGCGCGACCGGATGCGCCAGATCGGCGGGGACTGGGTCGAGCTCGTGGTCGCCGGCGCCACGTACGACGAGGCGGCCGCGGCGGCCGAGGATGCGGCGCGTGCCGACGGCGCGTCGCTGGTGCCGGCGTTCGACGACCCCCGCACGATCATCGGTCAGGGCACGGTGGCCGAGGAGATCATCGATCAGCTCGGCGCCTCCCCCGATGTGCTGCTGGTGCCGGTCGGTGGCGGTGGCCTGCTCGGCGGCGTGCTGACCTGGGTCCGGGAGCGGTCGCCGCGGACCCGGGTGGTGGCGGTCGAACCGGCGGGGGCGGCGAGCATGGCCTCGGCACTGGCCGCCGGGCGACCGGTCACCCTCGACCGGGTCGACACCTTCGTCGACGGTGCCGCCGTCCGGCGCGTCGGGGACTGTCCGCTGGCCGTCGCGGCCGAGCGTCCGCCGCAGATGGTGGCGGTGCCCGAGGGCGCGATCTGCTCGGAGATGCTGGAGATGTACCAGGTCGACGGGATCATCGCCGAGCCCGCCGGGGCGCTGGCCACCGCCGCGCTGCGCGCCGGTTTCCACGTCGAGCCGGGCAGCACGGTGGTGGCGATCGTGTCCGGCGGCAACAACGACGTGTCCCGCTACGCCGAGATCATCGAGCGCTCGCTGGTGTGGGAGGGCCGCAAACACTACTTCCTGGTGACCTTCACCCAACAGCCCGGCGCACTGCGTACGTTCCTCGATCAGGTGCTCGGCCCCGAGGACGACATCGTCCTGTTCGAGTACGTCAAGCGGAACAATCGCGACACCGGCCCGGCGTTGGTCGGCGTCGAACTGGCCGAGGCGGCCGATCTGGACGGGCTGCTGGCGCGGATGGCCGCTTCCCCGATCGACTGTCAGCGGCTCACCGAGGACAGCCCGGCGTACCGTTACCTGGTCAGCGGCGGTCCCGGCCTGCTCGGCGAGAGCTGACCGGCCGGTTGCGCACCGGTCAGACGGGGTGAGCGGCCCGACCGGCCCGCTCACCGCGGACCCGGCCCGCGCGCAACTCGTGCGGCAACGCGAAGGTGAGGTTCTCCTCGGTCAGTTGCTCCTCGTCGGCCTCGGGGAATCCGGCCTCGCCCAGCCGGTCCAGCACGCCGCGGACGAGGACCTCCGGGACGGATGCACCGGAGGTGACCCCGACCGTGCTCACCCCGTCCAACCAGGCCGGGTCGATCTCGTCGGCGGTGTCGATGCGGTGCGCCGCGCGAGCGCCGGCCTCCAGGGCCACCTCGACCAGCCGGACGGAGTTGGACGAGTTGGCCGACCCGACGACGATCACCAGGTCGGAGTGCTCGGCGATCTGCTTGACGGCCGACTGACGGTTCTGGGTGGCGTAGCAGATGTCGTCGCTGGGCGGGTCGATCAGATCCGGGAACCGTTCGCGCAGCCGCTGCACGGTCTCCATCGTCTCGTCGACGCTGAGGGTGGTCTGTGACAGCCACGCCACCGGCGCCCCGTCGGTGTCCGGCAGGGCGTCGACGTCGGAGGGGTGCTCGACCAGGGTGATGTGCTCGGGTGCCTCGCCGGAGGTGCCCTCGACCTCCTCGTGCCCGCCGTGCCCGATGAGCAGGATCCGTACCCCCTCGCCGGCGAACCGCTTCGCCTCGTGGTGGACCTTGGTCACCAGCGGGCAGGTCGCATCGATGGTCCGCAGGCCGCGGCTAAGCGCCTGGGCCTTGACCTCGGGCGACACCCCGTGCGCGGAGAAGATCACCAGCCCGCCGTCGGGCACCTCGTCGAGGTCGTCGACAAAGACCGCCCCCCGCTCGCTGAGGGTCTCCACCACGTAGCGGTTGTGCACGATCTGTTTGCGGACATAGATCGGGGCGCCGTACGTCTCCAGCGCCTTCTCCACGGTCTGGACCGCCCGGTCGACGCCGGCGCAGTACCCGCGCGGGGCGGCGACCACCACGCGCTTGCCGCCGTTGGGAGGTGTCGTCATGCGCCCCAGTGTAGGTGGCCACGGATATCGTGGACGCCATGTCACCCGCCCGCAAGCTGACCTCGAGTCCCGAGCAGCCCCAGCCGTTGCGTACGGTCGCGCAGGCCGTCCGCGGCTGGGTCGAGCGGCTCGGCGAGGTGTGGGTCGAGGCACAGGTGATCGAGCTCAACCGGCGCCGCAACGGCTACGCGTTCCTGACCCTGCGCGATCTCACCGAGGAGGTGTCGGTGCAGGCGTCGTGTCCGGTGGCGGTCCTCGACATCGCCGGGCCGCTGACCGTCGACACCGCCGTCGTGGCACGGATCCGGCCCCGCTACTGGCTCGGCTCGGGTCGGCTGAGCTACGAGGTGCTGGAGCTGCGACCGACCGGGGAGGGCCGTCTGCTGGCCCATCTGGAGCAGTTGAAGCGGATGTTGCAGGCGGAGGGCCTGTTCGACCCGGTGCGCAAGAAGCCGCTGCCGTTCCTGCCCGGCACGATCGGCCTGGTCACCGGCGCCGGCACGGCCGCCGAGCGCGACGTCCTGGAGAACGCCCGGCGCCGCTGGCCGGCGGTCCACTTCGAGGTGCGCCACGCGCTGGTCCAGGGCCAGCACGCCGCCGGCGAGGTGATGGCCGCACTGGCGGAGTTGGATGCCGACCCGGCGGTCGAGGTCATCATCATCGCCCGCGGCGGCGGCTCGGTGGAGGATCTGCTGCCGTTCAGCGACGAGGGCCTGATCCGCGCGGTGGCGGCCGCACGGACGCCCGTGGTGAGTGCCATCGGCCACGAGCCCGACCAGCCGATCCTCGACCTGGTGGCCGACCTGCGGGCGTCGACACCCACCGACGCGGCGAAGAGGGTCGTGCCCGACGCCGCCGCGGAGGCCGAGCGGGTCGCCCAGGCCAGGTCCCGGCTGACACGCGCCGTGGAGCGCACGGTCCGGCTCGCCGGCGACCAGCTCGCGGCGCTACGCTCCCGCCCGGTGCTGCAGGCGCCGACGGCCACCCTCGACCTGCACGCCGAGCGGCTGGTGCTCCTGCGCGACCGCGCCCGCCGCGCGATCGAGCAACGGCTCACCGCCGAACGGACCGGGCTGACCCACGCGCGGGAGCGGATCCGGGCGATGTCGCCGCAGTCGACCCTGGAACGCGGGTACGCCATCCTGCTCGACGGGGATGACGTCCCCGTGACCGCCGTCGCCCAGGTCGACGAGGGGGACGGACTGCGGGCCCGGCTCGCCGACGGCACGATGGTGGTCCAGGTGGTCGAGGTCGAGGGACGCGAGGGGGATTGGGATGTCTGAACAGGAACCGGCACCGCAGGGTCCGGAGGCTCGGATGAGCTACGAGCAGGCCCGCGACGAACTCATCGCGGTGGTCCAGAAGCTGGAGTCCGGCGGTGCGAGCCTGTCGGAGTCGCTGGCGCTGTGGGAGCGCGGCGAGAAGCTCGCCGACATCTGCCAGGCCTGGCTCGACGGCGCCCGCGCCCGGATCGACGCCGCCCGCTCGGGAGCCACCGGGACCGGCACCCCCGATCGCGGTCCGGACCGCAGCGCCCCCTGAGCCCACCCGATCGCCGTCCTCGCTGCCGCCGTCGACCGAGCCGTCGGCACGAGCCGTCGGCCGGGCTCACCCCGCCTGCAGGGTCGCCGCGAAGGCTTCCAGCCCCTCGTAGCTCGCATCCGCCGTCACGGCGGTGACCACGTCTCCGTCGACCCGGGCCAGGACGCGGGTCCGCCCATCGGGTGAGGCCCAGCGCTGCCACTCGTCTCCCTCGACGGTCGACGTCCCGTCGGCGACCCCGTCGCGGCTGAGCTTCTTGATGAGGTCGTCGGCGTCACCGTCGGACTGGTTGAGCGCGTAGTAGGTACGGGTCGGGTCGAGCCCGCCCCACAGCCAGTCGTCGGATCCCGAGGCGCCCTGACCGTCGCGGGCCGGGGATCCCTTGGCGGTCCAGGCGACCTGGGTGGGGGTCCATCCGCCCTCTCCCGTCGGCAGGTTCTCCGGCGCCAGGACAGGGTACGGCGCCTCGGCCCGCGCCCGGGCCAGCTCGGGGGCAGGGTCGACCGCCGCCACGGGGTAGTCGGGCAGATTGTTCGTGTAGAGCGCGGTCAGCGCCAGCAGGGGGATGAAGACCACGGCCAGGGACAGGATCATGTCCCGTACGGTCGACGGGCGCCGACGCCGCCGGACGGGCGCCGACGCACCCGCGTGCTCGGAGGACCCCGCCCTGGACTTCCCGGATGCCATGCCCTCCATCATCGCCGATGGGCGGCCCGGGTGGCCAGCAGTGTCCCGGTCCGGGCCGTCCGCCGGCAGCCCGCTCAGTACGCGCCGACCCCGGGCCAGGCGAGGATCCCGCCGGCCAGGCTGCGCAGCCGGACCCCGTCCGGCGCCGCGGTGGCCAGCAGCCGTACGGCGGTTGCGGAACGCGAGCCCGCCTTGCAGTAGACGACGATGTCGCGGGCGGCGCCGACCCGTGCCGCGACCGCGCGCCAGCCTCCGGCGCGGAGCTCACCCAGGGGCAGCCACGTGTCGCCGGGCAGGTGGGCGAGGTCCCGTTCCCAGTCCTCGCGGACGTCGAGGAGGACCGGCGCGGCCGGCCCGGCCAGTTCGGCGGCAAGCTCGCCCGGGCCGACCTCGGCGACGCCACCGGTGGCGGGCCCACAGACCTCCGCCACCTCGGCGAGTGAGGTCACCGGCGGCCGGTCCGGGTCGGCGCGGAGGGTGAGCGTGCGCCAGTCGGCGGCCAGTGCGTCGTACACCTGGATCCGCCCGACCAGCGGCTCCCCGACCCCGCAGATCACCTTGATCGCCTCGGTGGCCATCGCAGCGCCGATGGTCCCGCACAGCACGCCGAGCACTCCCCCGTCGGCGCACGAGGGGACCGAGTCGGCCGGCGGGATGTCGGGGAACAGGTCGCGCAGCATCGGCCCCTGCCCGGGCCAGAACACGCTGATCTGGCCCTCGAACCGGAAGATCGTCCCCCACACCAGTGGCGTACCGGTCAGTTCGGCGGCGTCGTTGGACAGGTAGCGGGTGGCGAAGTTGTCCGCCCCGTCGAGCACCAGGTCGTACGCGGCGAACAGGTCGAGCGCGTTGCCGGGGTCGAGCCGCTCCGGGTACGTGTCGACCCTCAGGCCCGGATCCAGCCGCAGCAGCGCGTCCCGCGCGGACTCGACCTTGGGCCGGCCCAGGTCGGCGGCGCGGTGCAGGACCTGCCGCTGCAGGTTGGACTCCTCGACCACGTCGTCGTCGATGATGCCGATCCGGCCGACCCCGGCCGCCGCCAGATAGAGCAGGATCGGCGACCCGAGGCCGCCGGCGCCGACGACGAGCACCGACGCGCCACGCAACCGGCGTTGTCCCTCGCCACCGACCCCGGGCAGAGTGAGGTGGCGGGCGTAGCGGCGGGTCTCCTCGGGCGTCAGCCGCTCGACGGGCTCGACGAGCGGCTTCACCCGAGCCCCCTGGGCGTCCCGACGAGCGGTCTCACGCGCCGGTCCCGTGCGGCCCGGTGACGATCCCCTCGTCGGGCGAGGAGGCCAGGGCCAGGTCGCGGCGCGGGATCCGGCCTGCCCGACGGGCCAGCCGGCCGGCGACCACGGCCGCCCGCATCGCCTCCGCCATCGCCACCGCGTCGGCGGCCCGGGTGATGGCGCTGGCCACCAGCACGGCGGCGCAGCCGAGTTCCATGGCCAGTGTCGCGTCGGAGGCGGTGCCGATGCCGGCGTCGAGGACGACCGGGACGCCGGCCCGGGCGACGATCAGCTCGATGTTGTGCGGATTGAGCACGCCCAGCCCGGTCCCGATCGGGGCGCCGCCGGGCATCACGGCGGACACGCCGATGTCCTCCAGCCGGCGGGCCAGCACCGGGTCGTCGTTGGTGTAGGCGAAGACGTGGAAGCCGCGGCCGATGAGGGTCTGGGCCGCCTCGAACAATTCGATCGGGTCGGGCAGCCGGGTGTCCTCGTCGGCGATGACCTCCAGCTTGACCCAGTCGGTCTCCAGCGCCTCGCGGCCGAGTTCGGCGGTGAGGATGGCGTCGCGGGCGGTGAAACAGCCGGCGGTGTTGGGCAGGGCCCGGATGCCGAGCCGTTCCAGCATGCCGAAGATCGAGTCGCGGGTCTGCGGGCTGAACCGGCGCAACGCGACGGTGGTCAACCGGGTGCCGGAGGCGACGAGCGCCTTCTCCAGGGTGGCCAGCGACGTCGCGCCGCCGGTGCCCATGATGAGCCGGGAGTCGAAGGCGACCCCGTCGAGGACGAGCGGATCGGCGCCCCGGTCGGTCCCGGGGGTCGGTGCGCCGGAGGCGGGGCCGGTCGTGGTGGGTGTGGTCTGGTCGGTGACACTCATGGAAATCTCCTAGCCGCCCTGGACGGCGGTGACGATGTCGAGGCGCTGGCCGTCGGCCAGCTCGGTGGTGGCCCAGGCGCCGCGGGGGACAACGGCCTGGTCGAGCGCAACCGCGATCCCCAGACGTCCCCCGTCGGTGGGGCGCCCGTCGGGGCCGAGGTCGCGACCGGTGCGGTTGCGGACGAGGGCCAGGACGGTCTCGCCTGGCCGGGCCGCGTACGGTTCGCCGTTGACGTGAAGGTTCACGCGACCACCTGCCGGTCGAAGCGGTGCGGGTCCACCGCCGCCGCGGTGTCCGGCTCGAGGTCGCCGCCGGTGACGAGGGTGGCCCCGCAGTGGACGGCGAGCGGCGTGAGCAGGATGCCGTGCCGGAAGAATCCGGTCGACACGGTCAGCCCGGGGCCGACCCGCCCGATCATCGGTGCGTCGTCGGGCGATCCGGGCCGGGCGCGGGCCATCATCTCGGTCACCTCGCACTCGGCGATGCCGGGGACGAGGCGTTCGGCGTCACGCAGCAGTTGGTGGACGCCTCCGGCGTTGACCCCGGCGACGCCACCCTCGCGGGCGGTCGCGCCGAGGACGATCTCGTTGTCCTCACGGGGCACCAGGTAGACGGGAAGGCCGTGGACGACCCCACGGATCATCCGGGTGATCAGGGGGTAGAGGCGCTCCGGGACCCGCAGGTGGAGGATGTCGCCCCACACCGGCCGCACCGGCAGCGGCAGGTCGTCGGGCAGGCCGGCGATGTGCCCGGTGCCGAGCCCCGCCGCGACGAGGGTTTCGCCGGCCCGCAGCTCGCGGCCGTCGGCCAGCCGGACCCCGACCACCGCATCACCCTCGCGCAGCAGCCCGCTGACCTGCCCGTCCACCAGGCGGCAGGTCTGGGAGACGAGGTCGATCAGCGCGGCGCTCACCTTGCGCGGGTCGATCTGGTGGTCGACCGCGATCCGCATGGCGCCGACCACCCCGGGTCCGAGCGCGGGCTCCAGCCGGCGCGCCTCGCTGCCCGAGATCGACTCGATCGGCATGCCGAGCTCGTGCTGGAGTCCGGCGATGTCGAGCAGCCCGCGACGGTCGGCGGCATCGGCCGCGCAGATGAGCGTCTCGTTGGTGAGGTAGCCCAGCGACGTCCCGGCGGCCTGCTCCACCCGCGCGACCCAATCCGGGTAGAGCGCGTCGGAGGCGGTCAGCAGCGGGTAGAGGGTCGGCTGGTCCCAGGTGACCTCGGAGATCGGGGTGAGCATCCCGGCGGCGGCCTCGGTGGCCCCGTGGCCGGGCGCGGGATCGACGACGGTGACCTCCCAGCCCCGGCCGGCGAGTTCCCACGCGGTGGCCAGCCCGATGATGCCGGCACCCACGACGATGGCGGTGGGGAGGCCCTCCGCGCCGGCGACGCCGAACGAGGGGACGGAGACAATTTCGCCCATGGGCGATCCTTTCCTACGGCGGCATGACCCGCATCAGGTGTGGCGGTCGGCCCGGAGGCCCTCTCAGCCCGCACGGTGTGTGGGGCTCCCGCAGAAGTGGTCTCTACTATAGGCCCCGTGATCGCGACGCTGACCCCCACCCTCTCCGCCGACCCCGGCGCCCGGGCGCGGCGGCTGGAGGCGCTGCGCGCCGCCCGGCTGTACGTGTGCACCGACGCCCGCACCCACCAGGGTGACCTGGCGACCTTCCTCCACGAGGCGTACGAGGGCGGGGTCGACATCATCCAGCTGCGGGACAAGGGGCTGGAGGCGCGGGCGGAGATCGCCGCCCTGCAACTGTTGGCCCGGATCGCGGCCGAGCACGGACGGCTGTTCGCCGTCAACGACCGGGCCGACGTCGCGGCGCTCGTCGGCGCCGACATCCTCCACCTCGGGCAGGGCGACCTGACCACCGCCCAGGCGCGGGCCCTGCTCGGCCCCGACGTGCTCCTCGGCCGGTCGACCCACGCGCTGACCCAGGCCCGACAGGCCGCCGCCGACGCCGGGGTGGACTACTACTGCGTCGGGCCGGTGTGGGCGACCCCGACCAAGCCCGGCCGCCCACCGGTCGGGCTGGACCTCGTCGCCGACGCCGCGGAGATCGGGGACAAGCCGTGGTTCGCCATCGGCGGCATCGACGCCGGCCGGGTGGCCCCGCTGCGGGCGGCCGGGGCAGGCCGGATCGTCGTCGTCCGCGCGGTCACCCAGGCCGAGCGACCGCGCGACGCCGCGAGCCTGCTACGGCATGCCCTGGAGGACTGAGCTCGGGCTGACGCCCACCTCCGACGCAGACGCGGAGGTGACGCAGACGCGGAGGTTCAGTACCACCCGTGGGAGGACTTGAACGACCACGCCTGGCACGGGGTGCCGTAGCGACCCTTCACGTACGACAACCCCCACTTGACCTGGGTGGCCGGGTTCGTCCGCCAATCGGACCCCGCCGAGGCCATCTTCGAGGCCGGCAGGGCCTGCGGGATGCCGTACGCCCCCGAGCTGGGGTTGGTCGCCGTGTAGTTCCAGCCCGACTCCTGGGTGATGATCCGGTCGTAGCAGGCGAACTCGGAGTCACCCCAGCCGTAGGTGCTCGACGCGATCGCGCGGGCCACCTTCTTGACCGACGCCACGTCGGTCGACACGGTCGTGGCCTCCGCCGCCTTCTTGGCGGCGGCCTTCTTGGCCTCGGCCGCGCGGCGCTCGGCCTGCTCGGCGGCCCGCTTCGCCTCCTTCGCCTCGGCCAGTGCCTCCTTGAGCAGCTTCTGGTCGGCCGCGGCCCGTCGTGCCCGCTGGGCGGCGGTCAGCTCCCGGTCCCGCGACCCGATGCTGCTGGCCAGGTCCGCCTGCGCCTTCAGCCGATCGGAGGCCACCCCGGACAGGTCCGGACGCTCCTCGTCGCGGGCGGGAGCGGGGGTCCGGTTGTCCACCGCATCGGCGGGAACGCTGACCAGCGCGTCCGGGGCGGGCACCGCTTCCAGCGCCACGGGTCGGTTCATCAGGAAGGTCGTCGAGAGGACAGCGAGCCCCACCAACGTTGAGGCCGCCGTCGCGATCACTGGGGCGCGGCGCGTGTTCATCGTGGCCATTCTGTGACATCGCTCCCCGGCCCGGCACACCGGGTCACCCCTTGCGGCACGAACCTGCCCCGACAAGGCCCGATACGAAGATGTACGGGTCCGCCGGGGCAGGCTTGCCGGTGTCGCACGTCAGAGCAGCGGGGATTCGAGCATCTCGGTGACCAGCGCCGCGATCGGGGAGCGCTCCGAGCGGGTCAGCGTGACGTGGGCGAAGAGCGGGTGGCCCTTGAGCTTCTCCACCACGGCCACGACGCCGTCGTGACGCCCGACCCGCAGGTTGTCGCGCTGCGCCACGTCGTGGGTGAGCACGACCCGGGAGTTCTGCCCGATCCGGCTGAGCACGGTCAGCAGGACATTGCGCTCCAGGGACTGGGCCTCGTCGACGATGACGAAGGCGTCGTGCAGGGACCGGCCGCGGATGTGGGTCAGCGGCAGGACCTCCAGCAGACCCCGTTCCAACACCTCGTCGATGACGTTGCGGTGGGCGACCGCCCCGAGGGTGTCGAAGACCGCCTGCGCCCAGGGGGCCATCTTCTCCCCCTCGCTGCCGGGCAGGTAGCCAAGGTCCTGGCCCCCCACCGCGTACAGCGGGCGGAAGACGATGACCTTCTCGAACTGCTCACGTTCCAGCACCTGCTCCAGCCCGGCGCACAGCGCCAGGGCGGACTTGCCGGTGCCGGCCCGCCCACCCAGCGAGACGATGCCGACGGAGCTGTCCAGGAGCAGGTCGAGGGCGATCTTCTGCTCGGCGGAGCGGCCGTGGATGCCGAAGGCCTGGCCTTCGGCGCGCACCAACCGCACCTGCTTGCCGGGGGTGACCCGACCGAGCCCGGTCGATCCGGGGGCGCTGAGCACCAGCCCGGTGTGGCAGGGCAGGTCGCGGGCCGCGTCCAGGTCGATCAACCCGTCCTCGTACAGCCGGCCGAGGTCCGCGGAGGTGACCTCCACCTGGGCCATCCCGGTCCACCCGGAGTCGGAGACGAGCTCGTTGCGATACTCGTCGGCCTCCAACCCGACCGCCGACGCCTTCACCCGCAGCGGCAGGTCCTTGGTCACCAGCGAGACGTCGGCCCCCTCCGCCTGGTAGTTCAGCGCGACCGCCAGGATGCGGGAGTCGTTGTCCCCGAGCCGGAATCCGACCGGCAGAAGGTCGGGGTTGGCGTGGTTGAGCTCGACGTGGAGCGTGCCCCCGACGTCGTTGACCGGGACGGGCCGGTCGAGGTGGCCGAACCGGATGCGCAGGTCGTCGAGGTAGCGCAGGGCGCTGCGAGCGAAGAAGCCCAGTTCCGGGTGGTGGCGCTTGGCCTCCAGCTCGGTGATCACCACGATCGGGAGCACGATGTCGTGCTCCTCGAAGCGGCTGAGGGCACGCGGATCACTCAACAGCACCGAGGTGTCGATCACGTACGTACGACGCCCGGCAGAGGTGGTCTCCTGCACGATGGTTCCTTCCGGCGTGGCCGCGCGCATCTGCCCGGCCACGCACGTTACGTGAATGGCCGAAATGTCGCTGGGCCCACAGTGCCGGCCCGTACCGATGGTCCGATGGGTCGGGTCATCTACGATCCTTCCGGACGGGCAGCTTCCCCTCTGCCCGTGGGGCTAACGTACCCCGCCGGTGGGTACGGCCCCGTTCTTCGCCACGCCACAGGGCAGGTTTAACCCGGCGTTCACCCAACTGTCGGACGGCCGACACGACACTGTCCCCGATTCAGGGTTGACACGAGGTCGGTCAGGCGAGTCCGGCAGGCGGGTCGGGCGCCGGGCGCGTCAGCGGCCGTAGCGGCGTTCCCGCTGGCTGTAGGAGCGCAGCGCGCGGATGAAGTCGACCTTGCGGAAGTCGGGCCACAGCGCCTCGCAGAAGTAGAACTCGCTGTGCGCCGACTGCCACATGAGGAATCCCGACAGCCGCTGCTCCCCGGAGGTCCGGATGATGAGGTCCGGGTCGGGCTGACCGGCGGTGTAGAGGTGTGCGCCGATCTCGTCGATGTCGAGCGTCGCGGCGACCTGGTCGATGGTGCTCCCCGCGCGCGCCTTCTCCTCCAGCAGTTCGCGGACCGCGTCGCGCAACTCGTGCCGGCCCCCGTACGAGACGGCGACGTTGATGTGCATCCCGTCGCTGTCGGCGGTGGCGGTGTCGGCGGCCCGCAGTCGCGCGGCGATGTCGGCAGGCAGCAGGTCGAGCGCCCCGACCGGCTGGACACGCCACTGCCCGGTCCGGGCCATCCCGGTCACCAGGTCGGCGATCACCTCCAGCAGCGGTGCGAGTTCCTCGTCCTGCGACCGCTTGAGGTTGTCGGTGGACAGCACCCACAGCGTGACGATCTGGATGCCGATCTCGTCACACCACGCGACGAACTCCCGCAGTTTGTCGGCGCCGGCGCGATAACCCGCGACCAGCGGTTCCCCGGGAGCGTTCGCCCGTGCCCAGCGCCGGTTCCCGTCGGCGAGCACGGCCACGTGGCGCGGCAGGGCGTCGGGGTCCAACTCCGCCAGCAGCCGGTGCTCGTAGGTGGAGTAGAGCAACGTGGATGGGTGCAGCCGGTCGACCAACTCGCGGACGCGGTCGAGGCGGGACATGATCCCACCCTATCCACTCCGCGCACCCGGATCTGGCCCGGGGCGTCCGGCAGGACTACCGTTCCTGACGTACCCGTAGCCTACGGGACCGTCGCTTGTCCAGGAGTCGCCCATGCCCGTCACTTCCCTCCGCCGTCCCCTGGACTACCAGGGTCCCGACAAGCCGCTGGTCCGCGGCTGGATCCACACCGTGATGGCCCCGGTCATGCTGCTCGCCGGCCTGGCCATGCTCATCTGGGCCCCCACCGCGGGCCTGCGTGCGGCGGTGGCGGTCTACGCCCTCTCCGCGATCATCCTGTTCGGCTGCTCGGCTCTCTACCACCGCTTCTACTGGGGCCCGGAGGCGACGGCGCTCCTGCGCCGGCTCGACCACTCCAACATCTTCCTGTTCATCGCCGGCACGTACACCCCGTTGGCGGTGGCGCTGACCAGCGGGACGTCGCGGGTGCTGCTGCTGTCGATCGTGTGGGGGGTCGCGGCGGCGGGCATCCTGTTCCGGATCTTCTGGCTGTCCGCGCCGCGCTGGCTCTACACGCTGCTCTACATCGCGATGGGTTGGACGGCGCTCGGCTGGATGGTCCAGTTCTGGCGCAACGGCGGCCCGGGAGTGGTCGTCATGCTGGTGCTCGGCGGCGTGGTCTACACCCTCGGCGCCGTGGTGTACGCACGCAAGCGGCCCGACCCGAGCCCGCGCTGGTTCGGCTACCACGAGATCTTCCACGCGGCGACCGCGATCGCCGCGGTCTGTCACTACCTCGCCATCTCCCTCGCCCTCGGGGCACATCTCTGAGGGATTCCCCGACCTCGGATCGTCCCCGCCGGGTCGTCCCCGCCGGATGGTCGCCGCCGGATCAGGCCCTCCTCAGATCAGGCGCCGTACGGTGTCGGCCAGGGCCGTCCCGGCGAACCGGGGAGCCGTACGCATCAGCCAGCCCTGGGTGCGGACCCCACGGTCGGCCCGCGCGTCGTACGTCTCCTCGTCGGTCACCCGGGCCAGCTCGCGCAGCCCGGCGACCATCGAGGCGCAGCCCGACGGTGTGGCGTTGTCCTCCGGCGACCGGGGACGCAGCAGCAGTCCCTCATCGTCGTCGGGGGCATCCCACCAACCGCCGTCGTCGGCCCCGAAGTGGTCGGTGACGAGGTCGACCAGCGTGATCGCCCGGTCGATCCAGCCCTGATCGCCGGTCGCCCCGGCCAGCAGGGCGTACGCCTCGATCAGGGCGCCGTGATCGTCGAGCATCGCCGGCGCCTCGGAGGCCCTCCCGTCGCGCGACACCCGTCGCAGCCGCCCCGCCACGAGGTGGGTGGACCACACGGCATCGGCCGCCCGGGTCGCCGCGGTCAGCCACTCGGGCCGGCCGTGCGTGGCGGCGGCCCGGACCAGTGCGGAGATCGTCCACCCGTTCCAGGAGGCGATGACCTTGTCGTCGCGGGCCGGGGCGGCACGGCGGGAGCGCACCTCGGCAAGCCGTTCCCGGACCGCCCGATAGCGCGCACCGGTGGGGTCGCCGAGACCGGCGGGGTCGACGGGCAGTTGGAGGGTGGACGCATAGCCCTCGAAGGTCCCGGGGTCGGTGATCCGGAACAGCTCGCACACCCAGCGGTCGCCGTCGCCGAAGATCTGACTGATCTGGGCCGGGTTCCACACGTAGTACTCGCCTTCGGCCAGTTCTCCGTACGGGTCGCGCGAGTCGGCGTCCAGACCGGCCGCGAACCCGCCGCCGGGGGTGACCATCTCGCGCAGCAGCCAGCCGACCACGTCCTCGACGACCTGCCCGAACAGTGTCCGGCGGGCCGCGTCGTCGGATGCCCGCCAGGCGTGGCTGTAGACCCCGAGCAGCAACGCATTGTCGTAGAGCATCTTCTCGAAGTGTGGCACCACCCAGCCGGCATCGACGGTGTAGCGGTGGAAGCCGCCGCCGATCTGGTCGCGGATCCCGCCGCGGGCCATCGCCTCCAGCGACCCGGCGGCGATGTCGGACGCCTGGGCCCGCCGGTCGGCGGCGACCGCCTCGTTGTCGGCGAGGCTGAGCAGTGCCTCCAGCACCATCGCCGCGGGGAACTTCGGCGCCCGGCCGAACCCTCCGTTGACCGCGTCCCAATCGGGCAGCAGCCGTTCCCAGGCCCGGTCCACGTCCTCGGCGCCCAGACTGAGCGGGATGGCGGCGACCGCCCGGCCCGACACCTCGACGAGATGGTCGGTCACCTCGGCGGCGGAGGCCTCCAGGGCCTCGCGCTGCTCGTCCCACCCGCGGATCACCGCTCGCAGCAACTGTCCGAAGCCGGGCAGTCCGTCGCGCGGCTGGGGCGGGTAGTACGTGCCGGCCTGGAACGGACGCCCGTCCGGGGTGGTGAAGACCGTCAGGGGCCAGCCGGCCTGGCCGGAGAGTGCCTGGGCCGCGGCCAGGTAGACGGCGTCGACGTCCGGACGCTCCTCCCGGTCGACCTTGATCGCCACGAAGTGGTCGTTGGTCAGCCGCGCGACGCCGTCGTCCTCGAAGGACTCGTGCGCCATCACATGACACCAGTGACAGGACGCATACCCGATGGACAGCAGGACCGGAACCTGGCGCCGGCCCGCCTCCGCGAAGGCCTCGGGACCCCACGGGCGCCAGTCGACGGGATTGTCGGCATGTTGGAGGAGATAGGGGCTGATCGAGTTCACCAGGTGGTTGGCCATGTGGATGACTCCTGTCGATCGGCGTGTGCGCAACGTCACGTGCCCACCCAGTGTAGGGAGACGGCGCGGCGAGCCTCCTATCGCCCGATCGCCCCTTGCCGCCACCCCATGGCGGCCCGCCGACCGGCCGCCGTGCCGGCCGCGAAGCCGGTCTCGGAGAAGAACCGGTCGTGGCGGCCGGCGCGGCCCTTGCCCGGCTTGTACTTGGCGATCATCTCCTCGTGGAACGCCTTCACTCGACGCCGCTTGTCCATCAGCGCCAGCGCCACGCTCGACACCTCCGTGCCCGGCCCCTCCCCCGACGCCGTCACCGCCGGGCCGTCACCGCCGTTGCCATCGGCGGTGGCGTTCGCCTGCGCGAGCACCCGCCGCCGGGACTCGTCGAGGCGGTCCTGGACAGCCACGACGAAGCCGTCATAGAACGAGCCCCGCTCGGTCGTCGGGTGGACTCCTTCCTGCTTCCATCCGCCGCTGCGGATCCATCGGTCGGCTGCCAGGCGCATCTGGGCACGCAGCGACTCGTACAGGGCAACGGCCAGATCGAGGTCGGACGGCATGCCGTGTGCATAGATGGTGGTCAGGTCGCGGGCGACCAGGCACTCCAGATCGTTCGCACCGGCGACCGCGAAGAACAGCAGGCAGTGCACCCGCAGCCAGCGCTGGCCATGCGTGCCGATGGCGATCCGGGCCTCCTCGGGCTGCTCCGCGGCACGACCCTCGCTACGGTCCCGGGCAGCGGCCACGGCCAGGTCGATGGCGTGGCGGGTGGCCAGTTCCTGGGCCCGGGCCTGGAAGGTCGCCGCCTCCTCCGGATGCGGCGTCGATTCGGCCTGACGCAGGATCGCGGCGATCCGCTCCCGCCAGGTGTCCTGCGCGCGGTCTCCCCGGCCGGCGGTGAGGGCCAGCTCCAGCAACTGAGCCTGCACCGGATAGCCCAGAACGTTCAGCACGTGGCCCAGCCTCAGCCGGTAGGTCTGCCCGTGCGGGCCGCCGACGAGTCTGCCCCCGACCGCGGTGAGGTGATGGGCCAGCTCGTGGGCGACCACCAGCCCCCGCATCGCCCACACGCCGCCCAGCCCGATCGGCGGGAGTCGGATCGTCATGGACCCGATCTCGTACTCCGCCCGATCCGCCCCACGCCGCTCGGCCACCGTCACGCGCGGCACGCCGAGACGGTCGCAGGCGTCGTGGCAGAACCGCTTCACCTGCGCCAGGTTCTCGAACAGGGGATCCGCCTCGGGCGCCCAGGTCACCCCGTCGAGCCGCACGCTGCCGCGGTCGATCCACTTCATCAGCCGGTCCTCGGCGGCGTAGAGCTCGGCGCTCGCGGCTGCCTCCGCGCGGCTCCGGTCCCACGCGCTCAGGTGCCGGACGATGAAGGAATCCGGGTCCAGCCCATCCGGCATCGGCCCGCAACTGCCGTAGCGTGCGCCGGGCGCCTCCCGTGCCGGGCCGGTCGCGCCCGTCGGGTCGGTCGCACCCGTCGGGTCGGTCATGCTCGCCATGGTCGTCCCCTTTCCTGTCTCACCGGACCTCCGCCGGCCTCCATCAGTGAAGCAGCCGGCTCAGACATTTCCGTGCCGCAGCCGTTGCCACCCCGCCCACGCCGGCCTGGCCCATCGCGGCACGCCCGGGATCGGGGCAGGATGGTCCGGCGCATCCGGATCGACCCGCGGGAGCAGGGCCACCGCCGCGCGGGCGGCCTCGAGCGTGGCCACGTACCTCCCCCGGTCGAACACCCACCCGGCCGTCGGCCCAGTGACCGGCCGCGACCCGGCAGCCGGTCCGGTTTCCCACCGCAGGTCCCGCCAGGCGACGGTGGCGCGCGCCACCTCGATCCGGCAGGTCAGCCAGCCGCAGCCGGGGTCGTCGTCCCACGGGCCCACCAGCAGCGGCACCCGACCCTCGGGCAGACGCCGGATCGGCTCGAACCCGTCGGGCA
>Ga0334887_1002119_pt1 | contig 23181 bp, 21 predicted proteins | sample GraSluR1_MG_10_FD_207217 | JGI IMG/M metagenome (GOLD analysis project Ga0334887, IMG submission 207217) | Sludge microbial communities from methane-producing bioreactor in Wageningen University, Netherlands - Granular Sludge_18_07-R1 | ecosystem: Engineered > Bioreactor > Anaerobic >...
TCTTGCCACGGCGTGTATTACCGACAAGCCGAGGACGGGGATCGATTTCTTCCCCCTTCTTGTTGATTTCGAGGAGAGATTCTACTCGGCGGGAAAAATTCCCGGCGGCTTCATCAAGCGTGAGGGGCGTCCTTCCGAAACCGCCGTTTTGAGCTGCCGGATGGTTGACCGCTCCATCCGCTCGCTTTTTGACGAAACCATGCGCCACGACGTTCACGTGGTGGCCACTGTGCTGGCGGTCGACCAGGTCAACCCGCCCAACGTGCTTGCCATAAACGCCGCATCGGCGGCTCTCTCCATTTCCGACATTCCCTGGGGCGGTCCGGTGGGCGCGGTCCGCATCGGCCTCGTTGACGGAGAACTCGTGGTGAACCCCACGGAGGAGCAGATGCTCGTCTCGGAGCTCGATCTCCTCGTGGCGGGACACCTCGACGGCGTCACCATGGTGGAGTGCGGATCCAGGGAAGTTTCCGAGGAGATCCTCGTGGATGCTCTTGACCTCGCCCAGAGCGAGATCAGGAAGATCGTCGGTCTCTTCAACGAGATGCGGGCATCCGTCGGCAGGGAAAAACTCGTTCTGCCGGTGCCTCCGACCTTCCCTGACATCGACCGGTGGATTGCCGACAATCTCGGCGCCGAGATCCGGGAGGCTGTCCAGACCCATGAAAAGAAACCCCGGGGCGACAAGCTGTCCGCGGCAAGAAACAAGGCCCAGGAGCATTTTGCGGAAGAGTATCCTGACAGCGGAGACTATATCGCCGCCTTCATCGACGAGATGGTCAAGAAGACCATGCGCTCTCTCATCGTTGACGAACGGGTCCGGGTTGACGGCAGGGCCATGGACGAGCTTCGCCCCATCACCTGCGAGACAGGGATTCTCCCCAGGGTTCACGGTTCTGCTCTCTTTACCCGGGGCGAAACCCAGGCCCTCGTGGTGACCACTCTCGGGATGATGGGCGTGGATGACCAGATACTGGACGGGCTGAAGCAGGACGAGCCCGCCAAGAGGTTCATTCTTCATTACAACTTCCCTCCCTATTCCGTAGGTGAAGTCCGTCCCATGAGGGGGCCGGGCAGAAGAGAAATCGGACACGGAGCCCTTGCCGAAAGGGCGCTCCGCTCCATGATCCCCGAAGAGGCCGATTTCCCTTACGTCATGCGGGTTGTCTCCGACATCCTCGAATCCAACGGTTCAAGCTCCCAGGCTTCCATCTGCGGCGGAAGCCTTGCCCTTATGAACGCCGGCGTTCCCATGAAGAAACACGTTGCCGGCATCGCCATGGGCCTCATCAAGGAAGGGGACAAGGTTGCCGTCCTGACGGATATCCAGGGCCTCGAGGACCACTTCGGCGACATGGACTTCAAGGTGGCCGGAACCAGGGACGGAGTGACCGCCCTCCAGATGGACAACAAGGCCGGGGGCATCACCAGGGGTATCCTGGAGCAGGCCCTCGGGCAGGCGAAGGCGGCACGGATGGCCATCCTGGAGAAGATGGAGGCCGCCATTCCGGCGCCTGCCCAGCTTTCGCCCAATGCTCCCAGGATCTTCATGACCACCATTGATCCCGAAAAGATCCGGGACGTTATCGGCCCCGGCGGAAAGGTCATCCGGGGAATCACCCAGAAGACCGGTGTGAAGATCAACGTGGAAGACAACGGTGAAATCTACATCGGCGGATCTTCCCAGGACAAGGTTGACGAGGCCCTTGCAATTATCCGCGGCCTCACGAAGGACCTCGAGGCCGGCGAAGTGTATTACGGCACGGTCACCAGGCTCATGGCCTTCGGCGTGTTCATCGAATGCCTCCCCGGCAAGGAGGGGCTGCTCCACGTGAGCGAGGTCAGCACCTACAGGATCCCCAAGGTGGACGACGTCTTCAAGGTGGGGGACAAGGTACTGGTCATGGTCAAGGAAATCGACGATATGAACAGGGTGAACCTGACCAGGCGCCGCATCCTGGAGAACGAGGCCCGGATTTCCGACGAGGGCCTTTCAGACGTGCTTCCCGCCGAAAAGGAGCGGGAGGAGGCCATTGCCGCCCTTGCGGCGGCTGCAAAGGCCAATCCTTCTCCCGACAGGGACCGCCCTTCTCACGGAGGCGGGAGGCCTGACCGGGGAGACAGGAGAGGAGGCGGCCCGCGCCGTCATTCTTCCGGAGGAAGGGAATAGGCCTCCCATGGAGGTTCCTGTAAAGATCGTCCGGGAGGGGAGGGCAAAGGAGCTTCCCCTCCCGGAATATGCCACCCCTTTTTCCGCGGGCGTCGACCTGAGGGCGGCCGATGACTGCGTTCTTCTTCCCGGTGAATGGACCGCCGTTCCCACGGGGCTCAGGATCGAGCTTCCGGAGGGATACGAAGGCCAAGTCAGGCCCAGGAGCGGGCTTGCGGCCAGGCACGGAGTCACGGTGCTGAACGCTCCAGGGACCATCGACAGTGATTACAGGGGCGAGATACGGGTACTCCTCATCAACCACGGAAAGGAATCCTTCACCATCTCCGCCGGCGACAGGATCGCCCAGCTCATCCTGGCCCCGGTGTCCAGGTTTTCCTGGAGCGAGGAGGCCCTGGCCGGCTCGGAACGGGGGGAAGGCGGTTTCGGAAGCACAGGCAGGAGTTGACAGAAACGCCTTTTCGGGGTATAAGACACAAAAACAGGTTTATGCGATGACGGGGAGAGTAGAAGAATCCCTCCGAACCAGAGAGGGGAGCCCGAGGCTGGAAGGTTTCCCGCGGAACTTCTTCGAAAACCGCCCCTGAGCGGGCGCCGACAAACCTTCGGGAACAAGGCGCCGGGGTTCGCCCCTTACAGCGGTCTACGAGCGCCGTCCTTACTTTGAAAGGACGGAATTGGAGTGGAACCACGGCATGCCCACGCCGTCTCCAGATGGAGATGGCGTGGGCTTTTTTCATTTTTTTGAGGAGGAGAGAATCATGTACGAACTGAAGGAACCGGGAGGAAAAAGCGTGTGCCTTTCGTCGGGAACGGCGGGGGAAGCACTGGAAAAACTCGGCCTCAAAGGCGGAGCCGTAGCGGCGATGCTGAATGGAAGGGCAGTGGACCTGACCGCAGAAATCGGGGAGAGCGGCGACATCACTCCCATAGCGGCCGACTCGGAAGAGGGGCTGGACATTCTCCGCCACTCGGCGGCCCATCTCATGGCCCAGGCGGTGTCGGAACTCTATCCCGGCACGCGGTACGGCGTAGGGCCGTCCATCAAGGACGGTTTTTACTATGACATGGAGATTCCCGGCGGCATCACCGAGGAAGACCTCCCCAAAATCGAGAAGGAGATGCGCCGCCTGGCAAAAAAGGCGATTCCCGTGGAGCGGCGGGAAATGACCGGAGAGGAAGCCCTGGCCTATTTCAGGGAGAAGGACGACCCCTACAAGGTTGAGATCATCTCCGAGCTGGAGGAGGATCATGTGTCCCTGTACTTCCAGGGGGATTACGCGGACCTCTGCAGGGGACCCCACGTGCCCAATACATCCTGGGTGAAGCATTTCCGCCTGCTCTCCGTGGCCGGAGCCTACTGGAGGGGTGACGAAAAGAACATTATGCTCACCAGGGTGTACGGAACCGCCTTTGCTGCAGAGGAGGCCCTGGATGCCTATATCCGCAGGATGGAGGAGGCGAAGAGCAGGGACCACCGCCGCCTCGGCAGAGAACTCGATCTTTTCAGCCTCCAGAACGAGGGCCCCGGTTTTCCCTTCTTTCACCCCAAGGGCATGGTTATCATGAACTGCCTCGTGGATTTCTGGAAGAAAGAACACACGAAGCGGGGATACAGTGAGATCCGGACGCCTCTCATCCTGGACCGGGATCTCTGGATACGGTCAGGCCACTGGGATCATTACCGGGAGAACATGTATTTCACCGAGATCGACGAGCAGCCCTTCGCCATAAAGCCCATGAACTGCCCTGGCGGTATGCTTGTCTACAAGACCCAGCTCAGGAGCTACCGGGACCTGCCCATGCGCATGGCGGAGCTCGGGGTGGTTCACAGGCATGAACGGAGCGGTGTTCTTCACGGGCTCATGAGGGTCCGGTGCTTCACCCAGGACGACGCCCATCTCTACTGCCGTCCGGACCAGGTGAAGGACGAAATCATCGGTATCATGAAGCTCTGCGACTACATCTACAGGGATGTGTTCGGCTTCAGGTATACCATGGAACTGTCCACCCGCCCGGAGAACTCCATGGGATCGGAGGAGCAGTGGGCCATTGCTGAGAATGCCCTAAAGCAGGCCCTTGAAGAGACCGGGTCGGAATACAGGCTGAACGCCGGGGACGGGGCTTTTTACGGACCAAAGATCGACTTCCATCTCGAGGACTGCATCGGGAGAACATGGCAGTGCGGCACCATACAGCTGGACTTCCAGATGCCCGAGAAATTTGACCTTACCTACGTGGGAGCCGACGGCAAGGAACACCGTCCCGTTATGCTCCACAGGACCGTCCTCGGAAGCCTTGAGCGGTTCTTCGGCATTCTTGTGGAGAACTTCGCGGGATCTTTCCCCTACTGGATCGCTCCTGTACAAGTGCGGATTCTTCCCGTTTCCGGAGAATTTGCGGACTATGCCGGTACCGTGGCGGCGGAACTGCGGGCTTCGGGAATACGGGTTGAAGTGGACGAACGGGATGAGAAGCTCGGTAAAAAAATCCGGGACGCCCAGACCCAGAAAATTCCCTACATGCTCGTGGTAGGGGAGAAGGAAAGGGAATCCGGCGGCGTGGCTCCCCGGGAGCGGAGCAGGGGCGATCTCGGGTCCATGTCCATGAAACAGTTCAGGGATGTTTTGGCTGAGGAGTTCAATCCCCTCAAGTCCTGAGAACCGGGGAGACATCCTGGAAGAGACAAATCTGATCCGGAATTTATCTGGGGTGCAGATATAAAAGAACGTTTATACAAAGGTCCCGGCGTAACAAATGGTCGGGACCTGTTTCATTGAGCGGAATATGTTGAATCCCTCCTCTTCTACTGCTACAATTTTATGCGTTCTTCATTAAGGATCCGGAACACTGCCATTGAGCAACGAGAGATCTCATAATCAGAGAAAGGGTGAAAAGGCATGAAGTCAACGAAAAAGATCCTGGTCCTGTTCTGTCTCGCGCTTTTCCTTCTCTCCGCCGCAGGTTCGGCCTTAGCCTCCGGCAAGTTTGTCACCATCGTCACAGGCTCCACCGGAGGAACATACTATCCTATCGGCACCATCCTCGCCAATCACTTCAATGCGGCACTTATGGACAAGGGGTACAAATGGTCCGCCCAGAGTTCGGGAGGAACCGTGGAAAACCTGGACATGATGCAGCGCAGCGAGGCCGAGATGGCCATTGCCATGGCGAACCTCACCGGTTTTGCCTATACCGGAACGGTCCGCTACGAAGGGAAGAAGATCGAAAACCTGCGCTACGTCATGGGGCTGTGGCCTGATGTGACCCAGTTCGTGGTGAGCGGCTCCTCCGGCATCAAAACATGGGCAGACCTGAAGGGCAAGAAGGTCGCCGTAGGTCCTGCCGCCTCCGGAACGGAATTCAGCAGCCGGGTTCTGCTGAAGGCCCTCGCGGGGCTTACTTTCGACGACATCAGAGCGGAGTACGTGGGCTACAGTGAAGCATCCCAGGCTCTTCAGAACGGCCAGCTTGACGCCTTCAACGCCGAAGCCGGCGTTCCCGTTGCCGCGGTGGCGGAACTTTATGCGGGGCGACAGGAAGTGAACATGCTCGAGTTCTCTCCCGATGATATTGCGAAACTGAAAAAGGAAGCTCCCTTTTATGCCGCGGTGCTTATTCCCGCCGGAACCTATCCAAACCAGGAGAAGGAACTCAGGGTGGCCGGAATCAAGTCCGCCCTTCTCGTCGGGAAGGATGTGCCCGAAGAGCTCGTCTATGACATGCTGAAGATCGTGTACAGCAAGAAAGAAGATCTGAAGAAGGAGCATGCAGCCTTTACGAAGGTTGATTTCGACAATCCCGTGGACGGCCTTTTCGGTGCTCCTCTTCATCCCGGTGCCGTCAAGTTCTTCAGGGAAATTGGGATGACCATTCCCCAGGAACTTCTTCCCTGATTGCAGGGCAGGATTTTACCAGCCATCCGGGCGGCGTGGGCTTCTTTTGTCCCATGCCGCCCTTTTTTCGGAGGAGCGAAACCGGATGAAAAAACTTCTTTCCGCAATTCTCCCGGGAGAATCCATCCCAACGAGAAAACTGAACGGAACTGCAGGCAGGGCGGCCCTCGTCCTTACCGTTTCTACAGCCCTTGTCCATTTCTGGATGAACAGCATCGGTCTGCTCATTGCCATCAAGATGAATGCAATTCATCTCGGAACCCTCATGGCGATCATCTTTCTTTTCTATCCGGCCTTTGCCGGATCACCAAGGGAACGGCCGTCCATGCCCGACTGGGTTCTGGCAGGAATTTCCCTCGGGTGCATGGTCTGGCTGCTCATCACCTATGACAGGCTGCTTCAGACGAACCTCCAGGCAACGTTTGCCGATCTTGCGGTCGCCGTGGTCACCATGGCCCTCCTCGTGGAAGCGAGCCGAAGGGCAGTCGGCCTCCCGCTGACGGTTCTCAGCCTTCTTTTCCTTGCCTATACCCGTCTCGGTCCCTACTTCCCCGGGCTTTTCGCCCACAGGGGATTCAACTGGGAAAGAATCATCATCCGTATGGCTCTCACGGACCAGGGAATTTACGGAGTTACCCTCATGGTTTCCTCCAGCTATGTGTTCATGTTTATCCTCTTCGGAGCATTCCTGGCGGCCTCAAGGACCAGCGAGTTCTTCAACGACTTCTCCCTCGCTCTCGCCGGGAGATACCGGGGAGGTCCCGCAAAGGTGGCAGTGGTAGCCTCGGCTCTCATGGGGAGTATTTCCGGAAGCGCCCAGGCCAATGTCGCCACGACGGGGGCATTCACCATTCCTCTGATGAAGAGGGTGGGGTACATGCCTCATTTCGCCGGGGCCGTCGAAGCGGCTGCCAGTACAGGAGGCATTCTCATGCCGCCCATCATGGGAGCATCAGCTTTCATCATGAGTACCTTCCTGGGAATTCCCTACGTGAAAATCATGATCGCCGGCTTCACTCCCGCGCTCCTGTATTATCTCGCCATCATGTTCATGGTGGACCTGAGAGCAAAGAAGAGGGGGCTGAAGGGCATGGAGCCCGGAGATATCCCATCCCTGAAGGCGACCATGCTCGACAAAGGGCACATGACCATTCCCCTTGTGGTCATCATTTACCTTCTCGTAGCAGGGTACACCCCTCTCTATTCCGCCTTTCTCGGCCTTTTTGCCATTGTTCTGGTTTCTTCCCTGAAGCGGTCTACCAGAATGGGTATTCGGGAGGTCATAGAGGCTCTGGACAGCGGAACCCGGAGTGCCGCACCGGTCGGGATTTCCTGCGCCATAGTGGGCTTCATCGTCGGTGCCGTGGGGATGACGGGGTTGGGCCAGGTGATTGCCATGAACGTCATTATGTTCGCAGGAGGAAAACTCTGGGCCGCCCTCATCCTGTGCATGATCGCAGCAATTATCCTCGGCATGGGCCTTCCCGCAACTCCCTGCTACATCATTACCGCAACGATTGCCGCTCCGGCACTCCAGCAGATGGGAGTCCATCCCCTGGCAGCCCATTTCTTCGCCTTCTACTACGGCACCATGTCCGCTGTGGTTCCTCCCGTGGCACTCACGAGCTATACAGCTGCCGGGCTGGCGGGAGCCCGTCCCTTCAAGGTGGCCGTGTCCGCCCTCGGGCTGGCTCTTTCCGGCTTGCTTTTGCCCTATCTTTTCGTCTACAACCCCGATCTTCTTTTCATAGACTTCGTTCTGCCGAAGTATCTTCTTGACGTTGTCACCGCCATTATCGGCGTGTTTTCCCTCTCCTGCGGCATCATAGGAATGTTCAAAAGGGATATGTCCTTCCTGGAAAGAGCGCTGTTTATCCTGGCGGGGATTCTCATGGTCAATCCGCTGAGAATTCTGAGGATTTCAAGCTTCGTTTTCTTCGCGGCACTTGTGGCCCGGCACTGGTTCTCCACAGAGGGGGCAGGCAGGGGCGAGCCGTCCATCTGATACATTCTTCAGGGACGGAGGAAAATATTGCCTTTTTCCCGGCTGTGTGATATATTCATTCAGCTTTCTTACAATAAGTACAAAGAAGAGGGGCCACCCTCTCACCGGACGGCGCGGCACGTTTTCCGGTTCAGGAGAATCTCTCGGGTTATTTGCGAGGGGCCGGTGGCTTCACCGGCCCCTCTTCATATTTCACACGGAGGTGAAAGGCTATAGTAGCAAGAAAAGAAGACGGAGATCCCAGAGTCAACCGTGAAATCACGTCCCGTGAAGTGCTCCTTATCGACGAGAACGGCGTCAAGATGGGTGTAATCCCCACGGTGGAGGGAATTCGGCTGGCAGAAGAACGGCAGCTCGACCTTGTCGAGGTTGCCCCTCAGGCCAATCCGCCGGTGTGCAGGATACTGGACTACGGGAAGTATCGCTACCAGCTCCAGAAAAAGGAGAAGGACGCGAGAAAGAAACAGAAAGTCCAGGCCCTCAAAGAAATGAAAATGCGCCCGAAAATCGATGAACACGACTATGATTTCAAGGTCAGGGCGATCAAGGGCTTCCTTGAGGACGGACACAGAGTCAAGGTTTCCGTGTTCTTCCGGGGCCGCGAGATGTCCTTTCTCAACAAGGGCGAAGAAGTCCTCGCCCGTGTGATTGCCGACTGCGACGGGCTCGGAAAGAGCGAAGGGAACCCCCGCATGGAGGGCCGGTACATGAGGATCATGCTTACCCCCCTTCCTCCCGGCCAGGGAAAAGTCGCTCCGAAGCCCGAAAAGAAAGAAACAGCCAGGACGACCGAACAAAAGAATAACGGAAAGCCGAAAGAGACGCCGACGGTATCCGTGGAAAAACCGGCAGAGTGATTCCGTGACTGCATAGATTTTGATCCGCTTTTCCGCCTGCCGCAGACAGCGGCGGGCTTTTATCTTGACTCAATATCCGGGGAAGGAGGAACACATCATGCCCAAGCTTAAATCCCATTCGGGAGCAAAAAAAAGATTTTCTTTCACAGGGACGGGAAAGCTCTCCTACCGCAAGGCAGGAAGAGGACATCTGCTCACCTGCAAGAACCCTTCGAGACTCAGAAAGCTCCGCAAGACCGGCTACGTTGACGATACGCAGATGGAGTACATGAGAAAGCTGCTTCCGTACAGCTGAGGTATATTTCGTTTTTAGTCAATATTCATGAAAGAGGTGACGAGCGATGCCCCGCGTCAAAGGTGGTAGCGCCAGCGATAGAAAAAGAAAGAAACTGTTTTCCATCACCAAGGGATACTGGGGACGGAAAAAGAATGTGTACAGAAGAGCCAGGGAAGCATACCTTCATTCTCTCTCCAGGGCCTATGCCGACAGGAAGCGCAAGAAAAGGGATTTCAGGCGGTTGTGGATAACCCGTATCAACGCGGCGTCCCGGGCCAATGGACTGTCTTACAGCGTGCTGATGAACGGACTGAAGAAGGCGGGAATCTCCATCAACCGGAAGATGCTTTCCGAGCTGGCCATCAACGACATGCCTGCCTTCGTCAAGCTTACCGAGCAGGCGCGGAGCGCCCTGGGCAAATAGCCGCCATCGGCGGTTCCGGCCCGGCTGAAAGTGAAGACCTACAGCTCGCTCCGGATTGAAAAGACCATTACCCTGGGGTTCCTGTCGCTGATTGCGGCGGGAACCCTGCTTCTTTGGGCTTTCAACTCCGGGCACGAAAAGCCTCTTTCTTTTCTCGACGCTCTTTTCACAAGCACATCTGCCGTGTGCGTTACGGGGCTTGTGGTGGCGGATACGGGCAGGGATCTTGCTCCCGCATCACAATGGGTTGTTCTTGTCCTTATCCAGCTCGGTGGGCTCGGCGTCATGACGGCGGCCACCGCGATCATGGTCCTTCTCGGATGGCGGGTCGGCATACGGCAGAGACTTCTCTTTTCCGGAGGTTTTGGAGTTGAGACCCCCTCGGGTGCCGTCAGGCTGCTGTACAGAATGCTTGGCTTTACCCTTCTCGTGGAGGGGATGGCCTCTCTTCCCCTGTTTTTCGTATTTCTCCGGTCTTTTCCCCCGGGAGAAGCCCTTTTCAACGCCCTCTTCCATTCGGTCAGCGCCTTCTGCAACGCCGGGTTTTCCACCCTGCGGGGCGGGCTGGAGGGGTATTCGGGGCAGTTCCTTCTTCCCGGGGTGATCATGGTTCTCATCGTAACTGGAGGTCTTGGCTTCCTGGTCATCGGCGACATTTTCGTCCGCCTCCGGGAACGGTCCCGCCTGTCGGCCCATTCCGTTCTCGTTCTCAGGACGACGGCCGTCCTGATTGCGGCGGGTACTGTTCTTCTCTTCGCCTCAGACGCACTGCACGGGCTTTCGGGCCATCCTCTCCACCTGAAGGTCTGGAATGCCCTTTTCCAGAGCGTCACAGCACGGACAGCCGGATTCAATACAATTTCCATGCCGCTGTTTTCCTCCCTCGGGCTTTTCGTACTCTGCATTCTCATGATCATAGGAGCATCCCCGGGATCCACCGGAGGGGGAATCAAAACAACCACGGCGGGACTGCTCTTTTATTCCTCCCTTTCAGAGATACGGGGAACAGGTATGGCCATAGGGAACAGGAAGATCTCCGACGGCAATGTCAGACGTGCTCTTGCCGTCACCGTGCTGTACATTCTCACAGTTCTCCTCGGCATTATCCTTTTGTGTCTCATTGAACCCTTTTCTTTCGGGGCTCTGGCTTTCGAGGCTGTTTCAGCCATGGGAACCGTGGGCCTTTCGCTGGGTGTTACACCGTCCCTTTCAGCTCCGGGAAAGGTGATCATCATTCTGTTGATGTTCTGGGGGCGGGTTGGTATTCTTACATTCATGTACGGGATGATCTCCCGGGACCGGAAATCGTCGAAAATCACCTTCGCCGAGACGAATATTCCCGTGGGATAGCAGGGAGGCGGACCATGGACAGCAAACAGACCATCCTTGTAGTGGGACTCGGGCGCTTCGGTGTCTCCGTCTGCGAAAAACTTGCGGAGCTCGGCCAGCATGTTATCGCTGTAGACATTGACAAACAAAGAGTCGAGGAAGTTGCGGACGTTGTGGAGTACTGTGCCCAGCTCGACGCCACCGATGAAGACCTCCTTGTGAAGGTTGGCGCGCGAGAGGCGGATATCGCTGTCGTGGCAATCGGAAACAACATCGAGGCAAGCATACTTGCCACGGCCATCCTGAAAGGGTTGAACATCCCGAAAGTCATCGCGAGGGCCCAGACTTCAATTCACGGAAGGGTACTTTCGCGGGTGGGAGCCCATAAAGTGGTCTTTCCGGAAAGGGATGCAGGCAAGAATATTGCGGAAACGCTGGTCAACCCATGGCTTTCTGCCTTTTCCGCCGTTCCGGGCGGAGGCGTTCTCGTAGGCGAGATTGAAGCATCGGCCGGGATGGTGGGAAAATCGCTGATGGAACTCGAATTTCGGAAGACGTATAATTGCATTGTCCTCCTTTTCGACCGGAAGGGAAGCCGGTTCCTGCCCCGGCCGAACAGCGTCATCCAGGAAGGGGACAAGCTTCTTGTCGCCGGAACGGGAGAGGACATCGCAGAAATGATGGAGAAAAAGGACAAGGAGGAAAACGGCAAGTGACATCAATCCCAAGCGAACTTCATACAATAGAACAAGACTTCGCCGGACAGCTCTCGCGGGCGGCAACATCCGGGGAGCTGCAGCAGGTGAAGGTGGCCTTTCTCGGAAAAAAGGGAATCCTGACCTCCTTCCTGAAAAAACTCGGATCGCTCCCTCCCGGGGAGCGTCCTGCCGCCGGCGAGGCGGTGAATTCTCTCCGTGACCGGATAGAGTCGTCTCTGGCAGAAAAAAGGACAGCCCTTGAGGAAGCCGAGTCGGCCGAAGAAGAGCGGCGGAACCGTATCGACGTCACCCTCCCGCCCCGGGGCAGGGAATGGGGCGGTATTCATCCCGTGGCCCAGCTAACCCAGGACGTGGTGGAAATCCTCGCGGGCCTGGGGTTTTCCGTCGCACTCGGACCGGAGATCGAAGACGACTTCCACAATTTCGAGGCCCTGAACATTCCTGCGTCCCATCCGGCGAGGGACATGCAGGATACCTTCTACTTCCCTGAAGGGAAGCTGCTCAGGACCCACACCTCACCCGTGCAGGTCAGGTCCATGCTGAAATACGGGGCACCCATCCGTATTGTCTGCCCCGGAAAGGTATACCGCAGGGACAGCGACCCAACCCATTCCCCCATGTTCAACCAGCTCGAAGGCCTGCTGGTGGAGAAGGACATCTCCGTGGCCGACATGAAGGGCTGCCTTGAGGCCCTTATGGCCGCCATTTTTGCCCGTCCCCTGAAGGCCCGGTACAGGGCAAGCTATTTCCCCTTCACGGAGCCTTCACTGGAGCTGGATATCGAATGCGTGGAATGCTCGGGCAGGAATCCTTCCTGCAGGATCTGCAAGGGAACGGGTTGGCTGGAAGTGGCAGGACTCGGCATGGTGCACCCCAATGTGCTCCGGTACGGGGGAATCGACCCTGAAGTCTACAACGGCTTTGCGTGGGGCATCGGCCTTGACCGCATCGCCATGCTGAAATACAGGCTCACCGACCTGCGCGTCCTCTTTGAAGGCAACGTGCCCTATCTTCTCTCGGGGAGGACTCTCTCATGCTGATTTCCTGGAACATGCTCAACGAAACTCTCTCCATTCCCGCCACACTTGAAGAAGTGGCCGAACGGCTCACCCTCACAGGGTGCGAGGTGGAATCGGTGGAAAGGCCCTGTGCCATGGTGAAGGACGTCCAGGTTGCCCACATTGAAAGCCTCGGCCGCCATCCCGAAAAGGAAAACCTGTTCGTCGCAAGTGTGCGGGACGGCATCGGAACCGCCGTTGTGGTCACCGCGGCCCCGAACCTTTCGGAGGGCGACAGGGTTCCCTACGGGCGTCCCGGCTCCGTCCTGGCTGACGGAACTGTTCTGGGGACCAGGGAATTCGGCAGCGTCAGCAGTGAGGGAATGCTGCTTTCCGCCGAGGAACTGGGCGTACCCGAGGCTGCGAACGAGTTCGGCATTCTCCGCCTTCCCGGAGACTCTCCCGTGGGCGGCGACGTGGTCAGGCTGTTCGGCCTGGATGATGCCATCCTTGATCTTTCCATCACCCCGAACCGGGGCGATCTCCTGAGCCTCCTCGGGGTGGCGAGGGAAGTGTATGCCCTGTTCCCCGGGGCTGAATGGAAGAAGAACCCTGCGGATGTCGCTCCTCCCGAGAGGACTGATGATTGGCCCGTGCCCTTCGGCGGCATCTCCCTTCGGGATGACGGCTGCAGCAAATATTGTCTTGGCCTGGCGACGGGGCTGAAACCCGTTCCGTCCCCCCTGAAGACCCGGATCGCACTGACCTTCCTCGGCATGCGGCCCATTTCCGGCATGGTGGACGCTACAAACATCGCCATGCTGACCCTCGGCCAGCCGACCCACGCCTTTGATGCCGGAAGGCTTGCCGCTCCGGAAATCACGGTCCGTTCGGCAAAACCGGGAGAAGAGATAACCACCCTTGACGGGAAACGGCATGCCCTGGAAGATTCCGATCTCCTCATAACCAGCGCCGGAGAGGCCATAGGCCTTGCCGGTGTCATGGGCGGCGAAAACAGCGATATCCTTCCGGAAACACAAACGGTGTTCATCGAATCTGCATCTTTCGACGCGATCCGTGTCAGCAGGACGTCCCGCAGGCTGGGCATCAACTCGGAGGCGGCCTTCCGCTATGCCAGGACGGTGGACTCGAACCTGTCGGAACTGGCCCTGAACTTTATCGCTTCCCTTCTGAAAGAGTGGGGGGCAGCGGAAACGGGATATGTCTTCAAGACGGCCGTGTCCGTGGAGCCTGCCCGGAGGGAAGTCGTCCTGACGGAAAAGAACCTGCGGAAAATCCTCCTTACCGGCGACATGGATGGCGCTGCGGCCATCCTCGGGAGGCTGGGGCTGCGGCAGACCGCATCGGAAGAGGGGAAACGGGTGTTTTCAGTTCCCTCATGGCGTCCAGACATCATCATCGAGGAAGATCTTATCGAAGAGGTAGGCAGAATCCGGGGATATAACGAAACGCTGGCTCCCCGGCTTCCCCAGGCCCTTTTCGGCCGGGGGGACATCGGTGAGATCACCAGGGTGAAGGGCGGCATACGGACCATCCTCCTCTCAAGGGGATATGTGGAGCTTGTGAACTACAGCTTCCTGGCTCCATCCTTCGTGGGTCTCCTCAGGCTTCCGCCTGAGGACAGGAGAGCCCGCCCCCTGGAACTGGCGAATCCCCTGAGCGCCGAACAGTCGAAGATGAGGACCACGCTCCTCCCCGGGCTGCTGCGGAGCGTGGAACTTTCCGTCCAGGCGGGATGGAAGGCTCCCGTGAGAATTTTTGAACTCGGCAGGGTTTTCCTCCCTCTGGACGAAGGCGGACATGAAGAAGTGGAGCGCATCTCCGGCCTCGTCTACGGCGGCCGGGACCCCCGCCTTCCTTTCGGTCCCGCCGGAGCGGACGATCTCTTTTCCCTGAAAGGGGATATTCTGGCTCTCGCCGAGAGCAGGGGCGTTTCCCTCGACTTTGAACAGGGCGAAGAACCCTTCGGGCACAAGGGACAGACTGCCGTCATCATGAATGCCGGCCGTGCTGCGGGATACCTCTTGCGGCTGAAGCCGGCCATCGAGAAGGATATCGAGTGCTCTCCCGTCTACGCCTTCGAGCTTGACCTGGAACTCCTGGTGAAGGAGTCCCTTCCGCTCTTCAGGGAAAACTCCCCGTTCCCGCCGGTGTATCGGGATATTTCCCTTATCGTTCCGGTGGACAGTCCCATGGAGGAAGTCTCGGCCGCGATCCGCAGCGAAGGAGGCGAACTCCTCAGGAGCATCCGCCTCTTCGATATCTACTCAGGAAAGGGAATACCCGACGGCTGCAGGAGTCTCGCTTTTTCCCTCGCATACCAGCGGAACGACAAGACGCTCACCGATACGGAAGTCGATGCCGTTCACGCCGGTGTCCGGACTAAAATGGAAACCAGGGGATATATTCTTCGATAGGAGGAAGTGCCATGGTCACGATCAGTCATATTGAACAGCTTGCCGACAAGCTCGTTGAGATGGTGGCGTCGCTGAGAAACGAAAGGGACCAGCTTCGCTCCCAGTACAGCGAACTGAAGAACAAATTTGCGGAAAAAGAGCTCGAGTGCATTCGCATGTCGAAGGAAAACCAGCGCAACCTTGAGATCATGGAACGGGAAAAACTTGCGTTCCAGAGGGAAAAGAGCCAGATTGAAGGGCAGATGAAAGCCCTGTACGAAAAACTGAGTTCCCTCATGCCCGAGGCGAGGCAGCCCCAGGCAAACGGCCAGGACGCCAGAGGTGAAAGGAGACCCTAGGAGTGGATGCCTCCCTTCGTGAAGTGACCATCCGGATAGGGAAAAAATCATACTTTCTGAAAACCACTCTCGATGACGAAAGCATCAAGGCTATAACCGACCTGTCTGCCGATATTACCCGGGAGTTTGAAGGTTCCCTCGACCAGGAGAACCTTCTTCTCCTGTCCTGTCTGCAGCTTGCGTGGCTGTTGGAGAAACTCGGAAGAAAACTCGAACGATCGCTTGATGATATTCGGGAAAAGGAGGGGCTATGACTTTTTCGTCCGTTTTTGACATTGCCGTTGCCCTGATTGTGGCATCCTTTGCCGTCAGGGGACTGTTCCGCGGATTGTCCGGGGAGTTCTTTTCTCTTCTCGGAACGGTGGGAGGCGTCATGGTCGCATGGAAATACTCGGCCGTGCCTGCAGCCTGGGTAGTCTCCATGTTTCCGGAGGCAAACCCCTCCATGGTGTCGGTGGGCTTTATGGTGGCCATATACATCGCCGTTGTTGTTCTCGCAGCTTCGATCTGCCGTATTGTCAAGGCCTTCCTCAAGTTCGCCTCCCTCACTTTCGCCGACAGGTTTTTCGGCGCAGTCGCCGGAGTTCTCAAGGGGGCCGTTCTCATCCTCTTCCTCTACGTGGGCGTCACCACCTACTCACCCTTTCTTCCCACCGAATGGATGGGGGCGAGCTACGTAATGAGGGGAGCCGATGCCGCATGGCCGGGCATACAGTCCTTTCTCAAAAAGCATAATCTCTTCCCGGAGAATTTCACCCTGCCTGACCTGAACCTCCCGGGCATCTTTCCGGAAAAAAAAGCCGGAGGCGCCAATGGAGGTTAGGGAAGACATTCTCAGAATCCTCGAAATACCGAAGGTTCTTGCCGAGTTCGCCTCCTGTGTCAGGGGCGAACTCGGTTTGTCGGCCCTCGGCAGGCTGAGGCCCCGGGGAGATGTCAAAGCCCTCGAGGAGAGAGTGGCCCTTTTGAAAAGCTTCATGTCATGCAGGGACTCCTTCGGCGAGTGGCCGTGGAATTCCTCGGGCTGCATTTCCGGCCTGCTCTCTGAAGCGCGGCAGTCCGGCATGCTTACAGGAGAAGAACTCGCTTCCGTGGCCCGCTTTCTCTCCCTGGCGAAGATGACCAGGGAGCATTTGGCGAAGCACAGGGAGACCTATCCTCTCTTCGACAGCCTCAGCCGGCAGATACGGGACTTTTCGGAAGAGTCGGATGCCCTCGGAGTGGTGGACGACAAGGGCAACCTATACGATTCCGCATCACCCGAGCTCGCGGATATACGGCATGAACTGGAGAGCCTTCGCCGGCAGATACGCCGGTCAGCCCAGAACATCCTCGACAACCCCTCTCTTGCCCATATGCTGCAGGAAAGGGTGACGGCCTTCAGAAACGGCCATTTCGTATTCCTCGTCCGGCAGGAGTTTGTCAACCGGTTCCCCGGAACAGTGGTGGACCGCTCAGGCTCCGGCAGCTCCGTCTACATGGAGCCCTCCGCCCTCGTTCCACTGAACAACAGGCTTGCTCTGAGAATACGGGATGAAAAAGAGGAAGAGCGGGCCATCTTCCGGAGTCTGACGAAAGTGATCCTTTCCCGCGAACGGCCTCTTTTCGAATGTGAGAACGTTCTCTCCGACCTCGATCTTTTTTACGGCGCAGCGGAAGTCATGGCAAAAAAACGGTGGAAGCTTCCCCAGTACGCCGAAAAAACCATGTTCATCCTCCAGGAGGCCAGACACCCCCTTCTCGGTGATGCAGCCGTGCCCGTAACCATCAAGTGCGGGGACCGTTTTCGCAGCCTTGTCATCACAGGACCGAATACCGGCGGAAAGACGGTTGTCCTGAAAACGGCCGGAGTCTGTGTCTACCTTGCATGGTGCGGCCTGCCCATACCGGCGGGGGAGGATTCCGTGGTGGGAAACATCGGCTCCATTTTCGCAGACATCGGCGATGAGCAGAGCATCGAGCAGAACCTTTCCACCTTCAGCGCCCACGTGAAGAACATCATTTCCATTCTCGAACAGGCGGACCGTACATCCCTGGTTCTCCTCGACGAGCTTGGGGCCGGGACGGACCCCCAGGAGGGGGCAGCCCTGGGGGTCGCCATCCTCGATACCCTGACCAAAGAGAAGGGACTCACCCTGGCCACAACCCACCACAATCCGGTGAAGCAGTACGCCCTCACGGCACCGGGAGTGGAAACGGCCAGCATGGAATTTGACATTGAATCCCTTTCCCCTACCTACAGGATGCTTCTCGGGGTGCCGGGCAAGAGCAACGCCCTGCTCATAGCCGGAAGGTACGGCCTTCCGGAAAAGGTGCTCGAAAAGGCCCGGAAGACCCTCAGTGAAAGAGAAGCTCCCGTGGAGGACCTGATAGGGGAGCTCAACGAGAGGAAAGCCTGGCTCGACAGGGCGGAGGGAGAGATAGCGGCCTTGCGAAAAAGCCTTTCGGAAGAAAAGGAAAAATACGATGACCGGCAGAGAGAAATCGAATTCCGCAAGGACAGGATTCTCTCCGAGGCGGAGCGGAAGGCTGCCTCTATCCTGGAAAAGGCGGAAGAATCAAGCAAAAAGCTGCTGAAGCAGCTTGAAGACTCGGCTAAATCGGCAGTCCACCGCCAGATCCGCGATACGAGCGAAAAAGTCCGTTCCGAAAGAAAACACCTGGAGCAGAACCAGGAAAAAAGGCTTCTCAGCAGCGGCATTGGCACCAAGGGAGAGTTTTCTCCTTCCGTCGGAATGGCTGTCCAGGTCGCGGGAACGGAAATCGTCGGAACCATCGAGTCTCTCAGGGGAAACCGGGCCCTTCTCAGGGCCGGCGTCATGAAGATGGAAGTGGAGGTCAGGAAGCTTGTTCCCACCAAAAAGAAACCCAAGGGAACAGTCACCCCGCCCGAATCTTTTTCCATGTCCCCGGACCGGGTTCCCCCTTCGGTCATGGTCAGGGGAATGAACGTGGATGAGGCTCTCCCCGTTGTCGAACGCTATCTCGACCAGGCCATGCGGATGGGTTACGACCAGGTCACCGTCATCCATGGGCGGGGGGAAGGAATACTCAGGAGAGAGGTCCACTCCCTCTGCGCCTCCCTGAAGTACGTGGCGTCCTATAGGCTCGGAGGTCCGTCGGAAGGCGGCTTCGGCGTCACCGTGGTGGAGTTCCGGAAATAAAGCCGGACTTCCGCGGAACGCTCCCTCCTGGATAACGGAAAAAGGAGTTGAAAAGAGTGGCGGCAGGTAGGCTTCTATGTTACTGCTTCGGTTTTTCCCGGGAAGATATAGAGAAAGAGTATCTTTCCACCGGACGTTCTGCCATCCTCGAAAAAATCCTCTCGGCGAAAAAGGGAGGAACCTGCAAATGCGGTGTCAAAAATCCTGCGGGCACCTGATGTGTTGGTGATGTCCGCAGGGTGCTGGACGAACTGGAAATGAAACGCAGACCATAAACTTTCGCCTTGAGTATCCGGATTGACCGTGGGCCGGCCTCAGCGGCTCTATTGAAAGACAATTCTCCTTGCCTTGACGTTTCCTCCGTTCGAGGGAAGAATAATCTTCGCCTTTCCTGGCATCCAATGCGCCTGTAGCTCAGCGTATAGAGTATCGGCCTCCGGAATTGCAGACTGTTTCTACCTTTTTTTGAAAATTACGTGAAGCATTGCTATTATCGACAGAAAGGGACTTCCTTAAACGGGAGTCCTTTTTTTGTGCATCGACCTTTCGAATATTTCTTAATACCATCTGTTTTGTTATGTTAGGAAAAAAGTCTTTCAGTTGTTTTCCTCCCCTCTACAAAGGGATCCCGGAGTACTTTGTGCGCATCCTGAAAGTGGCGCGGGAGATGGGATTGAGGAAAGTGGGAAGCGTCAGTCCGGACGGGACGAAGGTCAAGGCAAATACCGGCTAATACGAGGAGCGGGGAATCGAACTGCGTATCTCCATCGGAAGAGAACAGCACAACATGTCGTTTGTTGAAAGATGCGGGGAAAGCGAGGAAATGTCTGCCGCGACAGAAGAGGCGGAGAGGTCGTCCGGGTTGCGAAGTCGAGTTTTGCGAGGAAAGGGTGGGGAAGTCGAGTCCGACTGTGGATAGTTTTGGTCGCGCTGTGGAGAACTCGATGGACCGCATGAAGGCCAGGCTGAAAACGCCGGAGGGGAGACCGGAGTACGGGAATCGGAAGAGTGTTGTCGTGCCTGTCTTCGGGATCATAAAGGAAGTCTTGAAGTGCAGACGGTTTCTTCTTCGAGGGATGAAGAAAGCGAAGGGAGAATGGACGTTGGCGTGCATGGCGTATAATTTGAAGAGAATGAACATACTGAAGACATTGCACGAGAGAAAACACCCCGGAAGAGGATAATTCTCCCCCCAGGGTGCTGAAATGGACGCTTTCGTATCCGGACGTCGAGAAATCCGGAGTTGTTGGCGCTTATGATACGGAGTTGTAGAGGCCAGTCCTACAGACTCCTAGCCATAGACGACACGAGACAGGTCTATATCCGCGACGATGGAATCGATCGATTGCGGGAGCTTCTAGACGATCTCGAGATACCGGAGGACGTCGAAGGGAGTCCGCTCGCCGTCGTCCGGGCCTGCGGGGAGCATTTGTTGATCGTATGGTGCGAGTTCAGCGGCGGAGGAGGAGTGCGAGGTGAAAAGTCTTGAGGGAAGCGTAGCGGGAAAGATGCTGTGTGCCTTTGTCGGAACGGCGTTTCTTCTCGTCGCGGCGGCGTGGTCGGAGGAACGGGTTAGTGTACGGTATCTCTGCAATGGGGAAAAGGTGATTCCGGTGGTCTGCAGCATCGGAAACTGGCGGATCACCGACATCAAGCTGCCCGATCTGGTTCTTACGAATAACGGGGGGACTGCTCTGGATGTCGAGTGTGCCGAGATACTCGGGTTCGTCTCCGGTACGGAGGCGGTGCGTGTGCGCATATCCGGCGGGGAGCTGCGCGAAGCCATACGGAATACCGCCGGCTGGCTCGGCGACCCGAACACCCCGCTGCCCGCTGTGCAGCTTTCGTTCGGCGAGGTTGCGCTTCCTGAAGGAGCGATTGCGGAGGGAACCGGAGTTGATGCCGGGAAGAGCGCGGTGCTTCCGTTCTCGAAAATCTCCTATCTGCATCATGTCGGCCAGTCGGCGCTCGACGGTATGGAAATCCGTTTGACCATGAACGTGGAACCCGGACGGAAGAAGACGCTCGTCTTCCCGGTGCAGCTTGTTTTCTACCGCTCCAGGGGAGACTATCTCTTCCCTCTGAAAGGTGATCTGCGTATTGCGTACACTCCCCTGAGTTATATCCACCACCGGGCGTCGGGATCCCAGGAGTTTGGAATGGACATAGTCGCCGCAGTCCAGAAGGGCGCGGCCTCCTTCACCGACATCTCTCTGCCGGAGCCGAAACAGCTTTCGGATTATGGCATCTGGGGCCGGGATGTGCTCGCCATAGGAGACGGAATCGTCGCGGGGATCGGGGACAAGTTTCCCGAGGAGCGGATGTGCGATCCCGCCCTCTTCGCGAAACCGGGGTATACAAGCGGACTCCTCAAGGAGCTGCTTCCTGCGATCGGCTGGACGAACGCGGTGGCGGGCAACTATGTGATCATCGACCACCGGAACGGAGAGTTCAGCATGTACGCCCACCTGCAGGAGGGCTCCATTCTTGTGAAAGCGAGGGAGAGCGTAAAGAAGGGGCAGGTCGTCGGAAAGGTGGGAAACACCGGGAACTCCGGAGCGCCGCATCTCCATTTTCAGTTGATGGACTCGGCGGATTTCTTCACGGCGAACGGACTCCCCGTCATGTTCGGGAATGTGCCGGAGGACGCGATCATCAGCGAGTACCCGGTCGAGGCGAACTGCCTGGCGTTCAGCGACAGCATCTATGGAAGCGTGCCGTAGCCTGGCGTCATGCCCTGTGTTGTGCGAGGCTTTTTTCATAAGAAAACGATTGTGTTCGGGAGGTGTCGAGTATGTCCGGGCGTGATGAAGATCTTCTGGCGAAGGAGCTGGAAAAGCTGGCGGCGGAGGGCGGAAAGATCGCGGCCAAGATATCGGGCAAGTCAAGTCCTGCGATTGCGCAGGAAGATTCCGAGATCATGCGCAAAGCGGCGCGGCGGTTGGAAACCGATCAGTACAGGGAAGAGCGGACGATCGAGGGAGATGCGGGAAGCGTGCTCCGGCTAGTGTACGACGCCCTGAAAAACACCGGTCGAATCCTGGATGAGAACGAGAGGGAGAGTTCCGTGACCCCCCGTATTTCCGGCGTGGTGGGCGCGGGCTTCTTCGGGAAAAACCCAGCGGTGGTCCACGCGGAGATAGTAGGTGCGGAGGAGGGGCGTTGTACTCTGCGCCTCACGGGATCGGCCAAGGAAGGTCTGATCAAGCAAGGGACTGCAAAAAAAGCAGTGGAGAAGGTGCTGCGGGAGTTCGACTTCCTGAAATCCTCGTAAAGGACTATCTCGGAGGACGCCTACGGGCAGGTACTGCGGAACAAAGGAGCCGCCGGAATCGACGGAATGCGTGTTCAGGATCTGAAATCCTATCCGCAGCCGAACTGGGAACGGATCAAGCAGGAATTGCTGACAGGGAGCTACAAACCCCGGCCGGAACGACGGCTCGAGATACCGAAACCCGACGGAGGAGTACGGATTCTGGCCATAGCGACCGAACTCGACCGCCTGATCCAGCAAGCCCTTCATCAGACGTCGCATCTCATATTCGCCCCCGGATTCTCGGAGCACAGATACAGTTTCAGGAAAGGCAAGAGCGCGAAGCAGGGAGTGCTCAAGGCGCGGGAATATATACAAGAGGGCTTTGGAAATGTAGTGGGCATAGACTTGGCGAAGTTCTTCGACAGAGTGAACCACGACATGCTCACCAGGGAAAACTTGTTTTTTAAACAGGGCATGGTGGCTGAAATGATGAGAAATGATGAGATATAAAAAAACCTCACTAAACCTGACATTCTGATCCTGGGTACTTCAGAAAACCTCAGTTCCGCTGTTGCCAAAATTGACATTTTGAGCCTGGGCAGTTCAGAAAACTTCAGTTAATAAAGCCAAAGAAAACCTAAGATTCACCGCCAGGAAAACGCGGCGAAACTGAACCACCCGCGCGGAGTGTTAGAGCCACTGGCGCGCACATAAAGAGCCACCCGGCGCGACGGCACGGAGCCGGTCACGGCGAACTCCTTTAAGATCGAATTACTGTCAGAGGGCAGAATTCATCTCAGGAGGGATTAAGTTGTCAGATTTTCTCACCATTGTCCGGGCCGTTTACAGTGGCCTGAGCCAGCGCAAGGTCGCCGCCACGCACAGGGTATCCAGAAACACGGTGTCGCTGTATCTGCGAAAGGCACGGGATCAAGGCTGGCTCACCCTGAAAGACCTGGACGCATTGGACGACACCGCCGTTACGCAAGGCTTGCTGCAAATCACCGCCCCGTCCCGCGACAGGACCTTCAAGATGCCCGACTTCGACTATGTGCATGGGGGAACTGGCCAAGCCGCATGTCACCCTGAAGCTGCTCTGGGAGGAGTACGTTGAACAATGTCGCCAAAGCAGCGAGCGCTTTTACATGGAGACGCAATTCCGGCGGTACTACCATCTGCATGTCAAGGTTCACAAGGCGACCATCCGGCTGGAGCACAAACCCGCGTTCTCGCTCGAAGTGGACTGGGCCGGCGCCAGGATCGCCTTCTTCGACGCGGAGAGCGGAAAGATGTCTCAGGCTTCGTTGTTC
>Ga0334887_1002123_pt1 | contig 23163 bp, 20 predicted proteins | sample GraSluR1_MG_10_FD_207217 | JGI IMG/M metagenome (GOLD analysis project Ga0334887, IMG submission 207217) | Sludge microbial communities from methane-producing bioreactor in Wageningen University, Netherlands - Granular Sludge_18_07-R1 | ecosystem: Engineered > Bioreactor > Anaerobic >...
GCGATGTCCGCGATTTTGGTGGCGGCCAGCCCCCGCGAGGCAAACAGACGCAGCGCCTGTGTCAGGATTTGGCTGCGCCGCTCCTCTTTGATCTGTTCGTTCTGTTCTTTGCTTCGCGGCACGGCCCCTCCTTTTTTATTGGTTGAATGCTCACTCAACAGAAGGATAGCACGGTTTGTCGTCGCGGGTCAAATTGAGCGGGTGGCGAAGCGGCTCGTTTTCTGGGTGAAAGTTCTCTGTTTACGTCGGTCCTAGGGCGCCAAAAAAGCTCGTTGACAGCGCCCTGAAAGCGTGATACTCTTTTGGAAGCCCTTGCGCAAGCGCTTTTTTGCGAACCACAATAGTTATCGGCAGTCTCTTTGTTTGGTCTCTCGAACCCATGCCGGCCCGCCCTGACCATTGGCGCGGTTGCCGGCCGGCGGATTGAGGGATGCCTTGGCGGCCGCTATCATTCGCTTTCCGATGCCGGATTGCCCGCGTACGGATGGCTGAAAGGAGAAGAAGAGCAGAACGATAGGACGGGCGCATATTCACGGCGGGTGGATTTCTCCGAAGAACTTCCATTTGCCCATTTCGATGTAGGAAGGAGCGGACAGACCTATGTTTCGTCTTCGTATGTTTTCGTTCGTAGGTGCGCTGTTGGCGTTCGTGTTGTTGACTGCGGGGTGTGCGGTTCAGGCGCCGGGCGCGGCGCCGGTCCAAGAAGCCGCCGCGCCCACAGTCAGCCTGTGGACCGAATTTACAGCCGGTGGAGAGGCCACCGGCATCAACGCCTTGGTTGAAGCCTGGAACGCCAAAGGCGGCAGCATCATTCAGCACCGCCCCATCGGCAACGAGGAGTTCTTTACCGTGATCCGTACGGGCTTGGCTGGCGGCGAACCGCCGGACATTCTCCAGTACGAAGGTTACCAACAGACACGCGACTTTGCGGCCGAAGGCCAGTTGACTGACATCACCGACTGGTGGCAGGAACACAAGGATCGCTTTGCCCTGGTTGAGGCCGGTGAATACTCCTGCTCTTACGAGGGCAAGGTCTACTGCATCCCCTATACCTTCCTGACCGGTTGGCAGATCTACTACAATCCGCAGATTCTGGAAGAAAACGGCATTGAAGTGCCGGCGACTATGGAGGAGTTCCTGGCTGCAGCCGAAACCCTCAAGGCCAACGGCGTCACGCCTATCGCTTTGGGCAACAGAAACGGCTGGCCCGGCGAGCATTGGTGGATGGCCTTCCTCGTCCAGCGTTGCGGCGTGGACCAAGTCTATAACGCCATTCGCATGGAGGGCGCCAAGTTTACCGACGCCTGCTTTGTCGAAGCCGGCGCCGACTTGCAAAACCTGGCTCAGAGCGGCTATCTCTCCGCTGGGGCTGCCAGTGATGACTACGGCACCGCCCAGGCCGTCTTCCTCTCCGGCCAGGCCGCCTTCTTCCAGACGGGCAGTTGGTTCGCCTCCGGCTGGGAGCAAGATCCGCCGCCCTTCGAGGTGGGGATCATGCCGTTCCCGCGCTTCGAAGGAACCGAGTTCACCGGCGACGTGATCGGCGCGGTGACCCATGTATTCGGCGTCCCCTCCGGCGCCAAGAACAAGGAAGCTGCGTTGGAAATCCTCGATTGGCTCACCACGAGTGAAGCGGCTGAGATCTGGGCGGCCAACGGCAACAGCGTCATGATCGACGGCGCCGTCGAGGCGACTGCGCCGCAGGTCATCAAGGACATCTGGGCAAAAGTCCAGGAAGCCGACGACTCTCTGCCCTGGATCGAGAACGAACTGCCGCCCGGTGTCGGCGAGGATAAGGTCTACAACGGGACGGTGGCGCTCATCACGGGCGAAATGACGCCGGACGAGTTCGCCCAGTCCATCCAGACCGCTCTCGAAGACGCGCTGGCTCAATAGCCGGTTGCCGGATCATCTCTGTTCCTCAGAGGCAGCCGGCCCGTCCGGGCCGGCTGCTCCGGATGTGATTCCTGGGCCGGCTTTTCATCTATAAGGCGAAAGCAAATCTCATGGCGGCAACGGCTACCCGAGAACAAGAGACGGCTGCAACAGACAGCGCCCCTTCGCTTGCACACAGGGCGCGACGGCGACCGGACTGGATTCTGGCTGCACCCTTCTTGGCGCCGGCGCTGGTCTTCTACACGCTTTTTCTGATGGTCCCGCTGCTGGGCACCGTGGCCTTGAGCTTCACCCAGTGGACCGGCTTCAACTTCGCCAACATTCAACTGGCGGGTTTGGACAACTATCGGGCGATGGGCGCGGATCCCATCTTCTGGATGTCGTTGCGGCACAACGTCATCTTCATGGTCGGCGCCATCGCGCTGCGCGTGACCTTTGCGCTCTTTCTGGCTCTGGCGTTAGATCAGCGCGTCCCTTTCTCTAACCTGTTTCGCGGCATCTATCTCATGCCCACAGTGATCTCGTTGGTCGTGGTCGGCGTCGTCTTTCGCTTGGCTCTCAGCCCGTCGCTGGGGCTGATCAACCCCTTTTTCAGCGCCGTCGGCCTCGACGCGCTGACGGGAGACTGGCTGGGCAACCCCAATCGCGTCCTGCCGATCCTCATCTTGATCGATACGTGGCACGGTTTCGGCCTTTATATGTTTCTGTTCATCGCGCGCTTGGCCGCCATCTCTGAGGAGTTGCATGAGGCGGCCTTTGTCGACGGGGCCAACAGCCTTCAGGACATCTGGTACATCACCTTGCCCCTGTTGCGCAGCACGACGGCCATGGTGTTGCTGCTGGCGGCCATCGACAGCCTCAAGGTGTTCGCCATCATCTATGTCATGACCAGCGGGGGGCCGAACCACCGCAGCGAGGTGCTCTCTACATGGGCCTATTTCCAGGCCTTCACCGCCAACAAGGTGGGCTACGGCAACGCCATCCTGGTCGTTCTGCTGGTGATCACCTTTGTCCTGGCCTACATTCAGGTCACCTATTTTCAGCCGCGCGAAGAGTATTGATCCGCCGGTCCAATTGCCGGGAGGTGTCTGATGCGACGCGCTCGTGTCGTCAAAATGATCGTTCTCTATCCGCTCTTTCTGTTGGTCGCGGCTACCATCCTTTACCCCTTAGCCTGGATGATCTATAGCTCGCTCAAGAGCGATAGCGACATCTTCGCCGACGTCTTTGCGCTGCCTACGAGCCTTTATTTCGAAAACTACCTGACGGTCTTCACCACCGGCGGCATGGACATATACTTCAAGAATAGCCTGCTTGTTTCCATCGTTTCGGTGGCGGGCTTGCTCCTGTTTACGTCGATGGCGGCCTATGCCTTTGCCATGTTCAACCTGCGCGGCGGCAAACTGCTCTTCCTCTTTACCCTGATCGGCCTGATGGTCCCGCCGCAGGCGCTGATCATCTCCGGCTTCAAATGGATGGCGATCCTCAAGCTGTTGAGCACCTATTGGGCGCTGATTTTCACCTACTTCGGCTGGGGGTCGTTCGGCATTTTGGTGCTGCGCAACTTCTTCACAGCCGTGCCCAGGGAGATCAAGGACGCGGCGCGCATCGACGGCGCCGGCCATTGGCAGATGTTCACGCGTATCATGCTGCCGTTGGCGCGCCCCTCGCTCGCCACCATTGCTATCTTCTATTTCATGTGGATATGGAACGACTTCATCTATCCCCTGGTCTACATGCAGACGCAAGATATGTATACTGTGCCGTTGGGCATTCTCTTTCTCAACGGTCGCTACATCATCCAGTGGGGGCTGCAAATGGCCGGGTTGGCCGTCGCTACCATTCCGCCTATGATCGTCTACTATTTATTCCAGAAGCAGTTTGTGCGGGGCATCATGGCAGGCGCCCTCAAAGGCTAGTCTTGCCCCGCCAGCGTTGTGCGTTGCGAGTTCAAGCGGTGAACTCCTTGATCGTGTGAGCTGCGTGTGAACGTAAAGGAACCGTGCTATGCCTGTTGTGGACCGTAGGGAATTCGGCGGACGCTTCTCGGTGCAAGAGAACTCGCGCCGGCTTGCCAACTATCGCTATTTGGAAGTGCAACTGATGGAGATGCTCGGCGGCTGGTGTCATACCACCGCGCCGCTGGCCTTCAAAGCGACCTTCGGCTATCACGTCTATGACCACGCCCAGAACGCCGATATGTTGGGCGAGCGGCTGGAGCAACTTCGCTCCAATCGCGAACGCCAGGAGCCGGCTGCCGACGACTTCGCCCGGCTGTGCGAATACGTCTGGAATCTGGAGACGACGGTCGACCGTCTGGTTGCGGTCTATCGCGTGCTGGAGCCGCACCTGATCAGCACGTATGTCTACCACGCCGATGCCACCGACCCTATGGCCGACGCGCCAACCGTGCGCCTCCTGCGCCAGTTAGGCGGCATCGACCAGTCCCATGTCGCTTGGGGGCAGGCCGTTCTCGACTCGCTCACCCAGTCGCCCGCAGAGCGCAAACACGCGCTGGCCGTCCAGGCCGACATCGAGGAACGGCTGTTGGCTTGCGGCGGGGTGACGGGCCAGGGCATCGAGTCCCATTGGCTGACCTTCCACAGCGCCGGCGAAGAGGCCAAGCCGCAGAAGATGCTGACGCGCGGCTTGTCGCAGGGCTATAGCTTCGTCAAACGCTGCGCGCCGCGTAAACACTCCGAAGTCGAGACCCCCTTCTGGTTCTCCGGCCAGCGCGAGGATTTCCGCCGCGCCTATGCCACTGACGACGAATGGTCTATCGAGGGCTTCCGCCATAAATTTCACCAACTGCTCTATGGCGAGGTGGAGACGACCGACCGCATGGGCAAGATGCTGGCCGAGTTCCCCGACCTGCCCTGGGAGATGCGCATGGAACTGGCCCACCAGATGTGGGATGAGGCGCGCCATATCGAAATCGTCGCCAAGGCCTGCGAAGACGAACTCGGCGCGGAATTGGGTTACGGCCCCTGGTCCCTCGCCTGGTGGTGGATGCAGAACGAGGCGGACCCGCTGCGGCGCATCGCCGTGACTAATGGCTGGGCCGAAGCCAACCTGATGCACACGTTGCGCGAATGGCGCACCCATGCCAGAGAGCGCGGCTACACCCGCATCGCGGAACTGGCCGACTATTTGCAGGCCGATGAACTGACCCATGTGCGCTTGGTCAACCGCTGGCTGCCGGCGCTTGCCGCAGGCGACAAGGCGCGGCTGGATGACTTGACGGCTTGGAGCTACGACGCCGTAGCCCGCATCCAAAACTTCTATTCGGACGATCCGTACAGCGTGACCGATAAGGGGGGCGTGCGCTTCAGCTTCTTGCGCAGCGGGCGGGAAGAGGACGAGTAGGGCGCGAAACGCAGAAGGCGTCGGCAAGGGCATTGAGCAGGACATTCCTGCTTCACGGCTTAATCTCAACGCAATGACGGCAGGAGGAACTATGCCAGAAGCAATGACGGGCAAACAACGCATGCTCGCCGCGTTCGCCCTGAAGGAAGCGGACCATGTGCCGGTCTCGCCGGACATTTCCGCTATGGTCCCGGTGCGACTGTCGGGGCGTCCCTTCGACGAGATGTTCTTGGACGGCAAGCCCCATAGCGGCTACGCCTCGGCCAGCGTGGCCCAAGCCTACGTCGATGCAGTGCGCTATTACGGCATGGACGGCTGGTACATCTACGGCTCGCTGCCGGAGATCGTGCCGGAAGACCGGCCGCGGTGGCAGGAACGCCTTGTGCACGAGCCGCACGGCGGGCAGACGCTCTATGAAACGGCGCAGACGCCCTATGGCGAGATCAGCCGCATCAAGTACTTCCCCGTCGACCAGCCTCCCTGGGAGATGGAGAAGCCTATCAAGGACCTGAAACGGGATTGGCCGCGGCTGCGCGCTATGCTGGGCGAGAACGAAGATTGGCGGTGGGAGAAGGAGTTCGTCGACTATGACCGCATCGGCGACCTGGGCGTCTTCACCGCCTCTATTGGCATTCCTCAGGACTGGTATTTTTTCCAGCGCGAAGGCGGCTACAACGTCATGTTCTACGACTACATCGACGAGCCGTCCTATATGCAGGAGATCACCGAGTTCTACACGCGCTTTGCGCTGGCGCGGCTGCGCGCCATCTTGGCCGCCGGCCCCGACGAGGTCATGCTCGGCGGTTCGGCCTCCAGCCTCAGCGTGAGCAGCCCGGAGATCTTCCGCAAGCACGATTTGCCCTTCATTCAGGAGGCGTCCAAGCTATGTAAGGAGGCCGGCGTCATCTCGCATCTGCACGTTTGCGGACGCTCGCGCCAACTGGTGGACATTGTTGCCAACGAGACCGACGTCAACGTGATGGAGCCGCTGGAGGAGCCGCCCGGCGGCAACGTGGACATCGCCCAGGTCAAGAAACTCTACGGCAAACGGCTCTGTCTTAAGGGCAACATCAACACCTTCGGTTTCATGCTCACCGCCACGCCGCAGCAGGTGGAGGAAAAGGCCAAGCGGCTGATCGACGACTGCGCCGAGGGCGGCGGCTTCGTCCTCTCCACCGGCGACCAGTGCGGTCGCGACACGCCGGACGAGAACATCTTCAAACTGGTCGAGGTCGCCAAGACCTACGGTCGCTATTGAAGCAGACATCAGGCGAATCTATGGCGTATTTCCGATCTCGCTCCCAATCAACCATCGCGTAGGAGCCGGTTATGCAGGCAATGGAAACCCGCCTGGAGTTTTCGGGCGAACTTGGACATGCGATTGTCGTCGATTGTGACAAACCCTGGCGCTTCGTCTTTTGGGATAAAGCGCAGTACATCGGCTGCGTGGACGTAGGCGAGGGCGTCTGGTTTACGCCCGAATGGTGCGAGACCAACAGCCCCAACGATCTGCACTGCTACGAGCCGATCATGGACAAACAGCTTCGCTGGAGCAAGGTGCAGATTATCGAGTCGGGGCCGGCGCGTGCGCGTGTGCGCTGGACCTACGCGCTCAACGATATGCGCTATCGCATCTTTCACGGCGACACCCGCGCCGAGGAAATCTACACCATCTATCCGGACGGCATCGCCGTGCGCGAGGTGATCCTCTGGCCCGGCACGCTCAATAACCACGGCGGCAACGCCAACCTGTGGCAGGTCGCCGAGTGGATCCTGATCAACGCCGCGGGCAGCAATCCGCTGGATGTGCTGGAGATGCCGGAGCCGTTCGTTCTGCGCAACGGCGAGGGTCAGGCCATCCGCGTGCCCTGGCCTCTGCCCGCCGAGGGCTTTGAGCCGTTCTGCGCGCACTACCCGGAATTGGCGGAATGGCCCATGTATATCGGCAAGATCAACCTCAAGGGCCTGCCCAGCCCCTTCCTCGCCATTGTCAAGAATCAGGCGCTCTTCCCGTTCATGCCGTGCAGCCACTGCAAGGGACCGCATCCATACTTCAATATGTTTCCCGGCAAAAACCTGTATAATATCTACAAGCATTGGCCGGTGACGACAATGGAGGACTTCATCCAGTGGGTGCCCGCCGGGGAGGATGTCGGCAAAGTGGCGACGCATACCTCGTTCATGGACGTGAATTTCGCCTTGCGGCGCAGCGCCGCCGACTACATTCCCACGCCGGACCAGGGAACGACCTGGTATATGCTCGTCGGCGCGACTGCGGCGGGCGGCGACGGCGCCGATCTGGAGGCCATCGCCCGCTCGTACCAGTCGCCGGCAGCCGTCGAGATCGTGCGCGACCCCGGCGAACGCGTGGAAATGCATCGGGGCCGGGTGTTGCTGGAGGGGTATGACTACGCCGTGCGCGCCTACACCTTCCGCAAGACGGGCCTCGACGATGTTCGCCTGATCATGTCGCCGACCGCACCGCAGATCAACCCGGTCTTCGTGATCAACGGCTGGCATGCGCCCGCCGCGACCGTGGCGGTCAACGGGCAGCCGCTCCCCCAAGAACAAGTCCGTATGCAGGTCAGCGGCGAAGACCTGGTCGTCTGGGTCGAAGGCGTATTCAGCCAAGAAACGATGTTCTCTTTTACGCCATAACTGCAGTACAACACAGGAATTACGCACGCAGCGCATGATCTCCTGGGGCTCGCAGCCGCCCGGCAGACGCAAAGAGATAGCTGCGTAAGTCCTTGACAGATTCGGGAGGCCCGCTATGGCGAACATTTACGACGTAGCCCATGCCGCCGGCGTGTCGATCAGCACGGTATCGCATGTCCTGAACGGCACGCGCTATGTCAGCCCGGACACTACGGCCAAGGTGCTGGCTGCGATCGAGCAGCTCAACTACCGGCCCAGTTCCCTCGCCCGCGCCATGGTGCGCCAGGAGACGCGCACCATCGGCCTGATTGTGCCCGACATCGGCAACCCGTTCTATGCGGACCTCGGGCGCGGCGTCGAGAACTACGGCTATGAGGCCGGGTACAACGTCCTGCTGTGTAATTCGGATCGGATGGCGGAGAAGGAGACCGCGTATCTGGACATGCTCATCTCCAAGCGCGTCGACGGCGTGATCTACGCCACGTCAGACCGGGCGGAGGAACGGCTAGCCCCGCTGCGCGCCCACGGCGTGCCGGTGGTGACGTTTGACCGCGATTATGCGGGCATCAGCGCCATCATGCTCGACAACTACAGCGGCGGCATGGCGGCCACGTGCCATTTGGTCGAATTAGGCCACCGCCGCATCGCCTGCATTACCGGCCCGGAGACGCTCAGCCTGAGCAGCGACCGCGTGCGCGGCTATCGTGCTGCGCTGGAGGCCGGCGGCTTGCCGGAAGACCCGGCGCTGATCCTACACGGCGACTATACCTACGGCAGCGGGCATGTCGCCGCCATCGCCTTCATGTCGCTGCCCGACCCGCCGACCGCCATCTTCGCCTGCAACGACGCTATGGCGATCGGCGCTATGGCCGCACTGCGCGAGTTAGGTCTATGCGTGCCGGAACAGGTGTCGGTCGTCGGCTACGATAACATCACGGCCAGCGCCTTTGCCTGCCCGCCGTTGACCACGATCGCCACCCCGATTCGCGAGTTGGGCGAGCAATTGTGCCAGCTTCTGCTTGACTCCATCGACGCGCCGCACCAGGAGGAGGCTCGCCGCCTGGTCATGCGCAGCGAATTGATTGTGCGCCAGTCCGCCGGCCCCGCGCCGTCGGGATGAGCGCCGAGCCGCCCATTGCAGACCGGGGCGTTCGACCCGCCGCGAGGCGAAAAGCGCCCCTGACAGGCGTCATTGCCGCCCCGGCCGTAGAAAGGAGAAGCGTCCAGACAAACGATGCCGAGGAACCGGAATATCCCCGAAGATCGCACAGACTCTAGGCGAAAGCTGCATTTCAATCAAGGAGGATAGGGGAATATGAATCGGAAGCATAGCAGTCTTTCTCGTCGTCAGATGTTGAAACTGATGGGAACCGGTGCGGCCGGGTTGGCATTGGCGGCATGCGCCGCGCCTGCTGCGCCGCAAGCCGGCGGCGAAGCCGCGGCTCCGGGCCAGGAAGCGGTCGTCGTCAAGTTCGACGCCGGCGGCTTTACGCCCTCCAAATATACCGGCCAGCAACTGCAAGAGGGCCAGGCGGACCTGGTAGCGTTCGAGGTGGTGGCCGAGGCCTACAAGGAAGTCAAGCCTAATGTAACCATCGAGTTCCAGCCTGTTCCTATGGGCAACCGGCGTGAGGCCATGGTCACCATGTTGTCGGGCGGCACCGCGCCGGATATGATGTGGACCCAGCCGGACTTTGTGAACGAGGACCTGGGCAAGGGCTGGTGGCTGGCCCTCGACCCGTGGCTGGAGATGCCTAGCCCCTATGCGCCGGAAGGACACCCGGCTCGCAGCACATGGTATGAAGGCTTTTACCCCAGCGTCGACTTCTGGCGCGCGCCGGACGGCAACCTCTACATGCTCTTGGGCGACCAGACCGCGCTGGGCTGCTACTACAACAAGGATATGTTCGAGGCCGCGGGCGTGGCCGGAGAACCGGAGACCTGGGCGGACTGGATGGCCGCTGCCGCCATGATCCAGGAACTCGGCAAAGCCCCTATCGCCTGGTCGGGCGGCGGCACCGGCGCCTTGGACCAAACGACTTGGGTCACCGGCTGGCTCTCCAAGTATTTCTTCTGGGATCTGATCCCCGTCTACGACAAGGACGGCAATGGCTGGCCGGATAAGTGGGAGATGGCCGACGCTATCCACGAGGGGACCTATTCCGCCAATATGGAGGAGCAGGTCGCACGGCTGCGCACCTTCAAGGGCATGGCCGACTTCTGGCAAGAGGGCGCGCTGGGCATGGAGTGGGAGGCCGTCTACCGCCTGTTCCTGGGCGGCGACGCCGGCATGTGCATCACCGGCGTGTGGAATCTCAACCGCTTCCTCAACGATCCCGCGCGCGAGTTTGAGCTGGATTGGTTCTACTTCCGGCCCGTCACGCAGGTCACCTCTGCGCTGATCCCCGAAGGCGTGCCCATGACCAACGTGGCGTCCGGTTACGGTTCGTTCCAGTATGCGCTCACAGCTACGGCGCTCAACAACGGGACGGAAGATGCCTGCGCCGACTTCCTGATGTACTCGACCACCCCGGATAACATCACCACGATCGTCAGCGAAACGCCGAGCACCATTCCCAATGTGATCGGCGGCAGGGCGCACGAGATTACGCAGGGTATGGGCTTCGCCGAGACGGTGGAATACCCTGCTTCTTCCTTCCAGGAGGACGACTCCCTGCTCGACTTCGAGTATGGCATGAACTTCATCTCCGTCGTTCTGCCGTATGCCGTCGGTCAGATGGGTGAAGACGACATGTTGGCGCAGCTCCAGGGGTATATGGAGGCCGCCGCCGCCCGCATGGACGCCATTCGCCCCACCTAGCGTCTGCCTGGAACCTGATAAAACGTCTTGGGCGTTTCATCGGCGCCTTCCAGAAAGCGACCAGCTTTCTGGAAGGCGCTCCATCCGGCCGGTAATGGGAAATGAGCTAGCCATGAACACCACACAGTCAATTGCGCCGGGGTCGTCGCTGGCGTCGCACGAAAAGAAAAAGAGCCTGGCGACCAGGCTGCGCAAAAGCGGGGCGGTCTATCTGTTTCTGCTCCCGACTTTTCTGCTTCTGGCCGTCTTCACCTTTTACCCCATCATTTCGGCGTTCTGGCACGCCTTTTTCCGCTGGAACGGCCTCACCTCCGAATTTGTGGGCTTGGGCAACTTCCGCGAGATGTTCGTGATTGACCGGGCCTTTCAGGCCTCGCTGCCCAACGTGCTTAAGCTGACCGCCTTTCGCCTGGCCGTCGCCATGACGGTGCCGCTGCTCGCCGCCGAGTTGATCTTCAGCCTGCGCAGTTCGCGCATGGCCTACTTCTGGCGCGTGCTGCTCGTCGTGCCTATGGTTGTGCCCTTTGTGGTCATGATCTTAGTTTGGCTCTTCATCTATGACCCCCAGGCGGGCATCATCAACACGCTGCTGCGCAGCGCGGGCCTAGACGACTGGACGCAGCTTTGGCTGGGCGACATTCGTTTGGCCCTGTGGTGCATCGGCTTCTTCGGCTTCCCCTGGGTCTCCGGTCTCAACCTGCTCATCTACCTGGCCGGTCTTGACTCGATCCCGCATGAGTTGTTCGACGCCGCGGCCATCGATGGGGCAAATCGCATCCGGCGCTTTTTCAGCGTGGATATTCCCATGATCATGGGCCAGATCAAGCTCATCTTCATCATGACGCTGATCACCCAGCTTCAGAATTTCCAGGACGTGCTCATCTTTACCAACGGCGGACCGGGCCATGCCACCATGGTGCCGGGGCTTGTGCTCTACCACTCCGCTTTCTTCTACAACAAGATGGGCTATGCCTCCGCCATCGGCGTGTTGCTGTTCATTATCATCTTCGTGATCACGGCCATCAACATGCGCTTCATCCGTTCGGATATCGAGTACACCCCGGAATAGGACACGGCCATGCACTATCCAATCAAATCGAGCGGCCCCTGGGGCTTCGTTCAGCGTTACAATTTGTTGTCTAACCTGTTCTTGGCCGTGATCGCAGGGTTGACCTTTCTGCCCTTCTACTTCTTGCTGATCACGTCGTTCAAGAATATCAGCCAGATGCAGCACCACTTCATGTCGCCTACGCTGCCCCTGCACTGGGAAAACTACGTTATCGCCTTTAATCAATTGATCAAGTATTTCTGGAATACGGTGCTGGTGACGGGCATCTCGGTGCCTGGGGTGCTGCTGGTTTCCTCCATGTCGGCTTTCGTCTTTGCCCGCTACTCCTTCCCGGGGCGCACCGTGCTCTTCTATACGGTGATCAGCCTGCTCATGGTGCCCTTCATCCTGACGCTGGTGCCGACCTTTGTCTGGATCAAGCAGCTTGGCTTGCTCAACACCTACTGGGCGCTGATCTTTCCCTATGTCGCCGGGGGGCAGGTGTTCGCCATCTACCTGCTGCGCAGCTTCTTTGCCACCATCCCCAACGACATCTTCGATTCGGCCACGGTGGACGGCGCCAACATCTTCCAGACCTACTGGCGCATCGCGCTGCCGCTGACTACGCCCATGCTCAGCGTCGTCGCCATCGTCAATACCCTGCATGTGTGGAACGACTACATCTGGCCATTGGTCACCTTACAACAGGACAATATGCGCACCATCACGATTGGCCTGCGCTATTTCCAGGGCCAGTTTCAGATCAACTACGGGCCGCTCTTTGCCGGCTATATCCTGGGGTCGCTGCCTTTGTTGATCCTCTTCCTGCTCGCCATGCGCCCCTTCGTCTCCGGCCTCACCTCCGGGGCCATCAAAATGTAAAGCGCCGCTCACCGACCAGAAGGACAAGGATGTTCTATGCAAGCCAAAGCCGTGGTCTTTCCCGCCCCCAATGAGGTGGAGTTCCGTTCGGTTGAATGCCCTGAACCGGGGCCGGGAGACGTGGTCGTGCGCGTCACCCACTCTTGGATCAGCAACGGTACGGAAGGCTCCTTCCTGCGCGGCGAACGCATCGCCGGCGACACCGCCTATCGCCCCGGCGACCCGTGGCCGTTTCCCATCGTGGCCGGCTATCAAAAGATCGGCGTGGCCGAATGGGTGGGCGAAGCCGTGACGGACATCGCCGTGGGCGAGACCGTCTTTGCGGCCATGGGCAAGGTCAACGGCATGTACCAATCTTATGCCGGGCAAATCTCGCCCTCAATCAGCCCGCGCGAACATATCTGGAAACTGCCTGCGCAGGTCGACGCGCTGGCCTTCTCCGGCCTGGTGCTCACCCAGGTCGGCTACAACTGCGGCGTGCGTGCGCCCATCGAAGTGGGCGAAGGCGCCGTCGTCATCGGCGACGGCATGGTCGGCCAATGGGCCGCGCAGACGCTCGCCTGGCGCGGGGCGAATGTCGTGTTGGTGGGCCGTCACGATTACCGCCTAAAGCTTTTTGGGCCGGGCGTCATGCGCCACACGGTCAACGCGCGCCAGACCGATTGGGTTCAGGCTGTGCGCGACCTGCTGCCGGATCGCGTGCGCGTCGCCGTGGACACTGTTGGCTCCATCGACGCGCTCACGACGCTGCAACCTATGATGGCGAAGTTCGGCCACATGGTTTCCGCCGGTTTCATGGGCGTCGACGACCTGCTGTCGCTGCAACTCATGCGCGATGGCGAACTGTCGCTCGATTTCGTCTCCGGCTGGACGCGGCCGCGCATGGACCACACGCGCGAGCTGATCGCAGCGGGCCACCTGCAAACGCTGCCGCTGATCACCCACCGTTTCCCCGCAGCGCAAGCCGCCGATGCTTGGGCGCTGATCGAATCCAAGCGCGAGCCGGTGCTCGGCGTGATCCTCGACTGGTAACCGCAACCCTTCGGGCGGAGTACCCGTCTTCCTAAACTATCCGATTTTCAATCGCCAAGCGCGAATGGACCTGACGATGAAATCTCTTCAATATTTTGGACCCAACCAGGCGGAATGGGCCGACCGGCCTATCCCCGAACCCGGCCCCGGCCAGATCCGCGCCCGCATCGAGGGCGTCACTACCTGCCCGCACTGGGACCTGCACATCATGAGCGGCGAGCCGATGTTTCCGGGCAGGCCCATCCCTTACCCCTACCAGCCGGGCCAGCCGGGCCATGAGGCTGTGGCGCGCGTGGATGCGCTCGGCCCGGGCGTCGACGGCCCGCCCGCCGGCACGCGCGTCGCCGCCTGGCGCGACCAGGGTCACGAACGCCCCGGCTGCTACGCCCATTTCAACGTCTTCGAGGCGGACAACCTGCTGCCTATCCCCGAAGATTTGCCGCTAGAAGCCGTCGCTCCGTTGGAGCTTGCCATGTGCGTACAGGTCTCTTTCGACCAACTCGCACAGCTAGATGCGGCGAAGGTTGCGCGCTTCGGCGTCACCGGCCTTGGCCCGGCCGGTCTCATTGCCTTGCAGATGGCGCGCGCCTACGGCGCCGGCGAAGTTGTCGCCATCGACCCTGTCGCCTCTCGCCGCGAACTGGCTTTGCAACTCGGCGCGGACACAGCCGTCGCGCCTGAGGAGTTGGACGGGGTTCTCGACGCCGCGATCGACTGTACCGGCCTGGCTCCGGCTGTAGCCAACCTGATGGAACACACGCGCCGCGCCATTTCCACCTTCGGCGTCTTGCGCGAGCCTGTGCCTTTCGGCTTTCGCCAATGGGCCGGCGGCCTTGCACTGCTCGGCTACGGCAGCCACAACCGCAGCGCGGCTGAACGCGCTCTGGCCCTAGTCACCGGCGGCCAACTGCGCCTAGCCCCGCTCGTGACGCATACCCTGCCGCTGACGCGCTACGCCGAGGGCATCGAACTTCTGCGCAACAAAGAGGCCATCAAGGTGCTGTACCTGCCGTGGGCGGAATGATATAATCGGCAATAGGGGCGTTCCTTGCGGGCGCCCGGCATATCTCGTGTATGCCAGATGTGTACATCCGTTCCCAACGCGCCAGAAGGATTCCGTCCATGCCCCATGTCTTGCGCTCCCCTGCCTTTCGCCCTCTGTCCCTGGGCGCGGTGCGCCCTCTGGGTTGGCTGCATAACCAGCTTCGCCTGCAGGCCGACAGCCTCAGCGGCTGCCTTGACGAGTTCTGGCCCGACATTAAGGAGAGCCGCTGGTTCGGCGGCGAGCAGGAAGGCTGGGAGCGCGCGCCCTATTGGCTGGACGGCGTCATTCCCCTCGCCTATCTGCTCGACGATGAACGGCTCAAAGCCAAGGTCGCGCGCCATGTCGACTACATCCTAGCCCATCAGGACGAGGACGGCTGGCTGGGGCCGCGCCAATCTTTCATCCACGCCACGGAGCAGGCCGCCTTCGACATCTGGGCGCTGTTTCTCGCCCTCAAGATGCTGGTGCAGGTGCACGATGCGACGGGCGACGAGCGCATTCCCGGCGCGGTCGAACGCTGCCTGCGCCTGATCGACCGGCACATCGACCGCCAGCCGCTCTTCAACTGGGGGCAATTCCGCTGGTTCGAGGCGCTCATCCCGCTCTACTGGCTCTACGAGCGCACCGGCGAGGCGTGGCTGGCGGACCTGGCGATCAAACTGCACGCCCAGGGCTTCGACTGGGCCGAGTTCTTCGAGCGCTGGCCGATCACCGAACCCACGCCGTTGGGCCGCTGGAACTTCATGGGCCATGTCGTCAACAACGCCATGGCGATCAAGGCGCACCCCCTGTGGTGGCGGCTGAGCGGCGACGAACGCGACCGCCGCGCCGTCTATGACATGATCGCCAAGCTCGACCGCCATCACGGCATGGCGACCGGCGTCTTCACCGGCGACGAATGCTTGGCAGGCGTCGACCCTTCGCAAGGAACCGAGCTGTGCGCCGTCGTCGAATACATGTATTCGCTGGAGTGGCTGCTGTCCGTCCTGGGCGATCCGGCCTTTGGCGACCGGCTGGAGCGCATTGCATTCAACGCGCTGCCGGCTACCCTCTCGCCCGATATGTGGAGCCATCAGTACGATCAGCAGGTCAACCAGATCGAGTGCAGCGTGCGCCGGCGCAACTGGAACACCAACGACGACGACTCCAACATCTTCGGGCTGGAACCCAACTACGGCTGCTGCACCGCTAATCTGAGCCAGGGATGGCCTAAGTTCGCCGTGCACCTGTGGATGGCCGCGGACGATGGCCTGGCTGCGGTCGCCTACGCGCCCAGCGAGGTCGCCGCGACCATCCGCGGGCAGACCGTACGCGTGCGCCTAGAGACGGATTACCCCTTCTCGGATACGCTGCACTTTACGGTGCAGCCGGGAAGCGCGCTTAAATTCCCGCTGCTGCTGCGCATTCCCCTCTGGGCGGCGGGCGCGCACGTAACGGTGAACGGCGGCGCGACGCAGCCGGCCTTGCCCGGCAAGTTCCACCGCATCGAGCGTGAATGGCGTGAGGGCGATACGGTCCTCTTGACCTTGCCCATGCGCCCGGTCGTGCATCCGCGGCCGCGCCAGACCGTGGCCGTGTCGCGCGGGCCGCTGGTCTACGCCCTCAAGATCGGCGAGGAGTGGCGGCGCATCCACGCCGACCAGCCGCACCGCGAGCTGCCTCACGGCGACTGGGAGATCTACCCGACTACGCCCTGGAACTACGCGCTGGCGATTGACCGCGCTCACCCGGAACGATCGCTCACCTTTGAGCAGCGCCCCATGACCGGCCTGCCCTTTGCGCCCGATCGCGCGCCGGTGGCGGCCCATGTCAAGGGCAAGCGCGTCCCCGGCTGGCAAGAGGCGAACGGCTCCGCGCCGATGTGGCCCGGCGGGCCGGCGACTTCCGAGGAGCCGCCGGCGGATCTCACGCTGATCCCCTACGGCTGCACCAACCTGCGCGTGACCGAGTTCCCGCTGCTGGAGTAAGGCGGGGAGAGTACAACCGCAAAGTGTGCCGGTCAAGATATAAGAGCCATGTCTTCCGGCAAGCTCGCAGCGATTTGGAAGACAAACATCAACTGTTAACGGAAAGGACAGCAGGGAATGGGTTTGCCGGAGCGCTTCTCATTAGCAGGCAAACGAGCATTGGTCACCGGCGCCTCGAAGGGCATCGGCGCGGTCGTGGCTGTCGTGCTCGCCGAGGCCGGCGCCGACATCGCCGTTACCGGGCGCGACCGGGCGGGCCTGGACGGCACAGCCGCCCAGGTGCGCGAGCATGGCCGCCGTTGCCTGACTATCGAAGCCGACCTCGCGACCGTAGGAGGCGCCAACCACGCCGTCGCCGCCGCTCTTGAATTCTTCGGCACGGTCGACATCCTCGTCAACAGCGCCGGCGTCTCTTATCCGGCCTCGTTGCTTGCCACGCCGGTCGCAGATTGGGACGAGATGATGGCGGTTAACCTGCGCGCCCCGTTCCTCATTGCCCGCGGCCTAGCACCCAAGATGATCGAACAGCGCAGCGGCAAGATCATCAACATCTCGTCACAGGCCGGCGTCATTGCGCTCGACGACCACGCCGCCTATTCCGCGACCAAAGGCGGCCTCAACATGCTGACCAAAGCCATGACGGCCGAATGGAGCCGCTACAACATCCAGTGCAACGCCGTGGCGCCGACCATCATCCTCACGCCGATGGGCGAACGCGTGTGGGGCGAGCCCGCTAAAGGCGATCCCATGAAGGCCAAGATACCCTTAGGGCGCTTCGGCCAGCCAATCGAGGTGGCGGACCTGGTGCTGTTCCTCGCCTCGCCCGCCTCCGATATGATCACCGGCGACGTCATCCTGCTGGACGGCGGCTATACCGCACTCTAGATAGCCATGCACCAGAATTTGGCAGCCGCAGATATGCCGGAACACCGGGCGCACTTTCCCATGCACCCGAGCGCGGCGCGGTCCGTTCAGGCGGCGGCGGTTGACTTTTTCGGCTTGCCCGCGTTTCCGCGGCTAAGCCTGGGCGGCAACACTAAGCTGATCATGGTGTTGATCCCGCCCGGCGAGTTTGTTATGGGCGCGTCTCCGGGCGATCCGCATGCCTCCCCGACCGAGGGCCCCGCTCACCTCGTCACATTCCGCATGCCCTTCTACATCGGGCGATATCCTGTTACCCAGGCTCAGTGGCAGGCCGTCATGGGCGATGCGCCTTCCAAGTTCCAGGGCGATCCGGCGCAATGGCCGGTGGACTCGGTGAGTTGGATGCGCTGCGTCGAGTTCTGCAGGCGTCTTTCGGAGTTGAGCGGATCGACGGTGCGCCTGCCCAGCGAAGCCGAGTGGGAATACGCCTGTCGCGCCGGCTCCGCCTCGATTTACGCCTTTGGCGACAACCCCAGCGACCTTGAGTCTCACGGCTGGTACAGGGACAATGCCGGCGACATGAGCCGGCCCGTCGGACAGAAGGCCGGAAACGCCTGGCGGCTGCATGATATGCACGGCGGCGTCGACGAGTTCTGCCTCGACGCCTGGCACGCCGACTACGTGCGCGCACCCGCGGACGGGCGGCCCTGGATCGACGGCGGCGACCCTGGGCGGCGAGCCCTGCGCGGCGGCTCGTGGACCGACCTGGCCGAACACTGCCGCTCGTCGCACCGCAGCTACTACGAGCCTGACATTCCTTCCGAAAACCACGGGCTGCGCATTGTGTTGGAGATCCGGGCGCCCTGACTGCGCCGCACCTGCTACAGCGCGTCGACGAACCCGGCGATGCCGTCCAATAGGCCGTCCAGGCTGCGGCGCGGCCGGTGTTCTTCGGGGAGCGGCTGTGGCGTGTCGGCGTGGACGCGGCGCGCTTCAGCCGCTTCGAGACTGCTCTGGTATTGTAGCCCGCTGCGCTCCAGCCAGTAGAGTGCGTAGCGCGCCTGCGCCGCGCGCACGGTGAAAATGATCCGGTCGTCCGCAACCATCAGTCCCCAGACCTTGATTCCGACGCGGGTCAACATCCGCTTGATCTGGTTGGCGCTCCACCCCTGGTCGCGCGGACAGGCAATCTGTACCGAAGGGCCGTTGCAAATGTCCTGGACAAATGCTAAGGTAGGGGTGATCCAGTCGAACGTCGAGCCTATTTTCAGAAATGTATCGAGCATCCGTGGCCTCCTCGTTCCGCGTCTACCGGCCGTGCACTATCGTTCTCACCTCTTTCCAATTAGAACATGTGTTCTGAGAAATGTCAATAGGTTCAATACGGTTGCCGCGCCATGTTGATTGAAGAGGAGTCGTTTCTAGTCGGCTTCATCGCGGGCTTCATCGTTGCCGGCTATTTTGGCTGGCTCATGGGGCGCATTCGAGCGGATCGCTCCGCCGCTAAGAGATCGGGCCAGGCGGCGGCAGTTACGGTGAAGTCGGAGAAGTCTCCAAGTGAAATTGTGCGCGAAGCGGCAGCCGCGTCTATGCGCACCCTAATCTGGACGCTGCTTCTGATCGGCAGTGCGGCGGTGATCGTCTATTGGCTGTGGTCGCTCATGACGTAGACCACCGCCGCTCATATTGTCCTCATAGAGGAGGCTCGATGGTGGCAAAGAAAAAGAAGAAGGCCAAAGACGAAGCGGCGCTGGAGCAGACGGCTGCGCCACCTGCAGACCAAACCTCGCCGCGGCTGATGCGCAAAACCTACCTCATGACGGACGACTTGATCCGGCGCGTCGAGCGGCAAGCCGAAGCCGCCGGCGTCGGCATTAACGAGATGAATCGTTATCTATTGGCGCTGGCCCTAGACCTGGTGGAGAGCGGCCAACACGAGATACAGGTGACTACGGTCACCCGCCGAACGTTAGGCGTCTAGGCAGTCGGTTCCCGCAAGCAGCCGGTTGCGCTTGCCCGGCGTCTCTCCATTTCGTGCCGGCTCCTGGATACTCCTAACTATGGAACCAGGGGCGTTACGGCCCTTGCAGCCTCCCTTTCACCCGCGTGCTCAGTTCGTGCGCCGTCTCCTGCCCCTGGATCGACATATGACCATTTTCGAAGCGAACCGTATAGAAGGCGTGGTCGTTGTTGGCGACTGAATCACGCTCCATCATAAATGTCTCGTCGTCCATCCATTCCCCGCGCAGCCCCTGCGACAGGCCGAAATCGCTTGGCGACATGCGGAACACGCCATCCAGCCCCATCGGCCATATCTGCGGCTCCTTGTCACCCGCCAGTGTAATATGCAGCCGCGCCTCGTCCGAATCGTCGAACTCGATGCGCAGCGCATCTACCCCCAGCGGGTTCGGCTCGAAGACATACGTATTGTCCGAAATAGCGAGCGCGATCTTCGGAAGAGGGGCGACTTCTTTCGGCGCAGGCGACTGAGCGATGGACACAAGAGCCGCTTCTAGCTTCTTCATCCCCTCCGGATTCTCCGGCAGCGCATGCTCCGGATCGACGAGCGCGGGCACGAGCAGCGCCGCCATGTCGTCGTAATCGAAGCCGCCGCCCGTCGTGACAATGAGCGCATTCACAGTCGGCTCAACCCGGATATACTGCCCGCCGCGGCCTGCCGCCCAGTACGAACCGCTCTCCGCATCCACCCACCATCCGTAGCCGTACATGTCATCCCCCATATCCAACAGCCGCGCATGGGATGCCTCTACCCATTTCTCAGAGACGATGCGCTTTCCGTCCCACATGCCGCCATGCAGCCACAGATAGCCGATTTTGGCGGCATCGCGCGGATGCAAATAGAGGTCGCTCCACCCGTGGCTGTAGCCCTGCGGGTCGCTGCGCCAGAGATAATCCGTAATACCCAACGGCGTAAACAGGTTCTCCTGTGCGAACTCCAACGCGGTCTTGCCGGTTGCCTGTTGTAGAATCGCCGAGAGTAAGTGCATCCCTGGGCTATCATAGATGAAGCGCGTGCCCGGCTCGTGGATTACTTTGCGGTCCAGCGCGAACTGCACATAGTCCGGGCTGGATCGCATCGCGGTCAGCGTCCCCTCGTCCTGTGCGAACCCCACGCTGTCGAGTCCCGAGGACATGCTCGCCAAGTGGCGGACCGTGATTTTTCCCTTGCGCGCATCTAGGTTGGCGATCGTGCGGTCGGGAAAGAACGAAATCATCGACGCATCGAGGTCCAATTTGCCCTGGTCTGCGGCGATGGCGATCAGCGTTGTCATCACGCTCTTCGTCACCGAGGCCAGGTCGTGTACCGTGCTGCCGTCGTAGGGATAGAAATAGGCATCGACCAGCGCCTTGCCATCTCGGATTACGAGCAGGCTGTGGATCTGGATATTGCGCTCACGCATGGCGATCAACGCGTCCGCCAGTTTCGCAGAGTCAATGCCTTGAGACTCGGGCGTGGTCGTCGGCCAGTCTTCGGCCGGCCAGGTGACCGCGGGCTGGCACGCAGCTAGCGCCAACGACGCTAACAGGATCCAGGAGAGCATACGACAGAAGCCCTTCATGATCGTTTTCTCCCGCAAGGTTTAGTGGTTTGTTCACTAGATACGCACTATGTCATGCTGAGCGTAGCGAAGCATCTGTCCTCTAGTACAACGAGATTCTTCACTCCGTTCAGAATGACAGATACTTGGCGAACAAACCATTTAGAATTGAATAAGGAGAACGCGCGCGTCAACGGCGTCGGGGCAATGAGAGCGGAGCGAGGGGAATGGATGCGCACCCCTAATTATCGCGCTATTCGCGCCGGACCGTACATCTGCATTTTCCATTCATGCACAACTCATGATAGATGGCGTGCGCCTTTGACTTTCCCGCAGCGCGGCAGTAGCATATCCTGCGGCGCAGAGTACGCGCCGCTTCTTTCGTCTCGTCCACTCCGTCCGACAAGGAACCGCCCATGTTGCAAGAACTGCGTCCCCAGACGATCATCGAACCGTTTCGCATCCGTTCGGTCGAGCCGATCCGCTTCACCACCTTGGCGGAGCGCGAGGCCGCATTGCGCAAAGCCGGCTACAATCCCTTCCTACTCCATGCCGGCGACGTGCTGATCGACCTGCTGACCGACAGCGGCACGGGGGCCATGTCTTCGCAGCAATGGGCCGGCATGATCGCCAGCGACGAGTCCTATGCGGGCGCGTCGTCGTTCTACCGGCTGGAAGCCGCGGTGCAGGATATCACCGGCTTTCGTTACGTCATGCCCACGCACCAGGGCCGCGCCGCCGAGAACATTCTGTTCACCACCATCGCCCGGCCCGGCCATGTCGTGCTCAACAACACGCACTTCGACACCACGCGCGCCCATGTGGAGCATGCGGGCGCCGAGGCGCGCGACCTGGTCATCCCCGAAGGCAGGCAGCCGCGCAACCTCCACCCCTTCAAGGGCAACATGGACCTCGACGCGCTGCGCGCCGCCATCCGCGAGATCGGGCCGGAGAACATCCCGGTCGTGATGATGACCGTCACCAACAATTCCGGCGGCGGCCAGCCAGTGAGCATGGCGAACATTCGCGCGGCGAGCGAGATCGCGCACGAGCACGGCATCCCCTTCTTTCTCGACGCCTGTCGCTTCGCCGAAAACGCCTGGTTCATCAAGTTGCGCGAGGAGGGCTATGCGGACAAGGCGCCCATCGACATCGCCCGCGAGATGTTCAGCTATGCCGACGGCTGCACGATGAGCGCCAAGAAGGACGGCATGGCGAACATCGGCGGCTACCTCGCCATGAACGATGACGATCTCGCCGTCCGCTGCCAGAGCCTGGAGATCCTGACCGAGGGCTTCCCCACCTACGGCGGCATGGCCGGCTATGACATGGAGGCGATTGCCCAAGGGCTGTACGAGGCGCTGGACGAAGGCTATCTGCGCTATCGCATCCGTTCGATGGCCTACATCGGCGAGCGGCTGGCCGCGGCCGGCGTGCCCCACGTACAGCCCACGGGCGGGCACGCCATCTATCTCGACGCGGGCGAGATGCTGCCGCACATCCCGCCGCTGGAGTATCCGGCCTGGTCGCTCGCCAACGCGCTCTATCTGTTGGGCGGCGTGCGCGGGGTGGAGATCGGTTCGGTCATGTTCGGCAAGCAGCCCGACGGCAGCGAAAAGCCCGCAGCCATGGAATTGGTGCGGCTGGCCTTCCCGCGCCGCGTCTATACGCAGAGCCACGTCGACTATCTGCTGGAAGTGATCTTGGGCGTCTTTGCGCAGCGAGAAGCGCTGCACGGCTACCGCATCGTGCAGCAGGGGCCGGTGCTGCGCCACTTCACGGCGCGGCTGGAACCCCTGGGATAGGCCACGCGCTGCGCCGGACTGGGCTACGAACCGGTCCGGCGCAGCGTATGCGCCATGCCCTATTCCACCGTCACGCTCTTGGCGAGGTTGCGCGGCTGGTCAACGTCCAGCCCCTTGCAGCGCGCGATTTCGTAGGCGAACAACTGCAACGGCAGCACGGCCAGGATTGGCAAGATGAACTCGTTGGCCGCGGGGATGGGCAGTACATAGTCCGCGGCG
>Ga0334887_1002131_pt1 | contig 23031 bp, 17 predicted proteins | sample GraSluR1_MG_10_FD_207217 | JGI IMG/M metagenome (GOLD analysis project Ga0334887, IMG submission 207217) | Sludge microbial communities from methane-producing bioreactor in Wageningen University, Netherlands - Granular Sludge_18_07-R1 | ecosystem: Engineered > Bioreactor > Anaerobic >...
GCGTGCTCGACCTGATACGGAAGATCCGCGACGAACGGGGGCTCGCCTGCCTCTTCATCTCGCACGACCTCCGGGTGGTCGCGGGGCTGTGCGACGAGGTCGCCCTGATGGCCGACGGCGTGATCGCCGCGCGGGAGCGCAGCGTCGCCGCCCTGGCCGCCTCGGGACACCCCGCCATCAAGCGCCTGCTGGAGTCGGTTCCGCCGTCCCGCCCGCTGCACTGCCGCGAGCGCGCGACGACGGACGGGGAACCGGAGCCCCTTCCTGTGCATGTCGCCGCGGGGGTATCGCAGGCCGCGATGTAGGAAGAGGTCGGGGCCCGGAAAGAAACGATCCCGGGCCCCGATTTCAGAGAAACACGGCCGTCTACGGGAGGGGGAGGCTCTCCGCCTGTAGACGGCCGCCCCCCTCCCCCGCCGTTCTCTATCGCTTGCCCTCGAACGCCCGCAGCAGCAGGTACGCGCAGGCCACCGTAACCGCCGCCTGGCTCGGGATCAAAAAGATGACGGGGACGACGTTCTGCCCGAGGAAGGCCATGGCGAGCACCTTGGCCGTGAGCGCCGTCATCATGAACGAGAGAAAGACGAGATAGACCGCCCCGAGCAGCAGGCCGAACGGAACACGTTTGACGAGCTGCACCCCCGCCACCAGCGAGAGCGGCAACAGAAAGGCCAGGTCGAACCCCTGCACGATCAGGGTGGTGTAGTGCTCCACCGACTTTGGAATCACCGAGCCGTCGAGAAGCGGCGGGACGATCACGCCGAGCCAGAGCGCGATCACGGAGCAGGAGGAGAACAGGAGGAAAACGCCGCTCCACGTGTGGATTTTCTCTCCCGCGTACGCTTCGCGCACCTCGTCGAAGGAGAGGTCGGCGAGCGCGAGTCCGAAGGCGAAGGCGCTCGTTCCGGCGAGCAGGACGTAGACCGGGAAAAGCGCGCTGTACGTTCCCATGGCGAGGTAAAACGTGTAGGTCACCAGAAAGTAGAGCAGCGTTCCGGCGAGAAAGAGCTTCCGTCCCGCCGAACCGTCGCCCGCCCTCGGGTACGCCCGAAGAAGCAGCGGAACGGCGATGAAGAACGTCACGACGTCCTGGGCGATCCCCTGAGGGGCGACGTCCTCCGACATGTGTTGGTACACGCCGCGCCCGAAAATCCGCACCGTCTCGCCGCGGACCGAAACGTGCTCCCACGGCCCCGGGCCGCCCGAACCGAACATGCCGACCCCCGCCGCAACCGCGGCGAACACGGCGATCACGAGGACGAGGCGCCCCGTCGTCCTCCGAAATGAAGTCCTTCGCATTCGTAGTTCACTCCCGAATCAAGAAGATGGCGCGGAGGACGAAGCCGGGAAGGCTCGGTCCTCCGCGCGGAAAAAAGTTTACCTCACAACGGCAGACGCCGCGACTTTCCGCGCCGCACTCTTAATAGACGCCCTTCAGTCCGTTCTCCCGGAGCACCGAGTCGAGACAGCCGACGTGGTACATGTTGTGGCCGCACAGCGAAGTCAGAACGCCCGCATTGGTCACCTCGGTCTGCCGCCGCTCGGACATGCCGTCGTGCCTGTCGCCGAGCGCGCCGTCGTCGAGCGCGGCGATCCATGCGTCCGCCTTCGCCTTCATCGCCGCGCCGTACTCGCGGATTTCGTCCTTCGACGGAACGGTGTCGAGCGTCTCGCTGAACATCGCCACCGCCCTGCCGTACGGCTTCTCCGGAAACTCGCTTCCCGCGGGAAGCAGGAAGTAGTCCACGCAGTAGAACGCATGGTACAGCTGCTGCCAGTAGAAGAACCCTCCGCCCTTCTTCCCCCAGAGTTCGTCGGGACACTCGTCGATCAACCGGAAGAGAAAGCCCATTCCCCGTTCGTAGTAGGTCTCTATCGACGCTACCGCATTGCGCATCTTCATTCCTCCCTTTCGTTGTACATAATCGGCAGCCGCTTCGGGACGGCTGCGCCCCGAACGCATTATAAACCAGAAAGCCCGCAAAGAAATGATACAATAGCTCCGAAGGCGGTTCACAGGGTTCGCAGACTTTGTGCAAGGATGGTGAACGACATGCCGCGCCCCTCCATTATCTCGAACACGTTGCAATATCGCCCTGTCCGGAGGACGCTCCTTCTCGTCGCGGCGTTCCTGCTGTGCGCGGCGCTCTTTCCACCTTCCGCATCATCCGCCGCAGCGGAAAGAAACATCCTGCTGCTCCACTCGTACCACCAAGGATACGAATGGGGGGACTCCGTCCACGCCGGTATCGTCGACGAACTCGACGCCTCGGGACGGGGGAACATCGCCCTGTACGTCGAATATCTGGACACAACGAGAAATCCGGGGAAACGCCACGCCGATACGATGCGCGAGCTGCTCCGGCAGCGCTACACGGAGAAGGGGATCGTCTTCGACGTTATTCTCTGCACCGACGACAACGCGTTCCGTTTCTTTCTCGACGAAGGAGCGGCTCTTTTCGGCGACGTTCCGACGGTCTTTTGCGGCATCAACGACTTCACCCCCGAGCAAATCGCCGGCCGAAGCAACATCACCGGCGTCAACGAGAGCATCTCGCTATGGGAGACAATCGGAATCGCCCTGAAGCTGCGCCCGTCCGCGAAGCATGTCGCCGTGATCTCCGATTCCACGATGACCGGTCGTCGCAATCTGGAGCTGCTGAGGAGCATCGAGTCACGCTTCGCCGGCGAGGTGGAGTTCCTCCATTTCAACGAGCTGGAGCCGGAGGAGCTTTCGGACCGTCTAAAGCAGCTGACCGCCGACGATATCGTCCTCTACCTGTCGTATCTGCTCACCCCGGGGAGAAGGGTTTTTTCCGTGAAGGAGAGCGTGCGCTTCGTCGCAGATGCGACGGCGGCCCCGGTCTTCGGATGCTGGGACTTCCTGCTCACCCACGGCGTCGTCGGTGGCAAGGTGGTCCACGGGTACTCGCAAGGACAGGAGGCCGCGTCGCTCGCGCTGAAAATCCTCGACGGGGCGAAGGCGGACGATCTCCCCATACTCATCGAAAGCCCCAATCGCTACGTCTTCAACGCTTCGCAGCTTGAACGCTTCGGCATCTCCGAATCGCTGCTCCCCCCGCGGTCGCTGCTCGTCAACCGGAAGCTCCCTCCGCTCCCCGAGGAGTGGAAGGGCATCGCCGAAAGCAGCTTCTTCGGGTACGAACTCTTCATGGCGCACTGCGCCCCGATGCTGCTGGTGGACCCGGAGAGCGGCGTCGTGCTCGACGGCAATCAGGCGGCGCACAGCTTCTACGGTTTCAGCGCGCTACGCGGTATGAGCCTCGAACAAATCGACGCGGCGATGACCTCCGAGGAACTGAAAACCCAGCTTCGACGAGCCGGAACAATGCACTCCAACCACTTCACCACCCGCAACCGCACGGCGGACGGTTCTCTCAAGGACGTCGAAGTGTACACCTACCCCGTCTCCATCGACGGGAGAACCGTGTTCTTTTCCATCGTCATCGACATCACGGACAGAATGCTCGCCGAGGCGGAGCTCCACCGGAGAAACCGCATCATCGCGGCCGGATTGGCCGTCGCGCTCCTCCTGCAAACAGCCGCCCTGTTCCTGTTGGCTCGGAGCGAGAAGCGCTTCCGCGCTTTTTTCGAACAGCACAGCGTGGGGTTCGCCATTCTGGAGCAGCGCAGCGGACGGGTGAAAGTCAACGAGCATCTCTGCGAACTCTTCGGCTACAGCCGCGAGGAGCTTGAGAAGCTCTCATGGAGGGATCTCGTCCACCCCGACGCCGCGGACGAGGTGGCGGAGTATCTGAAGAACAAGGCGGACGAGAAGGCCGACGAACACTCCTTCGAGACGAAATGCGTCCGCAAGGACGGCGCCCCCGTCGACGTGTCCGTCTCGACGAAGCTGCTCAATATCTCCGGCGGCTCGATCAGCCGCGCGTTCATCATCCGCGACATTTCGGAACGAATCCGTTCGACGAATCTGCTCGCGTCGAAGGCGCGCGAGCTTGAACGACATCAGGAGGCCATCATCACCAGCATGGCCGTTCTTGCGGAGTTCCGCGACGGCGGCACGGGAGAACATATCGAACGCACGAAATCCTACGTGCGGCTTCTTCTGGAACGATCGGAAGCTCGGGAGCACTACCCAGTGGAGCAATTCGACCTGATCGCCCGCTCGGCGGTGCTCCACGACATCGGAAAGGTCGGCATACCGGACAGAATCCTTTTGAAACCCGGCCCGCTGACGCCCGAGGAGTTCGACACCGTGCGAACGCACCCGATCATCGGGACCTACGCGATAGGAAAGGCGGAGAAGACGATAGGGGAGGCTCCGTTCCTCAAGTACGCGCGGGAGATCATCCAGTTCCATCACGAAAAATGGGACGGGTCGGGGTACCCGTATGGCTTGAAGGGAGAAGATATCCCCTACGCAGGACGGATCATGGCCGTCGCCGACGTCTACGACGCCCTCGTCTCGGAACGCCCCTACAAGAAGGCGTTTCCTCACGGCAAGGCCATGGAGATTATCGTCTCGGAATCCGGGCGTCACTTCGACCCGGGGCTTGTGGAGGTTCTGCTCGGATGCGAGAAGGAGTTCCGAGCGATCTTAGAGGGAAAAGGAGGCTGCTCATGATCGCCGATATGTTCGACGTTTTTTTCTTCGACCTCGACGGAGTGGTCTACATCGGCGGGGAAACGACGCCCGGAGCGGCGGCGACGCTCGATGCTCTGCGGAGCATGGGGAAGACGATCCGCTTTCTGACCAACAACCCCACCACGAGAGTGCGCATCGCCGACCGGTTGCGCGGGCACGGCGTCGCGGCGGAGATGGACGAGATCGTCACCTCCGGATCGGCCACCGCGAAGTACCTCGCCGGGGAGGGCATCGCACGGGCGTGGGTGATCGGCGAATCGGGGCTTCACAAGGAGGTGGAACTTGCCGGGATCCTTTCCGCGAACGAGGCCGACTGCGAGGCGGTCGTCGTCGGTTGGGACGACGCTGCAACCCTTGCGACGATCCGCAAAGCGGCGGGCGCCATCAGGAAGGGGGCCCGCTTCGTCGCCACGAACATCGACAGGACATTCCCCTCTCCCGACGGGCCGATGATGGCCGTCGGGGCGCTCGTCGAGGCGCTTCGCATCGGCTCCGGGCGGGAGCCCGTCGTGGTGGGCAAGCCGTTCGCGCCGATGTTCCGCGAGGCGCTGCACTCGGTGGGCGTTCCCCCGCAGCGCGTGGTGATGACAGGCGACACGCCGGAGGTGGATATTCTGGGAGCACACCGAGCGGGCGTCACCGCCATTCTGATGGGCGACGCCCCCATCCCGGGAGAAGGCGACTTCCGCCGTCCGGACGGGCGGATCGTCTCGCTCCCCGACCTCCTCGATCCGTCGAAAAGCGTCGTCCGATGGACGCCTCCCTCGACGGAGTAGCATGGAGCGCTAACGGGTCTCCGTAACCGCGCTCCGCGAATCGCATTCCCGCGGTTCCGCGCTTCCCGCGCTTTGAAACGGCGCAACCGTTCGCAGCCGGGATCTCGTTTCGCCGTCCGTTATCGCAGCGCGGCGCGCAGCGTCTTCAACGCATCGGCGTAGTCGTACTCCCGGATTTGCTCCTCCAGGAGCTTCGCCGATTCTCCAAGCAGCTCGTACAGACAACCTCGTTCCGACTCCCAAAGTTCCGCCGCCAACGCGTCGTTCTTCTCGAGCAGAGACGCCAGGCGATCCGCGACTGCCGCCGCGCGGACCGGATCGGATTTCCCCTCCGAAGCGTCTACCGGAGATCGCCGCGCGGAGGAGGCGCGCCGGACCTCGTCCGCGAAGGCATGCAACTCCGGAGTCAGTTCTTCCAGGCCGCGGCGCAACGATTCGGCGGAGGCTCCTTCGAACGCCCCGTTCTCCAGCGCCGCGGCCAGCTTCCGGATCCGAAAAGCACCCAACACCCCCGCAACTCCTTTGAGGGAGTGCGCCGTATGCTTGACCGCGTCGAAGGCTCCCGACGCGAGGTACCCGGCGATACTGTCCGCGTCCTCTCCGTGCTTTCGAACAAACTGATCGAGCAGGCGAAGGTAGCGAGACACGTCTCCTTGCACCATGCGGATTCCGGCGCCGACGTCCAGTCCCTCGACGGCGCGGACCGCCTCGAGCGCCGCAAAATCCTCCTCGCTCGCCGCTTCGGGGTCGAGGGGTGCGAAAACTTCCTCATCAGCTCCTCCGGTCGAGCGTTCCGGAAGCCATTGTACAAGGGCTTTAAAAAGCTGTTCCGGCTCCACGGGCTTCGGAACATGACCATCCATTCCCGCCTCCATGCATCGCCGACGGTCTTCCTCGAAGGCGTTGGCTGTCATCGCCAGGATCGGGAGAGCCGCCCGCGCCGGAAGCCCGCGAATCGCAAGCGTCGCCTGCAGTCCATCCATCACCGGCATCTGCACATCCATGAGGATGAGGTCGAACGTTTGCTCCCGCACCATATCCACGGCTTTTCGACCGTTTTCGGCGACGCTCGTCAGCATTCCTACGGATTCCACCAGTCGACAGGTGACATCCTGGTTGATCTCGTTATCCTCCACGACGAGGATATGCGCCCCCCGGCGTTTTTTCAACGCCTCCGCGAGATCTCCTTCGTCGGCCGCGGCATCCTCTCCTCCCGGCGAACATTGATCGGCAAGCGCATCGTGAAGGGTGGAAGGCGTCACCGGTTTGGTCAGAATCCGAACATTCCCCAGGCGCTCCATCTCCTCCCGGGGGAGAAGATGCCCGTACGCAGTGACCATCAGCACGCAAGGAAACTTCCTCAGCTTGAGCGATTGAACCAATAAAATCGCGTCGACGCCGTCCATATCCGGCAATTTGAAGTCCACGAACAGGAGTTCGTACGGATCGTCCGCCCGATCCGCCCTTGAAAGCATATCCAGAGCTTCTGTTCCGGATGCGGCGGAATCGGGGCGAAGCCCGAACTCCGACAACATGTCCGATAGTATCTCCCGGTCCGCCGGCAAGTCGTCGATGATCAAGGCGCGCTTCCCCATAAACGAAAGAATATGTTCGGCGTTTTTAGGAAGCGTTGCGGATATCTCGAAGGGAATTTCCAACCAGAACAGACTTCCACGATGCATCTCGCTCTCGACGCCGATGCGCCCTCCCAGCAGTTCGGTCAAGCGCTTGCTGATGGCCAGTCCGAGGCCGGTCCCGCCGAAACGTCGCGTCATGGAGACGTCGCCCTGCATGAAATCCGAGAAGAGGCGCTTCACCTGGTCTTCCGTCATTCCGATGCCGGTATCGCGCACTTCGAACCGCAGGAGCGCCTGATTCTCTTTTTGTTCGAGGGTTCGAGCGGAGATAAGCACCTCTCCCCGTTCGCAGAACTTGACGGCGTTCCCGACGAGATTCAGCAAGATCTGTCCGAGCCTGACTCCGTCGCCTCGAAGCACCAACGGAGCATGGTCCAGATGCACGCGCAAAGCCAATTTCTTCGCGGCGGCGGCGCTTGCGACGATATTGCATACGTGATCGACCACTCGGGCCAATTCGAAGTCCTGATTCTCAAGTTCTATTCTGTTCGCTTCGATTTTGGAGAAATCCAGGATATCGTTGATGATGTTCAACAGGTGGTGCGCTGAATCCGTTAATTTTTCCAGCTGATCGAGCTGCCGCGCCGTCAGAGGATCCCGTCGAATAAGGTGCGCATAGCCGATGATCGCGTTCAGCGGGGTCCGAATTTCGTGACTCATATTGGATAAAAACGCGCTCTTCGCCTGATTCGCGCTCTCGGCCCGGGCCTTGGCGGCGTTCAGCGCCGCCGTTCGCGATTCCACCATTTCCTCCAGATGCATACGGTAGCGATCCAGCTCCTGTACTGCATGCACCTGTTCGGTGATATCCCGGACGACGCCGAGTCCGGCCACGGGACCCCCCTTTTCGTCGAGTTCGAACTCGACCCGCACCTCGACCCAACGAACGTCCGTCCCGGCCAGAATACGATGTCGGAGCGCGAAAGGGGTCCCTTCGAGCGCGGCCGCCCAAGCGTCTTCGACCTCTTCGCGGTCTTCGGGGTGAAGACGGTCGAGAAACATCTCCAGCGTGAGAGGCGTTCCCGGCTCGATGGCGAAAATACGGTAGGTCTCGTCGGACCATACGAGTTCCGTTCCGCGGATATCCATATGCCAATGGCCCGTTTTCGAAACCTCCTGGGCGCGCTTCAGAATGCTCTCGCTTCGGCGCAGCGCCCGGAGAGCCTCCAGCCGATCCCGGTTGAGAAAGACCATGCCGAATCTGTCCGCGACCTGGCAGAAGAAAACGATCTCGTCGCGCTCCCAGCTATGCGGGCGCCCCGTCTGTTCGAAGCACATGATCCCGAGACACCGCCCCCCGAAACTGATGACGCAGTCGAGCATGGAGACGATCCCCAGAGGCTTCAGATACCCTTCGACGTACCCTTTCGTCCGGGGGTCGTTCATCGCGTCGTTCGCATCCACGTATCGATTGTTCTTCACATGCTGGAATTCGTCCCGAAACAGTCTCTCTTCCAGCGCCGCCCCTTTGGAATGACGCCCGAACTCCCGTTCGTAAAGGTCGACGCACTCGAGAAGGCTTCCGTCGTCGCGGAAAATCCATACGGAGACCCGCGCGATATCCAGGCTTTTCCCCAGCAGTTCGGTAATCTCCTCGGAGAAGAGGGCGACTTCTCCATTGTGCCCTGATTCCAAAGTTTCAATCCTGTTGAGCAGTCCGGCGTGCAGATGCAGTCGATCATTGACCCTCCGCTGTTCCCGCTCTCTGATTTTCTGCTCCGTGACGTCGCGCCAGATGACGCAAATAAAGCGGGCGCCTCCGTAATCCAAAAGAGAGGCTTTGACGACCGAATCACGAACGTCTCCGTTCCTGCACCGGTGTCGAACTTCGAACTCGGTCAGGGTCCCCCCCAGAATGCGTTCGAGATTGCGCTCCACATCGCCGCGGCTCTGATCGTATTGAACGTCGAACACGGACAGCCGGGAGAATTCCTCCCGCGTATACCCCAGACGTTCGTGAGCGACGGTGTTGAAGTAGACGAAAGCGCCGCCTGCAGGTTCCAAAAGAATGATCGAATCCGTAATCCGCGCGAACATGAGCCGCAGCAGATCCTCCTGTTCACGCAGCACTTCCGCGTTTTTCCGACGGTTCACGACATCCGTCAGACGATGCACGATCGACTTCGCAAGCACTCGTTCTTCCTCAAGAAACGGGTCTTCTCCGTCCTTCGGCGGTTCCACCGCGTACGCCACCGTCAGACGGACGACGCCGCTTCGTTCCGTAACGCCTTCCGTCGTCAGCATCCACGGCGTGTCGACGAACGTGGGCGCGTTGTACTCTCTCCCTGAAAACTCGATCCGGACCCGCGTGATTTCCGGGAACTGAAAACCGTCGCGCACGATACGCGCGATGCGCTGCATCAGCTCATCGAGAGACGTGTCGATATCGTCCGAAATACGAAAAATCTCGTTCATGCACTGCCATTCCTTGACCCGCTCACGGAGCATAAATCGCTCCTCCCGCAACGCGGCCTCGGCTTTCTTAAGCGGCGTAATATCGTTGGCGGCGATCATGACGGCCGGTTCGCCTTCGAATTCCACCATTCTCCCCGACAGCAGAGCATCATAGGCGACGCCGTTCCTGCCGACTATCTGCATCTCCCGGTCATGAACGACGCCTTCCTCCAGTAAAATCTCTCGTATTCGCTTCCATTCAACCTCGTACTGAAATAAATTCTTCTCGGAAACGCCGCCGTCCCGCTCGGCCGCGACGCCGAACAGGGCCGTCGCCCGTTGATTGACGTAGCGCAACAGCCCGTCCCGGGCTCCCGAGACGACGATCGGGAACGGGGCGTTTTCCAAAAGGTTGCGAAATCGTCTCTCGCCGGCGGCAAGCGCCTCCAAGGCGCGTTTTTCCTCCGTGATATCCCGAATGAGAGCGATGCACTTCGTTCCCGCCTTGGTCGGACTAAGGCGGCATTCGTAGCATCTTCGCCCGTCGGGAAACGGCAGACAGTACTCGAAACTGCTCAACGCTCCCGTTTCAAGGCTGCTCCGCAGAGTGCGCACGAACATGTCGGCGACGTCGGAGGGAAGCACGTCGAAGACGCGCTTATGTAAAAAAACTTCCGGAGGCACATACAGGGAGGAGGATCGCATCGCTCGAAAATCCAGTATCGTCCCCTCGGCGTCGAAGAGAAAGAAAAGGTCCGGTATAGCTTGAAAGAGCGATTCGAAGAGGTCGTCCCGCTCCTCGCCGCGAACCATCGCTCCCCGAAGATCGGCGATATCCTGCATCGCCCCCTCGACTCGAACGACGCGTCCCTTCTCCGTTACGGGAAACCCCGCGATCCGGAGCCACTTCGAAGTACCGCGCGCCGTGATGATTCCGGATTCCAGCGTGAAAGAGCGGGCGTCCTCGACAGCCGCCCGAAAGGCCTCCTCCATTTTCCTCCGGAATTCTTCCTGGTAGAGCGCCATACAGTCTTCCGTGGGTACTTCGCGATTCGGCTCCATATCCAAAATGTTCGCGGCTTCCTCGCTCAGTTCGGTCCGCCCCGTCCCGACATCGGCGCGCCACCAGCCCGTCTTGGCGAGACGGCACGCTAGGGCGAGCATGTTGTTGCGCCGTTCAAGTTGCGCGAAAAAATCGGTCCTTTCGTCCACGGCGCTCATACTACGGCTCCCGTCAGTCGTCCGCCAGGGTTCGATGTATCTCGGCGAATTCTTCGAGCTCCGATTCGAACGCGTCGACCACATCCGGGTCGAACTGCGATCCTCGCTGCTCGATGATGTACGCGTTCGCCTCGGCCGCGCTCCAGGGCGATTTATACGGACGAACGCTGGTCAGCGCGTCGAAAACGTCCGCCAACGCCATGATTCGGGCCGACAGGGGGATCGCTTCTCCTTTCAGACCATCGGGATATCCCGTTCCGTCCCACCGTTCATGGTGGAATCGAGCGATCGTTTCCGCCTCTTCAAGGATACGGAGCGACATCGGTTTCCCATCGGCAAATCCTCCGCGTCGCGCAAGCAGAGTCTTGTCGATCGCATTGCGAATGGCGTTTCCGCCGATGTTCGTATGCGTTTTCATGATTTCGAACTCCTCGGGAGTCAGAGGTCCCGGTTTGAGGAGAATCGAATCCGGAATGCCTATTTTCCCGATATCGTGCAACGGAGAAGCTTTTACGAGAACATCGATCCTGTCTTTCGTTCCTTCCTGAGACTTCGTCGCCGAGATCAATCTTCGCGCCAAAAGCTCCACGTAGGATCGAGTGCGGACGATATGATTGGCCGTTTCGGTATCTCTGGTTTCAACCAGTTGCGCAATCACGACGAGGCTGATGTCTTGAATGAGCTGGTTTTCCCTCAGTCGCCGATCGACTTCGGCTTCGAGCCACTCGTTTTGATTCTTAAGCAGCTCCCGCGCCTCTTTAAATTCCATTTGCGACCGCACCCTGGCCAGTACGACGATCGGTTTGAAGGGTTTGGTAATATAGTCGACGGCGCCGAGGAGCAACCCCTTCTCTTCATCGACGTCGCTGTTCAACGAAGAGAGGAAGATGACGGGGATATCCCGCGTATTGCCGTTCTCGCGCATTCTCGCAAGGACCTCGTATCCGTCCATGCCGGGCATCATAATATCCAGGAGGACCAGATCCGGATATGGAGCGATATTGGCGTTCCGCAGCGCGTCTTCTCCGCTCTTGCAGACTCTCACAACGAAATATGGCGTCAGGACTTTCGAGAGGATCGAAAGGTTGACGGGTTCGTCGTCGACAATCAAAATCTCCCTTTTGCGTCTGTCGTCGCCGATTGCATATTTTGAAAAAAAACGATCATAACGCGGCGTATCCGTCGATAGTTCCATGCAGTTCCCCCCTCTGCGAAACTCCGGAGCGGTCGGGAAAAGGCTCTCTCAGGCCTTCATGGAGTTCCTCCCGCACCGCATTATATCAAAATATTCCCGATAGTGAAAAAGCGCGGGGACGCCGCCCGTGTGGATGAAGAGCACGCGCTCCGGTTTTCCGCAAAAACCCCGCCGCAGAAGATCGAGCATTCCGGCGAACGCCTTCCCGGTGTACACCGGGTCGAGCAGGATGGATTCCGTCCTCGCCAGCAGTAGCACGGTCTCGACCATCTCTTTGGTGGGCAGGGAGTACCCCTCTCCGACGTAGCCGTCGACGCACTGGATAAGCTCCTCCGGCAGCGGCTCCTCGATGTCCAGAAGACGCGCCGTCTCTCCGGCGAGCTTCTTGACGATCGGTATCTGCGTCTCGTTGGGGCGGCTGATGTTGATCCCGACGAGGGGGATGCCCGACCGGTTCGCCCACAGTCCGACGGCGAGCCCCGCGTGCGTTCCGGCGCTGCCGCTGGTGGTGAAGATGCCGTCGAACGAGACTCCCTTGTCGAACGCCTGGGCCAGGATCTCCTCGGCGCAGGCGACGTAGCCCAGCGCGCCGAGCGCGTTGGAACCTCCGCCGGGGATGACGTACGGCTTCTTTCCCGCGCGGCGCAGCTCGTCCGCGGTCTTCTCCATCTCCGCGAGCATGTCCGATTTTGCGGGAACGACGCGGATCGAGTCCACTCCCATCAGGTGAAAGAGAAAGTTGTTCCCGGAGGCATGCTCCGAGTAGCTTCCCGGAACGCGCTCCTCGATGACGAGGTGGCACTCCAGCCCCTCTTTCCTCGCGGCGGCAAGGGTGAGGCGGCAGTGGTTGGACTGGACCGCGCCGCAGGTGACCACGGCCTCGGCGCCCTGCGCCAGCGCGTCGGCCATGAGAAATTCGAGCTTCCGGGTCTTGTTCCCTCCAGGGAGGAAACCGAGCATGTCGTCCCGTTTGATCCAGATCTCCGGGCCGCCGAGCTTTGCTGAAAGCCGTTCGAGAAATTCCAAAGGGGTCCGCCCCTCGGTATAGCGTCTTCTGGGAAAGCCTGCGAGATTCATCTTATTCCATCTCCTTTGTGTCGAATGTCAGCTCATCGATGCGAGGAGGTACCCCATGACGATGGAGACCGCCCAGAGCAGCATGCCGAAGAGCATCCCCTGCGCGCCGACCTTCTTGAGGACGCTTCGGTGCAGGCCGAAGCCGACGATATAGAGCGCGACCGCCATCAGCACCTTGCCCGACGAGGCGAGCGTCTTGAAGAGCGGGGCGAAGGGAAGGACGGACGCCGTCACCGAGGCCAGCAGAAAGAAGACGATGAAGAGCGGGATGGAGAGCTTGCCCTTCTCGCCCTGGCGCAGCGAGATCAGGAAGACGATGGGCGTGATCCAGAGGGTCCGGGTGAGCTTCATGATGGTCGCGGTCTGCAGCGACGCATCCCCCAGCACCGCCGCCGCCCCCACTACCGAGCTGGTGTCGTGGATGCTCAGCGCGCACCAGACGCCGTACTGCTCCGGCGTGAGCGGGAGGAGAGACGAGAGCAGCGGAAAGGCGACGAGCGCTACGGCGTTCAGCAGAAAGACGACGCCCATGGCGACGCCGATGTCCTCGTCGCGCACCTTCATCACCGAGGAGACGGCCGCGATGGCGCTTCCGCCGCAGATGGACGTGCCGAAGGTCACCAGCTTCAGCGTCGCCGCTTCGACCTTGAAAAACCGGAGCAGGAAAAAGCCGAGCGAGATGATCACCGCGAGGCTCGCCGCGGTCTGCCAGAACCCCTGGCCGCCGACGGAGATCACCTGTCGGATGTTCAGGCCGAACCCGAAGAGCACCACAGCGCTGTTCAGCGCGAGTTTGCGCATCTTCCCCAGTCCGGGGGGCGCCGCGCCCGGGGCGAGGTTGCTCACCGCCGCGCCCAGTACGAGCGCCATGCCGACGGCGTAGGGCGCGGTCGGAGGAAGAAGCGCCAGCGCCACTGCAAGGGCGAGGCAAAGAAAAAAGAGCGCGTGGGTGCGAAGAGTTTCCACTACATATTCCTCCTTGGCAGAAAACACAGGATTCGGGAGAAGGCAATGTCTCGCGATCCTGCGCTGTTTTTCAAAAAGAGCCGGCTGACGGAGACCGTCCTTCCCGCCGGGAAACGGCTCAGCTCCCCCCGCCGAGCGAGGAGGAGAGTTTCTCCAGCATCGCCGAGACCGAGGCCATCTCTTCGCTGGACGCGGCGATGGTCTCGATGACCCTCGACTGCTCCTTGATGATGTGGAGCAGGGTGTCGGTGCTGCTGTTGATCTCTATCGTGGAGTTTTTGAAGTACTCCAGAATCTCCTTGATCCGCCGTGCGGAGTCGGACGAGCGGACGGCGAGCTTCCGCACCTCCTCCGCCACGACGCCGAACCCCTTTCCCTGATCTCCAAGGCGGGAGGCCTCGATCGAGGCGTTCAGCCCGAGCATATTCGTCTGCTTCGCCACGCCCTCGATGACGCCGAACACCTGTTCGGTTCCCTCCACCTTGCTCACGGCCTGCGAGGTGATGGAGTTCAGCATCTCGCCCGCCGCGCGCATCTCCTCCATCTGCCCGGTCATCGTCTGGAGAGAGTCCGCTATCTGCCCCGTGGATGCGCGAAGCAGCTCCGCGGTTTCCCGCATCGTCTCCTGACGGGTGATGTTCTCCGCCGTGATGACGCAGCCGACCGCCTTCCCGGAAGCGTCGAAGATCGGCACGGAGGCCGCGACGTACGGGAAGCCGAACGGCGAATCCTCTTTCTTGAACTCCTTGACGATCTTCCGTTTTTCCATCATGCACCGGTGGCCCGCCGACCCCTCGGTCAGCTTGTCACCGGGTTTCTTCTTGATGTCGATCGTCCTGCCCGGAACATAGACGAGATACTCGTCGTCCTCGATAACCGCGAAACTCATGTCTCCCGGGAAAATCTCCCGGATCAGATGCGCTATGCAGGCAAGCGCGCGAAGCGCCTCCCGGCCGCCGAGCGCACGGCAGACGTTCGGCTCTCCTTCGGGTATGCTCTCTTGGCGCAGTACTGTCATGATTCATCCCTCCATCATTCGGTCGATCCTCGTCGAAAAGAATAGCACAACTCGGTCCGGCCGCGTAGAGGATCAGGAGAGGTCTTCTTCAGTCCCCTCGCTCAGAAGTGTTCCCTGCCGCCTCGCCAGCTCCATCGTCTCGGAGGCGAGATCGGCGAGCGAGAAAACGGCGGAGCGCAGGTCGTTCTCATCCAGTTCGGACCGTCCCGCCATATGATCGGCGAGCGCCATCTCCGTCCACCGGGCCTGTTCGGCGAGGCGGCAGAGCCCAAGGTTCCCCGAGGCGCCTTTAAGCGAGTGCGCCGAATGTTTCGCCGACTCCCACTCGCCGTCCGCGGCGAACTCCCGGAGGCGTCCGTCCTCTCCGGCGTTCGAATCGGCGAAAAGGAGGAGCATCTCTCCCAGGAAAACGAAGTCGCCGGCTGTCCGCAGAACGCCGTCGGCCCGGTCGAAGATCGGGATGTCCTCCCAACGTGAACTTTCGGTCATTTCCAGCACGTTTTCCGTAACGTTCTCCTTCGTCACCTCTTCCGTACCCTCCTCAACACCAGCTTCCTCTTCGCGCACCGTTTTTTCGAATACTGCCGGCGCGCCGCCACGAGAGGCATATCTACCTACGATAAAAATCAAAGAAGATATCTTTTCATACTATACAACAAAGACGCCCTCCCTGAAAGAAGGCGTCTTCGTCTTTGTTGTCATCGCATCGAAAAAAGAAACGCGCGGAAAGGCTACGCCCCTATATCTTCAATGGATTCCGCAAGGATGAACATCTCGCCGCTCCCCGTCGAAGAGCGAAGCGTCCCGGCGACACGGACGGAATCTCCGTGCCCTTTGGTACGAAACCGTTCCTGAAGCGCCTGATCGAAGACGCGCACGGGGAGAAAGCTCGGCCGTTCCACACCGTCATACCCGGTCGTCATCTGCTTGAGGGCGAACTTAAGGTACGTTCCGTGCCGATTTCGCCCGACCATATCGCCCTTGGGCAGATGAATTGCGCCGGTAACTACAACGGAATTTTCACAGTTCAACTACAATCCAACTCCTTAAATACCAATATCCCTACCCCTCTAGGTAGATGATGAAGATACCACTTTTTCCCCTTTTTCGCAAATTTTTTTTCTACTTGACGAGACCTTTGTCCCGGAGGAACGCACGCGCGATGTCCTCCGGATCTTCGCCCTCGTCGTAGGCGAGATTCATCGCGGCCATCGCCTTCTCGTCGATCCGGCCGCTCAGTTTCTCCACCACGCCGACGAGTCCGGGATACTTCTCCGCAAGGGCGACCGGAAGAACGAACGCGGCGCTGTAGTCGGGGAAGAACTCCTTGTCGTCTTCGAGAAGGACGAGGTTGAACCGCCCTATTCGCGAGTCGGTCGAATAGGCGGCGATGACGTCGACTTCGTTCTGCATCAGGGCCATGTACATCATCGCGTACTGCATCGGAAGGACGTCGCGAAAGACGATGCCGTAGCGCTCCGACCAGCCGGGGTAGGCGTCGAGACGCGTGTCGAAGTTCTCGTCGCCGCCGAGCTTCCAGCCGGGAGCGTGCGGGGCCAGGTCGGACGCCTTTTTCAGGTTGTACTTCTCGGCCGTCTCGGGGCGCACGGCCATGATGTACGTGTTGTTGAAGCCGACCGGACGGGTCCACGTCATCCCGAAGTTCTTCTCGAACCCTTCCTTCACCATTGTGAACGTCTCGTCGGAGGGCTTCGACTCCCCTTCGTAGCGCAGAATACCGGTAAGCTGCGTCCCCGTCCACGACGGGTAGAGGTCGATCTCTCCGGCGGCCATGGCCTGGTGGAGCACCGCGGATCCGGCGAACTCCGTGTTCATGCTCGTGCGGAGCCCTGTGTGTTCCTCGACCAGGAGCTTCGCCATCCAGGCGAGGATGACCGTTTCGTTGACGTTCTGCGAGGCGATACGCAGGCGCCCCTCGTACTTCATCGGATCATCCGCCGCGTTGGCGGCGAAGACAAACCCTGTCATCAGTACGAGCGCGAGAAATAGTGCGAGCAACTTCTTCATGGGACCACTCTCCTTCAGTGTATTTTGTGTATCGTTCACGGCGCGGAGCGCGGAGCTCACGCCGCGGAGTTGGATTCGGTTTCGGAAGACATACCGTGCCTCTTCGCCAACCGCTTCGCACGCGCGGAGGGGTTGAAGTACTCCTGCGCGCGCTTCAGAAGCCAATCGGCCGCAAGCGCGAGCAGCGTCGCGGGGATGGCCCCGGCGAGAATGATCTCGTTCCGTATGGAAGAGAGACCGGAGAAGATGAGCCGCCCGAGCCCGCCTCCGCCGATCGCCGAGGCGAGCGTCGCCGTGCCGATGGTCCATACCATGGCCACCCTGACGCCGGCGACGAGCACGGGAAGGGCGAGCGGAAACTGCACCTTCATCAGAATCTGGAAGTCGGTCATTCCCATGCCGCGCGCCGCCTGGACGTAGGACTTCGGAACGCCCCGGATGCCGGTGTACGTGTTCTGGAGCACCGGAAGCATGGCGTAGAGGAAGAGCGCGCAGATGGCGTTGTCGTTTCCTATTCCGAAGACGAAGATCAGGAAGCCCAGCAGAGCGAGGCTCGGCACCGTCTGGAAGACGTTCGCCAGCCCGATCACGTACGGGGCGGCGCGCTCGTTCCGCGTGAGGTAAATCCCCAGCGGGACGCAGACGGCGACGGTGATGCCGACGGCGATCAGGGAGATGAGCAGGTGTTCTCCGGTGAGCCAGAGTATCCGCTGCCAGTTCCTCCCGACGAAGGTGATGAACAGATCGATCAGGCTCCTCTGGCTCATCGCGATTCCTCCTTTTTCTCTCCGCCCGCGGACGGGGGTCTCTTCCCCCGGAGGCGGTTCATCGCGAGGCGGGCGAGCCCCGCCGAGGTCACGACGCCCAGCAGGCGGTCGTCCGCGTCGAGGACGGGGATGGAGATGTCTCTGTCGGCGAGCATCTGTGCGACGTCGCGCAGGACCGCGTCCTCAAGGTAGAGTTTTCTGTCGCGGGAGAGGCTTTCGACGACGCCCTTGCCCGCAACCGCGGCGCGGCGCACCCGCCCGAGCAGCGCCGCGCCGAGCCAGACGCCGCTCTTCGAATCGACGACGTGGATGAACTCGCGGTCGTTCTCCTCCATCCGTTCGAGCACCGCAGCGGCGCTTTCGGAGGGAAGCGCCCTGGCCCACGGCTCCTCCAGCAGCACGCCGACGGGGTCGTCGGGCGACATCTGGGAGAGCCTGTCCTCGCCGATGAAGTTCCGAATGAAGTCGTTCTTGGGCGCCGTCTGAATCTCCTCGGGCGTGCCGATCTGCTCCACCCTGCCGTTCCGCAGGATGGCGATGCGGTCGGAGATGCGGATAGCCTCGTCCATGTCGTGCGTGACGAAGACGATGGTCTTCCGGAGATTTTTCTGCAGCGATACCAGCTCGTTCTGCAGCGTCTCGCGGCTGATCGGATCAAGCGCTCCGAACGGCTCGTCCATCAGGATGACCTGCGGATCGGCCGCCAGCGCGCGGAGCACGCCGATGCGCTGCTTCTGCCCCCCGCTCAGCTGATCGGGGAGACGGTAGCGGTAGCGTTCGGGCGCAAGTCCGGCCATCTCGAGCAGTTCGTCCGCACGCGACCGCATCTTCGCCTCGGACCAGCCGAGCAGCGCGGGGACGACGTTGATGTTCTCCGCCACCGTGAGGTGCGGAAAGAGCGCGATCTCCTGGACCACGTACCCGATACGGCGGCGGAGCGCCACGGCATCGCTCGAACGGACATCCTCGCCGCCGACGACGATGCTCCCGGACGTCGGTTCTTCGAGACGGTTGATCATCTTGAGCGTCGTCGTCTTGCCGCACCCCGACGGACCGATGAGGCTGACCAGCTCCCCCCTGCGGATGTCGAGGTTCAGCATGTCGACCGCCCTCGTTCCGTCGGGGTAGATCTTGCACACATCCTTGAAGACGACGCCGTCTCCGGAAGCGATGCGTTCCACGCTCATGCTCCTCCCTCCCCGTCTCCCGAAAGAACGCCGCGAAGCGCCTCAAGGAAGAAGTCGTTCTGTTCCGGCGTGCCGATCGTCACGCGGAGCGAACAGCCGAACCCCCAGCCGCCGCAGGGGCGCACGATGACGCCCTTGCGGAGCAGCTTCACCGAGACTTCGCCCGCGTCCGCCCGGAAGGTGACGAAGAGAAAGTTGGTGTGCGAAGGAAGCGTTGTGCCTCCCATATCGCGAAGCGCCTTGGCTACCCGCTCCCGCTCCCGCACCGTCGCCGCGAGCGCCTGGTTGAACGCTGCCTCGTCCTCCTTCAGCGACGCCGAGGCCCCGGCGATGGCGATTCTGTTGGCGTTGAACGGCTCGCTCACCGTGTCGATGATCCGCACCATCTCGGGACGCGCCAGCGCGTAGCCGATGCGCGCCCCGGCAAGCCCCCACGCCTTCGAGAAGGTCCGCACGACGATCAGGCCGCACTCGGCTTCGAGCAGCTTCGCGACCGACGGCAGCTCTTCAGGCGAGGCGAACTCGGCGTACGCCTCGTCGAGTACGAGCCAGACACCTCGCGGAAGGCGCTTCGCCAGATTCTCGACGCTCTTTTTCGGGAGCAGCATCCCCGTGGGGTTGTTCGGGTTGTTCAGCCAGAGCAGTTTTGTGCGCCCGGTGATCGCGCGCTCCATCTCCCGCAGGTTGACGGAGAGATCGTCCTTGAGCATGATCTCCTTCAGCGTCGCTCCCATGACGAGCGAGATCTCCCTGTAAAGCCCGTATGTGGCGCGGGAGAGAATCGCCTCGTCGCCCGGTTCCAGAAAGACTTTGCCGAGCGTCTGGAGCATCCCTTCGGCGCCGTGCGAGATCGCCACCCACTCCGGGCCGAGCCCGAAGCGCTCGCCGATGAGGCTCTTGATTTCGTGGAACGAGACGTCCGGGTAGGTGTTGATCCGCGCGATCTCCTCCGTCATGGCTCTTCGGGCCGCGGGGAAGGGGCCGTACGGGTTCTCGTTCGAGCCCAACTTCACTATCTTTTGGAGGCCAAGCTCTCTGCGAACCTCTTCGACGGTCTTCCCCGGAACGTACGGGGTCGCCGCACCAACGGCTTTTCTGACTCCTGCAATCATCGGCGGCACTCCTTTCGGGCGCGGATTTCGATCAGCGACGGGACGTGGGCGACGAACGCCTCTTCGAGCGCGTCGCCGAGCGTCCCGTCTTCAGGCGCGAAATAGGGCATTCCATAGGATGCCGCCAACGCGCGAAAGTCGGGATTCCAGTGATCGACGGCGATGAGCGGGCCGCCTTTCGCCTGCTGGCAGCGCCTGATCTCGCCGAATCCACCGTCGTTCCACAAGATCACCGGGAGCGACAGTTTTTCCTGGACGCCCACCGCGAGCTCCGGAAGCGTGAACTGAAAACCGCCGTCCCCAGCAAGCGCGGCGACGCGGCGCTCGGGGAAGGCGCACTTCGTCGCCAACGCGGCGGGAAGCGCCGCGCCGAGCGTCCCGAAGCCGACCGGGTGGAGGAAACGTCCGGGAAGCGCGACGGCATATTCGCTGATCGCGTAGTACGCCGGGCCCGTCATGTCCGCCCAGAGCGTTCCGTCGTCGCCGAGCGACGTCCTTAGCGCCTTCACCGTATTCGCGAGCAGCGGCAACTCGTCCGTGACGCCAAGCGTTGAACCCAGCTCCTGCGAGCACCGGGCAAGAAGCTCGTCCTTCCCCGCCCACTGCGAAGCGCCCTTTTTGGCGACTCCGGCCAGCAGAAGCGGCGCAGCTTCCTCGCACCTTCCGTGCAGGAACACGCCGTTGCGCGAGGCGCGATGTCCCTCGTCGATATCCACGGAGACCAGGGTTCCGGAGAACTCGAACTCCTCCGTCCAGAGGTCGGTCGGGGAGATCTCGGTACCGAGCGCGAGGAGACAGTCGGTCCTCGCAAGCAGCTCCCTGACCGCGGGAAAGTGAAGGCGCGCGCCGAGACAGAGGGGGTGCTCCTCGGAGAGAACGCCCTTCCCCGCGCACGTGAGCAAAACCGGGGCGTTCAGCGCCTCGGCCAGTCCGCGGAGCGCCGCGCCGGAGCGGGACGCGCCGCCGCCCGCGAGGATCACGGGGAACTTGGCTCGCCCGAGCGTCCGAAGGGCCTCGGAAAACTCCTCGCCGGGGACGAAGGGCGGTTGTTCGTTCGAAGGGAACGCCCCCGGAGGCGCGCACGGTTCGGCGAGGTAGTCGAGCGGAATCTCCACGTGGACGGGTCCCGGCCGGCCGGCCGCGGCCAACCGGTACGCGCGCTCCAAGAGCGGCGCGATCTCCGAAGAAGAGGATGCGCGAAAGCTGCCTTTCGTCACGGAAGAGGACATTGTCGTGGAATCACGCAACTCGTGAAGATACCCCGAACGGGCGGAGAGAAAACGCGAAGGGATCTGCGTGGAGATGACGACCATCGGAACCGAATCGTGGAACGCCTGCCCCATGGGGGTGAGGATGTTGGTCAGGCCCGGCCCCGTGATGACGAGCGCCGTTCCGGGGTCGCCGGTGGACTTTCCCCATCCGTACGCCATGAACCCGGCCCCTTGTTCGTGCCGCGTTGCGATATGCCGGATGGAGCTGTGCGCGAGACCGTCGTAGACGGCCAGGTTATGAATGCCCGGTATGCCGAAGAGAACTGAAATGTTCAAACGCTCCAGGACCCGGACGGCAATATTCCCGCCGGTGTTCCCTACCATTAAATCGACCTCCTGAAAAAAAGAATGACGAGGGGAGAAAAAACCTCGGAAAAGGGCTTCCCCTGCGGCTTCGCGCACGAGCGCCCCCGTGAACCTTCTAGAGTGTGTCACCTGGCGGCAGAGTGGTCGGGCTTGGGATAAAAAGAACAACATAGCGCGGAAAACTCCGTGCGATGAAAGGGAGAAAAGCCACTTTTCTCGGCATACAACCGACAAAAGGTATCGACAGTCGAAAAATCGACACCAAGCCCTGATGGAAGAAAAACACACGAGGAAGCGCTAAAAAATACGTTCCTCGAAAATATCGAAAACTCTACGCCAGCTTTTCTATCTCCTGGACGTTGATATACATCTCGCCGCTGCCGAGAGAGGAACGCACATCTCCGCGAACCAGCACTTTCGCGCCCTCCTCCAGCTCCTTGAAGGATTCCTGAAGCGTCGGGTCATAGACTCTGGCGAGAAGAAAATCCTTTCGGACGCTTCCATCCGTCTTTGGCGTATCCTGACGCACTGAGAAATGAAGATATTTCTTCTGCTTGCCGGGGCTGGACGGATCGCTTTTGATCAGATGGAGCGTCCCTGAAACCGTCACGGTATTTTCCGTCGTCATCGGACATCAACTCCCGTTCTCGGAATATACGGGGCCTCTTGCGAGCGCCCCGTACTTCAAATTGTTACCATATTGTACCATCCTTGCGCTTCTTTGTCGCCTTCTTTCGGAGGAGAAATATACGATGTACCCTATATTTCAAGGAGCGCGCGCAGCACCCTGCTACGCCAAACCGAGACGGACAAGCGTCTCCCGCGTCGGCGCGCCGGTCGCCCGGTCCCATCCCCTGGCTTCGTAGTAGTCGTCGAGCATGCCGTCGAAGTCGCGCACCGAGCACTCCTCGTTTCCTGCGTATGTTCCGAACGCCGGAGCCGACCGCACCCGCTCGGGGAGCAGGTCGTCCTCCCTGGAAAAACCCTCCCGGATGTTGAAAAGACGCTGGAGGTTCGTCGCGCGCTCCGCCGTCTCCATGAGCTCCTCTCCGGTGATGCTCCATCCGGTGAGCGCCGAGAGCATCTCCGCGTACTCCCGCGGGGTGATGCCGACGTACATGTAGAATTTGCACGTCCCCAGAATCTCAGGCAGCATCCCGGCGTCCTGGAGGATCCGAAGCGCCGTCCCCTTCCCGCGCTCCTCCCAGCGGTGAAACTCCTCGGGGTCCCGGAGGCCGAACGGACGAAGGCCGAAATCGAACTTCGACGCGTCGTACGCCACGGTTTCAAGGGGGTGGATATGGCACATCCCGCGGTTGCCTGTTCCGTAGCTCACGCCGAGCGTCTTCGCCGCCCTCGGATCGTGGCACGGACCTTCGAGCCCCTTGACGTGGACGGCGAACGCTTCCGATCCGCCGCCGATGCGCTCCGCGGCCCGGCGGACGCCGT
>Ga0334887_1002133_pt1 | contig 23003 bp, 19 predicted proteins | sample GraSluR1_MG_10_FD_207217 | JGI IMG/M metagenome (GOLD analysis project Ga0334887, IMG submission 207217) | Sludge microbial communities from methane-producing bioreactor in Wageningen University, Netherlands - Granular Sludge_18_07-R1 | ecosystem: Engineered > Bioreactor > Anaerobic >...
ATCCTTGCCTTACTCGATAGAGCCGGCGTTCACAACCTGCGCAGCGCCATGCGCACCTTCGCCGCCTGTCCAGATCAGGCGCTCGCCCTGATCCGCTCTTCTCCCTGACTTTTGAGAAGCCCTGGCGGTCGCAAATTTTAAGTTGACAGACCCCTCTATCCCGTCCTATCATAGAAGGCGGCGCCGGATCCGCCCGGCGCCATTACCAGCGAATAGTGCAGTAGTCTGAACCGACAACCATCATCCCGCGCAGGCAGGAGATTGGGCCGTGCGCATCCTCCGTCGATCCGGCCGGTTTTGCTTTGGGCGTGCGATGCGCCCGGCGAATGTTGCGCGCGGCGCAGCCTCGGCGCTGCTGGGCGCGTGCGTGGCGGCATGGCTCGTCGCGGCGCGCCCGTTTCCCATGCCCGTCGCCGCCGAGGCCGCGGATGACACCGCTTCTCTACTGATCGCGGAGGTGATGGTAGACCCGCGCGAGGTCGACGACGAGGTTGGCGAATGGATCGAGTTGTTCAACGCGGGCCAGGAGCCGGTGAACCTGTTGTCATACGTGCTGGCGACGCATGATCGGGAACACGTCATCGACCGCGATCTCTGGATCAACCCAGGCCAGGCTGTTGTCCTCGGTGCGGATGGGAATCGAGCGCTTAACGGCGGGCTGGCGGTTGACTATGTGTATGACCAACTGCGCCTGCGCAATCAGAACGGCAATTTGATCCTCTATACGGCCGGCATGGTCGCAGTCGATCATGTAAGCTGGGGAGACGGCACGGGAATCAGCGCGCCGGAAGGGGCCAGTCTAGAACGCCAGGGCAGCGACGTGCACGCACCGTGGGGCGCAGCGACATCCTCCTGGCCGGGTTCCGCCGGAGATCTGGGCAGCCCGGGTCTGCTGTATTCCCTGCCTGCGCCAACTGCCACGCCGGAGCCGAGCGCTACGCCTGAGCCAATTGTTCCCCCGCCTGCTGAGGCGCCGCGCCTGCTGTTGAGCGAGGTAATGGCGAACCCGGCGGCTGTGCCCGACGAGGCGGGCGAGTGGCTGGAAATCTATAACGCCGATTCAGCCGCGGTCAATTTGCGCGGCTGGACGCTGGCGGACCTAGATGGCGAGCAGGCGGTCATCGTCGATGATCTGTGGGTGCAGCCGGGCGAGTATGTGGTCTTGGGGCGCAATGCAGATCCATCTACGAACGGCGGGTTGGTCGTGCGCTCGGTCTATACCGGGCTGCGACTTGCCAACGAAGCGGATGAACTGATCCTTTTCACCCCGTGGGGCGCGGAGGCGGATCGCCTGCTGTGGGGAGACGGTCAGGGGCTGCGGATCGTCCAGGGAGCCAGTCTGGAGCGGACCGGCTTCGATGCCGGCGCGACGTGGGTGGTCGCGGCGCAAAGCTGGCCGGGTTCGTCCGGCGATCGCGGCAGTCCCAACATGCCGTATTCGCCGCCCGCGCTGCCGACCCCCGCACCGACATTGCCGGTCGTCTGGGAGCCTGCTCCGCAGCCGCCGGCTTTGGTGATCGACGAGGTCAATTATCTGAGCGCCGACCAGGAGTACATCGTTCTCGCCAATGCCGGGACAGCGGACGCAGACCTGACGGGGTGGTCGCTTGGCGACGCAGAAACGCCGGGCGACGGAGAGGGCATGCATGCTCTGCCGGACGGCCACAGACTGGCCCCTGGGCAGGTCTTTGTGGTCGCGCGCAACGGGAGCGCTTTCCGCGCACAGTGGGGGCGCGACCCGGATGCGGAGATCGAGGAGAGCGACGCCGCCATCCCCAACCTGCCCAAACGCCGAGAATTGGCAAGCGGCGTGCTGGCGCTTAATGATGACGGCGACGAAGTCATTCTGCTCGACCCCGCGCTGCGGGTGGCGGATGCGATGGCGTACAGGCAAGGGGAGTACGCCGCGCTAGGGCTGGCGGGCAACCTGCGCGCCGCTGCGGGGCAGAGCTTGCAGCGTGTCCCCGGCTTCCGCTATCCCGCCACCGCCGACGTCCGTCTGCGCTTCATGGCCGGCGCGCCGCAGCCGTTCGACGTGCGCCCGCTGCCCGCACCCAGCACGGGCGATCGTCCCACGGTGGGCGACGGGCTGATCGCGCTGTGGGGCACGTTGGGCGCGAGCAGCAATTTCTCGGCGGAAGGAGTTGCGCCGCCGCATTACCTGGCCGCGGCGGCGTCCGCCGACGGTCTGGATTTCGTAGCGGTCGCAGACCCGGCAATTATCCACGTCGACGCTATCGCCGCAGGCGTGCAGGCGCCGATCATCAACGTGCCGGCCTGGCAGTGGGGCAACGCGGACGGCGCGCGGGCTGTGGTATACGGTTCGCATATCGCAGAGTTTGCCACATGGGGCGATCTGGGCGGTTTCCTGGCTGCGACCGGCTATCCGGCGCAGGCGCAGGTGACGGAACCGCCCGCATTGGCGGGGCTTGCGGCCGTCGGGGCGGATGATGCGGCTGCGCCGGGCGGGCTGGCGTCTCTTTGTCGCGGTTGGCGCGCGGCGGGGCGCAGTTTGTTGCCGGCGGGCAATGCGCCGCCTGTTATCGACGGCTTCCGCCGCCCCGCGGCTCGCTACACAGGGCTTGCCGTGCGCCAGGCCGACTTGGCCGGCGTAATGGAGGCGCTGGCCGCGCACCGCGGTTGGCTGACCTCCGCGCCGGGGTTGCGGTTGACGCTGCGCGTGCGCGACGGCCCGTGGATGGGCGGCGCGGTCCAACCGGCCAACGATCTGCATTTGGAGATCGTCTTCAGCGACCGCAGCGGCGAGCCTGCCGGCCTGGCGCTGTGGCAAGATGACAAGCTGGTGCGCCAACTCGACACGCCTCCCGCCGGCGGCCGCTGGGAGGTCGCGGTTCCTGCGCTGCCGGGTAGTTTTCTCTATGCCGTGGCGACGGAACTGGACGGGGATTTCGCGGTCACCGCGCCGATCCGGGTGGAGCATGCCGCGGGCGGGCGGGTTATGCTTAACGAGGCGCTGCCCGCCCCGCGCAGCGATCTAAACGGCGACGGCTCCGCCAATAGCGATGATGAGTTCGTAGAACTCTATAACGCGGGCGATGCGCCCGTGGGGCTGGACGGCTGGCGGCTGACTGACCGCAGCGGCGACGAGGCCGGCGGGCGGCAATTCGTGTTCGGCAGCGACCGCTATGTGCCGGCGCACGGCTATCTGACGCTGTGGCGCGGGGAGACGCGCCTAAGCCTCAACGACGACGGGGACCGCATCCGGCTGTTGACGCCGGCAGGCGAGGAGGCGGATGCCTTGCAGTGGGAGCGTGCGCCGGGGGACGGCCGCAGCCTGGCGCGTCTGCCGGACGGGGGCGTATGGACAAGCGGGGCTGAGGCCTCGCCGGGCGCGTATAACCGCATGCCCAATGGCAAGACGTCGCCGCCCAAGCCGCCGGACCCAGCCACGGATGGGACTTCGACCAAGGAGACGGTCGTACAAAAGATAGAGCAGGGCGAGGCGCCGGGCGCGCCCGGTTCGCTGGCCGCGGCCAAGCTGTTCGGGCTGGGTGTAGGGGTGGAGTTCCGCGCCCAGGTGGTGGCGCCGCCAGAGCTGTTCAACTCGGCTGTGTATGTAGCGGAGCCGGCGGACGCGTCCTCGGGCGTGGCCGGGCTGGGCGTGCAGGTGTATTTGCGCAGCGGCGTCTTCATGCCGATGGCGGAGGGTGACTGGGTGTTGGTGCGCGGCCGGCTGACCTCGTTCCGCGGCGAATTGGAGGTGATGGTCGACCAGCCGGACCACGTGTGGCGCTACGCCGCGGGCGCGCCGCTCTTGCCCCTGCCCGTAGCCGCGTGCGACGTAGGCGAGTCGCTGGAGGGGCGGCTGGTGACGTTCGAGGGCGTGGTGACCGGCTGGCAGGGGGACAGCATCTATCTGTGCGACCCGGCCGCGCCCGAGGCGGAGGTGAGGGTGACGGTGCGCAGCAGCCTGGACTGGAAGCGGCCGTATGTGAACAAGGGTGAGCGCTGGCGCGTGACGGGCATCGTCAGCCAGTTTGCGCGCGAGCATCCGTGGAACGGCGGTTACCGCGTGCTGGTGCGGTATCCGCCGGATATGGTGCGGGTGGAGGAGCAGTAGATCAGCGACGGATGGACACCTAAGGGGTGAACACTATTCAGGCTGAGAGGACGAGGCTTTTCCTCCCAGCCTGAATAGTGTTCCGTCTACGCCGCGGCTCTCAGCAGCGGCATGACCTCTTTGGCGAAGCGCTCGATGCCTTCGGTCTGGGGGAAGTCGAGCAAGCGCACGACGAAGTGCTCCACGCCGAGGTCGACGAAGCGCTTCAAGTGCTCCGCCACCTGTTCGGGCGTGCCGGCGATGACGGTGTCGTTGTTGTAGGGCGAGGCCGCGGCGATGCGGCGCGCTTCCGCCTCGCTGTCGCCCAGGGCGATGCCGTCGGACGTCCACGTCTTGACGATCTCGTCGAAATCACGGCCGGCCGCATCACAGTGCCGGCGCAGCACTTCCAACTTGTGCGCATAGGTGGCCAGGTCGCCGCCGGAGAAGTTCCACCAGTCGGCGTGTTGGGCGACGACGCGCAGGGTAAGCTGCTCGCCTCCGCCGCCGATCAGGACGGGCGGCGCGGGGTTAGGCCGCGGCTCGCAATAGGCGTCCTCGATGCGGTAGTAGGTCCCCTCGAAACTGGCGGGCGATTCGCTCCACAGGAGTTTGGCGATCTGCACGGCCTCCGCCAGTTGGGCGATGCGCACGGAGGGCTTGGGGAAGGGGAAGTTGTAGGTGCGGTAGTCCTCCTCCATCCACCCGGCGCCGATGCCGTAGATGAAGCGACCGCCGGTGAGCCACTGGAGGTTGGCCGCGGCCTTGGCCGCCAGCGCCGGGTTGCGATAGGATTGGCAGAACATACTGGAAGCGAAGCTCAGCTTTGGGTAGGCGGCGGCGAAAAAGGCGATGCTGGTCTCGCACTCCTGATAGGGCGTGTCCTTGGCCTGCCACCCGGCCCAGGGCATGGTGTGGTCGTCGATCCATACCGTGTCGAAATGCGGCTGAATGACCTGCAAATTGGCGTGAAGCTGGTCTAGGTAGGCGGCGGCGCTGCTACCGTCCACCGGGAATGAGTGCATGTGCCAGCCGAATTTTACGTCGCTCATGGCTTCTCCTTTGCGGTTGGAAATAGTGTGCGATCTGCTCGCGCTGGGGCGGGCAGGCGATTACGCATGGGCCGGCTCTACGATCTGCGGCAGGATGACGCGGCACTCGATGCGGGCTAGTTCGTCGCGTAGACGTTCCAGCGCGGAGTCGTCCGGAACCGTGCCGACGATGGCCCCGCCGGAGCCGGCAAACTTGGCGCTGGCGCCGCAGCGGCGCGCCACGGCGACCATCTCTTGCTGCCAGGCGGGCAGTTGGTAGATGCGGCTGCGCGTGTCGTAGTTCTCGTCGATCAGCGCGGCCAGGCGTTCGACGTCGTGCGCCAGTAGCGCCTTGCGGCCCTCTTCGGCCAGCGCGGCGAACTGCTGCATGGCCTCGACGATGGCCGGCTCACCGCGGTTGAAGCGCCCGCGTATGTCGTTGTGGAAGCGCTCGGTGGGCTCGCCCAGGTTGCCGTGGTAGGCGACGTAGAAGTGCGGCAGCCAGTCCAGGGGCAGCGGCTCGTAGGCGTAGGCTGTGAGGCCGGCGATCTGGCGTTCGCAGGCCTTGTCGAAGTTCATGTAGACCAGGCCTTCGTAGCACTGGATGACGCGGTCTTGCAGCCCGCCGGAAATGCCCAGTTCTTCCATTTCGACCGACAACACCAGGGACGGCTGCGCGGCTAGGGGGATCTCGACGCCGTAGAATTCCATGAGGCAGCGCAGCGTGGCGGTGATGATGGCGCTGGAGCCGCCCATGCCCACTTGCCGGGGGATGTTGGTGCTGTAGCGCACCGAGAAGTTCTGGTCGTGTAGGGCGATGTCGTGTCGCTGGCAGTAATCGATAAAGCGCTTGATGGTCGCTTTGACCAGGCGGATGCCGCCATAATAGCCGTGCAGCCGCACGTCGGTGTACAGGTCGTGGATCGAGCGGAAGCGGGCGCGATCGTGTTGGGCTAGGACGATGTCGACCGTGTCCCATTCGTAGAGCACGACCTCGGCCGAGAAGTTGCGCAAGATGAAGGAGATGGTCTTGCCGTTGTAGCCGTCGGATGGGTTGCCGAGCAGACCGGCGCGGGCATAGGCCTGTTTACGCACGATCAACATGGAGCATTTCCTCCAGGGCTTGGCGCAGCGCGACGCCGGAACGGGGGTCGTTCAGGGCGAATTCGACGAAGGCGCGGAAGTATGAGTCGAAGTTGCCGATGTCGTAGCGGCGTTCGTCATTGCGCAGGCGCACGCCGATGACGCGCGCCTGCTCGCGCAGGAGGATGCGCACCGCGTCGGTGAGCTGGATTTCGCCGTCTTTGCCCGGCGCCACGCGGTCGATGGCGTCGTAGATGGAGGGGGCGAAGACGTAGCGGGCGGCAATCGCCAGGGAACTGGGCGCTTCCTTGACTGAGGGCTTCTCGATGACGTCGGCCAACTCGAAGACGTCTCCGTCACTCTTGGGGTCGGCGATGCCGTAGCGGTGAACGTCGCTGCGCGGCACTTCCTCGAAGGCGATGACGGCTTCGGCCCGTTGCTGCGCAAAGACGTCGATCATGCGGCGCACGACGTCGCTGGCGGCATTCATGCCGATGATCGAATCGCCCAGGGCGACGACGAAGGGCTGGTCGCCGACGAAGGGGCGGCTGCACAGGATGGCGTGTCCGAGGCCAAGCAACTCGCGCTGGCGCGTGTAAAAGTAGCGCACGTCCACACGCTCGAAGTACAGCTCGGCCAGCAGGTCCTCTTTGCCGGTCTCGCGCAGGATCTGGATCAGTTCGGGGTTGAGGTCGAAGTGGTTTTCGATGGACGCTTTGCCCGGGCCGGTGACGAACAGAATGCGTTCCATGCCGGCGCGGGTGAGTTCTTCGGCGACATACTGTACGACCGGCTTGCGGCCAACGGGCAGCATTTCCTTGGGCTGGGACTTGGTGGCAGGGAGCAGGCGAGAGCCTAGGCCGGCGACCGGCACAACCGCAATCGTTATTTCCATCAGACACGTCCTCTGAGTTCGCTGGAATTGAAGCGGGCGGCCTCTGCGCGGCGTTTGCGGCGGCAGAGTGCGCCCAGGGGTATTGTAGCACGACCGGCGCGAGCAGGCCACGGGCGAAGGGCGAAAGGGTCTGTTCCAGATTTGGGGTGCGCACCTGTCACCCTGAGCAGAGCGAAGGGTCTGTCTTGCGGGCGCGTGCTTTTCTGTGCAAGATGCTTCGCTACGCTCAGCATGACAGGGGGACTCGCCATGACGGCTTGCCCCGAACATGAAATGGGCGAAGGTGGGAACGCCGCCATCCCTGACGGCAAAGATGCCGGCGATCCCAGGGAGACGCCGCCCCTACACATTGATCGTCCAAAGAATCAGAGGCAGACCCACGGGGGAAGGCATACGCCAGTTGCACAGAGACGCGGCGCGCCGCTGCGGGCTTGTCCGGCTTTTTGACGCCGCGCGGGGTTGGCGAGTAAGCTAAGGGCAGGGTGTCGCGGACGGCGCGCCGCCTCTGTGTAATTCGACCTGCCGGTCTATACCCCCTGCCGGCATTTGCCACGTTAAGAGTTGCCCCGTATGGCCCATGCACTCCGCCGAACTTTCCGCCGCATCGACTGGTCTTCCCCGCAGACGCGCATCCTGCTCGGCGTGATGGCCCCCGCTGTGATCACGGGGATGGACCACCACATGTTCGGCGTCACGGTTCCGGCGATCCGCAGCCACTTCGACCTCGATGCGGACACGGCGGCGTGGGTGGTGATGAGCTATTCGCTGCCGTTTATGGCGCTAATGCCGCTCTATGGGCGCATGGGCGACCGCCTTGGCAAGCGGCTGCTGCTGCTGATCGGCACGGCCATCTTCTTCGTGGGGAGTCTGCTCGCTATGACCGCGCCGAGCCTGGGTTTGTTTATGGCGGGTCGCTTTGTGCAGGGTATGGGCGCGGCGGGCTTTGTGCCCCTTTGCATCGCGCTGATCACGCAGCGCTTCCCGGCGGCGGAGCGGGGCCGGGCGCTGGGCACATGGAACTCGGTGGTTCCCCTGGCCGGGCTGACGCTTCCCTATTTCGCCGGCCTGTTGGTAGATGCGCTGAGTTGGCGCGCCATCTTCCCTGCGATCGCGTTGACGGCTGTGATCGGCTTCTTTACAATCCGGCACAACATCCGCCCGCTGACGACGGCTGTCGACTTCCGTTTCTTGCGCACGTTCGACTGGCCTGGCGTCATTCTGCTGAGCAGCGCGCTGGTCACCCTGTTCTTCTACACGTCGAGTCGCCCGGTGACCGGACGGCCTGCGCTGCAGGATTGGCGGCTGTTGCTGGCGTGGCCGCTGCTTTTCGCTTTGCTGATCCTGTGGGAGCGCCGTCACCCCGACCCGTACATCGATCTCGGCCTTTTTCGCAACCGCACCTTCAACGTAGCCTCTTTATGCGCCGGGCTGCGCATGGCGTTGATGACCAGCGTCAGTTTCCTGATCCCGCTTTACGTGAGCGACGTTCACGGGGGCAGCGCCAGCGTCATCGGCATCGTGCTCATGCTGCAGGCGGGGATGCTGTTCGTCACATCACGAGCCGGCGGGCAGTTGGCTGACCGGTGGGGCGGGCGGTTGCCGGTAGCGGGCGGCATGGCCGGGTTAGCCGGCGTGATGGCGCTGATGGCGCTCCTGCCGGAGACGGCGCCGCTGTGGGCGGTAGTCGCCGTGACGATGGGGCACGGGCTGATGATCGGGATGTCGCTGGCGCCGCTGCACCGCGCCGCCATGCAGCGCATCGACGACGCCGAAACAGGCCTGGCAGCCGGCCTCTACAGCATGATCCGGTTCGGCGGGCAGATCATGGGGACGGCGATCGCCGGCGTGCTGTTGCAGGCCGGGCTGGAGCGCTATGCCGCGCCGGTACAGGCGTACCAGTCGGTCTTTTGGATTTTTGCCGGCGTGGCGTTGCTGGCGACGTTTGCCGCCTTGCAGATCCGTGAGGCGTGACAGTAATTTTGTTCCCGGAAAGGGGTCAGAGCATGACGACGCCGACGATTGAACAGATTATGCAGCATGGGTCCGTGCGCAGCTACAAGCCGGACCCGGTGGCGCCCGAAACGGTGGAGACCATCGTAGCCGCGGCGCAACGCAGCGCCACGTCGTCCAATTTGCAGATGTACAGCGTGGTGGCGGTGACCGATGCTGAAAAGCGAGCGCGGCTGAAGGAGTTGTGCAACAACCAGGCCCATATCGCGCAGGCGCCCGTCTTTTTGGCCTGGTGCGCGGATCTGAGCCGGCTGGACCGGGTGTGCCGGCGGCGCGGCTATACGCAAATCACCGAGCACGTCGAGAGCTTCCTCGTGGCGGCAATGGACGCGTCGATCGCCATGCAGACGGCGACGGTGGCGGCGGAGTCGCTGGGGCTGGGCGCGTGCTACATCGGCGCCATCCGCAACCATCCGCGCCAGGTGATCGAACTGCTTAGGCTGCCAAAGCTGACCTTCCCGGTCTGTGGCATGACGTTGGGCTGGCCGGCGGCCGCCCCGCGGCTGCGACCCCGGCTGGCGACGGAGGCCATTCTGCACTGGGAGCGCTACGACGCCGGCGATGAGGAGCGTTATTTGTTGGACTATGATCGGGCGATGATCGAGACGGGCATCTACGACGGTCGCCAGGTGGCCGTGCCCGGCCAAGAGGGAGAAGTCGAGGACTACGGCTGGATGGAGCATTCGGCGCGGCGCGTTTCGCAGGCGGTGCGCACGGACCTGCGCGACATCCTGGCCGAACAGGGCTTCGACCTCAAGTAGAGTTATGAGCGCCGACTTCGCGCCAAGATAGGAAATGCCATGAAGAAACTGACGATTGCGGACCTGCGTCCTGACGGATCGTACTTGCTGCCGGACCACCTGGGCGAGGCCAAGACGGTGAAGGGCGGCGTCTATGTGTTCGAGCCGGGTGAAACTGCGCACCCGGAGCCGGTCCATGTGCACGACGTGGACGAGGTGTTCATTTTTGTGCAGGGCAAGGGCGTGCTGCCCATCGACGGGGTGGAATACCCGATCCAGGCCGGGGATGTGTTCATCGTAGAGGCGGGCGAGGATCACCACACGCGCAGTTCGGTGGAGGAGCCGTTGGTGTCGGCGTGGTATCTGATGGACCGCTAGCTACGGGGCGCGCGTGCGGGCGGACACCCGCACGCGGCCTGTGCGCTATGGCGCCTAATCCAGAAAGCGGAAGCTCTCCAGCGCCAGTTGGTAGAGCATCTCCGCCTGCTGGCGAACTTCGCTGCCTTCGTCGCCGAGGGGCGCGATGAAGAGGCTGTATAGGGTTCCGCCGTGCAGGAAGGCGACGCGGCGGTTGAGGTCCTGGCCCGGCAGGTTGTCGAGCAAGACGGCTTCTTCGCCCGCGACGGTGATGCTTTGGGGCGTGATCTCGAAGCCGGGCGGCGCGTAGTCCGTCGCCAACCGCGCGGCGACATCGTCGAGCGTCTGTCCGGCCGCGTCGCTGACGGCAATGGACAGGCGCGGGTCCCAGTGGTTCATCACGTTGTCCACCACGATGTCGGTAACGCCGGGGTTGGTCTGGTCGAGGGTGTAGGCCGCGGGGTAGAGCAGGCAATAGCCATCCGTCTCGTTGCGCAGCAGCAGTTGGCCTTCGCCGGGCGTGGGGCAAGGATCGGCGGGCTGTTGTGCGGAAGAGGTAGCCTCGACTGCCGGAGTCTCCGGCATGATAGGCGTACACGCGGCAAAGACCGCGGACAAGCTCAGAGCGATTAGTAACGCGACGAACCGGTGCAGACGAGTTGCGGCAAGCATTCATTGCTCCTTGGATAGGCCAATCAGACGAACGGGTTGCGATTTGCTCGGAGCGTTATACTGCCGCGGGCAGCGTCTGTCAAACTCGTCACGGGGCGGACGTCGTAATACCGAATTTCCTCTGCATTGTCTGCGCGTCGTTTGCGGTTGGCTCTGCTGCCTTGCCTAATCCAGCGGCTCGGACCAGGCGGAGAAGACCGCTTCGATGTTGGCGTGCGGGGTGTCGTTGGCCCACTCGCACTGGGCGATGAGGCCGCCGGAGCCGTCGTCGAAGGCGCGGCGCACGCGCCGGACCGCCTGGCGCACGTCTTGCGGCGTGCCGAAGGCGAGAGCCTGCTGGCGGTCGATCTCGCCCCATAAGGTGATCTGCCCTTTGTACTCGCGGGCGAGCGCTTCGATGTCCATGCAGAAGAGTTGCGAATTGACGGCATCAACGCCAATCTCGATGAGATCGGGGAAGATGGCGGCGATGTGGCCGTCGGAGTGGAAGAAGGCGAACTTGCCCGCGTCGTGGATGATGCGGCAGTAGTCGGCGTAGAGCGGCTTGAAGAGTTTACGCCAGTGACGAGGCGAGATGAGCAGGCTGGTCTGCGAGCCCCAGTCATCCTTGAACATGATGGCGTCGGCGGCGACAGGGGCAAGGATCTCAAGCTGGCGCAGGTTGAACTCATGTACGATCCGGATCAACTCCAGGAGTTCGGCCTTCAGCAAGCCGATATCGGCCATGAGGTTCTCGAAGCCGCGCAGGAACATGAGGCGCTGGAACGGCTCGACGGTGCTGGAGCAGAGGACAAAGCGGTCGGTTCGGTCGTAGAAGGGGTAGCTCGGCCCCACGTCGATCTGCTCCAGCAGTGAATAGGGCGGCGAAAAGGCGGGCAATTCGGACCAGCCGGCGAGCCGCGGGCGGATGACTTCGCCCACAGCGCCGGGTTCGAGCGTCTGCCATTCGCAGCCCCACTCATCGACATACCTGCCCACGAAGTCGGGCGAAGGCTGGCGCGGGCCGCCGGGCGAGGTGGCGTAGTGCGGGTCCTGTTCGAGGGCTTGCATCGCCGCGGACTGCGCCTGTTTGCGATAGGTTACCGGGGCGCGGGCAAAGTCTAGCGGGTATTGGGCAAGCAGCTCGGCCAGTTGTTCCTTGTGCCGCAGCGGAATGGCGCCCAGCATCCAAAGGTCGCGGGGGGCGCGGTCGGGGCCGCGGAAGGTGAGGGCGCGGTACACTCGTTCGCGAGGGGTCATGACGACCGGCATAGCGTTTCTCCGTGAAAGCGATAATGCGTAGACAGCACAGGATCTCGATCAACTACTCTCCTATTGTGATCCTATTGTGAGCCATGTGCGGCGGGTTGTCTATAGGCAAATGTCAGGCGGGCAAGGCGCGGCGATACGCAAAGACGCCAAGCGCGCAAAGAGAGAACAGGGTGCGCAGGCAAGCAGCCTCGCGGGAGCGGTCTTTGAGAGATGGCTGGAACCGATTACAATGGGGGCGAGCCTTGCGTACATTCACGGCCGTAAGGCTCGCCTTGCGGCCGCGTGGCGAGATGTCTGGGCGAGCCTCTGCCGGCCAATCACGCGCGACCGGAGCAGGAGGTTGCCGTCCTCTTGGCGATCCCGATTTCAACCCTGGAATAGAGAGCGGAAAAGAGAGCGACCATGAAGAAGATCATCAACCAACCAGCGAATTTTGTGCCGGAGATGTTGGAAGGTTTGTTGAAGGCGCACCCGGACCAATTGGCCTATGAGGAGGAGTTGCAGTGCATCGTGCGGGCCGACGCGCCGGTGCAGGGCAAGGTAGCCTTGGCGACAGGCGGCGGCTCCGGCCATCTGCCCGTGTTCTTGGGCTATGTCGGCCGCGGGCTGCTCGACGGCTGCGCCGTGGGCGACGTGTTCAATTCGCCGTCGGCGGACCAGATGCTGACGGTGACGAAGCGCATTGACGGCGGCAAGGGCGTGGTGTACATCTACGGCAATTACAGCGGCGACGTCATGAACTTCGACATGGCCGCGGAGATGGCCGACATGGAGGACATCGAGGTGCGCACCGTCCTCGTGCGGGACGACGTGGCCTCGGCCCCGCCGGAGGAAGCGGCGCGGCGACGCGGCGTAGCGGGCATGGTCTTCGCCTTCAAGTGCGCGGGCGCGCGTGCGGATAAGGGCGGCTCGCTCGACGAGGTGGTCGCCGCGGCGGAGAAGGCGCTGGCGAATACCCGCTCGATGGGTGTGGCGCTTTCGCCCTGCACCGTGCCCATGGCCGGCAGACCGACCTTCACCATCGGCGAAGACGAGATGGAGATCGGCATGGGCATTCACGGTGAGCCGGGCGTCAAGCGCGAGAAGTTGCAGAGCGCCGACCAGATCACCGAGCGCATGGCGGCGGCTATCCTGGACGACCTGAAACCGCAGGCCGGGGATCGCGTGGCTGTGATGGTCAACGGGCTGGGCGCAACCCCGCCGGAGGAACTCTATATCATCTACCGCAAGGTGCATGAGATCCTGAGCGGCAAGGACATTGCCGTGCATCGCGCCTACGTGGGCGAATACGCCACGTCGATGGAAATGGCCGGCGCGTCGATCACGCTCATGCGCCTCGACGATGAACTGGTTGAACTGCTCGACCATCCCGCGCAGTCGCCCTTCTTCGTCCAGATATAGGGGCAGGAGTTGGGCGCGGCGTGAGCGACGTAAGGTGAGACATATCGGTTTCAACATGGAACGTGACACAGAACGCGGGGAGAAGCGATGAACGGCGCCATTCAGAGCGCGGATGTGGCGGAGGCCCTGCGCCGCGCCGGCCAAGTTCTGGCCGACCAGAGCGAATATCTGACCCAACTGGACCAGGCGATCGGAGACGGCGACATGGGCATCACCATGGGCCGGATCGGCATGGCGCTGTTGGGCTATGTGGAGCAGACCGAGGTTGACGACATCGGCAAGTACCTGGTCCAGGCGGGGATGACGGCCAATCGGGCCGGCCCGTCGACGATGGGCACGCTTTTTTCGACGGCCCTGATGCGGGCGGGCAAGGCGGTGCGCGGCAAGACCGAGCTGACCGCAGACGACCTGGCGCAGATGTTCCAGGCGGCGGATGAGGGCGTGGCGGAGCGCGGCAAGGCCAACCTAGGCGACAAGACGATACGCGATGCGCTCAACCCCGCGGCGGCGGCGTTCGCCGCGGCCATCGCGGACGGCAAGTCGCTTGCCGAGGCCGGTGCGGCTGCGTTGGCTGCGGCTGAAGCCGGGCGCGACCGCGTCACGCCGCAGCGCAGCAAGGTCGGCCGCGCCGGCTGGGTGGGCGAGCGCACCGAGGGGCAGGTCGATCCCGGCTGCGAGATGCTCGTGCTGCTGCTGCGCGAATTGGCGAAGTAAAATCACATACCCGTCGGGCGGCTTCGAGCTTCGTGGCGGGCGCTACTAGAGAGATGGGCAAATATGATGAAGACGCGCGCTGCGGTCGTGTGGGAGACGAACACGCCGTTCGCCATTGAGACGTTGGATCTGGAGCCGCCGCGCGCGGGCGAGGTGCTGGTCAAGATCGCCGCCGCCGGCGTCTGCCGCAGCGACTGGAACGTGCTGATCGGCGACACGAAGCACCCGTTGCCGGCGGTGACGGGCCACGAGGGCGCAGGCGTGGTGCAAGAGGTGGGCGCGGGCGTGACCCACGTGAAGCCGGGCGACCGCGTGGCGCTCAACTGGGCGCCGGCCTGCGGCGAGTGCTTCTACTGCCTTAATGACAGGCCGAGTCTGTGCGAAAGCTACGTAGATGCGATCTGGGCCGGTGTGCAGATGGACGGCACGCCGCGGCTGTTCAAGGACGGCAAGCCGCTCTACCAATTCTGCTCGCTGGGCTGCTTTGCCGATTACGCGGTCGTCCCCGCGGTGAGCTGCGTGCCGGTGGCGGATGCGGTTCCGTTGGAGATCGCGGCGCTGATCGGGTGCGCGGTGACCACGGGCGTGGGCGCGGCGCTGAACACGGCGCAGATGAAGCCGGGCAGCAACGTGGCGATCTACGGCGTGGGCGGCGTCGGCCTGAGCACGGTGATGGGGGCCAAGCTGGCCGGCGCGAAGTGCATCATCGCCGTCGACATAGCGGAGGCGAAGCGCGACATTGCGCTTGGCTTCGGGGCGACGCACTTTGTGACCGCGGGGCCGGGCGCGGTGGAGGCGATCCGCAGCCTGACTGACGGCCGCGGCGCCGATTACGTATTTGACGGGACGGGCGTGCCCGCGGTGCAGGAGGAGTGCCTGGAAGCGGCGCGGCCGGGCGGGCTGGTCGTGTTCGAGGGGCTGGCGCCGATGGGCAGCACGACGAACTTGCCCGGCGCGGTGTTGACGCGCACCGAAAAGACGGTGACAGGCAGCTACTACGGCACGTCCAACGCCAAGCGCGACTTCCCGCGTTTCGCCGACCTCTACGCGCGCGGGCTGCTGGACCTGGACCGGCTGATGTCCAAGACCTATCAGCTGGAGCAGATCAACGAGGCGTATGCGGAGATGCTAGCCGGCGGCATGGCGCGCGGCGTGATCCTGTTCGATGACGGATCATAGCTGCGTGGCGGCATCCCTATAGCTGTAACGGTGAGAAGCTGTATAGGCAACAGATTGAAACGCGGCGGACGCAGAGAAGGGGTCCGGTAGCGATCTCCCTCTCCGCGCCCGCCGCATTGCATATAGCGGATCTGTTACTCGTACACCCGCCAGCCTAAAACCTCGGCGTCGACCTTGATATCGGAGATTTCTTCTAGCGCCATCTTGATGTACCTGCCCGTGGCTGAGGCGGCGACCTCGCCGTCGGGCAGGTAAAGCTCGCCTGTACCGATGAAAAGGCGGCGCTCTTCCTCCTGGATGCGCCCGCGCGCGGTGAGTTCTACGCCCAGCGGCGTCGGCTTGTGAAACTGCACGTTTAGCTCGATCGTCACGCCCCAGACCATCGGCGCGCCAGGCGAGTCGCCGATATTGATGGCGCGGCCGATGGTTTCGTCGAGGATGCCGGTGATGACGCCGCCGTGCATGCGCCCCGGGTAGCCCTGGTGCTCGTCGCGGCCGGTGAAGCGCGCCAGCACCTCGCCTCGCCCATCGGCGTCATGGTCCTCGTAGAAGGCGACGCGCACGCCGCCGATGTTTTTCATCCCGCAGACAAAGCAATAGTGGCTGTTGGGCTGCTTCTTCATCACGCGTCTTTCCAGGTCTGGCGCAGGACGCGCAGCCAGTTTTCGTGTGCGATCTTGCGCAGGGCGTCGTCGTCATAGCCGGCGGCGCGCAGGGTCTCCATCAGCTTGGGCAGGCCGGCGGCGTCGTGCAGCTCGGAGGGCATGGTCGCGCCGTCGAAGTCGGAGCCAAGCGCTACATGGTCGATGCCCATGCGCTCGACCATGTAGTCGACATGGCGCACGATGTCGGTAAGCGGCGCGTCGGCTTCCTGGGCGCCGTCGCTGCGCAGAAAGCCGACGTGGTAGTTGACGCCCACGACGCCGCTCGATGCGCGGATTGCGTCCAACTGCTTGTCCGTCAGGTTGCGCGAGGACGGGCTGATGGCATGGGCGCAGGAGTGAGTGGCGACGAGCGGCGTGGCGGAGAGCTTGGCGACATCCCAAAAGCCCTTCTCGTTAAGGTGTGAGAGGTCGATGAGGATGCCCAACTCTTGGCAGGCGCGCACCAACTCCTTGCCGGCGTCGGTGAGACCGGGGCCGGTGTCCGGCGAAGACGGGAAGGCGAAGGGGACGCCGCTGGCGAAGGCGTTGGGGCGGCTCCAGGTGAGGCCCAGCGAGCGCAGGCCGGCCTGGTAGAACGTCTCCAATGCGTGGAGGTTGGTGTCGATGGCCTCGGCGCCTTCGATGTGGAAAATCATGGCGAAGACGCCGTTGGCGAGGCAGTCCGCCAGTTCGCCGGCGGTGCGCACGATTTTGACCTGGCCGTCGCCTTCACGTTCAAGGCGGAAGAGCAGCGAGGCCATGCCCAGGGTGTAGCCAAGCGCGCCCGCTTGATCGACGGGGGCGGTGCGCTCGCGCAGGAAGGCTGCGACGTCGGCAGGCGTGGCCGCGGGCTGCGGACGGGTTTGACCGGCGCCGGCGGGCGTGAAGATGGCGAAGAAGCCGCCGCCCAGACCGCCCTGGCGCGCCCGCGGCAGGTCGATGTGGCCTTCGCTGCTCTGCTCGAAGAAGGAGCGGCGCGCGGCTTGGCCGTTGTTGTAGAGGTCGAGCAGGGTGTCGTTGTGGCCGTCGAAGATGGGGATTGGGTGCGGGGCCGGCATGATTGTTCCTTTCTGCGGCGATTCCCGGAGGGGTGCGGTGCACGATTTTACGACCATGCGCCAGAGTAGGCTAATGCGCAGAGTGTATAGCAAATGCCGGTAAAATGCCAGATCGTCAGACCGGCCAACGCGCCCTTAAGGGTTCATTGCGAAGCCACGAAGGGCGTTGAGAGACTGCGCTTTACTGCCACGAATTGCACGAATTGCACGAATGAGTTGAGCGATTCATCCGAGTAATTCGCGGAATTCGTGGCAAAGAATACGGGCTAGACGAGGAGAGGGCGTCGGAACTGGATCTGGCAGAAGCGCGCAAGAATCGGGTGGCTGGCGGCGCGCCGGGCGTGTACAATGGCGGCATGGTTGGAGAGCGAGGAGAGTGAGGAGCAAGGGACATGGTTGAGCGAATGGATGCGTTGACGGATGCGATGGGGGAGGCTGTTGGCTCTGCGGACTATGAGCTGGTCGCCCAGGCGATCCGCTATCTGGAGGAACACGCCGCGGCGCAGCCGTCGCTGGCGGATGTGGCTGGGCAACTTGGCGTGAGCCAGTTCCACCTGCAGCGGGTCTTTACGCGCTGGGCGGGCGTCAGCCCCAAGCGCTTTGTGCAGTATCTGACGTTGGAGCACGCCAAGCGTCTGCTGGACGAGTCGCGACCTGTGCTGGATGCGGCGTACGAGGCGGGGTTATCCGGCCCGGGCCGGCTGCACGACCTGTTCGTGACGGTGGAAGCGGTGACGCCGGGCGAGTACCGGGCGCGGGGCGAGGGGCTATCCATCCGCTATGGACGGCATCGCACACCGTTCGGCGAGTGCCTGCTGGCGGCGACGGAGCGGGGCGTGTGTGCGCTGTCGTTTCTCGACAGCGCGGGCTGGGACGCGGCTGTGGCGGACCTGGCTGCGCGCTGGCCCGAAGCGCACCTGAGCGAGCGGCCTGACCTGACGCAGCCTCTGGTCGACCGCATCTTCGCTCAGGGCGAGCCGGATGCGAATCGCCCGCTGGCGGTGCTGCTGAAGGGGACGAACTTCCAACTGAAGGTGTGGGAAGCCCTGTTGCGCATCCCGCCTGGGACGGTGTGCACCTATGGCGACATCGCACGGATGGCGGGGACGCCGCACGCGGTGCGCGCCGTAGGCGGCGCAGTGGGGGCTAACGCGGTGGCGTATCTGATCCCGTGCCACCGCGTGATCCGCAGCAGCGGCGCCATCAGCGGCTATCGCTGGGGCGACACGCGCAAGCGCGCCATGCTGGGCTGGGAGGCGGCGCACGCGGCGGCTTCGTAGGGCATATAGAGTTCTATATGAGCGATGTCGATGGTTTATTGCCCGGAGCGCAAGTAACGGCGCTCCGGGTTTCTATTTTTGGTTGTTTTTTGCCGTTTGCGCCACACGTCGAGATGACTTAGTATCATGCCCGCTTCACTATGGAATGGTTCACCATTCAGCCCAAAGGAGGCAAGAAATGAACCCGCAGCGACTCATAGGGGGGGGTGTTGCGCTGTTTGCGGCAGCCATGCTTATATTGGCGCCGGCGCAAACAGCCTACGCACAGGAGGCGGAGGGGGAGACGGGTGCGCCTGAAGTCGAGATTCTGGGCGATCCGTCTATGTATTCCGATGAGATCGACCTCGGGTCGGAGGGTGAGGTGCAGCCCGCGGAGGCGGAAATCATCCTGGCGCAGCCGCCCTATACGATGAACTATCAGGGATATTTGACGAACGGGAGCGGGACGCCGCTCGACGGCGCGTATGATATCGTGGCATCGCTATGGGACGATGCCGCTGCCGGCGTTCAGGAGTGGGGGCCGGAGACACATGTAGATGTGGAGGTGAACAACGGCCTGTTCAACTTGGCGCTGGGCAGCGTAACGCCGCTTCTGCCCCATGTGTTTGACGAGGCGCTGTTCCTGGAATTGACCGTGGGAACCACAACATTGCCGCGCCAGCCGTTGCGCACTACGGCCTATGCCTATGGCTTGGTTCCCGGCGCAGTGGTGCTGGGCGACCCGGAAGGGTCGAGCTATGGCCTCTATGTGTACAATACAGGGGCCGGGGCTACGGATCGAGGCGTGTATGCGGGCGGGAATCAATACGGTCTCTACGCCGAAGAATGGGGGAGCGGCGATGTGGGCATCTACACGCCGGACTATGTTCGCGCCCTCGGTTATCGCAGTGCGGCGGACTCGTATCTGTTCGTGCCGGGTAATTTCGGCGTTGCGCTGGGCGATGTGCTAACCAAAAACCTGGAAGTGAACTATGAGGCGAACGGCTACGTACGGCTGAGGAACACTGCCGGCTCAGGCATACGCTACTTCTACATTCCGATCCAGACGCCTGCTGTGATGTTTGGGCAGAACGTGACCGTGGAACAGGTGACGCTGTACTACGATCTGACCAGCGCCAACAGCTATATCAGCACCACGAATCTGCGCAAGCAGACCGGGCCAGGCTTTCTGTCGGCTGACAGTCTGCTCACCTACACCACCGACTTGACGAGCACATCTCCGACTTCGATATCGTTGGCGCCGACCAACGCTACGCTAAGTTCAACCGATGGCGGGCTGCAATTGCGGTTGGTGCTTTATTTTGCTAACACGACTGACAGTATCTATATCGGCGGCGTGCGCCTGCGGCTGGGGCACCTTCAGTAGGAGGCGGCGATGAGACATGTGGCGACTACGCAGCGAAGGAGGCGCAGGATGACGCGTCGCACAGGGCTTTCCGGCCTGCTGTTGGCGTTGCTCTTGCTGGCGATGGCCGGCAGCGTGTATGCCGCGGTAGACACAACGACGCTGACCCGTGCGGTCTTCGGCAGCGCCGGGCAGGAAGTCGCCGCGGGCGACATCGTGCTCAACGGCACGCTGGGCGAGGCCGTGACTGGGCCGCTCGTCGTAACGGGAGATGTGCAGGAAGGTTCGGGATTCTGGCAGAAGATCCCGCCGTGGTTGAACCTCTATCTGCCGCAGGTTCGCCAATAGAGCCAGCTATCGCCTGACGGGAGGCGCGCAACTTCCCGTCAGGCTTTGTCTCAATCCCATCCCCATCAATCCATCAGCAGACCGCCGTCGACGTCCAGGGTTTCGCCGACGATGTAGCTCGCCGCGGGGCCTGCCAAGAAGAGCACGGCTGCGGCGAGCTCGTCCGGCGTGCCCAGGCGACGAATGGGCGTGTCGGTGCGCCAGCGCGCGTGCTCGGCGTCGTCCGCGCCGTCGAGCAGGAGGTCGGTGGCGATGCGTCCGGGGCAGACGGCGTTGACGCGGATGCCGCTGTCGATGACCTCGCGCGCCAGCGAGCGGGTGAAGGCCAGCACGCCGCCTTTGGCCGCGGCGTAGTGGGCGTGGTTAGCGGAGCCGCGCTTGCCTGCAATCGAGGCGATGTTGACGATAGCGCCGCCGCCCTGGGCGATCATGGCGGGCAGCGCGGCGCGGCTGCAATAGAAGACCGAGGAGAGGTTGGCGTGCAGGACCTGGTTCCACTCTGCATCGCTGATCTGCAGCACAGGGCGGGCCAGAAAGATGCCTGCGTTGTTGACGAGCACGTCCAGGCGGCCGGCTGCGGCGACGGTCTGCTGCACGAGCGCGGCGGCCTCATCGGCGCGGCTGACGTCGGCCTGGCGCGCGGCGATGCGTAGGCTCTCGCCTTTGCCCTCGTCGCAGAGTTGTTGCGCTGCCGCGTGGTCGCTGCGATAGCAGAAGGTGACGTCTGCGCCCTGGCGGGCGAAGGCGAGGGTGACGGCGCGGCCGATGCCGCGTGAGCCGCCCGTGACCAGCACGACCTGACCGGCAAATGTCTGGACGTTGGGATCAGTCACAGGGCGCCTCCGTTAATTGCCGGAAACTGGCTGCCAGGGCCGGGTATAGCCCCAGGTATACCTCGTAGAGCGCGTTGTAGCGCGCGGCCAGTTCGGGCCGCGGCTCGAGGGTTGCGCCGAAGGAGTTCATGCCGTGGGCGGCGTCGGCTATGCTGGGATAGAGACCCGCGCCGGCGGCGGCGACGATGGCGTCGCCCAGGGGTGCGCCTGTGGCCGTCCGCGGGAGGCGGATAGGGCGCTGCAGCACGTCGGCTTTGATCTGGTTCCAGAGGGGGCTGCGTGCGCCGCCGCCTACGCTGGAGAGGATGCCCGCCGTAAAGCCGGCCGCGGCCGCGGTTTCTACGTTGTGGCGCAGCCCGTAGGCGGCGCCCTCTAGCACGGCGCGCACCAGATCGGCCTTGGTCGTAGCGAGGGAGAGGCCAAAGAAGACGCCGCGGGCGTTGCTGTCCCAGATGGGCGAGCGTTCCCCGAACATGTAGGGCAAGAAGACGAGACGGTTGGCTCCGGGCGGGCTGGCGGCGGCGGTTTCGGTGAGCATCTCGAAGGGGTCAAGCCCGCGGCGCTGGGCCTCGCTGCGTTCGGGTTCGCCGAGCTGGTCGCGCACCCAGCGCAGCGCGCCGCCGGAGACGCTCAACGCGCCGACGACCAGGCGCCGGCCTGGGATGGGATGGCCGAGCGGGATCAGTTGGTCGGCGAGATAGGGTTGGTCGCTGCAGATGAGCAGGACGGTGGACTGGCCGGTCATCTCCACGGCGTCGCCTGGGGCGACGACGCCCGCTTCGACCGCGGCGGCTGTGCCGTCGGCCATACCGGCGATGACGGGCGTGCCGGGGGCCAGGCCGCACTCAGTCGCGGCGGATGCGGCGACCTCGCCCACGATGGCGCTGCACGGGAAGAGGGGCGGAAACAGGCCGGGATCGAAGCCCATGTCTTGCAGCAGTTGCTCTGACCAGCGGTCGGCGCGGCTGTCGAAGCAGAGCGTCAGCGGCCCGTGGGAGAGATCCAGGCTGAAAACGCCGGTGAGCCTGTGTACGATGTAGCCGTTGGCATGGAGGACGACATGGGTTTGCCGCAAGGTGTCGGGACGGCGCTGTTGCAGCCAGCGGAGCTTGGGTGCGGTGTAGAAGGGGTCGATGCGGCCGCCGTTGATGCGGGTAACGTTTTCGGAGCCGGCGCGCCGGCTGAGCCAGTCGCATTGGGGGTCGGTGCGGCGGTCCATCCAGAGGATGGCGGGGTAGAGCGGCGCGCCGGTGCGGTCGACGGCGACGATGGTCGGGGCCTGGCAGCTCACGCCGACGGCGGCGACATCTGTGGCGGGGCGAGGGCTGCCGGCGAAGATGCGGCGCAGCGTGTGGCATACGCCGCGCCACCAATCGGCGGGGTCTTGTTCCGCCCAGTTGGGGTGCGGGTAGGCGGTGGGGTGCTCGTGGGCGGCCTCGCCGAGGACGGCGCCCTGGCGGTCGAAGAGCACGGCTTTGACGCTGGTAGTGCCGATATCGATGCCAATGAGAAGGTCTTTGGGCATGGGCTGGTTCCCTTTGCGTGCAGGATGAGGCCGCGGCCGGCGGGTTAGGACCGGCGCGCCAACGTTTCGGGGTTGGCGCAGTAGTTGGGCGACCGGCCGGCATAGAAGTTGGCGAGGTCGATGATCACGCTTTCGGCTTTGCGGCGGGCGGTCTCTTGCGAGGCGCCGGCCACATGCGGCGTCAGGGTGACGTTGGGCAGCTTGAGCAGCGGCCAATCGGCGGGCGGCGGCTCCACGGCGAAGGTGTCGAGCGCGGCGCCGCCGAGATGTCCGCTCGCCAGCGCGGCGTAGAGCGCATCGTAGTCGACCAGCGGGCCGCGGGCGGTGTTGACGAAGTAGGCGCCCGGCTTCATGGCGGCGAACTGTGCGGCGCCGATCATGCCGCGCGTTTCCGGCGTAACGCGCGCGTGCAGGCTTACGATGTCCGACTCGGCCAAGAGGGCGTGCAGGCCGGCTTTTTCGACGCCGAGCGCGACGCAGCGGTCGGCGGGGACGTAGGGGTCGTAGACGAGCACGCGCATTTCGAAGGCGCGTAGGTGGGGGATGAGCAATTGGCCGATGTGGCCGAAGCCGATCA
>Ga0334887_1002137_pt1 | contig 22970 bp, 9 predicted proteins | sample GraSluR1_MG_10_FD_207217 | JGI IMG/M metagenome (GOLD analysis project Ga0334887, IMG submission 207217) | Sludge microbial communities from methane-producing bioreactor in Wageningen University, Netherlands - Granular Sludge_18_07-R1 | ecosystem: Engineered > Bioreactor > Anaerobic >...
CACCACCGCACCGGGTGTCACCACCACGGCTCCGGCACCGGTGGTTCCGACCCACACGGCCACCATCGCCGAATGCCGCACCGCCATACGCGAAGCCCTCGAGGAGACGGGCGCCGATTCCATGTCGGTCGCTCTGGTGGACGGCGAGACCGTGGTGTGGAGCGAGGCCTTCGGGCTGGCGCAGAAGTCGACCGGCCAAGCCGCCACCACCGACACGCTCTACTGCATCGGGTCGGTGAGCAAGCTCTTGGCCACCATCTCCGTCATGATGCTGGCCGATCAGGGCAAGGTCGAATTGGACGAACCGGTCGTGACCTACCTACCTGAGTTCAGCATGCTCTCACCCGAGTACCGCGATATCACCGTACGCATGCTCGTGAACCACGCATCAGGGTTCGCCGGCACCGATTACCGGCACCTCTTCATGGCAGCACCCTACGAAGGCTACGCCGAGCAGGTGCTTGATGAGCTCGGGGAGGAACGCCTGAAGCACGACCCGGGCTACCTGAACGTCTATTGCAACGACGGCTTCACCATGGTCGAGATACTGGTGGAGGCGCTCACCGGGCGGAGCTATCCCGATTTCGTCCACGAGGAGATTCTCGCTCCTTTGGGTATGGAAGGTAGCCGCTTCGCGCAGACACCCGACGACCTGAGAGCGGGGCACTATGCGGAGTCATATGTCGAGGGGCAGCTTATGACTCCTGAGTTCGTCAATGGCTACGGGGCGGGCGGGCTCTACTCCACCCCTTCCGACATGGCGCGATTCGCCATGATGCTGATGAACGGAGGTTCTCTCGGCGAGGTGCGCATACTCTCCCCCGGATCGGTGGCCGAGATGGCGACCGACCAGACTGCCGGCACCTTCAATCCGTTGCCCTCGGAAGCACTGCGATACGGCCTGGGGTGGGATACGGTGACCCAGCCGGGGATGGCAGCCGTGGGCATCACCGCGTGGGGCAAGACCGGCGGCACCACCGCCTACGGTGCGGAATTCATCGTGTTGCCGGAAGAACGGCTGGCGTGCATCGTTCTCACCGACATCTCCGGGAGCGCGCGGGCTTTGGCGGTCGCTGAGCATATCCTGCTGCGTGCGCTGGTGGAGCGGGGCAGCTTGGATGCCATGCCCGAGCCGCTGCCGGAGAAGGCGGCGCCGGAAGCCGTGGCTTCGCCGGCCGAACAACAGGCCATGAGCGGAGTATATACGGGCAATTCCCTGATCCAGCGTATCGGCGTCGCTCCGGAAGGATCCCTCTCCGTCCAGACGTGGACCGGCGAGGGTTGGAGTCCGGGCCTCACGGATCTCACACTGCGCACCGACGGCTGGTACACGAGCGACGAGATGGCGCTGGTCTCCTACCGGCCGGTCGGCGGTGGCGGGAGGAGCTACGTGGCGGTGCGGAGCAGGCATGGGTACGGACACTACCTCTCCTCTGTTCTCTACGCCGAGAAGGTCTCCGCCACACCGGCGATGACGGCGGCGTGGGAGGCGCGGGCGGGCAGCACGTACCTGTACGCCAACGTGAGCGTCCGCGATGTGGACTTCAGGAGCGACGTGGGCGATCCGCGCTTCATGCTGACCACCCTACCCGATCTGCCCGGTTATCTGCTGACACCCGACACGGACATCGTCGATGCGTCGATGGACGACGCTCGAGCTCTCACATTCGTGCTCATACCGGGGGCCAACGGACGCGATCTGAACGACGTCACAGTCGAGACGAGGGACGGGGAAGAATGGCTGCGACAGGGTAGCTACCTGTTCCGGCCGCTGTCGGGAGTGGCGTCGCTCGCACCGGGGTCTTCCACCGTGACCATCGGTGCCGAGGGGCTCGTGGAGTGGCGCGTGCTCCCGGCCACCGGCACGGTATCCGTACGTGGAGGCGAGGAGTGGCGGCTGTACGACGATGGTTTCGAGCAGATCGCCCGCGGCTCGGGCGGCGCCAGCGCCACCCTCGAAGGCACCGGCAGGGTCTCCTATCTCATGCTGACCGGTGCGCCCGGGGAGACGGTGACCCTGAATCTGACACGATGAAGGCTCGGTATATCGATGCTCTCGCCCGGGCAGCGCCCGGGCAGCGTGTTGCCGGGCGGGTCGAATGGGGTGCCGAGCGCCGCGCGGTGGGGTGAATGGAACTCTCCGTCTGCACTTGGCGCAGGCCGTGCGGCTATCTTCCGTCCGACCAAAGTTGTACTATGGTGCGTATTCTGTGCGTGATCGTGTAACGGAAAGACGCTGGCGAGCGCCTCGGCGGGCTGCTGTGGCGGCGACGATATGCGGGCAGACCACAAGCGGGGGAGGGTGATGGACGTCTTCGACCTTCGGGCCGGGTTGATCGAGGACTACCAAAGCTACGTCGAGAGTTTCATCAATGTCGCCGATGGGCGTATCAGGGGAAAGGTAGAAGGGGAACTCGATGCGGGGCTGCTGTGGCCTGAGCCCCTGGTGCAGCTGAACCCCTCGTTCGAGTCGGGCGGTTACATAGACGACTTGGTCGCCGAGGGCCTGCTCCACCCCGAGTGCTCCGCAATCTTCCGGGTGGGCAAGGGCGGGGCGGGCAAAGCCGAAGAGGGGCCCGGCAAGGCGCTCCGCCTCCACCGTCACCAGACCGAGGCCGTACGGGCGGCCGGCGGCGGCGCCAACTACGTACTCACCACCGGCACCGGTTCGGGCAAGAGTCTCGCCTACATCATCCCCATCGTGGACCATGTGCTGCGGCGCGGGTCGGGGCGAGGGGTGCAGGCCATCGTCGTCTACCCCATGAACGCGCTTGCCAACAGTCAAGCAGGGGAGCTCGAGAAGTTCCTCTGCCACGGCTACCCGGAGGGGAAACAACCCGTCACCTTTCAGCGCTACACGGGGCAGGAGGGCGACGAGAAGCGCCAAGAGATCATTCTTCATCCGCCCGACATCATCCTCACCAACTACGTGATGCTCGAACTCATGCTCACGCGCCCGGGCGAGGACGCACTCATGAAGGCGGCCGAGGGCATCCGTTTCCTGGTGCTGGACGAACTGCACACCTATCGCGGCCGCCAGGGGGCCGACGTGAGCTTTCTCGTGCGCCGTGTGCGCAACCGGTTGGCGCCGAAAGGTCTGCAGGTGGTGGGGACGTCGGCGACTCTCGCGGGCCCCGGCACCCGCGACGAGCAGCGCGTGAAGGTGGCACGGGTGGCCTCGCAGCTCTTCGGGGCGGAGGTTCTGCCCGAGAACGTGATCGGGGAGACGCTCAAGAGGGCGACGCCGCCGGCTGATGCCGCCGACCAAGCGTTCCGGCGTGAGCTCTTGGAGTGGCTCGACGACATCGAGCGGCCTTTCCCCACCGACTACGACGAGTTCGTGGCGCACCCGCCGGCGCGGTGGCTCGAAGGCGTGCTTGGTGTGCACGAGGAGATTGGGTCGTCCAGGCTGGTGAGGGCTCAGCCCCGGAACATCGATGGCCCGGGTGGGGCGGCGGAGCTTCTCCACGCTGAGACCGGGGTGCCGGTCGGGGTGTGCCGCATGGCTCTCGAGCGCCTACTGTTGGCGGCCTGCGCGTGTGCGAAAGACCCCGAGACGGGGTTTCCTCCCTTCGCCTTCCGCCTCCACCAGTTCATCAGCCGAGGCGATACGGTCTACGCGTCACTGGAGAGGGAGGACGAACGCAGCATCACCCTGCACGGCCAGAAGTACGTACCGAAGGATCGCGGGAAGATCCTGCTGCCGCTTTCCTTCTGCCGTGAGTGTGGGCAGGAGTACTACGTCATCACTCTCACCTCGGGTGAGGACGGTCAACGTCGGGTCGAGGCGCGTGACCCGTCCCGCCGCGGGCTCGAGGAGGAGGGCGAAGCCGGCTACCTCTACCTGAGCAGCGGGAAGCCCTGGGAGGGAGATCCCGAGACGCTGCTCGACAGGCTCCCCGAGGACTGGGTCGACGTACGGAACGGCACGCGCGCCATCAAGCGAGACCAGAAGAAGAACCTGCCGCGGGCGGTGCGGCTGGGGGTGGACGGTGTGGAGACGGAAGAGGGGATCGATGCACATTTCGTCCCTGCTCCCTTCCGTTTCTGTCTGCGCTGCGGCGTGTCGTACGGCGGCCGGGTGATCAGCGACTTCCCCAAGCTGGGTCAGCTGGGTTCGGAAGGGCGAAGCACGGCCACCACCATTCTCGGCATGTCGGCGGTGCGGGGCCTGAAGACCGCACGCGAACTCAATGCCGAGGCGCGCAAACTCCTCAGCTTCACCGACAACCGTCAGGACGCCTCTCTGCAGGCGGGGCACTTCAACGACTTCATCGAAGTGGGGCTTCTGCGGTCGGCGCTCTACCGGGCCGCTTCGGACGCGGGTGACGGTGGCCTGCGCCATGAGGATGTGACGCAGGCGGTCTTCGCGGCCCTACAACTCGACATCGCCGACTATGCGGCCGACCCCGATGTGAAGTTTCAGGCGGCCAAGGAGACGCAGAAGGCCCTCCGCGACGTGCTCGGCTATCGCCTCTATCGGGATCAGCGGCGTGGCTGGCGTATCACCCTGCCCAACCTGGAGCAGTGCGGGCTCCTGCACACCGACTATCTATCGCTCGACGATCTCTGTGCGGCGGAGGAGGAGTGGGCGGAGTGCCATGAGCTGCTGGCAGAAGCGACGCCGGAAACCAGGGAAGCTGTCAGCCGCACCCTGCTGGACTGGATGCGCAGGGCGCTCGCCCTCAAGGTGAACTACTTGGAGGGCGATTCTCAGGAGAGGATCCGGGCGCAGAGCGACCAGCGCCTCCGCCCACCCTGGGGCATCGACGACAAAGAGCAGATGGAGGCCGCTTCGGTGGTCCTGCCCCGGTCTCGGAGGCCGAAGGACTACGGAGGGTACGAGTACCTCTCCGGTCGGAGCGGCTTCGGCATGTACCTGAATCGGCCTTCCACGTTCCCGGGCCGTCGCCCCTCTCTCAAGGTCGACGACCGCGAGCAGATCATCCTTCAGTTGCTTGAGGTGCTACGGGTGGCGGGGCTGGTGGAGGTGGTACTGCCGGCCAAGGACGGCGATGTTCCCGGCTACCAGGTGCCGGCGGCGGCCCTCGTGTGGAGGGCAGGCGATGGTGCCGCGTCCTTCCGGGATCCCCTGCGCATGCCCCAGCTGCCGGAGGGCGGCGGTCGTACCAACGAGTTCTTCGTCGCGTTCTATGCGTCGATGGCCGCAGGGCTCAAAGGCTTCGAGGCGCGTGAGCACACCGCTCAAGTACCCTACGAACTGCGGGAGGAACGCGAAGAGCGGTTTCGGAAGGGAGCACTTCCCCTTCTGTTCTGCTCGCCGACCATGGAGCTCGGTGTCGATATCGCCGAGTTGAACGTGGTCAACATGCGCAACATCCCGCCCACTCCTGCCAACTATGCGCAGCGCTCCGGTCGGGCCGGCCGCAGTGGCCGGCCGGCCCTCGTCTACTCCTACTGTTCCACCGGCAGTCCGCACGACCAGTACTTCTTCCGTCGGCCGGCGCAGATGGTGGCCGGGGCCGTCGCCCCGCCACGTATCGATCTGGCCAACGAGGACTTGGTGCGGGCCCACGTGCACGCCGTGTGGCTCAAAGAGACCGGCATGTCGCTGGGGAGATCACTGCGGGATCTGCTCGATCTGGAGGGAGAAGAACCCTCCTTAGAACTTCTACCTGAAGTAAAGGTTGATATCAATAACCAGATCGCCCGCGAGCGCGCGCGGGTACGGGCCATCGCGCTCCTCGCCGAGTGCCGCGAGGAACTCTTGGCCGGCGGCTGGTACAGCGACCAGTGGCTCGACGAGGTGCTCGACCAGGTGGCGATGCGCTTCGACCGGGCGTGCGCTCGCTGGCGGGATCTCTATCGCGCCGCCCACGCCCAGGCCAGGGCACAAGGCAGGATCATTCTCGACGCCACCCGCAGCAAGCGGGAGAAAGACCAGGCCAAAGTCCTGAGACGCGAGGCTGAACAGCAGCTGGCGCTTCTCACCGATGTCGACAATCTGCTGCAGTCCGACTTCTACTCCTATCGCTACTTCGCGAGCGAGGGATTCCTGCCCGGCTACAGCTTCCCCCGCCTGCCGCTCTCGGCCTTCATCCCCGGCTCGCGGGGCAAGAAGGGCGACGATGAGTTTCTGCAGCGGCCCCGGTTCCTGGCCATCTCCGAATTCGGCCCGCGGGCCATCGTCTATCACGAGGGCTCCCGCTACATCATCGACAAGGCCATCCTCCCCGTGCGGGAGGAGGGCGACCTTGCGCCGACCCGGGCCAAGATCTGCTCGGCCTGCGGGTACCTGCACGTGGCGCGCCACGGCGATGGTCCCGATCTCTGTGAGGCGTGCGGAACGGCGCTCGGTGCTCCGCGCGCGAACCTCTTCCGCCTGCAGAACGTGTCCACCAAGCGGCGGGACCGCATCACCTCCGACGAAGAGGAACGTCAACGCTTCGGCTACGAACTCATCACGGCCGTCCGCTTCGATGGAGACGGTGCGCAGGCCGGCAGGCAGGTCGCCATGGTGGAAGGCGTCGACGGCACCTCGCTCGGCCGCCTCACGTACGGCCACACGGCCACCATCTGGCGGGTCAACTTGGGGTGGGCGCGTCGCAAGAACAAAGACAGAGAGGGCTTCGTGCTGGACACGGAGCGCGGGTACTGGGCGAAGAATCAGGACGACCCCATCGACGCGGAAGTCGACCAGGACCCCATGTCGAACAGGAAGAGGCAGGTCATCCCCTTCGTGGAGGACAGGCGCAATTGCCTGCTGTTGGAGGTGGAGGAGCCGCTCACGCCGGAGTTCGCCGTCTCGCTGCAGGCGGCGCTCAAGCGTGCCATCCAGGTGGAGTTCCAGTTGGAGGACAACGAGCTTGCGGTGGAATCGCTCCCACACGACAAGCAGCCACGTCAGATCCTCCTCTACGAGGCGGCCGAGGGTGGGGCCGGGGCCCTGCGTCAGCTGCTGCAGGAGGGAGCGCTGGCCGGGGTGGCCGCCAGGGCGCTCGAGCTGTGTCACTTCGACTCCGACACGGGGGAAGACCGAGGGCCCGAGAAGCTGCCCGAGCCCTGCGAGGCCGCCTGCTACGACTGCCTCATGAGCTACCAGAACCAGCGCTACCACTCGCTGCTCGACCGGCAGCTGGTCCGCGATGTGCTGCTCCGGTTGCGCACGGCCACGGTGGTGGCGTCGCCGGTGGGCACATCGAGGGCGGAGCATTTGGCCGGCCTCCTGAAGCTCACCGACTCCACGCTCGAGGAGAAGTGGCTCCGGTTGCTGGAGGAGCGGAACCTCAACCTGCCGGCGCGCGCGCAGGTGCTCATCGAGGAGTGCGGCACGAGGCCGGACTTCCTGTACCAAGCCGAGCAGGTGGTGGTCTACGTCGACGGCCCGGTGCACGACTTCCCAGAAAGGCAGGCACGCGATGCCGCCCAGACCGCGGCCATGGAGGACGCCGGCTACACGGTGATTCGCTTCGGCCACGGGGATGACTGGGAGGAGATCGTGGCCAGGTATCCGTACGTGTTCGGAGGTTCGAGGTGAGTGAGTCGGGCGCGACCACCGGCGCCGCCGCCTCATCCGCCGACTTCTCCGTCGGCTCCCTGGTCCGGGCCCGCGGGCGGGAGTGGGTTGTGCTGTCTGAGTCGGTGCCGGAATTCCTGCTGCTCCGGCCGCTCGGGGGCAGAGGGGATGAGACGGCGGGCGTCATCCCCGCCCTGGAGGAGGTGCGCCCGGCCACCTTCGTCCTCCCCGACCCGAACGACCTCGATCAGATCGGCGATCATCGCTCCTGTCGTCTCCTGCGCGATGCGGTGCGCCTAGGTTTTCGCTCCAGCGCCGGGCCTTTCCGCTCCTTCGGGGCCATCGCCGTGGAGCCGCGCCCCTACCAGCTCGTGCCGCTGCTGATGGCGCTCAAGCTGGACCCGGTGCGGCTCTTGATCGCCGACGACGTGGGTATCGGCAAGACGGTGGAGGCGGGGCTGGTGGCCCGAGAGCTCCTCGATCGCGGCGAAGTGCAGCGCCTGACCGTGCTGTGCCCGCCACCTTTGGCCGAGCAGTGGCAGGTCGAGCTCCGCGACAAGTTCCATCTCGACGCCGAGCTGGTACTGCCCAGCACCGCCGCCCGCTTGGAGCGGAACTGCCGCCTCGATCAATCGGTGTTCGATGTCTACCCGCACACGGTGGTCTCCACCGACTTCATCAAAGCCGATCGGCGGAGGGACGAGTTCCTGCGCACCTGCCCCGAGCTGGTCATCGTGGACGAGGCCCACACCTGCGCCTGGGGCGGAGTGGGGAGAGGAGTGCGTCACCAGCGCCACCGGCTGGTATCCGAGCTCTCCGCCGTGCCCGAGCGCCACGTCGTACTGGTCACGGCCACGCCGCACAGCGGCAACGAGGAGGCCTTCCGCTCGCTCCTGTCCTTCCTCGCCCCCGCCTTTGCCGAACTCCCCATCGACCTCACCGGCCCGGAGCACGAGAAGAACCGCCGCCGCCTCGCGCAGCACTTCGTGCAGCGGAGGCGGGCCGACATCCGCAGCTACCTGGAGGCGGAGACCGTGTTCCCCCGCCGCGAGGAGCGCGAGGAGTCGTACAAGCTCTCCCCCGAGTACAAGAAGCTCTTCGCCCGGGCGTTGGCCTACGCGCGGGAGTCGGTGGTGGACGAGAGCGGCGGTCAGCACCGGCAACGGGTGCGCTGGTGGTCGGCCCTGGCGCTTCTGCGTTCGCTTGCGTCGAGTCCCGCCGCGGCTGCCGCGACGCTCCGCACCCGGGCCGACACGGCCGATGCCGCCACGGAGCAAGAGGTGGACGCCATCGGGCGGCGGGCGGTGCTCGACCTCATGGACGGGGAGTCGGTGGAGGGCACGGACGTCATCCCCGGCTCGGATGTGGGAGAGGCCGAGGGGGAGGGCGGAACCTCGTCGGGAACCTCCGAGCGGCGTCGTCTGCTCGAGATGGCGCGGGAAGCCGAGGCTCTGGCCGGCGCCAAGGATGCAAAGCTGGCCAAGGCGGCTACGCTCGTGCGTGAACTCGTGGAGGACGGGCATCACCCCATCCTGTTCTGCCGCTTCATTCCCACCGCGACCTACGTGGCCGAGGAGTTGCGCCGCCGGCTGCCGAAGGGCGTGGAGGTGGCGGCCGTCACGGGGGAGTTGGCCCCGGCGGAGCGCGAAGCCCGGGTGGCGGCGCTCGGCGAGCACGAGAGGCGGGTGCTCGTCTGCACCGACTGCCTCTCCGAAGGCATCAACCTGCAGGAGCACTTCGACGCCGTCGTGCACTACGATCTCTCCTGGAATCCCACCCGCCACGAGCAGCGCGAGGGCCGTGTCGACCGCTACGGGCAGCCGCGAGAGGCCGTTCGCGTCCTCACCTACTATGGCACCGACAACCAGATCGACGGCATCGTGCTCGACGTGCTTATCCGCAAACACCGAAAGATCCGCTCGAGCCTCGGCATCTCCGTACCCGTACCCATCGACACTGAGCAGGTGGTGGAGGCTCTGCTCGAAGGACTCATTCTTCGCGGCGAGACACCGGGCCACGGCGAGCAGCTCCAGTTCGACGAGTTGGTGGACATGGAGACGCGCACGTTGCACCAGCGGTGGGACGACGTGACCGAGCGGGAGAAGCGATCCCGCACCATGTTCGCCCAGGCGTCCATCAAGGTGGAGGAGGTCGGCCGGGTGCTCAGCGAGACCCGCGCCGCCGTGGGTTCCGGCGTGGATGTGGAGCGGTTCGCGCGCGATGGCCTGGTGGCGCACAAGGCGGTGGCACGCGAGGGCGCCGGTGCCGGGGCGGGGCGTGACGAGGCGGGGCGTGACGAGGAGCGGCCTACCGGCGCGGGGCGGCGGGTGCTCGAGTGCGACGTGGCGTCCGTGCCGCGGGCACTGCGCGACATGATGGGCATGGGAGAGGCAACCTCATTCCGAGCCCGCTTCGAGCTTCCCGTGGGTGACGGCGAACTCTACCTGAGCCGCACTCATCCCCTGGTGGAAGGTCTTGCGGCCTACGTCGTGGACACGGCGCTCGATGCCCAGGCGGAGAGTGTGGCCAGGAGGATGGGCGTCATCCGCACCTCGGCGGTGGCCACCCGCACCACCGTCCTGCTCGTACGCTTCCGCTACCACATCCAGGCGGGACGGGGCGACGGTGAAGTTCCGTTGCTCGCCGAGGACTGCGCGGTAGTGGCGTTCGCCGGGGCGTCCACGGCGGCGGAGTGGCTGGAGGAGGAAAGGGCGGAAGCACTGTTGCAGGTGACGCCCGACACCAACATCTCGCCCGACCAGGCCCGCGACGCCTTGCTCCGCATCGCGGAGGGTCTCGATGCTGTGCGGCCGCAGCTTCATGAGGTGGCGGAGGAACGTGCTGCTGCCTTGGCCGAGTCGCACCGCCGGGTGCGTGAGGCGGCCCGCGCCGGAGGCGGGGCCGCCCGCGTCGAGCCCCAACTCCCGCCGGACATCCTGGGCCTCTATGTGTACCTGCCGGTCGCGGGCGGAGGTGCGTGAGGTGCGCACCCGCTACGCCGACACCTTCACCACCGTGCGCACCGAGGGCGGTCTGCTGCCGCCTGATATCCTCCGCCGTGTGGTCGATCTGGACCGCAGCCTGGGTGGCCTCACTCCCGAGGACTACCATCTCTCGGGCGAGCGCCTCACCGAAGCCACCAACCGTTCCTGGAACCGCCTACTCGGAGCCTGGGCGGCGTTCCAGAGCGCCCGTTCTGACCTCCCGGAATCCGATCTCGGCACCACCGTCACCCGCGAGCGCTGGCTTCTGCCGCTCTTCCAGGAGTTGGGCTACGGGCGCCTGCTCACGGCCAAGGCAGAGGAGATAGACGGCCGGAGTTATGCCGTCTCGCACGCCTGGCAGCATACGCCCATTCACTTGGTGGGTTGCCGGCTGGGGCTCGACACACGAGCCGCCGGAGTGGCCGGTGCCGCCCGCACCACGCCTCACGGCCTCGTACAGGAGTTCCTCAATCGCTCACCCGAGCATCTGTGGGCCTTTGTCTCCAACGGTCTCAAACTGCGCGTGCTGCGCGACAGCCGCAGCCTGACCCGCCAGGCCTACCTCGAGTTCGACCTCGAAGCCATGATGGAGGAGGAGGTCTACGCCGACTTCGTGCTGCTCTTCCTCGTCTGCCACGAGTCGCGGGTGGAGGCGGAGCGGCCGGAGGAGTGCCACCTGGAGAAGTGGTCGCAGACCGCCGAGCAGCAGGGCACGCGGGCGCTCGACCAGTTGCGCAAAGGGGTGGAGGAAGCCATCACCGCTCTGGGGCAGGGTTTCCTGGCCCACCCGGCCAACACCGCTCTCCGCGATCGTCTGCGCTCCGGCGCCCTCGACGCCCAAGACTACTATCGCCAGCTCCTTCGTCTCGTCTACCGTCTCCTCTTCCTCTTTGTGGCCGAGGACCGGGAGCTACTCTTCGCTCCCGCCTCCGACGATGTCTCCCGCCGCCGCTACCGCGACTACTTCTCCACCGCCCGCCTGCGCACGCTGGCCGAGAAACGCCGCGGTACCCGCCACGCCGACCTCTACCAGGCGCTCTGCCTGGTCATCACCCGCTTGGGCCACGACGACGGCTGCCCCGAACTCGGCCTCCCCGCCCTGGGCGGCTTCCTCTTCTCGCCCTCGGCCGCCCCCGACCTCGACACGGCCGAGCTCGCCAACGCCGACCTCCTCGCCGCCATCCGCCCCCTGGCCTTCACCGCCGAGGGCCGCACCCGCCGGGCCGTCGACTACCGCAACCTGGGCTCGGAGGAGCTGGGCAGCGTCTATGAAGCTCTACTCGAGCTTCACCCCCAGCTCAACCCGGATGCGGCCACCTTCGCGCTCAGCGGCGCCGCCGGCAACGAGCGCAAGACCACCGGCAGCTACTACACGCCCACCAGCCTCATCACCTACCTGCTCGACTCCGCGCTCGACCCGGTGGTCGACGAGGCCCTCCAGGCACCGAACCCCGAGCAGGCGCTGCTCTCCTTGAAGGTCTGCGACCCTGCCTGCGGCAGCGGTCACTTCCTCATTGCCGCCGCCCACCGCCTCGCCAAACGCCTGGCCGCGCTCCGCACCGGCGACGAGGAGCCCTCCCCCGAGGCCACGCGCTCTGCCCTGCGCGAGGTTATCGGGCGCTGCCTCTACGGGGTGGACGTCAACCCCATGGCCGTGGAGCTCTGCAAGGTCAGCCTGTGGATGGAGGCGCTCGAGCCGGGCAAGCCGCTCTCCTTCCTCGAGCACCGCATCCTCTGTGGGAACAGCCTGCTGGGCACCACTCCCGCCCTCCTGGCCGACGGCATCCCCGCCGAGGCCTTCAAGCCGATCGAGGGAGACGACAGGAAGTTCACCACTGAGCTCCGCCGCCGCAACGCCCGCGAGCACACAGGGCAGCTGAGCTTCGACCTTCATGCCAGTCCGTTGGGCGACATCGCCACCGTCGCCGACACCGCCGCCGAGCTGGCCGCCGCCCCCGACGATTCCGTGGCCCGCCGCCACGAGAAGGAGGAGTGGCACCGGCTGCTGGTGGGCTCGGACGAGTACCGCCACGCCCGCCTGGTGGCCGACGCCTGGTGCGCCGCCTTCGTGTGGAAGAAGCACCTGGGTGCGCCCCCGGCCGTGACCCAGGAGGTCTTCCTGCATTTGGCCGAGAACCCGGGGGCCGACAACCGGCCGACCGACAACCGGGTGGCTGTCGATCCTGCCACCGTGGCCGAGATCGAGCGCTTGGCTGGGCAGTACCGGTTCTTGCACTGGCACCTGGCCTTCCCCGACGTGTTCCGGCTACCGGACGATGGCGCGGAGCCCGAGAACGCGCAGGCGGGCTGGAACGGCGGCTTCGACGTGGTGCTGGGGAACCCGCCGTGGGACCAGGTACAGCTCGACCCTCGCGAGTTCTTCGCCGTGTCGCGACCAGACATCGCTGAAGCCCAACACATGGCCGCCAGGGATCGGGCGATTGCAGCGCTTGAGCAGGACGATCCAGACTTGTTCCGGATGTTCGCGGACGAGCGGAGGCGGATGGATGGGACGCAGCATTTCGTTCATGATTCAGGCCGCTTCCCACTCACGTCCTACGGCCGACTGAACAGCGCGCCCCTCTTTGCTGAGTTGGGCACACACATCGTGGTATCCGTGGGCCGCACAGGGATGATCGTCCCGTCAGGTATCGCCACGGATTCTTTCAACCAGTACTTCTTCCGGAGATTGGTTGATGAACAGGCTCTGGTCAGTCTCTACGACTTCGAGAACCGCGAGAAGTTATTCCCCGAGGTCGACAGCCGCATGAAGTTCTGCCTGCTGACCCTCGCCGGCGCCGCTCGTCCAGCAACCCGGGGAGCCGGGTTCGCTTTCTTCCTCCTGCGCGCCTCGGACCTGGCGGATAAGGAGCGCCGCTTCACGTTGTCGGCGCAGGATCTGGCGCTGTTGAACCCCAATACCCGGACTTGTCCGGTTTTTCGGGCGCGGCGCGACGCCGAGATCACCAAGGCCATCTACCGGCGAGTGCCGGTTCTGGTCGATGAGGCGAGAGGCGAGGAGGGCAACCCCTGGGGGTTTCAGGGCATGCTCATGTTCATGATGAACACCGCCAGCTCCCTGTTCCGCACTCGGAATCAGCTGGAGCGGGACGGATGGGTGTTGGAAGGGAGTGTGTTCGTTCGGGGTAGCAAGCGCTATCTGCCCCTGTACGAGGCGAAGATGATGCAACAGTTTGACCACAGAGCTGCGTCAGTCGTCTTGAGCGAGACTGCAGCTGTCCGACAGGGCCAGCCTGAGCGGCTCACCACGGGCCAGCATCAGGATCCGTGCGCTTTACCTTTGCCGCGCTATTGGGTGGCAGGTGAGGAGGTTACTGAGCGGATCGGAGCCAGGAGGGCATTACTCGGATTCACTGATGTCACCAGCCCCACGAACGAACGCACGGTGATTGCTGCCATCGTGCCGCCAGTTGCGGCGGGACACTCCATGCCCATCGTGGTCGGGAGGCCACGAGGAAGCGATTTGCTACTGCTCAGTGCCAATCTCAATTCCTTTGCTCTTGACTACATCGCGAGACAGAAGGTCGGCGGGGTTCACCTGACTTTCTTCATACTCCGGCAGCTTCCCATTCTGCCTCCGAGAGCCTATGACCAGTGTTTCGGTGCGAACGGAGACAGCATCGGTGGCTGGATCATGCAGAGAGCACTGGAGCTCACCTACACGTCCTGCGATCTCAAAGAGTATGCGCGGGAATGCGGATTTGAAGGTACGCCCTACCCCTGGGACGAGGAGCGCCGGTTCCAGTTGCGGTGCGAACTGGATGCTGCATTCTTCCATCTGTACGGGATGGATCGCGAAGACGTGGAGTACGTAATGGAGACCTTTCCCATCGTCCGGCGCAAGGACGAAGCGGCATGGGGAGAGTATCGGACAAAGCTGGTCATTGTGGAGCACCACGACAAGATGCTGGCCAAAGGACAGGGCCAACGCTAGCCATGTTGCGCAACCGAGTCACGGAGCTGTAGATCCTCGACCGAATCGATGGCCGAGTGTTACCCGAGCCCGAGGCGCTCCAACCAGGGGGATAAATGAACAAGAACGAGCAGGTACTCAGGACCAGAGATGACAGGACGCCGGTCGTCTGCATGACGGTTGCTGGCCCGCCTGACGGAGAGCCTGCCTTCAATCTGGCTCCTGGTTCAGAGTGCTCATGGGCGGCGCCTGGTGAGTCGTTTGGAACCGACAAGCTGCGGTCTCGGATAGAACCGTGGCTTACTGCCCTGTTCCAGTCGGAGCACCTGTCAATTGTTGTCGGTTCAGGTCTAACCCAGGCGGTCCACAGTCTTGCGCGTGAGTCCGCTCTCCCGGGCATGAAGCTGACGGTGTTCTCGGACTTTGGGACAGAGATCGATGCGGAAGCCGCGCGGGTCGCCGAAGTTGCCGGACGCAGTCCCGGAAACATCGAGGATCAAATTCGAGCGGCCAGCGAGCTGTTGCGAGGCCTGGAGATAGCGTCTTTGAACGACGCTGCGCTCGCCTCGAGAGCCAAGACCCTTCGCGCGGATCTCACCCGGGTCATGAAGGAATTCGCTGACTCGATCCTGCTCGGTGAACACGGAATAGCGACCGCAGATCCGGAGAACGTCGAGAGAGCCTTTGACTACCTCGTCAGCTTCCTGATGAGTTTCGCGAGCCGGACAGGGACGCGCGAACGACTTCAAGTCTTCACCACAAACTACGATAGGGTTCTCGAGGCCGGAGCGGATATCGCAGGACTGCATCTTCTGGACCGGTTCGTGGGGACCGTCGCCCCTATCTTCCGGGCTTCGAGACTCGATCTGGACATGCACTACAATCCGCCAGGCATTCGCGGCGAACCACGGTACCTTGAGGGAGTAGCTAAATATACCAAGCTCCACGGCTCCGTGGACTGGGTTCAGGTCGGACAGACAATCAAGCGACTTGGGGTACCTTTCGGTGCTCAAGACCTTGGCTCCTATCTCGAAGCGCCGGGCTTCCAGGGTGCGGATGCACTCAAGGTGATGATCTACCCCAACGCTTCTAAGGACAGGGAGACGGCCGCCTATCCATACGTGGAACTGCTCAGGGACTTCGCCGCCACGGTTTGCAGGCCTAACAGCACGGTCGTCACTTTCGGGTATGGGTTCGGCGATGAGCACATCAATCGGGTCATCGAGGACATGCTGACAGTTCCGTCGACACATCTTGTCGTGATTGCCTACGGCGATCCTCTTGGGCGGATTACGAAGACGTACGACAGGCTAGGGCGGGGGTCACAGATCACCCTGCTTGTCGGTGATCACCTCGGTGACTTGCGCGCCTTGGTTGATCACTACTTGCCCAAGCCCTCCATTGATCGTGCGACGTTCCGGATGTCCGAGCTTCTAAAGGCTCGCTGGACTGGCTCGGCTGCGGCGGCACAGGTTGAGCCCGAGAGTAGCGGCGCGCATGAAGAGGCGGTTGCGCCATGAGTCAGTGTCCGTTTGAAACGTCAGCAGAACGGCATATAGGCACTGTCGAGTTCGTCTCTCCCGATGAAATCAAGGTCGGATTTGACTTGGAGGCACCTGACGCGATTGCCTTGGGTGTCGGCGAGCCGCGGCCCTTCCCGCGTGTCAACGGCTATGTGCTCGTCCCAGTGGATGACGGGCATGTTGTTGGGCAGGTCGAATGGCTGACTATCGAGAAGTCTCCGTTCCCCAAACGCCGAGGAATGCAGGACTTCGGGCTTGTCGACCTGCCCTATCCGCTACGCAGGATGAGCCTCAACATTCTAGGTTCGCTACGGCAGGACTCGTCGAGGGTTGGTGGGTTCAAGTTCCACCGTGGAACTGGAGCGCTGCCCTCTGTGGGGGCGAGCGTTGTACTGCCAACGAATGAGCAGCTCCGATCGATTGTTGAGTCCGGCGAGCGCAGGCGAGTTCGAATCGGATCGAGCCCACTCGCGGGAAACGCAGAGGTCTCCATTGACCCGAATCGCCTGTTCGGCCGCCATCTCGGGGTACTCGGCAACACCGGGAGCGGCAAGTCGTGCTCGGTTGCAGGCCTGATACGGTGGTCGGTCGCGCAGGCGCAAACCGCGTGCAAGGACGCACCAAACGCTCGCTTCATACTTCTAGATCCAAACGGTGAGTACGCGCACGCTTTTAGTGATTCCGAGGGTCCCATGGCTGCGCGGGTATTCAAGATAGGTCCCGTGGGCGAAGAGCAGCCGCTTCAGGCGCCGATGTGGTTTTGGAATAGCGCGGAATGGTGCTCGTTCACCCAGGCTACCGCAAGGACGCAACGACCTACGCTCGTCCATGCGTTGCGCGTCGCCCGGGAGGGCAAGGCGGAGCTCGCCCCAAGCAGAAGCCACGTTGTTCGGCAGTTCCTCAGCACTATCGTGTCTTCAATCCGAGTTGAGATGAATTCTGGGGGTCCTTTCGAGGGTTTCCCGAAGTCGAAGTATTTCTTCCAGAAGCTCGAGAAGTGGAGGACTAGCCTAGAGCCCGAACTGGTTTGTGTTGAGGGGCAGGAGGAATCGACACTGCAGGACCTGCTGGATAAACTCGAAGAACTGTGCCAGCCTCGCCGAAGCAAGTATCCAAATTGGGCCTTCACGCTTCAGGAGGTTGAGTCGCTACTGACTGTGGCTAGCACAGCCCACGCTTCGTTCGGCGGTACCTCGAGAGACGCTCTTCCGCTCGACGCCGACACGCCATTGCCTTTCGGCGGCGATAGTCTCCTAAGGAGTGTCGACGCTGCGGCTGAGCTGCTCAATGTCTCGGAGTACGCGGAAACCATGCTGATGAGGCTACGCAGTCTGCTCTCAGATCCGCGCATGAAGGCGGTCATCGGCGATACTGCGACGATCACTCTCGAGCAATGGCTCGCGGACTATATTGGCAGCGATGGAGCGGAGAACGGGTGCATCTCAATCATCGACCTCTCGCTCGTCCCAGCGGAAGTAGTCCACATCGTAACGGCTGTCGTGGCCAGAATCGTATTCGAAGCTCTTCAACGTTATCGCAAGATCACCTCCGAAACGCTCCCCACCGTGTTGGTAATGGAAGAGGCACATACCTTTGTCAAAGACCACAAGGGTGATGCAGAGAATCCGGCCTCCGTCTGCTGCCGGGTGTTTGAGCGCATCGCGCGAGAGGGCAGAAAGTATGGCCTTGGCCTGGTGCTCTCCTCCCAGAGGCCATCCGAGTTGTCCCCCACCGTGCTATCACAGTGCAATTCGTTCCTGCTTCATCGGATCAGTAACGACCGCGACCAAGAAATGGTCAATCGACTCTTGCCCGATAGTCTCAGGGGCCTCCTCCGGGAGCTACCGTCGCTGCCGTCACAACACGCGATTCTCCTCGGGTGGGCATCCGAGCTGCCCGTTCTGGTCCATATGGACTTCTTGGATGAGGCGAATCGACCACACTCCGAAGACCCCGACTTTTGGGAGGTTTGGACCGGAACGGATGCACATGGTGGGTTGGTTGATAGGCGCATCGACTGGTCTGCGATTGTCGCGGATTGGCAGGCCATCAGTTCTCCGGCCGATGACTCTCAAGCGCCTGTAGCTGCATCGCACGACAGTAGCGCATCAGTCCCCGCTGACGGTAACTAGGCAGTTGAGGAGCCGACGGGACGTGCCCGACCTCAGGAAAACTCGACTCGCCTGGCTAACGAGTTTTCGATTCTCAGCGTGCGATCGGTCATTGGATGCAAAGGCCGCTCTGAAGGAAGACGTGCACCCATCAAACAAGTGCGGGTTGACCGAGCCGAGTCGCCGGACAGCTGACTGCTGCCGTCGACCGGGTGAGAGGCTGTTCTGGACCGCGGGTTTCGTCACAGATCCTTCCGTCCGACCGGCGCGGTACACTCGGATCTGATAACGCGTGGATAGTAAGACGCTGACCAGTCATCCAGTGACGATGTCGTGAACACCCTCACCTGGCTTGATACGAGCGAGAAGGATCGCTGCCGCACCCTGGAGTTCATCGACACCTTCGGGGAGCGTGACACCCGGGATGAACTCGGCATCGGCGTCGTTCGCGATGCCTTCTTTGACCTCATGTTCCCCGGCACCAGTACCGTGCAGACGCGTGCCACGTACTTCCTGCTCGTGCCCTGGTGGTACCTGAAGGCTAAAGGAGTACGCGCGGCGCACCTCCGCTGCCCGCGACACGCTCGACACCTACCTCTGGGGGCCGCGAGATCGGCCTCATCAAGCCCCTGGAAGCCGGGGGGCGGACGCGGCGGGCCTACTTGGCCGCGACGCCAAGCAGGGCCTCACGCAGCTGCCCAGCGCCATCTACAGGTAGGGGTTGGGGATCTGGGGCATCCGGCGCTTCGCCGGTTCGCATGCTGGAGCTCCATCGCGATCTGGTCCGAGCTTCGCGGCGAGGGGCGGTGGCCGAGTTCTCCGATCCCGACGAGGAACCGGTCCGGCGCGAGCGCCTCTCCGCCTACTGGGACCCGCATCTTCCCACCTCCCCGCGCGACCTGTGAGAGAGATCGTCGCTTCGGCTCACGCACGAGGAGGCCGACTACCTGCGGGCGCGCATCCTCACCGCCGTGCCCGACTCGTTGCCGGCCCGGGTGGTTGGCCTCGGCGTCGCCACTCTTTCACGGCATGCGCCGCATCGACTAGCGCTGGTCGACGGTGCAGACGCTGGTCAGGGACATCGTGGACGGGATGGAGGCCTGAGGTGGCGGCGCGGCGGATCCCGTGGGCTTGAGATCTGGGGCAGGATGCAGCGTCGCCAACGTAGGTCCTTGGTTGCATTGAAGGCCGGAGCAACACCGTGCTATTCATGAGAGACGAGCGTGCGGTGGCGGATGCGCTGGTACCTAACGTGCGAGATTGGCCCCGCTTCCGGTGAATTGCCCTTGACCGGATAGCGCGTGGCACCCGCATCGGCGTGGGGATCGTGGCTCAGCAGGGAGGGGGCAGGGAGGAGGTCATGCCTGACGTGCCTGACCGAAGGGAAACTGCACACGACCGCCGGCTGCCTTCCCACAATTCACCGATACTGGTATATTCACGTCCGACATGAATAAGTCATCAACAACGAATAATGGACGAGTGCGCAGCTCCAAGGTCGTGGAGTTGGAGATGGCCTTGCGTGAAGCGGGTCTCGAAGTGACTCGCATCGAGAACCGCCACATCGTCGTGCGGCTCCAGAATGGCGCCGAGATCACGGCCATCCCTGTGTCGGCCGGCAACGGACGGCCGGGGGAAGTCGCTGCAACGCGTACTCTCGTTGAGCACCAGCCCGTGGCAGGTATCCCGGTGCTGGTTGCCCGATGCTTCACGCCGGGGGCTCTAGACCTTCTGCACGAGTGGGGAGTCAGCTTCTTGGACGAGCACCGTCTGGTGTTCCGGAGCCTTGACCCGATGGTCCTGGTCGATCGGGACAGAGTGAGTCGCAGAACCGGTCGAGCCGAGTCGCCCGAAGGGCGGCTCACTGGGCAGATAGGCGTGGCAATCCAGGGCATGCTCCTGGAGTGGAAGCGCGGTTGGCGTGTGACCGAGCTCTCCAAGACGACCGGGGTTTCGGCGGGTACCGCTCAAGACGCCGTGCAGAGACTGGAGAAGCTCCAGCTACTGCGTACGGAGGGGAAGGGTCCTCGTAAGCTCCGCTGGATCGCCGAGCCGCAGAGACTGCTGGATCTGTGGGCCGCCGAGGCAGGACGTGAGCGCGTCACGTTGCTGACGGCTTTCCTGTTCAGCCAGGGCCCGGAGGACTTGGCTCGGCAGATCTCACAGCGTCTCGCGACGGCGGCAGTGGGTCACGCGGTGACCGGGACCTGCGCCGCCCGCCTTGTGGCGCCGCACGTGACCGCCTCGCACGTATGTGAGGTGTGGGTCTCCGCAGGATGCAGCCCTCAGATCGTGCTTGAGGCTTTAGGGGCGAAGGCCGAGGCGAAGGGCGCGAATGTGCGCGTGCTGCGTGCCGGGAGCGATGCACCGCTTTTTCGCAGCCATGAGGTTGCCGGAACCAGGATCGTCAACGACCTCCGGTTGTATGCGGATCTCCTCGCCGACCCAAAACGCGGCGAAGAGCAGGCGGCTTTTCTCAGAGAAACGAGACTGGAGTACTAGATGGATGGGTCGCGGACTGCACGTGACTACGATCCGCTGGTGACCGAGCTGTGCCGCCGGGCCCAGCTGACCCTGCTTGCCTGCGCGGGGCCCTGGCACAATCGCATCTACCTGGCGGGTGGATTGGTTCCTCGGTACTTGATCCAAGAGCTGCCGGTGGCGGCCACACCCCACGTCGGGACGACCGATGTCGATTTCGTAGTGGGCGTGGCCGTCATCGGCGAGGCGGACTCGGAGCCGTACCGGACCTTGGAGAACAACATGCGCGCCGCCGGGTTCCGTCAATGCGTCGACGAAGAAGGGCGGAGTCAGTCCTTCCGCTGGCAGGTTGATACTGACGGGTCTCCGGTGACGGTGGAGTTCATGGGAGAGGACCCGGAAGCCGGCGCGGGCAAGGTGTTCAGGCCGAAGCAGAAGACGGGGGCAAAGCTGGGAGCGTTCAATGCCAGAGGCGCCAGACTCTGCGCCCTGGATCACATCGTGGTGAGAATAGAAGGACGTGTGGCCAACGGGGATGAGAGCTTCGCTGACATGCGGGTTGCAGGCCTCACTCCGTTTCTCATGTTGAAGTCATACGCGTTGCACGAGCGCGTGAAGCTGAAGGACGCGTACGACATTGTCTTCGTTGTCTCCAATTGGCCGGGCGGACCCGAAGCTGCGGCGGGGGTGGTCTCGAGAAGCTCGATCATCGGCGAGCGGGACGTGACGGATTCGTTGACTCTGCTTCGCGAGCACTTCCGTCATCCTCGGATGGACGGGCCCGGAAACTACAGCGCCTTCTTGGCCGATCCCGACGTGGATGAAGATGATGATGATGAACGCCGCCGTCTTCACGCAGTGGAAGCGATTCGCATCTTTGCGGAGGCGCTTCACTTCTGAACTGAAAGGGAAGCCCGCTTCTTCGACGACATGGACCGGATTCGAGTCACGCCTTGGCATGGAACTCGTCGCTACGGTGGATCGGCTCCTTGAGAAAGAGGGTTGCGAACCCACGATTCAGTCTGTGAAAGAGGGGTAGTGTCCCCGGATGTGGTGTAAGAGAAAGCGACTGAGGATGGCGACTTCCGCGAAGAGGAGAGCCATCGGGTGTTCTCGTAGGTATTGGCGACGAACCTGTACCTATGAAGGAGGACACCACGATGGCCGATTCCATTGTCACCTGCAAGGAACTGTTGAGCAAGCTGGCTGAGGGCGGCGAGTTCGACTTCTTCCGTGAAGCTCTGCTTTCGGTTCTTCGGGAGATCATGGAGATCGAGGTCGAGTCCAAGACCGGCGCTTCTTTGGGGGAACGCACTCCCGAGCGTCGGTGCCACCGGAACGGCTACCGGAACCGACGCTTGGACACCCGAGTGGGATCTCTCCTTCTCCCCATCCCCAAGCTCCGCGAAGGCAGTTACTTCCCCAGCTTCCTCGAACCCCGCCGGCGAAGCGAAGAAGCTCTCCTTGCGGTGATCGCTGAAGCCTATGTCAAGGGCGTCTCCACGCGGAAAGTGGAGGATCTGGTGGTGGCACTGGGTCTGGAGGGGATCTCGAAAAGCGAGGTATCTCGCATCTGCGCCCGTCTGGACGGGCAGGTGGAGGCCTTCCGGTTGCGGCCTCTTGTCGGTCATTACCCCTACCTGTGGTTGGACGCCACCTATGAGAAGGTGCGAGACGAGAGCGGCCGGGTGGTCTCCATGGCGCTGGTCGTCGCCTACGGGGTGGCGGAGACCGGTGAACGAGAGGTGTTGGGGCTCGAGGTCTGCAGGAGCGAGGACTACGCCTTCTGGCGGGGGTTCCTGGCCGGGCTGGTGGCGCGGGGGCTTTCTGGAGTCAGCTTGGTCGTCTCTGATGCCCATCAGGGGCTCAAACGGGCCATCGAGGAGGTGTTCCTGGGAGCGAGTTGGCAAAGATGCCGGGTGCACTTCCTGCGCAATCTCTTGGCGCTCGTGCCCAAAGATGGCCAGGGCATGGTGCTGGCTGCCGTCAGGCTCATCTTCCAGCAGCCGGACAAGGCGCGAGCGGGTGAGGAGCTTAGAGCGCTCGCTGATCGCTTGGAAGAACGGCTGCCGCGGGTCTCCGCCGCCCTTCTTGGGGCCGAGGAGGAGATCCTCGCCCACATGGAGTTCCCACCTGAGCACTGGCGGCAGATCTCCTCCACCAATCCGCTGGAGCGTTTGAACAAGGAGATCAACCGCAGGACTCGGGTAGTGGGCATCTTCCCCGACGAGAAGAGCCTGATCCGCCTGATCGGGGCCGTCCTTTGCGAACAGAACGACGAGTGGATGGTGGGACGCCGGTACATGAGCCGACATTCGCTCGCCCGCATCCATCAAACCGCCACCCCCGAGATCGAAGGAGAGGTCACTCATGCTGTTGCCATTCCCGTCCACTGAAAGCTAAGCTGTGAAGACCCTGCGAGAACATCGCGGCTTTTACACCACGTCCCGGGGCACTACC
>Ga0334887_1002142_pt1 | contig 22937 bp, 16 predicted proteins | sample GraSluR1_MG_10_FD_207217 | JGI IMG/M metagenome (GOLD analysis project Ga0334887, IMG submission 207217) | Sludge microbial communities from methane-producing bioreactor in Wageningen University, Netherlands - Granular Sludge_18_07-R1 | ecosystem: Engineered > Bioreactor > Anaerobic >...
TTGGATGGTTTTCAGCGAAGTCAAATCAGTCAAATACAAAATTGTCCATCGGTCTGGAGAAGATTCATCAAGGTCCATTGGAATATGAATCCGATCAACCAGTATGGTTCTGGTGCCATTTTGTGTCTGAATCTCGACCTCTCGCGAAGGGCAATCCTTTTTTTCCCCGCAAAGCATTTGCGCTGCAGTGCCCCCGTCTTGCGTCCCTGTCAGTTTTTTCGCATGGGGATTCATCGCAACAAACCGACCTTCGCCATCCAGAAGGATGGCGCCTTGAGGCAATCCCTGAATTAGTTTCGCAAGATTTTGTTCCACATCTCCTCCCCGAACTAGAATCGAATCCAAAGTTGGATCCCGATTTGGATCTGGGGTTGAACGACGATTTGCCCCGGTCCAATCACGATCTGTCCCTGAACCTGAGGTTGGGGCATGATCCAGATGCTCCCCTGTCCTGCCGTATCCAAGACGACAGAGATCAGCGTCCAAGAATTCCATTGCGGCCTCCATACCCGGAAAACCACATTGGAAAAGTAAGGAGCGGTTTGGATCAGATTCAGCAAAGTCGCATACCGGACATTTCCTTGATAGTTGTACGCCAGCCCATATTGTTGAAGGTTCCAAAGCTGCTGATTGAGAGGCGCATAGGGATTAAATGAAATCAAATACCCCTGTTGGGGATTGCCTGGATTTTGCCAAATCTGACTGTTGGGTATCATAATCCCTTCGGTGATAATATCTCCAGGAAATAGCGTGTTCCATGCGGGATACCCGGGAGCAGTTTGCTGCACCAAAGCGCCTTGATAAAACTGCCCTTGGATAAAACCGTTCCAATCCACAATCTGCGCTCCAAGCCGAATCGCAAATAGATTGGTTGCAAACACAGCGACAATCAATAAACCCACGACCAACATTCGTTTCATATCACTCACCTCTTTTTCATTCATACCCATGCCATAGTGAATAGACGTTGAAAATCCAAAATCATATGACGCACTCGATTATAACATGTTCAAAAAAAAACGATCCAAAATATGGTATAATTGTTGAAACGGTGATCAATGAATCACCGATCTCCTCCGAGAAAGGGTGTGGAAGGAAATGAAAAAGATGCGGATTCTTTTTTTGGTTGTCAGTATCGGGATTCTGATGCTTTTTTTGGGTTCCTGTTCGATCAACGTTGGACCCGTCAACCCATTCTGGACCATCACTTTGACGAATAATAGCACTCTTGCAGCAGAGATTTGGATTGGCGACGCCTTGAATCCCGGGGTTCAAAGGGCCATATGCCCTGGTTCTGGCGGGTTTCGTCAAGTCACCAATATTGCCCATGGTGCGTATCTCAGAATCTGGTGGAATGGAGCGTGGTTATGGCTTGGCGGGGACACCAAATTCCTGATTAATGCCAATTGGGGTTTTGAGCTTCAACCAGGCGGAGGTTGGATCACAGCAGAACGGTAAAGAAATCGCATTTTCTTTTCGATAAGCAAACCAAGACGATCCCGTAATGCTCATATAGGTTTGCTTTGGTGCGCGATGGTTGGCCTCCCTTTTTTTTGGCTCAGCTTATTGCTGAGTTTCTGCCTTTGTTGGAGGAGTTCGATGGTTTTGATATAGATTCCGATACGCATATGAATAAAGAAAGGGTGAAAATGGGGATGAAAAGAATGCGCATGCTTGTTGTTTTAAGCGTAGGGGTTCTGATGATGGTTATGGCATCCTGTTCGATCGGGATCGATCCGATTGGCCCTCCTTGGACCGTTGAACTGACCAATTTCAGAGCAGCGCCCGCCCAAATTTGGGTTGGAACGGCAATCGATCCAGGCGCTCTAATGGCTGAGGTCGCAGCGAAAGAAGGGTTGTTCTCGCCCGCAGGATTCCAATCGGTGTCCGGCATACCGGATGGCGCTTTCCTGAGAGTCTTGTGTCAAGGTGAGTGGGTCCCATTCGGCATCGGGGGGCCAACTGCTTACGCTATTCACAATAACTGGTCGTTTATTCTTCCATCAGACAAAAACTGGATCAGTTCCGAACGCTGATCGGAAAGGAATCAATCCAAGCGACCTGTTTGACGCATACACTATACACCAAAACATGAATCGAAAGGGAAGGATCGGATCTCCAAAAAAGGATCCGAATGCCTTCCTTTTTCCTTTGCTTGGAAAACCCTTCGGATTGGTGTATAATACGGGGGAATTTACGAAACCTTATGATGAAAGGATGATCCAATTCTATGGTGACTGCACAAATGGTAAAAGAGCTCCGCGCAAAGACAGGCGCAGGGGTTTTGGACTGCCAGAAGGCGTTGAAAGAATCCAACGGAGACATGGATTCCGCCGTTGACCTTCTGCGAAAAAAGGGATTGGCGGCGGCGTCCAAAAAAAGCGGCCGTACGACCAATGAAGGGATGATGTTTGTTCGGTTTTGCGAGGAACGAAAAAAGTTCACAATGATTTCGTTGTTGTGTGAAACAGATTTTGTGGCTCGAACAGACGAATTCCAAAACTCAGGAAAAGCCCTCGTGGAAGCGTTGTCCCATTCTATGGAAGAAGTCGAAGGAGGACCTGTCGATGAATCGGTTCGCGAGGCCCATAAACAAAAGCTGACAGAGTCTATTGCAAAAATCGGAGAAAACATTCAACTCGGAGATTATTGTCATTGGATGGGCGATGCCCAATCCACGATTGCCTACTACATTCACCACAACGGGAAAATTGGTGTAGGGGTTGAGCTCACATCCAGCAAAATCGCGACAGAGCTCTCAGAATTGGCCAAAAAAATATCCTTGCACATAGCAGCAGCTTCTCCGGAATACCTTGATCCCGCGAGTGTTCCAGAAGCGGTGATTCAGAAAGAGCGGGAGATCTATACCGATCAGATGAAGGAATCGGGAAAACCGATGCCTGTGATAGAAAAGATTGTGGAAGGGAAAATCGCAAAGTTTTATGAGGATCGGTGTGTCATGAATCAAAAGTATGCCTTGGATCCCGATCATTCCATTCCTTCGATGCTCGAAGATGTCTCTAAGAAAATAGGCGCTCCGGTTGCTTTCAAACGATTTGCCCGCTTCATGATCGGCGAATAGCCATACATCCTGTGCCTTTTCACTCCCTTTTTTGCTTGCACGGGGTATCCTTGAAATCAACGGGAGGATTCAATGGGCGCAAAACGAGTGTTGTTAAAACTAAGCGGGGAGGCTCTTTCTGGGGAAGGGGAGCGGGGATTTGCCCAAGAAAAGATCCATTTTTTGATCCAGGAGATCAAAGAGATTGTAGATGAAGGCATATGCCTTGGCCTCGTTTCAGGTGCTGGCAATATTTTCCGCGGCAGAGAAATGACAGAGTTATCCTATCCCGTAGCTGATCAAATCGGTATGTTGGGAACCGTGATCAACGCCCTCTATCTCAAGGATCGATTCGAGCATTTGGGGCTACGTACGGTTGTTGTCTCCCAGATTGCGTCCTTGCCTTCCATTCGGCCCATTCATTACGACGATATAAATCTCTACTTTGAGGCGCGGTATGTGGTTGTCTTTGCAGGCGGAACAAGCAATCCCTTTTTTACTACCGATACAGCAGCGGCATTGAGATCGGTTGAGATGAAGGCGGATCTGCTGGTAAAAGCAACAAAAGTGAACGGAATCTACGACAAAGATCCACAAAATCATCCGGATGCCAAGAAACTACCCCATCTAAGCTATACGGAAGCCATTGACCGAAAGTTGAAGATCATGGACACGGAAGCCTTTTCGATCTGTCAAAGATACCACATGCCAATCCAAGTTATCAAATTTTTCCAGAAAGGCAATTTGATGAAAGCCATTCGAGGCGAACCAGTCGGTTCACGCGTAGAATCCGAGTAAGGAGGAATCGGATTGATCACAAGGGAAGAAGCATTGATCCTGGTCCATAATAGTGTGTCCAATCGAAACCTCATCGGCCACATGCTTGCAACCGAAGCGGTGATGAAAGGGTTGGCCGAGCATTTTGGGGAACCCGTTCAAGTATGGGCGATGGCGGGATTGCTGCACGATCTGGATTACGACGAGACCAAAGATCAACCAGAAAAGCATGGGATCCGAACTGTCGAATTGTTACAACCGATCGATGTACCCCAAGAAGTGCTCAATGCCATTTTGGCCCACTGTGATCAAAAGACAGCCGAAACCCTCATTGAACGAGCCATCTACTGCGCTGATCCTGTTACCGGTTTGATTGTGGCCGGAGCCCTAATCCGTAAAGAACGAAAGCTGGATTTGGTTGATGTGCCTTTCCTCTTGAACCGTTTTAAGGAGAAGTCTTTTGCTCGTGGCGCAGACCGAAATCAAATCATGAAATGTACGGATATTGGACTGGATCTGGAAGAGTTTTTACGCATAGCCCTTACCCAAATGCAGTGGATTTCTAAAGAATTGGGTTTATAAGAAAGGGAACTGTATGAACGGAGCATTCATTGCGTTTGAAGGGATCGATGGATGCGGAAAAACCAGTCAAATCGAGTTTTTGCGAGATCGATTGCATTCATTGGGCAAAAGAGTATTGGTGGTCCGAGAACCCGGTGGAACCCCTCTTGGAGAAGAAGTTCGCCATGTCCTTTTGCATATGGATCTTGATATCGGAAGTCGGTCTGAACTACTTTTATACACAGCGTCTCGGGCTCAACTTACCGAAGCGCTTATTCTGCCGGCTCTGAAGGATGGGATCTGCGTGATCGCGGATCGGTTTGCCGATTCAAGCGTGGCCTATCAGGGATATGGCCGTCAGTTGCCTGTCGAAAAGGTCATACGGATCAACGAGTTTGCCATTCAACAGCGATACCCGGATCTCAGCATTCTTTTGGATATTCCTGTGGAAGAGTCCATCAACCGGCTTAACCACAAAGAATTGGATCGGCTCGAAAGTGAAGACCTCCCGTTTCGAAAGCGGGTACGACAAGGATACTTGGAGCTTTCTGAGCGGTTCTCAGAACGATACGCAGTTATGGATGGTATGAGAGATCGGTACGAGCTCCATGAAGATATCTTCAATCTGCTCCTATACCGGAAATTGCTCAAATGATTCAATCACCGGTTCTTTGCGGGGGAGAGATTCTTTGCGATTTTTTCGCAGCCAAGCCAGATTCCACACTGGCAATGGCCCCATCCTTCGAAAAACGCGCAGGTGGATCCCCATTCAATACTGCGGTCGGTGTGAAAAGATTAGGCCATCCAACTTCTTTTTTAACGAAGATCGGCACGGATGGTTTTGGATCCTTCCTCTATGAAACTGTGAAACAAGAAGGCCTTCTACTGGATACAACCTTCCGAGAACCAGGCGCCAAGACAACCTTAGCTTTTGTGGCTGTTGGGTGCGATGGAAAACCCGATTTTCAGTTTTATCGCGATCATGCGGCCGATACGTTGCTTCGGACCGAAGAGACCACCTTCATCAATCCTTCTAATTATTCTTTCTATCACTTTGGGTCGGTCGCTTTGTTGCATAGCCCATCAAGGGAGGCGTACCTCGATCTTTTCCACCGGTTTCAACAAGCACGAATTCCCACTTCCTTCGACCCAAATATTCGGCCTTCCCTGATTCGGGATCGGAAGGAGTATATGGAATTGATCGGGCATATCATTTCGGGTGTCGATGTGGTAAAACTCAGTGATGAAGACTTGGAGGAGATTACCGGCGAAAAGAACGTTGAAAAGGCAATCAAGATGCTCCCATTACGAGATCAAACATGGATCTTTGTTACCATGGGGGCGAAAGGTGCTATTGTCCAAACGGGAACGGAGCGATATACCTCCCAAGGGTTTGCAACCAAAGTCACAGATACCACTGGTTGCGGAGACGCCTTTATGGCTGCCATCATCCATCAGTACCTTCAGTCCCCCTTTCGCTCGGATCAATCCTCGACGTGGAAGAAGAACCTGCTGAGATTCGCCAATGCGGCGGCAGCCATCGTTGCGTCACGACAAGGTGCGTCTCGAGCTATGCCAACATTGGACCAGGTGGAAGCATTTTTAAGCCAAGCAGAATCTTGACATCTATGGTATAATCAAGACAATCAGATATTGCAATACCACTTACCCGAAGACAGGAGGGATTTGTTTCCATGGCAAAACAAATGGTCACCATCGATGGGAATACCGCAACTTCTCATGTGGCATACGCCTATTCCGAAGTAGCAGCGATTTACCCCATCACACCATCCTCTTCTATGGGAGAGCTTGCTGATGAGTGGGCGTCTCATAAGAGAAAGAACGTGTTTAACCAAGTTGTCCGTGTATCAGAGCTGCAATCCGAAGCAGGAGCTGCGGGAGCCGTTCATGGGTCGCTTCAGGCAGGTTCGTTGACCACAACCTTTACCGCTTCCCAAGGGCTTCTTCTCATGATCCCCAACATGAACAAGATCTCAGGGGAGCTATTGCCAGCAGTTTTTCACGTTTCGGCCCGAACGGTCGCTACGCATGCTTTATCTATCTTTGGCGATCATTCCGACGTAATGCATTGTAGGCAAACCGGGTTTTCACTACTCGCATCCGCGGGTGTGCAAGAGGCTCACGATATGGCTATTGTTGCCCACCTTAGCGCAGTGGATTCCAGTCTGCCATTTTTGCATTTCTTTGATGGCTTTCGGACATCATCCGAAGTGCAGAAAGTAGAAATCGTTGATTACGAGGATCTGGCACCGCTTTTGGATATGTGCAAAGTTCAGGAGTTTAAAGCAAAAGCGCTTCGTCCCGAAAGAACTGTGACCCGTGGAACCGCCCAGAATCCGGATGTTTTCTTCCAAAACCGCGAAGCGGCCAATCGGTATTATCAAGTTGTCCCTCATATTGTGGAACAGAACATGAAAAAAGTTGCTGAGCTGACTGGGAGAACCTATAACCTCTTTGATTATGTAGGTCATCCTCAAGCCGAGCGAATTGTCATTGCTATGGGTTCAGCTGTTGATACATTGGAAGAGACGATGAACTATCTGATCAACAAAGGAGAAAAGGTGGGCCTACTCAAAGTCCGGTTGTTCCGTCCCTTCTCGACAGCCCATATGCTCCAGGCGATTCCGGAAACAGTTCGATCAATTGCTGTTTTGGATCGCACAAAAGAACCGGGTTCTGCCGGAGAACCCCTGTACCAAGATATTCAAACCGCATTCTATGGACAGGTCAATGCCCCGACAATCGTCGGCGGACGGTATGGGCTCAGCTCCAAAGAATTCACCCCATCTATGGCGAAATCGGTCTATGATAACCTAAAAGGAAAAAAACCCAAAGACAAGTTTACAGTAGGCATTATCGATGATGTCACCTTTACTTCCCTAGACATCAAAGAGACCATAATCACAGAAGATCCTTCCGTTCATCGGTGCAAATTCTGGGGATTTGGTTCGGATGGAACGGTGGGGGCCAATAAGAACTCCATAAAAATCATTGGCGATCACACCGATATGTATGCCCAAGGGTATTTTGTATACGACTCGAAGAAATCCGGGGGTGTAACCGTTTCTCACCTACGATTCGGACCCAAACCCATTCGAAGCCCTTACTTGATCAACGAAGCAGATTTCATTGCTTGCCATCGCCCTGCTTACGTTCATCTCTATGACATCCTCAAGGGGATCAAGCAAGGAGGAACCTTCCTTCTGAACTCCCCCTGGTCCCAAGAAGAGATGGAAACCAAACTGCCCAATTCGATGAAGCGTGTGCTTGCGAAAAGAAAGATTCGATTCTATAACATCGACGCTTTCAAGCTTGCTGAAGATATCGGGATGGGAGAACGGATCAACTCGATCATGCAAGCAGCTTTCTTCAAGTTGGCTGAGATCATCCCCTTCGATCAAGCCCAAGCATATATGAAACATGCGATCGAAGATACGTACGGCAGGAAAGGCGAAAAGGTTTTGAAGATGAACTATGAATCCATAGAACGAGGAGCAAAGGATCTTGTCGAGATCAAGGTTCCCGCTGGTTGGGCAAGTCTTCCTGATGATTGCTGCTGTTACGAATCGCGAGCGCCTGAATTTGTTGAAACAGTCGCCAAGCCAATCAACCGGCTTGAAGGCGAGGACTTGCCTGTCTCTGCATTTACCCCCGATGGAACATTCCCTAGCGGAACCACTCAATACGAAAAGCGGGGAATTGCCGTCAAGATACCAAAATGGATCCCAGAAGTCTGTTCTCAATGCAATCAATGCGGATTGGTCTGTCCGCATGCGGTCATCCGACCGATTCTTTTGAATGACGAAGAAAAGAAGAATGCACCCGATGGCTTTAGTACCCTTGAACCGACGATGAAGCAGCTCCAAGGCCTCCATTTTTCGATTCAGATTAGCCCCCTTGACTGTACGGGTTGTGGAAACTGCGCAGATGTATGCCCCGGCAAGGGAGGAAAAAAGGCTTTGGAAATGGTTCCCTTTGAAGAATCCGTTGAAAAGGAAGAAAGAGATTTCCTGTACTCCAAAGATCTGCCCGTTAAAAACCCAATGGGAGATAAAATGCTTCTGGGGACCGTTTTCAATCAGCCCTTATTTGAATATCACGGCGCATGCGGTGGTTGTGGAGAAACTCCTTATCTCCGTCTTCTGACACAACTTTTTGGTGAACGCATGATTATCGCCAACGCGACGGGTTGTTCATCCATCTACGGAGGCAGCGCGCCTTCTACCCCCTATTGCATCAGCCAGAACGGGAAAGGACCCGCTTGGGCAAATTCACTGTTTGAAGACAATGCGGAATATGGATACGGTATGATGCTATCTATTACCCAAACCCGCGATAAGATTGCCCAACTCATGGAAAAGGCTATCGAACAGGGGATTTCCGGCGATCTGAAAGACCTCTTTCATCAATGGATCGAAAAGAAGGAAGATGCGCAAGCAACCATCGATTTGGATGGAACACTGAGGACCCAGATTGCCAACGAACTATCCACGGCTACAGATGAACTGAAACAAACCCTGTATAAACTCTACGAACAAAGAGATTATTTCGTGAAGAAATCCGTATGGGTTGTGGGCGGCGACGGTTGGGCTTATGATATCGGGTATGGCGGGCTCGATCATGTCTTGGCTTCAGGGGAAGATATCAATGTCCTGGTTTTGGATACAGAAGTCTATTCCAACACGGGTGGCCAAGCGTCCAAATCCACACCCACTGGGGCAATTGCCAAATTTGCGGCTGCTGGGAAATCCATTCGGAAAAAAGACCTTGGTCTGATGGCGATGAACTATGGGTACGTATATGTTGCAGCGATCTCACTGGGCGCGAACCTGAATCAGGCTTTCAAGGCAATGAAAGAAGCCGAATCCTACCCCGGCCCTTCTATCATAATCGCGTATTCCCCTTGTATCAACCACGGGCTGAAGGCGGGAATGGGATTTACCATCCAAGAGGAGAAGAAAGCGGTGAACTGCGGGTACTGGCCTATTTACCGATACGATCCTCGAGTCGCTGAAGAAGGAAAGAACCCCTTTCAGCTTGATGGACCCAAAGAGCTCGATGGAACCTTCCAAGAGTTCCTTCAAGGCGAAGTGCGCTTCTCCGCATTAAAATTGTTATTCCCGGAAAGAAGCGAAATCCTCTTCGAAAAAGCCGAAAAAGACATGGAATTCCGTTACAATCGATACAAAAAAATGGCGGAACACGGTTTCTAAAAGGAAGAAAAGCACCCCCCCTCGATGAGGGGGGGTTTTTTTCAGAAATCAAAAGAGGGGAAACAGGAACGAAGTATTACGAAAGCCTTATGATTGGCCCCATATGGAATCCTATAGGTGGGTTCAATCAATGGCTACCTTTGTCGGACAAGAAGACTCAAAAAAGGTCTTTCCTTCGAATCCTACGATAAACGATTTCCCATCCCACGAGACCTGAAGTTCTTTTCCTGCGATTTTCAGGTTCCGTACCGAAAAATGATTGGAAAATGGAAAAGGGTCAATGATCAGCTTGTCTTCTTCGAAATCAATCCCTACGAGGTATTTCAGAATCAAGTCGTTGACCCATGAGTGTTGATAATCATCGACGCCACGGTAAGTGGAGCCTTTTCCGTTGAGGGGATTGTAGTGTTCAAAGCAATTGGGCCGTTTTGGGTCCCCATCAAAGTGCATCATTGTGATGAATTTTCGAAGCAATTCTACTGTCTTCTCTCTGAGGAGTGGATCGTTGAATCTACGGGCGCAAATCCCGAGCATATCAACAATATGAGAATTGGTCATAGGCCATACTCGCCCATTCCACGGACAATTGTGTCTTTTCCCTTTCCATCGGGCATAGGCATCATAGTAAGGATCGTCCATGGATACAGTTGTGATCGGATAGGGGCTCCAAAAACAACTTGAGTCGAAAAGATGTCGTATGAGTCCATTTATGTGTGCTCGATCGACAATATCTGTCATATAAGGATAGAAGCATACGGCCGATTTTGGGGTAGTTTTCTCCATGGTTTTGGGATCGACATCAAAGAAAAACTCCTGCTGAGGATCCCACATCCACTGTAATACTGCTTTACGAGTACACTCAGCTTTACTCTGCCATTCTCCCACTTCGGCGGTCAACCCAATCTTTTCCGCAATCCAACCCAGGGCTTTTTTCAGATTGTATATATAGACTGTCGCATCCACCCCTTTCAAGCGAATGGTATTGATCCATCCATAACGATCCGCTTGTTCATCGACAGCCAGATAACGACTCATGTATTCTTGGCCGGTTTCGTACTGATCCAAGACATCGTACAAACCGCATTGTTCCCGATCCCGTTCCCGATCGAAGTACTCCATGTATCGGCAAAGGCCCGGGTATATCTCTTTGAGAAACCCAATATCGGGGTGATGGCGATGCAACCCCTGTACGACCCTTCCCCAATCAGCATGATAAAACCCATTTTGCTGGACCCCATTCAGATAGATATGGCCTGCAAAACTACCGTTATCTCTTTGATTATGCAAAAAGTTTAGCAAAGAGCCTTGTGCGACCGAGGGGTCTTTGTTCCACCTCCCTTCAAGAATATGACATTGTGCACTGTATGTTATGAATACTCGAAAGTATTCTAAACCCTCGCAAATGGCCGGATATAGCATTGTTCCTTCTTTAGAATCGATTTGGAACAATCGGAGTCCATACCAGCGATAGGGATAGTATCCATCAACATAAGGATCATCACAAGTGAAGTATGGAACCTTCATAAAGTACTGCTTCCATGAATCTGTCGAAGCTTCCACAAGGTCGGAATTGATCGCATAGGAAGAGTGATACGCGTTTTCCCGATCCGTATCAAATGACCAGCCGAGTTGGATCGATTTTTTGCTCATTGGTTGAAGGATAACGGCTCGTTCTAGGGCGAAATACATCAACCCTCGAGAGTGGATTCCATAAGTGTGGATTTGATTGCTTAGGCCGTTTATCGTCAGAGTTTCATAGAAAGGGGTCAATTCCCATTCCGGGGTAATTCCGGTAAACTCCGACCCATCCACTTGAAAGCTTCGCGAACCTTCTAGAACCATTGCTCCATAGATCGTGATCGGTTTTCTCGAACCTTTGACCAATTGCTTTTGAAATAGGATTCGATCGGATTCCTGGCGGATAAACGAGGTTGATTCCTGGGATGGATCTCCTTCGTTTTTCTGTACGGTCCATAAAACAACTTGCAATGAACATGGTTCATTTGAACGATTGAACAAGGTGACTTTCTCACCCAAAAAATCGTTGGGTAGCAATGTTTTCTCTTCGATCATCTCAATGAAAGAGGATTTCCAAACAGATTTCAATGAAGCGGGTGTCCACTCCCTGTCAATTTGATCAAAGTGTACAAGTGTTCCTTCATGAAAGATATGGAAAGCAAACCCTGGTTCAATTTTTAAGTCGTAAAAAGAAGCATTATCCCATAGCCCTGGCCGATCAAGAAAAGAAGGAAACGCCGGAGACCAAATGAGCTTATTGCCTCCGCCTATGAACCATTTATCTTTCCTTCGTAAGCGTTCTAGAACCTTTTCATGCCATTGCGACTGCGTATTCACAGGGGCACCTCCCGATTGTTCAGCGGTCATATCCCGCGTTCAGTTTAATCCCTTGTACGATCCATTTTTGGGCGAGAAGATAGACAAGAATCATCGGAATCGATGAAAGAGTTGCAGCAGCCATTTGCGCAGGATAGTTGGTAGAATACTGTGTCGAGAACATGGCTATTCCTACTTCGATCACTCGCATTTCGCGACTGCGGGTAACGATCAACGGCCAGAAGAAAGATCGCCACATGCCGAGAAAGGTAAAGGTTCCAACCGTGGCAAGAACAGGTTTCGATAGGGGTAAGATAATCTTCCAATAAATATACAAGTACGAAGCTCCATCTATTCTGCCCGCATCTTCAAGGCTGGTAGGAAGTGTAAGCATGTACTGGCGCATGAGGAACAACCCCCAGATATTCCCTAAGGCAGGGATGATCAAGGCCCAATACGTGTCAACCCATTTCAGGGCATGGAGGATGATAAAGCCAGGGATAAGCGTGACCACTCCAGGAAGCATCATGAAAGCAATAAAAACTGTAAAGAGCAAATCTCTTCCCGGGAATTGCATCCGAGCCAGAGCATATCCCCCCATAGAGATCAAAACCAGCTGCCCAACAAGGACTGTGGCTGTTACGAAGAGAGTATTGAGAATGTACCTGCCCCAAGGTTGCGCGTTCCACATATCGATATAGTTGCTCCAGCGTGCAATTACCGGGAATAGACGGGGAGGCATTTGATACATTTCAAACTCGGCCATTAGTGACAAAGAAATCATCAAAATATAGGGCAATAAGGTTGAAAAAGCCAAGATTCCCAAGATAAGGAAGATGATGATCTTTCCAATAAGCGGTCCGATTCGTTTATGGGTCATATCATTCCCTTCCTCCTTCTTGGCCAGAGTCTTTGGATCAGCTTGCTGTTCCCTCAATTGTAGACTTTCCAGCTATCTTTTCCAAACATTCGAAACTCCAATAATGTCAAAATGGCCAAGACGCCAAAGAGAATCCACGACTGAGCAGCCGCATATCCCATACGCATTTCCACCCACGCAGATTCCCAGATATGATAGAAAACAACATCTGTTGAGCGCAGAGGGCCTCCTTGAGTCAAAACGTAGATGGGGGTGAAGACTTGGAACGAACTGATCACACTCGTAACGAGAACAAATAGGGACGTCGGTTTCAGTAAAGGAAGAGTGATGTACCGGAAGCTTTTGATTTTATTCGCGCCATCCACGCTTGCGGCGTCATAGAAATCTTTGGGTATCCCTTGAAGACCAGCCAAATAGATAAGCATCTGGCTACCCATCGCGCCCCATATGCTGATGATCATAATTGCCCCCAATGCAAATTGCGGAGAATCCAACCATGCGATCTTGGATACGCCAAAGAATCCCAAAAGATAGTTGAGCATGCCAAAATCCCGGTTAAAGATCCATCTCCAGACGATTGTTGTCGCTACCCCCGCAGTCACAACCGGAAGATAGTACAAAACTCGGAGGAGAATTGCAACCTTCCCCGCTTTGTTCACAGCCATTGCTAAGAGAATAGAGAGAATCATCCCCATAGGAACATGAAGCGAGAATACGGCCGTATTTTTCATTGCGTTCCAAAACGGACCGTCTTGTAGGAGTTCGACGAAGTTTGCCATACCAACAAAGGGTTTGGCAGGATCCACGACGCTCCAACGGCGAAAGGCGAGAAAGAGCGAAAATGCCAATGGTCCGGCGGCCCACCAGATCAGGTGGATCAATGCGGGAGCAAGAAAAGCATACCCTACGACTGTCTTTTTCAGCATCATCGGATGGTTCAGATTGACAATGAGAAAAGAGAAGATAAGGGATAAGACGATCAGCGAGAAACCAAGCCCAATGCAGAAGAATTGGGTTCCCAAGACGATGTTCAACATGTCAGTCTCTTCCCGGAGGATCATCATCTTTCGGTCTCCATAAGGAAAAGAAACGAATTTCTGGGCAACACGGTTCAGTTCGATTGTACCCAGAGAATAGTCATTTGATTCAAAAAACAGTTCAGGTTCGCTCAACCTCGATGCCATCCGGAGAGAAATCGTAGATTCAATCGGTTGTTCATCATCAAAGAGGATGTATTCCACCTGTTGGATTGCTTTCCATTCTCTCATTGTGGTTTGAGGATCCGACCAAAAGAGGATTTGATTCTGTTGAAACCTATGAACAAGCGCTGGCGAGGATTCTTTCCATAGATCCGTTGTTGTTTGATCAAAAAGAGTTGGCACAGTCCCGTACCCAAGGATAAAGCATAACAGAATCGAAGGGCCAAACGCAAAAAAACCTTTCATAAGATATGTCTTGGGTTGTTCATATCCAAGCGGCCTCACGTGATTTTTTCGTCGGAATGCTAAGAAAAGAACGAAAAAAGCTAAGGCGGAAGAAAAAATTGACATCCAAATGGTTGTGGAGCGAAGATGGAAAAGCCCCTTATCCAAAAGGGGGAAGGGAGTATGGATGCCCACAAATCCGATTACATCCCAATGGTCCGCATCGTAAACAGGAAAAGCCGTGAAAACGGAACGGCCTTGGGAATCGGCAAATACTTCCGACATAGGTCTCTGCGCATCCATAGTCCTTTTGAACAGGGATGAAATTACCTCAACTTCCTTCGGATCAAATCCCGCGGGGCTATCGAACTCCTTTTCGTTCCCGAAGAAGAATAGGATGTCTCTCCCCATCAATTGGCGGGATAGGCTTTCTAAACTGGGATGAATCTCAGTTCCCAGCAAGACGATGCGATCATCATCCATGAGCCTTGCTGTTTGAAGGTATACGTTCTGCTGATGCATAGCGATTTCAGAAAGGGATTCCCCATAGGAGTATAAAATCGTCTCAAAGAAATTGCTCTGATAAAAATGGTCAGGAATCCATTCACCATCCATACGTTCAATCTCCCCGACTGGATCATACCATGCGACAAAAAGAAAATCTTCACCAAAAAGCTGCTTCGCCTGTTTAATGACTATCTCTTCATTTTCCATCGTCAGATCATCCCACACATTGTTCCGGTAATCCAGCAGTTGATGTAAAATGATATGCACATTCCGAGCATGGAACTGTTCGTTGAGAATCGCGTTCCCTTCATATTGATCGGCAATATAGGCATACTGAACCCAAAATCCAACAAAAACCGACCCTGCTGCAAGCGCAAGAATTGCCCAAAACCAGGCACTCCGATTCAAAGCCACTCCTCCCCACAGCTTTACGGAAGAAGAAGGGGGGACAAGCCCCCCACCTTCTGCTAGAACTCTCCCCGCTCGATATAATCGTCGATCGTAACAGCAGCCCAATTTAAGGCGCTTTGGATCGATTCTCCCGTGATATACATCCGGTCGAAGGCTTCCGCCCATGTCGTTTCGAATGTAGGACGATAGAACTTCGTTTGTGACCCGGGTGGGACGCGGGCAAAATCAAGCATCGAGATGAACACTTTGTCAACTGCATCGGTTTCTCCCTGCAATTGCGCAATGCTTTGCTGTCCAGAGATTGCTAACCCACCATCCAAACAACGCACGGTTTGCGCATATGCACTCCCTAACCAGGCCGCCAACCGAACAGCCCCCTGTTTATCTGCAACATTCGAAGGAACGGCCCATCCCGAGGCATAAGTCACCGTTTGTTTATTGGATATATCCCGAAAAGGCAGGGTAGTAGCGCCCAAAACGATTTCGGCCCCTTGAGCGATCTGCGCTTTTACACTGACATTAAACCATCGCCCAGTAATAATCATCCCGACTCTCTGTGTGTAGAAAAGAGGACCGGCGCCCCCCAGTGCGGATGCTTCCTGTGGATCGGGCGCATATCCCTTTTTCATCATATCCCAATAGAATTGATATGTTTCAACATTGGTTTGGCTGTTTAGATACCCGGTGGTTTGCGTGAAATCCTCATTGAAGATCTCCCCCCCACCTGCCCAGAAAATGGGAACAGCAACTCCAACCCAAGAGGGAAAGGCAAACCCCCAAGTTTCATCATGAACGGATAGCAACCGCGCGGTTTCTTCAAATGCTTCCCAGGTCCAACCATCTTCCGGAGGGTATGGTACACCGAATTTGTCAAACATCAGTTTGTTGTAGAAAACCCCCACGGGGCTGGTATCTTTTGGAATCGCATACAAGCTTCTCCCAGAGCGAAATATGTTCACCAATACCGGGAAGAACTGATTCACATCAGCTCCCGGTACATTTTCCCGAACCAAACGGTTTAGGAAGGGAGTCAAATCGGTCAAGAAATTTCCTTCGACATACCTTGGGACCATCTCCGCATCCAGCAGTACCACATCCGGTGGAGTTCCTGCGCCAATATCCGTCAGGATTTTCTGGTAATAGTTGGTAGGAACTGGTTCGTATACTACATCGTACTCCGGGTTTTGCTTCATAAATTCCGATATAATCGCTTCGTCGAGAGCTGTTTCAGCGGCTCCTGCCCATGTTGTAACGCGCAATACAGTCTTCCCGAATCCTGTTGTGACCATGGATAAGATCAAGACGATGACCATTGCCCACAATACCTTTTTTTGCATACGTCACCTCCTTTGATTTTCCCTAAGCGACTACGGTATCATTACCGGAAACGATACAATCCTACCATTTCACGAACAGCCTTTTCAACTCCCAAATGGAAAGAATGATACCCTCAATCCGTCGTTATCTACAGAATCCTCTTCGATTGAAGGTTTTTTGGAGCATTAAAGCCTGAAAAGCGATTTGATTTTCTAAAAAAAGAATACTATAATGGCAACGAAAACAATTCCGGTAATGGTACCGTATGAAAGGAGCCTTTCCATTGAGCGATCGAGAACCAAACCCCTTGTTTACCCCTTTTGGGTATATGCAGAACCCGTACCATCAGTGCGGCAAAGGATACAGAGATCTTCTGGGAGGGGTCTTACGTAGCGATGACGAGTATCCCGGATTCGGTTGGTATTATCCCAATCGAAAACAATGTCTTTGGTATAGCACCTTCGGCATGGGAGCACTATTGAATGGCGAAATGATTTTTTCTCGCGCCAGCTGGGCAAAACAAGGATATGGACCCGATCTGCATTGTTGGAACCTCTTCTCATACCGATTGCATGTGAACGGTCAATATGCGCATATCAGCTATTTCCAAAGCGAGGAACGGTCTTTATCCGCGCGGGTTGATCTGTGTCAATTCACTCGGGAAAATGACATCCGATGGTTTTGGATTATCCATGTCAAGAATATGAGCCAACGGAAGGTTATTCCCGATTCGTTTCCCTTGAAGGGTGAATTGGGTATTCAGGTGGAACCGGAAGAAGCAAGTATTTCAAACAAAGTCGGTTTTGTCTTTCATGGACAAAATGGGAAGGAAAGAATGTCCAGAAAGGAATGGGTTTTTGGAAAGACGATCGAAGAAACGGTTTTGAAAGGCATGCCTGCTTCCTGTTTTATTGGTTCAGAGTTGTATTCTCTCATCGAAATCGAGCCATCGGAAGATTTCTACTGGTGTACTTTGCGTTTGCAAGGTCCCTTTCATAAAACAGAGGAAACGGGGATCAATCTTTCAGAACAGTTCTCAGATAGCGAGAGGCTTTCAGTGGCGTTCCATGAAAAGCAGAAAGAAGCCGCTCAGTTTTGGGAGAAAACTCCGAAGTTACTTGGGGATTGGGATGAATCGGTAAAAAACGGATTTTGGTATGATTTCAACACTACCCGAATGTGTACCTTTCCCTCGATGGGGATATTCAAAGGTGTATGGCCTTCATGGATGATCTTCTCTCCTCGGGTGGTATTGGCAGAAGGAGCCATGGATATGAATCGATTGGCATATGCGGATATGGAATTGGCAAAAGAGAGCATTCTCACTCTATTTCGTGATACAGGAGCCAATGTTCCTTGTCTCTTTCCTTCCGGGGTACCCAATATGGTTGCCGCGGATGGGTCCATATGCGGCACTTCCCCTGCTTGGTGCCTGCCATTCCACCAAATATATCAACTCTATCTCCGTGATCCGGATCAAAAATGGATGAAGCAGTTGTACCCCTTCCTGAAATCCTACCATCTCTGGTGGAACCAGTATCGCACAGACGAAGAAGGATTCGCTGTATACTGCTGTACATGGGAAGCGGGCGAAGACGATAGCCCTCGGCTTGATCCAAACCGAACTGGGGGAGGCATTATTTCGGATTTAGTTCGACCTGTGGAGCTTCAGGCTGCCATGGCCCTTGATGCTCATGTGATGGCCTTTTTTGCTCAAGAGCTTGGAAACTTGAACGATGTTAATTACTGGAACGAAGAAAAAAACCGCTATTTAAGCCTGCTTCATCGTTTATGGGATCCAAAAGAAGGCCGTTATCGAGATTGGGATAAAATGAACAATCATTGGCTTTCCGTTCGAGGGGTTCGAGATTACTGGAATGCAGATTTCACAAGGCTTTCTCCACTGTCGATGACAGCGGTTTTGTTTGGACTTATCGGAGAAGAAAAACAAAGGATGGTGAAACGAGAAATTCCGCTATTCCTTACAGAACCGTTCAATGTTTGGCCTTCCTGGAACTATGTAATTATGGAAGCAGCAACAGAAATGGGTCTTCAAAAAATTAGCTCGGAATTTTCCTGGCAGATCGTCCAAAGGGTGTACCAGGAAAACGATCGAAGAACCCTTGATGGAATTTCACATCCCTATCCTGGGAGCGCTCGAGAGTATTGGCCAATAGATCCACAACGATTCAAAGGCAATGACGCCTATGCATGGGGCGCCCAAACAGCTTTGTTAATGATTCGGCATATTTTGGGATTTCGTTCCAGTCCGATCACCCAGCAAATCGCTTTCGAGTTGTGCCCTTCCCTCCCGTTCGTTTTGATGGAAACGGGAAAACAGTATGGGATCCATGGGCTTCATTATCGCGGATTAAGGCTAAGTGTGGTTTACTCACCGATTTCCGCGAAAGAAGTAGAAGTGGAATTGGTCGTGGATCCGGCGATTGGATTGTGCGTGGAAAGACCGAATGGGGCAGCTCTTTATCAATCGGATCGAAAGGACCGGCACAAATGGGTTATGAAGCTGCATAATCCAGTTCGCGTACAGGAAAAAAAAAGCAACCAATAAAGAAAAAGAAAGGAGAAGGATATGTGGCGGAATATCCAGCGCCTGAGAAAGGAAGAGACACGTTCAATCAGTGCTGAGAACGCTTATGGGGCAAGAAACCAGGGCGCTTTGGCCATACCCGAAAAAGGGAATCCGGCATCAAGGATGGGAAAAGGATGGAAAGTCCGTCCGTGTATTTCCTTAGGACCAGAAACTACAACTGAAATCGCATCAATCGAAGGACCGGGCATCATTCAGCACATTTGGCTGACAGTGAGCGAGAAAGCGTATCGAGGAACGGTCCTCCGCATCTATTGGGACAACGAAAAAACCCCGTCGGTTGAAAGCCCCCTCGGAGATTTCTTTTCAAACCACCATGGAGTTCGGTATTTGGTTAATTCTTTAATGATTGCTGTAAATCCACGAGGAGGGTGCAACAGTTATTGGCCGATGCCCTTCCGGGAAAAAGCGAGAATTACCATAGAAAACGTAACTTCTGAAGAGATTTCGGGCTTTTTCTACCAAGTAACCTATGCATTGACGGATGTGCAACCAGACGACGCATATTTCCATGCGAAGTGGAGAAGGAGTATGACCACTCGCAAGCTGCCCGAACACATCCTCGTAGATGATATCCAAGGACAAGGTCATTATGTGGGAACTTCGATCGGTTGGTCGCAGCTCTCAAACGGATGGTGGGGGGAAGGAGAGGTGAAGTTTTTCATCGATGGGGAAGCAGCCCCATCCATCTGCACCACCGGTACAGAAGATTATTTTTGTGGAGCTTGGTGTTTTGGGGAAGTATTTAGTGGCATCTACACCGGATATCCTTTATGGGATCAAAAACCTGGGTCCATCCCTCGGCACGGACTATATCGGTGGCATCTGGCAGATCCGATTCGGTTTGCGCACTCACTTAAAGTATCCATACAAGCGCTCGGGTGGTGGCCGGATGGAACATTCCAACCATTAACCGATGACATTGCTTCTGTAGCATACTGGTACCAAAAAGAGCCACACACCCCGAGAGAAGAATGCATGGATTTAGACACTTTGTGGCCGAGATAGAAGCGAAGGTTTGACTTTCTTTTTGAAATCATGTACACTTCATTGAGAAGAGCAAAAAGGCCCTATTCTTTGGAGGGATGAGTTTGTATAAAAAAAAGTATGTCACCATCAAAGATGTTGCAAAAGCAGCAGGGATATCTGTCTCCACTGTATCTCGCGTACTAAATGATAAACCAGATGTCTCTGAATCCACCAAGAAAAAAGTACAACAAGCAGCGGAGGAAATCGGTTTTGTTCGAAACTTGGGTGCAATGAATCTCAAAAATAAAGCAACGAGGACTTTGGGGATCGTATTCGAAGCCGATTTTGATCCTTTCTTTTCTGAGGTGTTGAAAGGAATTGAAGATGCCGCTCGAAAGTACCATTATACGAACATCTTGATGAATACCGAATTGGATGAACAAAACGAACGGATTGCCATCAAAACCCTAATTGAGCATCGTGTGGATGGATTGCTGATCATACCTTCTCGGCCACAGCTCGCGACATTGGCGCAGTTAATCAAACGGAATTTTCCTGTTGTGATCATCGGGCGTGATTTCCGCTATCAGAAGGTGGATGAGATTTATACCAACGATGTTAAGGGAGGGGGCTTGGCAGCCAAGCGGCTTCTAGATCAAGGAAGAAGAAAGATCCTTTTCCTCAATAGCAATCCCCAGAATTCTGCCGCAAAAATGCGGAGAGAAGGGTTTGAAAAAGCGATCAAGGAGTTCGAAGGTCCGGTAACATACGAGATGCAGATTCACGATACTGGGAATTATGAGAGCATTCGAGGAAAAGCTCAGAAGATCTTCCATAAAGGGGCTGTTCATAAAGCCCCTCCTTTTGACAGTGTTTTCTGTTTTAACGATATGATGGCTTTTCACCTCGTGCAAGCGCTCAGAGAGATGGGGATCAAAGTGCCTCAAGATGTATCAGTGATTGGGTATGATGATATCATCTTCAGTCGTTTTTTCTCCCCGACATTGACAACCATTCGAATCGACAAGTATCAGGAAGGGTTTGAAGCCTTTCGGATGCTGCTCTCTCGTCTTTCCGGTAGAAGAAAGAAGATCAAGAAGACCGTATTGGATGTCGAATTGATCGTACGCGAAAGCGGGTGACAACATTCTGTGAAGCTCGAACCCATTCGCGCGTTTGGAGCCTTTTGGCCCTAGGAATGAATTTACTCATATGTATGCAAAGGCGGGAGAGGAAGGGAATCCAATGAAAAAGGGCCCTAATAGGGCCCTTTTTTTCAATCGATTGACTATTTTTTCTTCTCTTGAGGCAAAGCTTGCGATTCTCCGGTTCGATCTTCTGGGATAATCAATTGGCACACAATCCCGATGATTGCTGCAAGGCCTAAGCCCTCGAGGGAAAAGTTCCCGGCAGTGATCGAAGCGCCACCCAATCCGCTGACAAGCATGAGAGACATAATAATAACGTTTTTGTTGTTCATTTGGACCTTGTTTTGGATCAACGTTCGAGCGCCGATGGAAGCGATCATCCCAAACAGGATGATCGATACCCCGCCCATGACCGATTGAGGAATGCTCGCGATAAAGGATTCCACAGCCGGAACAAACGAGAGAATGATTGCGCCAATTGCGGCAATTCGCATTACCCAAGGATCAAAAACACCTGTGAAAGCGAGAACGCCTGTATTCTCCGAGTAGGTCGTGTTTGCTGGTCCACCCAAAAAGCCCGCAAAAGACGTGGCAATACCATCGCCCAATAAGGTGCGATGCATACCGGGATCGTCGTAGAATTTCTTTCCGGTAACCATGGATACCGCATACACATCTCCAATATGCTCTATGGCTGGGGCAATTGCAGCTGGAACAATGATACTCAAAGCGTACCAAGAAAAGCGGGGTAGATAGAATGCGGGCCAACTGATCCAGGCAGCAGGCTCTATCGTTACCTGACCGGCGATGGCAGCAACGATATATCCCACAAATATCCCAATCAGAACGGGAAGCATGGAGACGAACCCCTTCAAAAGCATCTTTACAACCACCATGGTGACAATAGCGACTAGGGCTAGCGCCCAATTGCTGGAGGCCATACCGATAGCCACAGGCGCCAAGATCAGACCGATCAACATGATCATCGTACCGGAGATCAACGGGTTGAATACTTTCGTAACCTTTTCAATCCCCACTTTGTAAATCAAGAAAGAAAAGGCGATATACACAAGGCCCGCAATCATGATCCCACCGGTTGCATAACCGAGCGCCAATGCCTGTTCTCCTTGAGCGGCGTAATACGAAGTTACACTGATGATTGGGGCAATAAAGGCGAACGAGGAACCTAAGTAGACGGGAACCTTTCCTTTCGTGACTACATGGAAAATTAATGTTCCCACACCCGAAGTAAACAATGCCACCGATACCGGAATTCCCGTTAAATAGGGCACCAAAATCGTAGCTCCGAACATTGTGAACAAATGCTGAATTCCGAGCAACAACCTCTTCCACTGCATTTCTATCCTCCCCTTTCACATAAAAAAAATCCGCTACCTATAGCGGTTTTTTTTGACCGATCTATGAAATCCCTCGTTCAGGAGCAACCATTCATGAGCCAAGATCCCCCATCCGTTATTGGCCATCATCTCCCCCCCGAGATGGATTTGTTCTATCCTATCATTTTTTTCATCAAAAGTCAATAGGAAATGAACTTATTTGCCAATTGTTAAGATACTCAGAGAAAATAAAAAACCGGTTCCCGAAAATCAAGGAACCGGTTGAGAGTATTGACAAAAAAACAGCAGTTTGGAGATCGGTTAGGGAAGAGTGCCGTTAAAAATCCCTACCCAGGCAATCCCTGTGGG
>Ga0334887_1002156_pt1 | contig 22829 bp, 23 predicted proteins | sample GraSluR1_MG_10_FD_207217 | JGI IMG/M metagenome (GOLD analysis project Ga0334887, IMG submission 207217) | Sludge microbial communities from methane-producing bioreactor in Wageningen University, Netherlands - Granular Sludge_18_07-R1 | ecosystem: Engineered > Bioreactor > Anaerobic >...
TCTCAAGCAGATAGTTTTGATAAATCTCAAAGTTTGAAGAAAATTGACAACCTTTAATTTTAAAGGCGGGATGAGAAGTCAAGCAAGTTTGAGCGACAGCGAAAACCTGCTTATGCTGGGTGCAAAGCGAGCAGTAAATCCCGCCCGTGTCTCAAGCAGATAGTTTTGATAAATCTCAAAGTTTGAAGAAAATTGACAACCTTTAATTTTAAAGGCGGGATGAGAAGTCAAGCAAGTTTGAGCGACAGAACTACAATCTGGAAATACCCTAAATTAACCTTCTCCAAAAATATACAATTCCTCCTCTGCCCTAGTTACAGCCGTATAAAGCCAGCGCTTCCACATTTCATCGTCCATTTGCTTAAATCTTTGTTCAAATAAAATAACCTTTTTTGCTTGACTACCCTGAGCTTTATGCACAGTCAAAGCATAACCAAAATCAAACAAGTCACCTTTTAACCCTTTTTTTCGCAACTGAGTGTAGCTTAAAGTTTTAGATGCCTGAAACTGCTCAATGGAAATTAATCCCTGATAGGGATTCTCTACATTATCCATTTTAATCTCAGCATAATACCAGTCTGTATCTTCTTGATTAATTGACAAAATCGTGCCTAACATGCCGTTATAAATTCCCTTGCTATGATTATTGCGCAAACAAATAACACGATCGTTAGCTTCGGGCTTATCTTCAAAAAATCCTAGACTGTTGCGGATAGACTGATTGAGTTGCTTCCTGCTAAAGTTATAGCCGGTTAGGACCATAGTTTCGGGGTCATAGTTATTGAGTAGTTCTTCTGCTAGTTCTTGAGCCTGAACATTACTCTGATTAATTTTTATTACTTGACGACCATAATTTTTTGGAGGAATTATACCCTTTTTACGAGCGATAATTGAAACTTTAATGATTGGGTTTTTTTTAGCTTGCCTATGAATTGTCTCAAGCTTTAGGTGGGGATTGTCCATTAAATGGAAGCTGTCATTAATGGGAGGAAGTTGACCATGATCTCCTACAGCAATAATAGGTATTTGATAAGATCTTAGATCCTGCCAAATATCGCTACTTACCATTGATGCTTCATCGATAATTATCAAATCGTAGTCGATCTTATCTTTCTTTTTCCACCCAGTGATTCGACCGCCTGTGGAGACTATGGGAGAGTAAATCAGTGAATGAATTGTTCCTACAAAATCTTGTTTATAAAAAGTGTTACTTTGTTTTAAATAATTTCTTAAGACTTGAGAGGCTTTTCCAGTATAAGATGCAAAAGCGATATTAATTTTTTTGTTTTTTAGAAAAATAATTCGACGCAGAATTGCAATTAGAGTGGTTTTACCTGTTCCTGCATATCCACCTAAAGTAATGTAATTACCACGCTTATAGTTAGAGCGAAACCACTTAACTAGTTGATTTAGTGCCTGTTTTTTATCAGACGAGAGTTGCATGTGAGATTATTGTAGCAGGTAGAAGATTAAAATAATGAAGAAGGTTTTTTGCGCATTAGCGTTCAAAAGCTTGAGCTTAGCTGGAACTAGGCAAATTTATCTAGGTTCATGATAAAATCTTATATACTCTATTAGTTAATCAAAAGCATAATGATAGAAAGAGAGCCAAAACAAAAATATACACAAAATAATGAGACTCATCAATTTAGTGATACCGAAGAAGCTCAGCTACCAAAGGAAGTTACTACAGAGTTTGTAAGAAGGGTTCTACTAGAAATTGATCTTGAATGTACCTATGAAGAAATATTAGATGCGTATGAGGCAACTGAAGAGGATTTTATTATTGATGTTTATCAGTTTGGAGAGGGTCAAATGGAAGAAAGAGATTCTATAGAAACAATCATAGAAATAGGGTTATATAACATAGCTTTTTCATTGGGACTAGCTTAGCTATATGGTGAAATTAACAACAGAGATTTTCTGGAGGTTCTCATAGTTAGAGAGATAAAATGATCGAAAGAAATACTACAAAAGAAGCTGAAAGACCTAAGTGTTGGACTATAGACGACATGAAGCGATCACTGCTGGAAGCTAAGGGGTAGGTTTCTTCTCACTTGCGAATATCCAGACTTTATTCTATTAAATAAAACATGGAGAGATATTTTTGAAGATTTGTTTAGAACTGAGCAAGTTGAGCAAGGGACAACTCATATACTTGAAAGAATTAGGGATGTATTTCAGCACAATCCTATTAGGGAGCAAGGATTGACAGTAGTGACAAATTCTGAGGGTAATGCAGTTTTTATTCCAACTAGAAAATCTATGGGAGGACCAAATCATGTGTCTTTTAAAGATTACCAAGAGAAACATTTTCAATATTTGTTAGGGGTTTTACACTCACATCCAAATCGAACACTTTTTTCTTCGCAAGATATCTTATCATTATTAGCAGGCCGTATTTTATTTGAGGGTATTGTTAACCCATCTAAATACTACATTACATTTAGGACTAAAGATTCTAAAAACTTAAGCTTGAGTTATTCAGTTAATAAGAGGTATTTGCTTGCTATGGCTAAAGAATATGGCGTATCCTTTTCACCCCATCCGCTAGACGATTCTCCAGTATTTAGAATGACTGAAGATATGTTTTCAGAACTTAACATGCCACTTTATGTTGGAAATAGGCGGCGACTTAGACTAAAAAGAATTAGATAATACGGTATTTCTGCCCTGATTCGTCTACTGTTGCGTCTTGTTGACCCCACGGGGACTCTACAACTCCTTCACTTCGTTCAGTTGTATGCACTAGGAGGTGCTTTGCTTCGTTCGCACTCTCCGTTGGAACAAGGCTACTTATCCAATCCATGAGGATCGTAAATACAAAAAATCCAGCTTATAGCTGGATTTTTATATTTGTGACCCCACGGGGACTCGAACCCCGGTTGCCAGGATGAAAACCTGGTGTCCTAGACCGCTAGACGATGGGGCCTAGCTAACAATTTAAAAATCAATTGTTATGTTTTTAAAATGCTCTATTTTATTCTGTAATATGCTTATGATATCAAACCTAAATTTTTTCTCCAACTTTTTCTTGAGTAAAAATTGTTGCGCGGCTTTTTGTAAATTTAAAAGTTTTTTCTGATTTACAGCTATAGATGGATTGCCAAAATTACTATTAGATCTTGCTTTTACCTCGACAAAAACTAGTTCATTATTATCCTTGTCAAGCGCGACAATATCAATCTCCAGTCTTTTAAATCTATAGTTTGTTTTTAGAATTTGATAATTATGTTTTAAAAGAAATGAAACAGCTTGCTCTTCTCCCCTTTTTCCTAGATTATTTAGCTTTTTTTGAGTCAGCTTTCTTTTCATCATATTCTTTTTTTTCTTTGACTCTTGAAGCTGCCTTCCCTTGTTTTTCTCTTAGATAATATAGTTTGCTACGCCTTGCTTTCCCGTGTCTTTTAACCTCTATTTTTTTAATTGAAGGTAAATAAACTGGAAAAATTTTTTCGACTCCAATATTATTAGCTCCGATTTTTCTAACAGTAAATGTTTTATTTCTTCCTCTGTTTTTAACAGCTATCAAAATTCCTTCAAAAATTTGAGTTCTTTTAGATTCGCCCTCTGTAATTTCTTGATGAACACGAATTGTATCGCCAATACTGGCTATAGTATTTTGGTGTTTAAATTTTAATGACATATTTTCCTCAAGTATTCTAAATTATGGCAGAATGATATTCTACTCAGAAACACTTAATAATGCAAGATAGGATAGCAGACTTAAGTATAGCAGGTTATCTTTTAGAATTTTTTACTGCTGCTTTAAGATATTCAATAAAAATTGGATGGGGGCTAAGTGGCCTGGATTTATATTCAGGATGGGCTTGAGTTGCTAAGAAAAAAGGATGTTTATTTTGAGGAATTTCGATCATCTCAACAAAAAAATCATCAGGACTTGTGCCTGAAATGACAAGGCCTTTCTTTTCAAGTTGTTGGCGGTAATCGTTGTTAAACTCAAATCGATGGCGATGCCTTTCATCAATCAAGTTCTTATTTTTATCTTTAAAAGCGTGGTGTTTTTTATAGATTGAATGAGCCAATGTTTTGGGCTTTAATACGCAGTCGTAAGCCCCTAATCTCATGCTAGCGCCCTCACCTTTGATGCGCTGATATTTCTTTTCAAAAGGTATTTTATGAATAATGGGATGCTTTGCATTAGAATTTACTTCTGTGGTGTGAGCGTCTTTCAGCTCAACTACATTACGGGCAAATTCTATAGCTGCCAGCTGCAATCCATAGCAAAGACCTAGGTAAGGCACTTTGCTCTCTCTAGCATATTTAATGGCTTCAATTTTTCCCTCTACTCCTCTCTCCCCCCAGCCAATAGGAACAATGATTCCGTCAGCTTGATCAAGTTGTTTTTGAGCAGTTTTTTTATTTTTTTCCAGATCTTCTGCTCTAATAAAGTCAATATTAAGATTGTATTTATTATGCCAACTAGCGTGATTCAGAGACTCAATTAAACTAGTATAAGAATCTTTCAACTCATAATCTCCAGTGGAAATGTATTTGGCAATAATAGCTATATTTACAGTTTCCTTTTTTTCAGAAAAGATATTTTCAACCATATCTCTCCAATTTTTAAGAGAAGTTTTTTTGTGAGGCAGGTTTAAACTTTTTAGAATTTTTTGATCAAAATTTTGGTTGTGAAAAATTATTGGAATTTGATAAATGCTTTCAACATCAGGATTTGAAATAACATTTTCTTGCTTGATGTTGCAATAATAAGCCACTTTTTCTTTACGTTTGTCATCAATCATTTCTCGAGCTCTACCTATAATAAAGTCTGGTTGGATTCCCATTGAGTTCAGTTTTCCTACAGATAATTGAGTTGGTTTTGATTTAAGTTCATTGAGATGAGGAGGGGCAGGAAAATAAGTTACGTGAATATGAGCGACATCTTTAGGATTTTCTAGCTTCATGATACGGTTGGTTTCGTAATAGATAACATTTTGGTATTCACCTACTGTGCCACCAAGCTCTATTAAAATAATGTCATAGCCTTGGGCAGCTTTTTTAATGCGACCGATAACTTCCAAAGGTACATAGGGAATGGTGTCTACTGTTGCTCCATTAAATTTTAAATCTTTTGCTTTTTCAATGACTGAAGAATAAATTTGACCCATAGTGGTGAAATTTTTGTAACCTACCTCTTGGTTTAAGAATCTTTCATATGATCCTAGATCAAGATCGGCTTCTAATCCGTCTTCACATAAAAAGACATCACCATGCTCAATCGGGTTGATGTTGCCTGAATCTAAATTCAAATAATTTTCACACTTAATATTTGTAACAGAGTAGCCCTGTTCCTTTAGAAGAACGCCTAGCGAAGCAGCAGTTATACCCTTACCTAAGCCAGATAGAACTCCCCCTGAGACAAAAATGTATTTTGAGTTTGATTTGGAAGATTGTTTTGGTCCGTGTATTATCACGGGTTCTTATTTTAATACGGATAAACTATATTTTGGAAGTAGCAAAAACCACAATAGATTGTAGTAATGAAAATTCATTGCTACAATTAATTTATGGTTAATGTTTCTACCAAAACAGGCGACAAAGGTAAGACAGGACTAGCTAATGGTATTAGAATGTCTAAAGCTGATCCTTACTTTTCTGCTATTGGGGATTTAGATGAGCTAAATTCTTGGATAGGAATAGTTGTGTCTCACTTGGATGAAAAATTCAAAAATGAGCAAGAATTTTTATTATATATTCAAGATCAATTATTTGTTTTAGGTGCAGAAGTTGCTTTAGCCAAAAAAAAGAAAGTAGAAGAAAAACTATTAATTTTAGTTGAGGAACATTGTGTTCGATTGCAGAAAAAGTTAAAAAAAGACTGGCATACTAAATTTTTACTTCCTGGAGGAGATCCAGCTGCTGCTTGGATAGATGTAGCTAGAACTGTGTGTAGGAGAGCTGAAAGGAGTTTGGTAGGTTTAAGCAACAAACAGCCTATTAGACCAATTATATTAAAAATTTTAAATAGACTATCAGACTACTTGTATGTACTGCGTTGCTATATTAATTACGAAACAAACTATAAGGAAAAAGAATTTGGGGGTAAGTGAAAATTAATGAGGCGGTGCTAAATTAATAGATTTAAATAATATGATTTTTTTGAAAATAGTACCGCCAGCAATAAATAAACAAGAAAAGATTCAAACAAGGTTGTTTTTTTAATATTTAAATTTTCTAATTAAGCCCACTACTTTTCCTTGAATTTGCACATTAGTGGCATAAATTGGACTCATATTAGCATTAGCAGGCTCAAGCCTAACCCTGGTCATTTCTTTGTAATACTTTTTTAAAGTAGCGAGACCATTATCAAGCAAAGCGACTACAATTTCGCCATTGTTAACTTCTTGTGTTTCTTCAACAACAACATAGTCGCCGTCTTGGATATGATCTTCGATCATGGATTGTCCTTTAACCTCAAGTACATAGGCTCGGCGTTTACCTGTAATTAATTCAGGAGAAACCCTGAAGGTGGCATCTTCATCTGGATAGGGTTCAATTGGAGATCCGGCAGCGATGAAGCCCATGAGGGGTAAATCAACACTTTCAGAATTATCAAGAAAAGTTTTGTCAACTAATTCTATACCTCTAACCTTACCGTTGTGTTTTTTAATCACATTTTTACGATCAAGGGCTTCTAGGTGTTCATGAACTGTTGCCAGAGAAGAAACGCTTATTGCATCTGCAATTTCTCGTAAAGTTGGTGCGTAGCCATTTTTTTGGATATATTGCGCGATATAGTCAAGTATTTGTCTTTGTCTTTTATAGAGAGTTACTGCCATAATTAGATTTTTGTAATTTATAAATATAATTAAATTTCTTTTCGGGTTTAGTAGAACAAAATTATATAAAAACCCGAACTAATTTAAGAATAACCGAATGGATAGCGAATAAGCAAGTAGATATAACTATAAAAAAATATAACAAACTTGTATAGATGCAGTTTGTGTTTTATTTGGAAGAGATTTATTTATGAGTTATTTTTTTAGTAAACTTAGCTATTTTGCTGAGGAGCTTGTTCTGGAACATCAATTTCTTCGTTGATCTCTATCATTCGATTATATTTAGCAATTCTCTCCCCTCTATTTGGGGGACCAAATTTAACATAATCAGCCCCAATTCCTACAGCTAAATCTACAATCAGCGTCTCATTGGTTTCACCCGAGTGATCTGCAACTACAGTTGACCATTGAGCTTGTTTAGCTACTTTTGCCGCCTGAATAGTCTCACTAACTGTGCCAAAGTCTAAAAGTTTTATACTTAGAGTGTTGCAGATTTTATCTTTAATTGCTTTTTGAAGTTTTTCTCTGTCACCCCTGATAAACTCATCACCAACTATTTTTGTGGTATCTCCTAATTGGTCAGTAATTTTTTGCCAAGATTTTTGATCTTCTGAAAAGAAAGGGTCCTCTAAGTATATAGTCTTATATCTTTCTCTTAGGTTTAAATAAAATTTAAGTAAATCAGAGCTGTTATATCGATCGGGCTTATCTCTTAGTTTGTAATGATCATCAATCACAATATCGTCTGCAGCAGCGTCAAGTCCAAAGAAAACATCTTGAGCAAAAGTATAATGAGTGGCCTTGATTGCCTCTAGCAGTAGTTCATAAACCTCTGAGTTGCTATTCATTCTAGGTAAGTAGCCGCCCAAAGGTCCTGTACAAACAGAGCCACCCTTGGATTCTATAACTTCTTTAATTTTTTCTTTTAATGTTGAAGCCATGGTTATTGATTTTTGAAAATCTATATGGCTAGCGGGAATTAATTCAAATTCTTGAAAATCTAAATTATCGTTGCCAAAATCTCCGCCATTAATAAGAGGGTAAATGCAGCTGGGCGTAGTTAAAAAATCTGTAAGTTGATATTTTTGTTGAACATAACTGTAAAGAGGAAGGTTAGTACTTAATGCACCTGCTTTTAGAACCGCCATAGATAGGCCGAGCAATACATTGGTGCCCAGTTTAGACTTGTTATTGGTTCCATCCATAGTCAGGAGGCTTTTATCAAATTCCCCTTGTTGCAAGCATGACTTTCCCAGTAATTGAGGAGCAATTACTAAATTAATGTTGTTTACAGCGTTTTTTACCCCTTTGCCGGCAAATTCTTGTTCATCATTGTCTCTATTAACAAAAGCTTTGGGATTTTCATAGTTCCATTCATTGGGTACATAGACAACTACTGATCGACCATCATCAATCCACAAAAAGATTTGTAAAGTTGGCAATCCTTGACTGTCTAATACTTCTCTGGCTTTTATTGCTCTAATATTTGACATATCTATGTTGACTCTTTCAAGACGTTGAGACCTGCTCTTGATCAATAATAAATTGTTTTGTTTTTAATGCTAATTCAGGACGAACCACAACTCCCTCAATTCCTAACCCAACAGCTAATTCTAGCAGTTCTTGAGAAAAGTACGGTAATATAAAATTTATTTTAATAGCTTCGTTGTGTTTTGTAATTTTTTCAACTAGGTTTTTAAGTGACGGGATTAGCAGTTGATAATTAAGACTATATTGATTGTAAACATCACTAAAACCAGGATCAACTCCATATAATAAAGCATGTATATTTTTAAGATTTACTGATACTCCGGTTAAGGGCACATTAAGATATTCTTCAATATTAAATAGATTTTCAGGTGTTGTTAATTGCAGCCAAATTGGAGGTTGGTAAATAGGAGAGTCTAGAGATTCTTCAATTAACAAATAAAGTTGCTTTAACTCAAAACTATTTCTGACAAAAGGAAGCATCAAGCTGATGGGTTTGTCAATTTTACTGTTAACTTTTGTAATAAGCGAGAGCTCATATTTAAACCAATCAGGCTGATTAAGGTATCTTAGGGCCCCGCGAAATCCCAAGAATGGGTTTATTTCTTTGGTTTCATGTAGTTCTCCCCCATCAAGCTTAGCAAGTTGATTCGAATCAAGGTTGAGGCTTCTGTAAATAATTTGGGGTTCTTGTTTTTTTAAATTGATAAAGCGATGGTAAAAGCCTACAATTTCCTTAGTGGCTCTTTGCTTCAATTTTGAATTTTGAGTTTTTAAAATTTTATTAGGATGCAGGCCTGTTTTGATAAATAAATGCTCACTTCTCAATAACCCTACTCCATTTGTTAAGGATATTAGTTTTTCATCAACCTCATCAAAATTATTAACTGAAAGATAAAGCTTGGTTTTGCTTGTTTTGGTTAATTTACGGTCTACTGCTTGCTCTGATTTAATCTGATAGACTCTGCCTGTCCCTGCATCAAAAATTATGGACTGGCCGTCTTTCAGGTTTTGGAAAGCATGTTTGGCGTTAACAATGGTGGGTAAATGATAGTGTCTAATCTGATTAAGTAATCGTATATTGGTTATTTGATTCTCACAGATAATCCCAGAACAGGTTTGAATTAAGGGATAGTGTTGATTTTCAAGCTTTTTAACAACAGCAATGGTTCCAGGATTAATTTGTTTAAGATCTTGATCGTTTTTAATTAAAGAGCAACGACCACTAATAAAGCCACTAGTTATACTCTGACCGATTATGATGGCTTGAAACTTTTCTTTATCCACTTTATTTTCATAAGAGTGAAAATAGGGTTTAATCTTTGTAATGACGAGTTGATCATTAACTAATTCCCAGTGAATTTTAATTTGATCAGTACGTCTTAATTTAATCTTTCTCACTAAATGCGCTAACTGCTTGACGTGTTTGGATGATAGGCTGATTTGATCCTCAATTTCTGGAGCCTTTTTTTTTACTAATTTATCAGCTTCTCGAACAAATATTTTTGTTTGATTGGATTTTAGCTGGGTACTAACTTGCCAATTTCTTTGATCAACCAAAAAGGTGTCCTGATCCTGCTCAGACTCAGGTGTCTGATAAACTCCAAAAACCGAAAAAATTGAAATTTTTGATTTATCCCCGTTATTAATGTTTAAGCTATAAGCTATCCCTGAACTATCAGGCTGGGTTTGGGATTGCACAACTATTGCTATAGGAAATAAGTTGTTCTCCTTGATGTCAGTTGGATCTATGTTACGTGCCCAAAGTAATAAAATAGACTCCATCATGTTAGCCTCACCTTTGATGTTGTCTTCGCGTTTATAGTCGAGTTTTTTACTGTCTACTGGGCTGGCGGTAAGTCGAATAAAATCTTTGTCTAGTTTTTGTGAATATAATTCAAGAATTTTTTTCGAAATAGAGCCAGGATATGCTTGTTGTTTGATAAGCTCTTGAACTTCAAAAGTGGCTTTATTTAACTCCTCTTGAGTTTGAAGGTTGATGTTATCTCTTATTTTTTTAAACTTTAATTCTAAATGGTTGTGTTTAGCAATGCTTTTAAGGGTACTAACAGGGATACAGTAAGTAGGAGGAAGAGGTATTTGATTGGTAGTGAGTCTATCTAAGTCAAGAGTATAAGTCCCGACTTCAGCTTTAGGGAATTTTAAAAATTGGTGAGCAGGATTAACAACAGGCATATTTACTTTCAAAATCAAGATTAATGGAATAATTGCCGATTAATCTACTCTTATCATAGCTGAAAATTTATTTTGATAAAAGAGAGGCGTAGCTCTCGGTGCCAGAAGTATCCATTAAGCCTTTGATTAACTCATTGAGTCAGCTGTTTTTTAAACCAGTCAACCATCGGAATTTCGCTGGGATTTATTTTAAGTAGAATTGATAAGTAAAAATTGGTGTAAGCCATTAAAGTAATAAGCTCAAAAATTTGAGTTAATTTTGTTTCACTTTCTAGCTCAATTTTTAACGCTTCTATATTTTGCATACCCATAGCTTCTTGTGTTAACTGCATTCTTTTTTGATTTTTCTCATGATACAGTTTTGAGTTAAAAAACAAAAAGATATTGTCAAGCTTGTTACTTTTTGGCAGCCTGAGTCCTTCTAAGAGATGGTGATTAATTTCCGGAATTTGATAAAAATTAGCAAAGGTTTTTGCGTTTTCATTAAATTGATTTGAAGCAACATGAGCCGCTCCGGTGAGAAACTCTGCTGCCACCAAGTTAGGCTTGCGATCGATTAAATTATAGCTCAAGGTTTTTGCAGGATTATCTTCAGTTCCTTCCTCAACACCACACTTTTGCATGGTAAAAAGAATAGTTTTGATTATCTCTTCAATCTCTGCTTGTTTGATGGTTATTAATTTAATTTTGTTTAGCAACCCCATTAACCCAGCCACAGCATAACCGATCGCCATTCTGGGCTGATTGGATGGATTGTGCTCTGTCTCAATAATATAACTTCCATAATTATTTTCTTGAGCAACCTCAGCCAGTTTTCCTCCCTGAGTGATGACTAAAACTTGTGCATTATTTTCTTTTACTTGATCTGCACAACTCAATACTTCTTCTGTATCTCCTGAATAGCTTGATAGAATCACAAGAGATTTTGAATTGATATATGCAGGTAGAGTGTAATCGTTAATGATATTAAAAGGAATTTTAAGTTGATCCTTGAAGGCATGTTTTACAACATCAGCTCCTAGTGCTGAGCCTCCCATGCCCGCTACTGTAATATTTGTAGGAGTGGTGGTTAGGCTAATATCTAAGTTTTGAGTGGTGTTCCACGCTTGCCTAATTTGATCGGCCAACGCCTCAATTGATCCGAGTACGTTTTTTTTATCTATTTTTGATATTTTATCCTTAGAATCAATTATTCTTAATTGGGTTTTTTTTGAGTTGTTCATTTTATTTTTTTAATAATTAATAATTTTTCTTAAAAATATCTATGATTACTTTTACGGATTTAAACCCAATTTTTTCTGGTATCTCATTAAGATCAATCCAGTGCAGGCTAGCCACATCATCGGCTGGCTTAATTGTTCCTGAAATTATTTTAGCGTGTACACCAATAGTGAGAGTTGGCTTGTCCTCATATTCAACTGGCGCTGAGCCAATAATTTTTAGGAATTTTACATTTAGTCCAGTTTCCTCTTTCATTTCTCTGATAGTGCACTCCTCGACACTTTCATTGATTTCAATAAAACCACCCGGAGTATCCCACCAGCCTTTTTTTGGTTCAATGCTTCTTTTAGCCAACAATATTTTACCTTTTTCTTCTACTATCACAGCGGTAGTAGGAGCAGGGTTTGGATAATAAATAAATTGGCACTGATCACAAATCAGAGGCTCTTTTCTTGAGTTATACCTTGCTCCGCAGCGAGGACAAAACTGAAAATTTTTTTGATAGTAGGGGTGCATAGTATTTATATTTTAACTAATGATAGCAAGCTACCGATGTTTAGCCTCTTATTATTTTTAATATTTCATCTCTTTTCTTTTCCATTATTTCTTGACTCACAGCCTCTAAGTTAAGCCTGAGCTTGGGCTCAGTATTTGACGGTCTTACGTTAAACCAATAATCATCAAAAGTAATGGTCACTCCATCAAGATGAGATATCTCTCCGTCATTATAAATCTCAGTTAGTTTTTTCATAACTGCCTCTTTGTCCTCTACCGTCGAGTTAATCTCTCCTGAATGAAAGTATTTTTTATATGGCTTTATAATTTCAGAAACAGGTTTATTTTGCTCACTAATGTACTGCAAAAATTTTACTAGCAGCACTAAAGGCATATCAAAGGTTCCATAATTAAATTTATAAAAGTAATGTCCAGATGATTCTCCACCAAAGACAGCATTGACTTCTTCCATTTTAGCCTTAATTAAAGAATGGCCAACTTTAGTAATGACTGCTTCACCACCGACTTCGTCAATCATGTCTTGAGTAATTTTTCCAGGCCTGATGTCATAACAAACTGTTTCTCCAGGGTTCTCTTTTAGGGCGATTTGGGCCATGATGCCGCGTAAAATAGATTGGGGTACCTCATCTCCTTTTTCATCAATAAAAAACATTCTGTCACCATCTCCGTCTAAGGCAATTCCCAGATCTGCATTATGATTTTCAACCTCTTGTTGTAGATCAATTAAATTTTCTGGCTTAAGAGGATCGGCATCGTGGTTAGGAAAGGTTCCGTCCAATTCAAAGTAAAGCGGAATCAACTCACAGGGCAAGTGTTCAAAAATTGCTTTCATATCTAAGGCTCCAACTGAGTTGCCTGCATCAACCACTATCTTGAATGGCTTTATTTTTTTGATATTAGCTTGTTTTAAAGCCTCTTTTACCTGATCTTTTAAAGTTTGGGTGAATTTTTCAACCTTTCCTTTGTTTTGAGTATTAATAAAATTTTCAGTAGAGACTATCTCTCGCAACTCCTCCATGCCGGTCCCTTCTCCTAATGGTCTGGCCTTTGATCTTGCTAATTTAAAGCCATTGTATTCACTAGGGTTGTGAGAGGCAGTGATTTGGATTCCTCCATCGTGTTGGTAATAACTAACGCCAAAGTAAAAAGTTGGGGTAGTATTTAAACCAATATCAACCACGTCAAGTCCAGAATCAGTCAAACCTTTAATTAAGTTTTTCTGTAGTTGTTCTGAGGATGGTCTCATGTCTCTTGAAACAACAACTGCAAGTTGTTGTTTGGGGTTTTCTTCTTGTAAAATGGTAGCAAAACCTCTTCCTACTTTATAAGCAATATCGTCATTAATTTCATCGGGGTACAGACCCCTAATGTCATAAGCTTTAAAAAAGTCTAAATTTTTTGGCATATTTTTTCCTTTTTAATTAATTATAAATAATTTATGTTATTAGCTAAGTCTATTAATTTTTTGAAAGTCTTGTTGATACTGTTTTTCTGTAGTTATATCAAACCAAATACCCTCGAATGCAAAAGCGTAAAGTTTACCAGCCTTTGTTAACTGAGGAAAAACATCCTTCTCCAGCATGGTCGGTTTTTTATCAGGAATAAAATCCATTATTTCAGGTTCAAAAAGATAAATTCCACTATTAACTAAGCTGGGGTTTTGAACTTTGTTTTTGGGTTGGAAAGCAGTAATTTGATTTCCTTGAACAGAAATGTTGTCAAAAGATTGATGAGCCATTCTAGGCTTAACAGCTATGGTGGCAATTCCTTGGTTGTGTTGGTGAAAACTGGCAAATTGTTGTAAATTAATGTCTGTAAAGACGTCACCGTGAAAGCAATAGAAATTTTCTTGGAGTATCTTTTGAGCGTTTTTTAAAGCCCCGCCAGTACCTAGTCTTTGTTTTTCAAAAATATACCTAACATCCAGCTTAGGGTATTTTTTACTAATGCTTTTTTTTATTTTTTGACCTTTGGAGTGTGTCAGGATAATGATTTTCGTAACATCAAAGCGCAACAAGTGATCAATTATGTGAAAAATTAAGGGCTGATTTTGATGTTTTATCAATGGTTTGATGAGATTTGATTTTTTGTTGCTACCACCTGCCAGAATGACTGCCGTACTAACCGCAGGCTTTAGTTGTTTTTGTAAAATTGTTTCAATAGCGTGAGATCGACTGCGAACCTTTTTTTTGTCAATCAGTTGGTCAATTTGAGAAAGCGTGGATTGAGATAGAGTAATACTTAAGCGTTGTTTGTTCACTCATCATACTTTATCATATTTTTAAAAATACTGTAAATAGGAAAAAAATTATAATTTTAAGAGAATAAGTTCCACAGCCTGAGACAAGCTAATCTTATTAGCAGAAGTCTTGACTTCTTTATCCAATTTGTGCAGCTGATCGTGCAGCCATAGCAATCTTTTTAGAGTAAATTTTTTTGCTTGTTGGTTGATTTTATTAATTACAAAAAATGGTCCTTTTACTTGTCCCCCGCTTGTGGCTTGTATGAGAAGTCTTACTTGCCTGGCCAACATAATAAAGCACATATATTCATCGTTTTCCTGAACAGCCTGTTGAAAAAATTTAATTTGTTTGACTTTAGTCGATTCTTGCGGAGATAAAGAATCAAGCCAGGTGAATAGTGAGTTGGCTAATTTAAATTCAAAAACTTGATCTGCTTTAAGTTTTTTAAGCATGCTTGAAGTAAGTTGTCGTTTTTCCCACAAACATAAATTCATACTAGAGCTAGCTAACATTTTGATCATAGTATTAAGTTTTTTTGATCGAGTTTGGCTATGAAGCTCTTCTATAATCAACATCCTGCTATGTCCAAATAAATCAGTTTTTTGAAGTTTGCTTTCTAGAGTAGGGATATCAAGCTGTGAGGCGTTAAATCGCTCAACTAAGGTGTTGTTTTCTTTAGCATTTTCAAGTATTTCAACAAGCTTAGTTCTGGATAGGATAGTATTGTCGCCGTGAATAATAATCATTTAGATTGGATTATAATTTAACCTTAATTTAAAGTTACGCCGTATTTTTTTAAGTAATTTTTATGCTGTCTGTATTTAGGGTCATAAAGGGCGACAAGTTCCCAGAATTTTTTTGAATGATTGTGGTGGATTAGGTGTGCTAATTCATGCACAAGAACGTAATCGATAATTTCTGGTGGATAATGAACTAAACGCCAGTTCAAACTAAGAGTGTTATTACTACTGCAACTACCCCAGCGGGTTTTTTGATTGCGCAGAGTTATTTTTTTATATTTAACTTGCATTTTTTCAGCTAGGGCCTTAGTTTTTTCTTGAAGATATTTTCTAGCAGTTTTTTTAAGAAATATTTCAAGCTCAGATTTAACTAATTTGTTTTTCTGAAGAGTATTTGAATCAGGAAAGTTAAACAGGATTTGATTATTTGTGAATAAAATGCCAATTGGTAAATTATGATTAAACCCAAATTTTTTTTGATAGGTTTTTCCAAAAATTAATACTTGAGTATTGGATTCGATAGAATCTTGTTTTTGTACCATTCTCGCCAGCTGTTTGGTGATCCAAGCTGATTGCTCTTTAACGAATTTATCTAAAATTTTTTTAGGAGTTCTTTTAGGAGCAACCACCAAAACTTGGTTTGGTGGTTCAATTTTGATAGAGACCCTTTTGGCTTTCGAAGAAAAGCGTGTACGATAATGCATTAGATTGTTAGATATTGTAAAATATAATTCTATATTAGCAAACATTTAAGCAGCCGAAGTGGCGGAACTGGTAGACGCGCACGGCTTAGGACCGTGTGGAAGCAATTCCTTGGAGGTTCGAGTCCTCTCTTCGGCACTTTGTTTTCTTGGGTCATCAAAGACAACAAAAAACCTCGAGTTGATTCGAGGTTTTTTGTCTCAGAACGTATCTCCCGGTGAGGAGAACCTTCTGAGGTATATATTACTATATGTTATTATTATAAGATTGTCAATAGTAATTCAATATATATCAATCCAGGTAGCAAAGCCTGGTTCAAATTTAAAAAAATATATCCTATAATTATTCAATTTTCACATATTCTAGGACGCTAGCATCATCTTTCTTTTCAATCCCTTTTTGTCGATCGTCATATTTCATTTCTGTCATCCATTGATTAACAGAACTGGTCCACTTCTCCACGCTTGCAGTGTACTTTCTTGCAATCTCTGAAACCTGTATTCTTCCCTGTTCTACATAGTTGGCACGCAGTTCTCTAGCTGCTCTTTCAAAGCCAGCTTCATAGTTTTCAAACCCCAACGTTCCCCCAGAGTGAATTCCAAACCCTAAGCAGTTATAAGTGCCTTCTGGAATATTTTTACATAGATTACTTTCTTCCATCATAATAGCCGGCAAAAACCTAAAATCTAGCTCGTAGCGGTCTGCTATTTCTACCAGTAGGTGTCCATAATAATCGTGAGGTTTTAATGGAGAGTCATATTTTGCCAAAAAGTTAGCAACAATTTCAGCTCTACCGTCCTCAAGTTCTAAAATGCTTTCAATGCCCTGTATCTCCCCTTCGGGATCTGGATTGCCTGCTACGATGCTGGTATGTCTAGCCTCTTGTTGAATAACAGTTAATTGGGAATAGTCAAAAAAAGTGTGAAAGAGAACAATACTAGTTAAAATAGTGACACTAGTTGTTACTAACCATATTAAGGATTGCCAAATTTGTTTCATAAATTTCTAAAAATAAGTATAGCACGCCCTATCAAAAAGGTAAAAAAATGATATCCTATATATATAGAAAGCGGTTAAAGATGAAAAAAACTTTTAACAAGTTTCTGTTTTTCAAGGCTGTGGCAATTATCACCTTAATGGCAATAGGTTTAGTTGTGACTCCTTTAACTCATGCTATTAAAAATAAAATTTTAGGGGTTCATATTCTTTCCCCGGCTGATTTAAGCAATGCCAAACTGCTGTTTAAACAAGGTGATATGAAAGATGACTGGCATTTTTTAACTATACCTTTGGCGCTTAAAGATTTGAATGAGCCTGAAGGCTGGCAAAATTTTTTTAGAGAGACTAAAAAATATAAATTTATTCCAATTGTTCGTTTAGCGACTAAGGTTGAAGAAGGTGTTTGGGCGCAGCCCACAAGGTATGATATAGTTCAGCTTTTTAAATTTATGGATCAACTTGATTGGCCGACAGAGAAACGTTACATCATTATTTTTAATGAGGTTAATCATGCTAAAGAATGGGGAGGCGTTATAGATCCACTTTCGTATACTCAAATTTTGGAATTTGCTACTAGTTGGGCAAAAACAGAAAAAGCGAATTATGTGGTTATGCCAGCAGCTATGGATTTGGCAGCACCTAATTCTGCTGAAACCATGGAGGCTTTTACTTACTTAACCAAAATGCTGGAATATAATCCTTGGATATTTGATCATATTGATCTGTGGAACTCTCACTCATATCCCAATCCTGCTTTTTCTTCCAGCCCAATCCTAACTGGACAGAATTCTATCAGAGGATTTGAGCATGAATTGAATTTTTTAAAAAGAAAAACGGGTCGAGATTTTGAAGTAATTATTACTGAAACAGGTTGGGTTCAAACTTCACAAACAGAGCCTTGGTTAAAAAGCTATTATCTTTATGCTATGCAGCACGTTTGGACACATCCTAAAGTAGTTGGTGTTACTCCTTTTTTATTAAGAGGAGCTCCTGGCCAATTCTCAGATTTTAGTTTTTTTGATAGAGATAATCAGCCAACTAAGATTTTTGAAGCTTTCAGAGCAGGTATAAAGGGAGCCACCTCTGATTGAAAAAAAGACCAGTCGCTTTGGACCGGCCTTTTTCTTTAATTTAGATTATTTATTCTTTGCTGTTACTTTGAGTTTTTTGGGTTTAGTCACCTCTGATTTTTCAAAAGTAACTGTAAGCACTCCGTTATCTACTTCAGCCTGTGGTTCTTTATTAGGATCAATTTTTCCTGGAATGGCTACTTTGTAAGAATAGCTCCAAGAGGATTTAGCATAGTGAGTTTTTTCTTCATCTTTTTGTTCCTCAACTTTTGCAGCTTTGATCCAAAGTATTCCATCCTCGAATGTCAGATCAATATCCTCTGGTCCTACTCCAGCAACGTTTGTTTTAACAACAACCTCATCTTCAGTTTCATACAAATCCAAATTATTTGCTGAAGCGTTAACAGCAAAATCTTGATCATCCCAAAAATCAGGCCATCTACTTAACATTCTAAAGGGTTGAAAAGGAATTAAATCCATTTTTGTTCTCCTTTCTCTGCTTAATTATTTTTAGCAGACATATTTAGTAATTGCTAATTATTAATATAGCAAATTAGCAATTAGTGTCAAGAGTTGCTGATTTCTTGAGTAAAACATCGTTGTATTTAAGTTTTTTAGGAGTTAACAAATTTCGATTATTAGCTATTCAGTTATATTGTTTTTTTTGATTTAATAAACAACATATGTTTCTTTTAAACAATTTTTTGTTGATTGGAATAGGGTTTGTTATGTTGTGGCTTGGGGCTGAGCTGCTAATTAAAGCTGCCCTAGCTATTTCTAAAAAACTAGGTTGGTCAGAAACTCTGGTTGGGCTAACTATTGTTTCATTCTGCATTAATCTCCCTGAAATTATGATTACTTTTGTTGGAGCATTTAAACAACTTCAAGGAGATCAAGTTACCCAGTTGGTAATAGGAAATGTTGTGGGGTCTAATATGAGTCAAATAGGTTTGGTTTTGGGATTAGCGGGATTATTTCAAGTTATTAAAGTTGATAAAAAAGAGGTCATGCGTAATGGGCTGATGCTAATTGGTAGCACTTTATTGCTGATAGCTTTTTCTATTAATGGTTTTATTTCTAGAATAGAGGGGCTTGTTTTGCTACTGCTTTATGGTTTTTATCTGTTTACTTTAAATAAAACTAGTTCACGCAAGCTTGTTAAAAAACATTCTCGAAAATTTAGTTTTAAAAATAATTTAAGGTTTTTTATTCAGTTAGCATCGGGATTGATAGTAATTGTGCTTGGGTCAGAGCTTGTAGTTAGTCGAGCTGTGAATATCTCTCAGATTTTGCAAATTGATCAGATGATTGTTGGCCTTTTTATTGTTGGTATAGGAGTAAGTCTGCCCGAATTATTTGTAGCTATCTCTGCCCTTATTAAGGGCTCTCCTGGATTATCTGTCGGAAGTATGCTGGGAGGGAATATTATTGTAACCCTTTTGGGATTAGGAGGCACAGCTATTATTGCTGGTTGGCATATTCCTAGAAGTATAGCAACCTTTGATTTAGCTTATTTACTACTAACCTCTGTGGTTGTGGTTTTGTTTCTGTTGACGAAAAAAAAGCTGGAACGCAAAGAGTCTGTTTTAATTTTGTTAATGTACATGATTTTTGTTTTTCTAAAAGCATTGGGCTTATAACCTTTTTTATTTAATTAAGGTGAAATATTTTTATTTTGCATGAATTTAAATTATCAGTTAAAATTGCCATCATGGCGAAAATTAAAGCAGGCAATATTGAAACTGGGATGTACCTCATGCACTTTGGGCAACCACATAAAGTAGTGAAAAAGAAGTTTGTTTCTCCTGGTAAAGGGTCAGCTTTTACTAGAACAAAACTAGAGAATTTAGCCACAGGAGGTTATGTTGAGCATGTTTTTAAATCTCATGACACCCTAGAAACAATCAATGTTGAATCTAGAGAAATGCAGTTTTTATATCAAAGCGGAGATCAAGTTATCTTTATGGAGCCCCGTTCTTATGAGCAAGTAGAAGTACCAGATAAGATTTTAGGAGACAAAATTAATTTTTTAGTACCTGAGATTAAGGTTTATATTGTTTTTTACAAAAATGAACCATTAACCGTGAATCTGCCACCCAAGATCACAATGAAAGTTGTTCAATCACAGGAGGCAGTAGCTGGAGATCGGAGTAATGCTGGCACTAAACCAGTGACTATGGAAACAGGGTTAATTGTTCAGGCTCCTTTATTTATTAAAAAGGGAGAGAAGTTAGTTGTTGATACAACTGAGGGCAAATATGTCTCCAGGGCATAACTGTTGTTGTTTGATAATTTAAAGTAGTTTTTTAGTATTGTGCTTGATATAATAAAGCGCTCTTTAAGCGAGAAATTCTGAATTTTGTTAGTATGCGGGCCCGTAGCTCAGGTGGTCAGAGCGACAGCCTTTTAAGCTGTGCGTCGTGGGTTCGAATCCCACCGGGCTCACAAAATTTATTTAACTCCATACTTAATTTTTTTTCACCTTTTGCTATACTGAATTTAATTAGTAATTAGTTTACAGAAAGGGCTAATATGAATCATTATTTTGACGATATTGAAAAAGCTACTGAGGAAAATGAAAATTTCCGCAAAGTTTTATGGACAGGGAAGTACTGTCAATTAGTGCTTATGACTCTGCAGCCAGGAGAAGAAATTGGAGTTGAAGTTCATGATGATGTGGATCAGTTTTTTAGGTTTGAAGAAGGTGAAGGAAAAGTGGTAATTAATGGCGAAGAAATGAGTGTTAAAGATGGCGATGCTGTAATTGTGCCTGCCGGCGCAGAACACAACATCATTAATGCCTCAGAAGATGAATCGCTTAAACTCTATACTATTTATTCTCCACCCAATCATCCTGATGGGACAGTGCATGTAGATAAAGCTGAGGCCGATGCTTATGAAGCGGAACATCACCACTAAACTGTTGTTATTGTGTGATTAATTTGATTAGCTGCGAGATATGTCTTGCAGCTAATTTTTTATATGTTTTTCCCCTTGCAAAAATAACAACTTTTCCTCATACTAGAAGATGCTTTTTAATCTTTAACCCTATTAATCAACTGCCCAAAACAATGCTCGATACTCAAAAGTTACTCTATATTTTACCAGACCTAGCCTATTTAGCTGAATTTTTACCAGGTAAACAGCCACATACATTCACAGTTCAAAGCTTTAAGCAATTTAATGGTCAGCTTATGGATGATAACAAGCTTATTTTTGAGAATATTAAAAAACTAGTTGAGCGTATTGAAGACAAGCTAGAAGAAGGAGAATTAGACGTAATCATAGCTGACGAGATTTTTACCAACACCATCATTAATGTTGAGAAAAAAACTGAAGCAGAAGTTAAGGAGTATTTACAGGAAGGGGTCATCCCTAGTTTGCATATTGATCTGGAATCTCACCAGATTGAAACTTTTATTCTTAGTGAATATAAGGGTACGCATAAAGTACAGTTGTCAACAGTTCAACACTCTGCCCTAGCCCCTCTTAAATTGGCTTTTGAAGACAAAAAAGTAAAATTAAATAAAATTTATCCATTAAGTTGGACTTTGAAATCCCTGGTTTCGCTTGAGCCTTCAGTTTCTTTGGTGCAAATGGGCCAGAATTTATTTATGGCAAAGCATTATATTGGTGTTGATCAGCCTATGGTTGATTCTATAGAAAATATAGATAGATTTGTTGAAGCTATCAAAACTATGAAAGGGGCAGAGTCAAGTATGCAAACTGCTTATTTGCTTTCTGATGAGGCCGTAGAAGAGGAGTTAAAACAAAAGCTGGAAGGCATTATACCGATTCAGCAGCTGGCTCAAAATGATAATAAAGATGAAGCCTTGCCAAATTTTATTGAGAAAGCAATGACTTCGGCTATAAGAACTGTTTCTATTGATGAATTTATAATTCCTGAATTTAATTTATCTGATGTTGAAGTAAGCGAAGAAATGCAGGCCGCTCTTATGCAAGTAGCTGATGAGGAAAAATTTACAGAATCCCAACTACAAGAGCAGGTCGAGCCTGACAAACTTGCTACTGAAGATCTTCCGAAACCAGGACAGGAGCCTGATCAAGAAAAAACAACTCAGACTGAGGAAAAGGAATCAGAAGTTGAGGCTGAGGTTGAGTCGATTGAAGAGGATGAAGCTCAGGAAAAAAAAGAAGAACCTTTGGATGAAGCAGAATTATCTGATCCTAAATCTGAAGCTGAGATGGATAAAGCTGAGACAATCCAGGCTCAAGAAATGCCCACTAGGTCTTATCAGCCAGCAGCTGCCTCTCTTTCAGCTGCCAGTTTTGGGGATGAATCAGAGGAAGAGTCTGAAGAGCAGCAGCCAAAACCTTTAGCAACTCCTTCTGAAACAGAAGAACCAGTAGATTTAAAGAAATTTTCTAGTAAATTTAAGGATCAAGTTGATGATGATCAATCAAAAACTACTGCAACAGCTGTCCCACCTCAAAGAAAAACTCTTAAAAATGATGATGGCACTAGTAATTTGCTGAGAGTCATTTTAATAGGTTTTGGAAGTTTTGCTCTAACTGTGGCCATAGGTGTTGGGATTGGCTTTGGAGTTTTACAACTTTCACAGCGACAACCAGTAGAGGCACCAGTAGTGACTGATACAGAACTTGAGCCAGAGCCAACTCTAGAGCCTTCTCCTACGCCGATGATTGAGATAAATAGAGAAGATTATTCTATAAGGGTAGTTAACGCAACAGCAAAAGCAGGATATGCAGGAGAGATTGCAGCTGTGTTAGAGGAAGCAGGATATGGTGAAGTTGAAGCTAGAAATGCTGTTGATGACTATGAGGCTGGATTTTATCTATTAATGGAAGAAGAAGATGGTGCTTTATTGC
>Ga0334887_1002161_pt1 | contig 22790 bp, 19 predicted proteins | sample GraSluR1_MG_10_FD_207217 | JGI IMG/M metagenome (GOLD analysis project Ga0334887, IMG submission 207217) | Sludge microbial communities from methane-producing bioreactor in Wageningen University, Netherlands - Granular Sludge_18_07-R1 | ecosystem: Engineered > Bioreactor > Anaerobic >...
CGGTGGCGACCGATGGCGGCGGGGGGGGGGGGGCGGGCCGCCCCCCCCCCCCCCCGCCGCCTACTTCTTCATCTCCGACACCAACCCGGGCCTCACACCCAGGCCCAACGAGGCATCGATCACCGCCCCTCGGCACACGCGGGCAGCGGGTGTGCACAGGAAGAGTACGAGAGCGGCGATCTCCTCCGGCTCGATGAGCCGGCCTCCCGGCAGCCTGGAAGTGAATGCTTCGCGCTCCTCGGGAGACAAGTGGTCCAGCGTCGATTCCTGGAACATCCTGGTGTTCACCGCTCCCGGACAGACGGAAAATGCGTCGATGTGCCGGTAGGGGTGGTCAGCCACGATCTGTTTGGTCAAGAACCCCACGGCGCACTTGCTCATCTCATCAGAGGCGGTGAAACCGGGGAAGACGGCGATGCCACCCCCCACGCTGGATATGTTCACGATCTTGCCGAAGTCCTGCTCCAGCATGAGCGGAAGCACGGCCTGGGTGACCATGAGCGTTCCCATGGTGTTGATCTGGAACATGGCCTCATCCTGGGCCCCTGAATCCGCGTAGTGTGCCACCGAGGCGGAGCCGACCGCGGCGTTGTTCACGAGGATGTCCAGGCGGCCGAATTCGGCCAGTGTGCGGGACATGAGTTCATCGATGGAGGCCTTGCTCTGCATGTCGAGAGGCAGGGCGAGCGCCCGGGAACCGGCGGCCTCTATCTGCTCCACCACCCGAAGAGCGGAAGCCTCCGAGCGATTGTAGGTGAGCACTACCGAAGCCCCGGCTTCGCCCAATGCCTGGGCGATCGCCGCCCCTATCCCCTGGGATCCTCCCGTCACCACGGCCACCCGGCCGCTCAGGTTCATATCGATGGCCGCCATTTCCTGCACTCCTTTCCGGAACACGCCGGCCTGAGCATACACCGCACGCTGCAGCGGCGATCTTCCCCCAGTCTCGACCGGGCCTGCAGTCTCTCCACCTCTCCTGCGGCTTCCCCGCTTCCCCTAGAGTTTCGCGACCGCCGCCTCGATCCGCTCCAACCCTGACGTCAGCTCGCTCATGTCCTTCGTGTAGGAGAACCTGAGGTACTTCTCCCCGTCGCCCGCGTTCGTGAATGCGGTGCCCGGGTAGGAGATGACCCTCGCCTCTTGCGCCAGGTGCTTGGCCAACTCGGAACTCGTAAGCCCCAGGCCGGTGATGTTGGAGTAGATGTAGAAGGAGCCCAGCGGGGGCTTGCACACGAATCCGAGGCGATTCAGGCCTTCCACGAAGACATTCCGTCGGGCCTCGTACTCGACACGCATCTCTTCGATGCAGTCCTGCGGACCCGTGAGCGCGGCCACCGCGGCACGCTGAGCGATGGAGTTGGTGCACAACACCAACTGCCCGTGGACCTCGAGCATGGTGCGGACCAACTCGGGCGGAGCGGCCAGGAAGCCGATCCTCCAGCCGGTCATGGCATAGGCCTTGGAGAAGCCGAACATCGAAATGGTGATGTCGCGGGCTTCGGGCAGGGAGGCAATGCTCACGTGCTCGGTGCCGTCGTAGACCAGTTTCTCGTAGATCTCGTCGGTGATGAGGAATATCTGCTTCTCCGCCGCCAGCCGGGCCAGCGCTTCGAGATCTTCCCGCGGGAACACCGAGCCGGTGGGGCAGTTGGGAGAGATGTAGATGATGGCCTTGGTCCGTGGAGTGATCTTGCTCGCCACATCGGCGATGTCGAGGCGAAAGTCGTTCTCCTCGGTGAGATACGTGTACACGGGTGTGCCGCCGGCCAGAATTGTGCCCAGAGGGTCGACGTAGTAGTACGGGTCGGGCATGATCACTTCGTCGCCTGGATTCACCACGCTCAGAAGGGCCACATTGATGGCCTCCTGCACCCCCGCAGTCACGAGGACCTCCGTGGCGGGATCGGCCGTGATGTTGTTCTCCCGCGCCAGCTTCTCGGCGATGGCTTCCCGCAAGGGTGTCAAGCCCTCCACCGGCAGCACGTAATGCGTATGGCCGTCGTCCAGAGCCTTCTTGGCGGCCTCCCGTATGTGCTCGGGCGTATCGAAGTTGGGCTCGCCGTAGCCCAGATCGACCACACCTTCCACCCCCTGCAGAAGCCCCCTCACTTCGGCTATGACCCCGAACTTGGGGGAGCGCAGGCCTATCGCTCTTTCGGAAATCGCGGCACTGGTCCAGTCCATTGCTCCAACCTCATCCTTTCGCGCCGTGCGCTTCGTCCTGCAAGAATCCGCCCCGTACGAATATGCGGCCGCTCGATGTCATGCCCCGGCCTTGAGGTCGGCCACGAACTGATCGATCCGTGACAACCCCTCCCGGATCTCCGCTTCATCGCCGCCACCGACGCCCAGTCGGATGTAGTGCTCCTCGTCGTAGGCGATACCGGGCTGGATAAGCGTGCGGTAGGGCGGAGCCAGCAGGCGCCTGCAGAAGTCCTCGGAGGTGATGTCGAGGTGATACTTGACGAAGCAGAGGTATCCGGCCTGGGGCTTGACCCACTCGAAATCCTCGCGAGCGTTCACCCACTCCTCGATGAGTGGCCAGCAGCGCCGGCCGTCCTCCAAGGCCTCGTTCAGGAGTTGCTCGTACTTACCCGGCTTGAAGGCGGCCAAGGCGACGTACTCACCGAGCACGTTCATCACTTCACTCGCGTCCTCCCGAAGCACCAGTGACTTGAAGAGGATGTCCTTGTCGTGTGACGCCATCCAGCCCGTGCGTATGCCCTGCATACCCAGGCACTTGGAGACACTGGCGGCGCTGATGGCTTTCTCGTAGTAGTTGACCGCCGCCGGGCAGCGGGGACCTTCCCACTCCAGCCCCCGGTACACCTCGTCAAACAGGAGATAGGCGTCGTTCTTCGCGGCGATCTCACAGATGCGCTTCATCTCGTCTTCGGTGAAGACGGCTCCGGTGGGATTGTTGGGCTGGTTGAGAAAGATCAGCTTGGTCTTAGGAGTCACCAACCGGTCGAGCTCGTCCACGTCGATGTTCCACCCGAGCTCTTCCCGCCGTCTGATGATCTTGACGTCGGCTCCGTAGCCCTCGCAGAGCGACCAGGCCTGCGGCCAGCCGGGCTTGTCTATCACCACCTCGTCCCCGGGGCCCACGGTCTGCGTGATCACTAGGAAGTTGGCCTCGTTGGTGCCGGCGGTGATAAGCACGTTGTCCACATCCACGTCGTAGCCCTGGGTCTCGATGACCCGCTGCCGCAGCTCCGGCATCCCGTAGAAGGACTTGGCCGACCAGTCGAGGGGCAGTTCCGGATCGAGGTCGGCGAGAAACTCGCCCAGCTTCGGGGAGCGGCGCAGCGACCAGGTCACCCCGCAGTCGAAGCCCACCTCTTGGGCATGCAGAAAGATCTCATACAGTTTGTTGAGCTTGACATCCACGATATTCCTCCTGGGTCACTGGGAGCCTCGTGCGGTTGGTCGGTGTACACATCACGAGAAGAGCAACAGGCTGTACGCGCGGCGCTCGGCCACAACATCCACCCGGTTCACGACACGCTGGAGGTCGGGGTAGGGACCCCCACGCGACCCCACCCCCCCATAAGACACCGAATATTCCCGGGCCACCACAAGCTTAGTGGAGAGGCGGCCCCTTGTCAACCAGATGTAATCTGTGCCAATATATGGGAAAGAGCAGGGCGATGGATTGGCAGCCACCGTAGGCAGGGAGTCCCGAGGAGCCCGGAGCAGGCGGGTGGCACCATGTCACAGGAGGTGGCATCTTGCCGTATCTGGTTCCCGCAATCGCAAATACCATGCGCATACTCGACTATCTGAAAGACGAGGGCCACACGAGAGCTTCTCTCTCCGAGATTGCCCGGGCCACAGACATCCCCACCAGTACGTGCCAGAACACGCTTCGTACCTTGGTCCATTTCGGCCTCCTCTCCTTCGATAACCTCACCAAGCGCTACAGCCTGGGCCTGACCCTGCTCGAACTGGGGACCAGAGCCGCCGATATCACCAGCCACAGCGAGATACTCCGGCCCTACCTCCTAGCACTCGCCAAGCGCACGGGCATCACCTGCGTGCTGTGGCGCCTGGTGGGAGATCAACTGATGTCGATAGAGAAGGTGGAAGGTTCCGAGAACGTGCGCGCCACCACCACCGTGGGGCAGTCCCACCCGCTCTGGTCTGGTGCACCCGGCAAAGCGATCCTGGCCTATTGGCCGGAGGAAGAGGTTCGCGCCTACGCCCGCACGCACAGACTGCCCCAGTTCACCGAGTACTCCATCACGGAGATCGACGAGCTGGTCGGCGTGCTCCGCGAAGTACGCCGTTCCGGCTTTGCCACGAGCGCCGAGGAGTACTATCGGGGAATCAGCGCGGTGGCCTCTCCCATCTTCGAGGCGGGCGACCGGCCCACCCTGGTGGTGGGGTCGATAGGGCTCGCCACTGCCCTCGTGCCGGCGCGCATGAATGAGCTCGGTGGGCTGGTGAGTGACGAGGCGAAGCAGATGACCGCCGCACTCGGAGGCCGGTGGGCCGACGTGGGCTGAGCCGGCGCCGCACTCACTCTCATGTTTCCAGGGTCACTGCATCTCGCACTTGAGCGACGGCCCTATCTGTATTACAGTGCGAAAGTAAGAGCGCTTGAGTGTTCGCCCGGGAGCGGGGTCCGGGGCGAGCACTCGCGTGAGGGGGGCCTTGTAGAGGGGGGGGGGGGCCCCCCCGGGGGGGGGGGGGGGCTGGGGGGGGGGGGGGGGGCCCCGCGGGGTGGGGGGGGGCCCCCCCCCACCCCAGCAAGGAAGGGGAGGCCTACGTGATGCGGGGATCAGCCGGACTGGGCCGGACCGGCTGCGAGGCCTCTTTCTGGAATGCACTCCGAACGGGCTTTGAGGAGCTGCCAGCTGTACTCCATCTCCGCCTGGAGCTCTTCTACCTGCTCCTCCGTGAGGTGGCTGTACCGCTTCTGCAGCTTGTAGTATTCCCGCACCGGAATGCCTTGGGGGCCACGGTTGATCGTGTACTTCGTACCGTATTCCACTTCGTAGAGCGGCCACAGCCCGGTGTCCGTCGCCAGCCGCGCTATCGCGATGCCCTGGTCTTCCTTTACGCCCCAACCGGGAAGACAGGGGGTGAGGGCCACGATGAAGCGCATGCCGGTGCCGCGCATGTCACGCGCCTTGGCCACCTTGCGGGCCAGATCGTCGGGGAATCCGGTGCTGGCCGTGGCCACGTAGGGAATACCGTGGGCGGCCATGATTTCGGCGATGTTCTTCTTCTGGGTCGGTTTCCCGCCCGGCGTGGTGGCCGTTTGCACCAGGTGGGGTGACGCCCCGCTCTTCTGCGCGCCGGTGTTCATGTAGCCCTCGTTGTCGAGACACACGTACACCAGGTCTTCGTTGCGCTCCGCAGCTCCCGACAGCGCTTGGAAGCCGATGTCGTAGGTGCCGCCGTCACCGGCGATGGACAGGACGTTCACATCGGTCTTGCCCATGCGGTTCAACGCCCGGCGGATACCGGCCGCCGAGGCGGCGCTGGACTCAAGCGTGGTCTGGTAGACGGGCAGCATCATCGACGAGAGGGGTTGGGGACCGGAGATGATGGCTGCGCAGGAGGGGGGCACCGTGGAGATGGTGTTCGGGCCCATGGTGTTCAAGACGTAGCGTATGGCGAGCGCCTGCCCACAGCCCGGGCAGGCGTTGTGCCCGGAGAGGAAGACATGCTCCTCCGGTATCTCGTAGTTCTTCTTTCTGCTTGAGACCGTCATATGGCTCACCTCATACCCAGACCGACTCGGGAACCGGGTCCTCAGCCAGGGCCTTGCGGGTCAGTTCCTCGATTCTCTCAACCGACACGTTCATGCCGCCCACCCCAGAGAGGTATCCGTGCATGAGCGGTTGATCCTTCATGCCGTACAGGGCCGCCTTGAGTTCTTGGTGCAGCACTCCACCGAGGCCCGGGGAGTAGTTGCGTTCCATGACGGCGAGCTTCGGCACTCCCGCGACCGCCTCTCTCAGTTCGGCGATGGGGAAGGGACGAAAGAGCCTCACCTTGAGGAGACCCACCTTCAAGCCCTCGGCGAGCATCACGTCGACCGCCTCACGCATGGTGCCCACCATCGAACCAAAACCGACGAGGAGGATCTCCGGATCATCGGCACCATACCGCTCCAAGATGCCGTAACCGCGGCCGAACTTCTCTTTGTACTCGGCGTCGACGGCAGTGAAGAGATCCGGCACGCGGTCCATGTCCGCCGACATGTCCTTGCGGTGCCTGTAGAACATCTCCTGGTTGATGACGTTGCCCCACGACTCCTTGCGTACCGGATCGAGACGATGCGAGGGATCGAACGGCGGCAGGAACTCGTCCACCGCCGCCTGCGAGGGCACGATGACCGGTTCCAACGCGTGAGACACGTAGAAGGCCTCATGGCAGACGAAAGCAGGCAGGCTGACCTGCTCCGCCACCTTGTACGCCTGAATCACCGTGTCGAGCGACTCCTGGCCACTCTCGGTGTAGATGTGCATCCAGCCGGTATCGCGCTGGGCCAAGCTATCGGTCTGGTCGGGCCAGAACCCCCAGGGAGAGCCGAGCGTGCGATTCACGATGGCCATCACGATGGGTACCCGCGCACCCGACGCGTAGTGGAACATCTCGTGCATGAGAAAGACGCCCTGCGACGCGCTGGCTGTGAACACCCTCACTCCGGTGAGTGAGGCGGTGATGGCCGCGGACATCGCCGAGTGTTCGGATTCCGCCGTCATGATGTCGGTGTCGAAGGAACCGTCCAGCACCAGGTCGGTGATCTTCTCGACGATGGGCGTCTGGGGAGTGATGGGGTAGATGGGAATCACTTGGGGGCGTGCCCGCATGACGCCGTAGGAGACGGCGTGATTCCCTTTGAGAAGAATCCTCTGTTCGTCCGTCGTGGTGGGCATCATTCAGTCTCCTGTATCATGATTATGCAGCCCCGGGGACACTCGACCGCGCAGAGACCACACCCCTTGCAGTACTGCTTGAGCACCGAGTAGTGCAGTTCGGAGTCCGGCTCTTTGGCCACCGCCATGTCCGAGCAGAACACAAAGCAGTTGTCGCACTCGATGCATGTGCCGCAGCTCATGCAGCGCGCCGCTTCCTGAGCCGCTTGGGAGAAGGCGAGGCCCAGGCGGCTCTCCCGGAAGTCGGAGAGACGCTCTTCCACCGGTGACTTATCTCGTTCCGTGGGCTCCACTTCAGGGAAGTAGTAGGTGTTCACTTCTTCCGGCGTGACCGCTTCGGCCAACGTGTACTCCTTGGGCGCTTCGTCATCGCCGACACCGAGTGCGGCGGCGATGGACAGTGCCGCCTTCTTCCCGTCGCCTATCGCAACCGAGACGTAACGGTCCATCGTGGCCACATCACCGCCGGCATAGATGTCGGGTCCGGCGGCCAAGCCGCCATCCACTTTCACCAGCCCGCCGGCCGTCTCCACCTGATCGCCCAACACCGAGAAGTCGGGATCCTGGCCTATGGCGACGACCAGGGAGTCGGCCTCGAGCGTGAAATCGCCTCCCTGCTGCCTAATGGGGCAAAACTCGCCGGGAGGCGCATCCGGATCGAGCTTCACGCGCACACAGCGAAGCACGAGGTGCCCATCCGCTGCCTTCTCCACCGTGTCGATCATGGCACCATTGAACAAGGCGGCGCCCTCTTCGATCGCGTCAGCCACTTCTTCCTCTTGGGCCAGCATGGCGTCGCGCTCTTCGAGTACCACGAGCGACACCGTACGCCCCAGACGGCGCGAGGAGCGCGCCACATCCATAGCCGCGCTGCCACCGCCGACCACGACGACCCGCTGTCCCAGATCGGGAGCCGTCTCGCACACCGCCAGCGTCCGTAGGAAATCGTGACCGGAGAGTGCGCCCGCCTCCTCGAGGTGTCCGAGCATCTTGGCGCGTCCCGCTCCTATGGCTACAAAAACCGCCTCGTACTCGTCGCGCAGTGCCGCCAAAGCGGCTGAGTCGGCCACCGGAGAGAAGGTCTTCACGCTCACACCGAGGGCAAGGATGCGCTGTATCTCCTTGTTCAACACCGCCTTCGGCAGCCGGTACTCGGGGATACCGTAGCGCAGCACGCCGCCCAGCTCGGGCTGGGCCTCATAGATGGTCACCTCGAGACCACGGCGGCGCAGCTGGTAGGCAGCGGAGAGACCGGCCGGCCCGCCGCCCACGATGGCAACACGCTTGCCGCTGCCCTCTGGAGCCGCCGGGAACGACCAACCCTCCTCGAGAGCCATGTCGCCCAGGTACTGTTCGAGGCTGTTGATGCCCACGGCCCCTTCGAGCACCTTGCGGTTGCAGTCGGTCTGGCAGGGATGGTGGCACACGCGACCGATGACCGCAGGCAGAGGATTGTTGTCCACCAGCGCCAACCACGCCTCATGGAACGCCTCATCGGCCGCCAGCCCGATCCACATCGGGATGTCGTTGCCGAGCGGGCAGTTCACGAAGCAGGGTGCCGGACGCCACGTGTGTACGGGCAGAGTGCTCCGCCACGTCCCGGTATCCAGCACAGTGGTCCATCCGGTAGTCCAGTGAGTGGGCACCAATTCCTTGTTGCCGTTCATGCCGCCTGCTCCCAAGCCGTCTTCACCTGCTCATATCCGTCACGAGCCGCCTGTGCATTCTGCGGCTTCTTCACCGGGGACACCTCTTCCACGGTTCTTGCGAGCGACTCCATCTCGGGAGCGCCCATGACCCGGGCAAATGCTCCCAGCACCGCCGAGTTGACTATGCGCCCGAGACCGTTCTTCACCGCGATGCTGATGCCGTCGATGGTGGCCCAGCGAAAGTCGCCGTACTCGGAGAACTCCTCCGGCGCCTTCGAAGAGTTGACCAACACCACGGTGTTCGCCTGAGCCCCCTCGAGCAGGGCCGGCCCCAAGAGAGAGGGGTCGAAGCACACGATGGCATCAGGATGCTCGATGTTGCTGCGCAGCCTCACCGGCTTGTCGTCGACTCGGATAGCCGTCAGTACCGGGGTGCCCCGGCGCGCTCCTCCGTACGACGAGAACGCCTGCACCCATTTGCCTGCCTCAAAAAACGCTTCGGCCAACACTTCGCCCGCCATCTGGGCGCCTTGGCCTCCACGTCCCTGCACTCTAATAGAAAGCAATTGCGGTCACCTCCACGTTCACATCGCCGGCGCCGCGCCGATTACGCACACCCTCGCCGGAGTTTCCGGCCGGTTGTAACGGATTCTACTACAAGCCTGTTGTTCGCACAACGCTCTTGTACCACTTCCTACAAGCTTGGTGTAATGGCTGAGCAGAACCACAACTCCGGCCCGACCCAGCCACCGCACCACGAACTCCTGCGAGCCCCGGCCACGACCTTCATCATCGCCGCCCGGCTCCGCAGTCCGTCCTACAGCTCACGCCGCAGATACCGACCGGTACCCGCCGCAACCTTGATGTCGTTGTCTTCCACGGCCACGACACCACCCTTGATGGTCATGACCGGCCAGCCCTTGAACGTCTCCCCTTCCCACAGGGAGAAGTCGGCGAAGGAGTAGAGATCGGCGGCTTTGACCGTCACTTCCTTGTCGAGGTCAACCACCACGAGGTCGGCATCGGAACCCACAGCGATAGTGCCCTTCTTCGGGTAGAGGTTGAAGATGCGGGCCGGATTGGCGCAGGCCTTCTCCACGATGGTCTCGAGAGGTATGCCGCGCTTGTTCACACCTTCATTCAACAGAACCGGCAGGTGGGTCTGAATCACCGGGTAGCCGGGCAGAGCACCCATCATGCCCCTCTCGGCACCCTTGATCTCCTTGGTGAGAGGAGTGTTATCGGTACCGAAGGTATCGATGATGTCGAGGCGGACACCTTCCCACAACGCTTCGCGGTCGGATTCGTCCTTGATGGGCGGCACCATCTTGGCCATGAGCCCGGCTTCGGAATCCTTCGTCATGGAGAGATAGGGAGAGGTCGTCTCCACGTAGAGGTTCTCGGGACGGAATTCGTCGGCCGCCAGCAGGCCGGGCTCGGATGAGAGGTGCACAATGTACAGGCGGGTGCCCGTCACTCGGGCCAGATAGCAGGCGCGAACCACGGCCAGTTCCTCGGCCTCGTATGGACCTATCTTTGCCCATTCGCACAGATCGCCCCCGCCGGACTCGCCGTAGGTGCACTCCAAGTTGTCCCAGGCGGCATCCACCATGGACTGATCCTCGGCGTGCACGCAGCCGAGCAGGCGCTCGTCAATGGCGCCGATGCGGCGCAGGCCTTCCAGAATGAAGGCGTCGGTCACGTTCGGAAACACACCGCGGACACCGGTCATGTAGAACTTGTAGTCGGTGATTCCGAAGTCCTCCACGCACTGGGGAATCTCGTCGAGTTGCTGCGGGGTGAACATGGAGAGGTGGAGGAAGAGGTCGGTCGATATCTTGCCCTCCGCCGTCTCGATGACTCCGGGCAGCTGAGGCAGATAAGACTCGGCCCCACCCATGAAGACACCCACCGTGGTGATACCCCCGGCCAGAGCCGCGCGCGTCTCGTGTTCGGCTTCGTAGCCGAAATCACCTGTGAAGATGCCGAGGTGGCAGTGAGGGTCAATGACGCCTGGAATGACGTACTTGCCGCCGGCGTCGACCACCCGGGTCGCCTCCCCCATGGTATCGGCATCGGCCAGAGCCACGATCTTGCCGTCCTTGCAGCCGATGGCGGTCTCCACCGCTCCCACCCCAGGGATGATCGCAGTTCCGTTGATTATCTTGAGGTCTAGCATTCCTTCACTTCCTTTCTGCGGACTCGATTTTCGGACCTAGATGAAACCGGGGAGCCACAGAGCTATGGCGGGAAACGCGATGATCAGCGCAACCCCGACCACGTCGGCGGCCACATACGGAAGAGCCGCCTTGTAGATCTGACCCATGGAGATGGACGGTGGCGCCACCCCCTTCATAACGAACAGCGCGAGACCCACGGGCGGAGTCAGTTGGCCGATCTCCAGACAGATGAGCACCAGCACGGCAAACCAGATGGGATCAAAGCCGAGCACGGCGACGATGGGCATGAAGACCGGGATCGTGATCATCATGATGGACACCTGCTCCATGAAGAACCCCAGGATCACCACCACACCCAGCATGATCAGGAGGATGAGCATGGAACTGATGTCGGCGCTCAAGACCAGCTGCACCAATTGACGGCTGGCCCCGCTGAACGCGAGTACCTGGCTGAAGGCGCCCGAGCCGGCGATGATCGCGAGAATCATCACCGTCACCCGCAGAGATCCCACGATGGCCCTCTTCACCACCGTCCGGGTGAGAGACCTGAACGCCGCCGCCAGCACGAACGCACCCAGGGCCCCAAGAGCTGCGGCCTCGGTCGGCGTGGCGACTCCCAAAAAGATCAGGCCCAGCACGAGGAAGATGATGGCGCCCATGGGCACGAGATCGCGCACCAGGGAAAGCCACTTGTCTTTCACATCAACCGATGCCACCTCGTACCTCGGTGCGAGTGAGGGGTTGAGAGCGCTCCTCACGACCGTGTAAGCCAGGAACAGGAACAGGAGCAGCAGGCCGGGTATGAGGGCGGCTATGAGAAGCCCGCCGATCGACACCTCTGCCAGGCTGCCCAGGATGACCGCGAGAGCGCTCGGCGGAATCACCATGGCGAGCGCTCCCGAAGCCATGATCGGCCCGACCGTCATCTCGGCGCTGTACCCTCGCTTCTGCATCTCCGGCACCATCAAGGCTCCGAACATGGCGGTGTTGGCCACGGTGGAGCCGCTCAGTGCCGCAAAAAGGCCGCCAGAAAGCAGCGTGATGACACTCAACCTACCCGGTATGGGACCCATCCACTTCGACACCACGTTGAGGGTGCGGGTAGCAAGCCCGGATTGATAGAGCACCTCTCCCATCAACACGAAGAAGGGAATGGGTGTCATGCTGAACTTCGTCAGTGAGTCGAAGATGCTGAGTACGAGCTGATCGAGGCCGCTGACTCCACCCATCATGAAGTACATGGCGGCCATCACGATCAGCATGAAGGAGAAGGCGACGGGGAGACCACTGAGCATGAGGCCGATGAGGCCAGTGATCAACAAGAGAAGGATCACCCACCAGTCCATGCCTCAGCTCCCTTCCCCGTCGCCCGCGGCCGGCCTGGCAAGACGCGCCGGCTTCTCCTCCCGACCGCGGGCAAAACGGTACATGCGGCGGCCGAATTCGAACGCCAACAGCAGAGAGCCGACGGGTATGACCGCCAGAAGAATGTACTGAGGGGTGGCAAGGATATTGAACACCTTCATGCCCCGCGCATAGAAGTCGATGGTCACGAGCACCCCTCGCCAGAGCAGAACAAGCGCGACCACCAACCCGAAGACTGATGTGACGGTGTCGAAGACCCGGCGCGCGCGGGGGCCGAGCTTCGAGATCAGGAGGTCCACCTTCACATGGCCGTCGTTCCGGAGAAGCCACGGGACTCCGAGGAAGGTTGTGTAGAGCAGCAGGTAACCACTCAACTCGATGACCGCCGGCTGAGGTGCGTTGAAGACGAACCGCGCGATCACTGAGTACGAGATCGCCAGCATCATCGCCACGATGCAGATGCCGGCAATCCAGGCCAGAATGTCCTCGACCCAGTCGAGCGCCTTCGACCAGATGTTTTGCCGTGAGCTCATTTCGGTAGCTCCCACAGACTACCTGTCGATGAGGGAACGCAACTGGGTGCCCGTATCGCCCGCCTTACCGATGACTTCAGCCCACCCCGATTCGTATGCCAGCTCGATATACCCTTCCGCCTCGGCTCCATCCAGAGCAGCCTCCTGTATGCCACCGGCAAGAAGTGCGGCTCTGTCTTCCTTGATCTCGTTGGCAAAGTGGTCGAATGCCATCCGTTCGACTTCCTGCATGGCCTCGACCAGGATGTCCTGCAGGTCTTCAGGCATGTTGTCCCACACCGACTTGTTTATGAGTGCGCACACGTCCACCTGATAGAAGGCAGGCTCCACCACGAATTTTGTCACTTCGTTCCAGCCGAAATCGGAGATGCCCACCGACGGCCATCCATAACCGACAACCAGATTCCTCTCGAGAGCCGTGAAGACTTCACCCGGATCCGTGGTCACCGGGGCCGCCCCGAGGGCCTCCACGAAGGCCTTGTATGCCGGGGTCACGCGCATGGTCTTACCCTGGAAGTCCGCGACCGTCTCTATCGGCACCGTGGTGTAGAGGTTGTAGGTGAGACCCGGAGTGCCACTGCCCAGGTATACGGCGTTCAGATTCGCTTCGTAGAGCTCGTTGTAGAAGTCGCTCACGCCCGTTTCACGTTCTTCCCACGGGGTGAGACGGGTGAGCTTAGCCCCTTCCACCGCCGGTATTTGAGCCACGTTGAACGTGTGTGCGGTCCAAGCCATCTCCACCACGCCGCTGCGCAGCGCCTCGGCCAGCTGGAAGGAGGGAATAGCCTCGGGGCCGCCGCCCCACTCGATCGTCAACCGGCCGCCCGACTTCTCCTCGACGAGTTCCTGCAGCATCCACAGGCCGTCGTTCATCGTGTTGGTCTCGGCCAGGAAGCTGACCACCTTGATGGTGACCGACTCGCCCGTCGGCGCCGCGGTCGTGGCCGTGGTGTCGGTAGCGGGAGCGGCCGTGGTCGCCGTCGTCGTCGTCGCGGTCTCCCCGCACCCGGCAAGGAGCGCAGGCACCAACAACAGCGCCACCACCAGCAGAAGTACAAGTCTGTTCTTTCGCATCTGATTCCTCCGTTCTCATTTCAAGATTGTCCGGCGTACAACTACCTCAGGTATACCCTCGATCACGATTCCTTAGAGCAGATCTTTCGCGCACAGATAACCCGACGCCGCCGAGAGACCGGCACCCGGCCACGTCGACTGCCCGATCATGTACAGGTTCTTCACCGGCGTGCGGTAACGTGACCATCCAGCGAACGGCCTGAACATGAAGTGTTGGTCCAGATGGTGGCTGCCTGAGACTGAGTCGCCGCCCACCAGATTCGGGTTGTCCTTTTCCATATCGGGAGGAGTCATGACGTACTTCGCCAGGATCCGCTCCTTGAAGCCGGGGGCAACCGACTCGATCTTGTTGAGGACCCGCTCCGTGTAAGGTTCCCGAAGCGCTTCCCAATCAGTCGCCGTCAGTTCACCGGCAGCGTCTCCCTTCGGCACCGACGGAACCGCGCGCACCTGTATCCACAGGGTCTCCTTGCCTTCCGGAGCACGGCTGTCATCGAGCCGGCTCTGCTGGCCCACCACCAGCATGGGGCTGGTGGGAAGGTACCCGAGGAGCGACTCGTAGTAGGTGCGGCTGATGTCATCGGTGGTGAAGCCGCAGTGCACGTACGAACACTTGGAGATATGGTCACCGGCGGCCCACGGTACCGGGCCGTCCATCGCCAGGTGAACCATCATGGTGGCGGCGCCGTAACGGAATCCCTTCACCTTGCGCATGAAGGACCCGGGAAGCTCACCCTCGTCAACCAGGGGACCGAACAGCTTCGGCGGAGTGACGCTGGCCACCACGGCCTTCTTGGCGCTCATGGCGCTGCCGTCGGCCAAGACGACTCCCACGGCCTTGCCGTTCTCGACCTTCACCTGGGTGACCGCCGCACCCAGGCGCACGTCGCCGCCCTTCGCCTTGATGGTGGCGATCATGGCGTCCATCAGCTTCCCGATGCCGCCGGTGGAGAACGCCAATCCATTCATGTAGTCGAGCGGGACTTCCAGATAGGGGAACATGGCCCCGCCGGCCACATCCGGTCCCTGGTCGAGGTGGAAACCCCAAGGGGTGAAGAGAGCCTTGACCTTCTCCGATTCGAACCGGGAATCGACGAAGCTGCGTCCGGAAGACAGCAGAATCTGCACCAGATCCCAGAAATCGGTCCCACCCAAAGAACGGTAGATCTTGTAGGCCTGCCTCAGCACCCCTGCCGACGGCATGGGCATCTTCAGGATGCCCAGGAGATGACCGGAGAACCGGCCGAACTCATCCAAGAGTTGCTTCCAGGCTTCCGCGTCGTTCGGTGACTGTCGCGTCAACTCATCGACCATCTTCTGCGGGTCCATGTAGCCGCATACGGCATCGCCGTCGGCAAACACGCTCGCGTACGGTTGGTCTCCGGCGGAGATGCCGAAACCGTTGGCGAAGAAGTCGTCCTTGAACTCATTGAAGGTGTCGGAGCCAAGGAAGAAGCCGATGTTGGCCGCATGGACATCATGGACATAGCCGGGAAGGGTCAACTCCCTCGACTTTGAGGCTCCCCCCGGCACATCCGACTGCTCAACAACGAGAACCTTCCAGCCGGCCCGCGACAGCATCATCGCGTTTGCCAGACCGTTGTGCCCCGATCCGATGATAATCGCGTCGTAATCCGCCATACTTCCCCCAATCATGAGGTTCCCGGCCCCGCATCACAGACGAGGCCCCTACTCACTTCCGCGCCTACACTTCAAGGGCGCGAAACCACTCGACCGTCTCACCCAACAACTCGTCGTAGTCCGATTCCCAGAGTTCGTCCGAGAAGATCTCCAGATCGTAGTAACCGCTCCAACCCGTAGACTCCACCTCCTCGATCAACTCGGCCAAAGGAGCGATTCCCCGGCCGGGGATGGTTCTGTCGGTAAATGAACGTGTGGGATTACGCCAGTCGGCGAAGTGCACACCCTTGATTCTGTCGCCGGCCCTCTGAATGCCCGAGATGATCTCCGGGTCCCACCACGTGTTGTACAAATCGAGCATGAGGCCCAGCTTCGGGGAATCGATCTCTTCTATGATGTCCAGCCCCTGATGGATGGTCCGCACCATCGACCAGGTGGTGATATCCATGGGGTGAAGGACTTCGAGCCCCAGATCGACCCCCTTCTCCTCCGCCCCTCGCGCCACCTGCTTCAAGCTGTCCATGATGACGTCCATGGCGGGCTCCACTCCGTAGCAGCCCACCGGACCCACCACGATCACCAGGCAGGGTGCCCCCAGACGCTTCTGCTCGTCCATGGCCTTGAGGGTCACCCGCACCGCTCCATCGACGGCTTCCTGGCAGGCTTCGTCACCCATGGTGAAGAACCCGGCCGCACAGTAGTTGGCCACTCCGAGCCCCGACTCAGCGATGAGCCGGGCCCCTTCCTCAAAACCGTGGGCCTCCAGCTTGTCCCGCCAAGGGCCGAAGCCACCGACGCCGTGAGCCTTGTAGCGCTCGAGTGCCGTGGGCAGATCCCATTTGTTCGTGGTGATATGGCTTACCGCCAGCCTGTTCGCATCCACGTCGCCTCCTTTCCGGACTCCAGAATGATGCTTCCCCGCCCTACTCCGCCGGCCCGGGGGGAGCTTTTCGTCGTAAGGCCCGAATCAGCTTGGCTCCGGCCCCGCTCTCTCGAAGCACCGCAAGACCGACCGCAATGAGAAGAATCGAACCGGTGACGGTTCCCTGCCAGAAAGCCGAAACCTGCTTCAAGGTCAAACCGTTCTGGATGACGCCCAAGAAGAGGCAGCCGAGGAATGTGCCCAATAGGCCCCCTTCTCCGCCCCTGAGACTCATGCCCCCGATCAATACAGCGGCAATGACCGCCAGCATCTGATTGGGGTCGACTATCGGTACAGCCGCCGTCAGCCTTCCATTCTGTTGAATCGCACCGAGCCCGCACATGAGACCGGCTATTCCATACACGAGCATGAGAATGAGAGGCACATTGAGGCCGTTAAGACGAGCCGCCTCCGGATTTGAGCCGGTGGCGTAGACCGCTCGGCCAAACGGGGTACGGTGCAATACGAACCAGGCGATGACGTAGAGGGCCACTATGATCAGAAGGATGATCGGGAAGGGACCGATGTCACCGTTGGCCATCTTCGCGATGGGATCGAATGTCGAGAACTGGAACAGCGAGATAGTGCTACCACGCGTCACCACGAGAATCACGCTGGCGTAGATCGACAACGTGGCGAGGGTTACCACGAAGAACGAGATGCGGGCGATGCCGATGAGGAAACCGTTGAACAACCCGAGGAGCGCGCCCGTGATCACAGTGATGAGAATGGCCGGTATTGTGGGAACCCCCGCTTTGATGGAGAGACCGAGAACCATGCCGGCAAACCCCGTGGCCGAGGCTACCGAGAGATCAAGGCCACCGGTGAGGATCACGAACGTCATCCCAATCGCCAGGATGAAGGCGATGGACTGGGCTCGGAAGATGTTCATGAGGTTGCCCCAGGAAAGGAACGCCGGTTCCGTAATCCCCAGGAATGCCACCACGATCACCAGCCCGATGACAGCTCCCATTACCCTGCCGATATTGAAACGACCTCCCAACCCCCTGCGCTCCGGCTTGCCGGCAACAGGTGTCGTGCCTCCTTGAGAGACAGCCATCTATGCCACCCCCACAGTCTTCGATTCGCCAATGCACGCCACGTGTGCGATCTCCTCTTCACCCACCTCACGCGGGTCGAATTCACCACAAAGCCTGCCCTGATACATGACAAGGATACGATCGGCAACTCCCAACAGCTCCGGCATTTCCGAAGAGATCATGAGGATGCCTGCTCCCTGCTCGGCCAAGTCCTGCATGAACCTGTACACTTCGCTCTTTGCCCCTACGTCGATACCACGCGTCGGCTCAGCCAAGACCACAACCTTGGGTTTCAGAGCAAACCAACGGGCCAGTACGACTTTCTGCTGATTGCCGCCCGACAACTGGACAATCGGGAATTCCGTCGACGGCGTGCGGACCGCGAAACGACTCACTGAATCATTCGCCAGATTCTTCTCCGACTTGACATCCAACACCCCGAAGCGGGTGAAGTGACCGGTGGACAACCAGGGCAGCGAGAGATTGGCCCGCACGCTCCTCGTCAGCAGCAGAGCCTCCTTCTTCCTGTCATCGGGGACATAGCCGATACCTGCCGCCATGCCGTGGCGAGGATCACCGGGCTTCACGCGCCGGCCCTCCACCAGAACTTCACCCGTGTATGGTATGGCACCAAAGATCGCCTGGCCCAACTGTATCTTGCCGGAGCCAACCAGCCCCGCCACGCCCAGGATCTCTCCGGCGTGAAGGTCGAGATTCGCGTCTTGGACACTCTTGTCCTCAGCGGATAGGCGGCGTACCGAGAGCAGCACCTCGCCCCTCGGGATGCTGCGCTTCCCGTACAGATCCTCCATGTCCCTACCCACCATCTTGCTGACCAGCTGTGACTCCGTCACTCCATCCAGGGCGAGAGTGTCGACAAGCTCCCCGTCCCGGAGCACGGTGGCCTTGGTCGCACACCGGAAGATCTCACGGAGACGATGGGAGACGAAGAGGATACTCACCCCCTTCTGCCTCAGTTGCTCCAGCTTCAACATGAGGCGCTCAGTTGCCGTCTCGGAAAGAGAGCTGGTGGCTTCATCGAGTATAAGAACCCGCGACTGCCCGAACACTGCTCGAGCTATCTCGACCTCCTGCTGGAGCTCAACCGAGAGCGAACCGACAGTCGCATCGGGGTCAATCTCGGTCCCCACTTCTTGAAGAGCATCGAACGCCAGTCTGCGCGCCTGCGCCCAGTCGATGCCGAAGCGACCACGAGGAAGACGGCCCATAAGGATGTTCTCAGTCACGCTCAGAGTCGGGGCCAGGGTCAACTCCTGCGTAATCGCCGAGATTCCCAGACTGAGAGCGGTGTGGGGTGAGTCAATCACCGTTCGCCCACCGTCGATTTCGATCGTGCCCTCATCGGGATGAACGAAGCCATAGAGGCACTTGCAGAGTGTGGATTTCCCGGAGCCATTCTCACCCACCAGAGCGTGAATCTCTCCTGGAAAGAGTTCCACGTTGACCTCATGGAGCGCGGTCACACCCGGAAAGCGTTTTGTGATCTTCCGCATGCGAATGAGCGGCACTTCGCTCATCTCAACAGTTCTCCCAGCTCTCGGGCAGCCGGACCGGGCACAGGTTCATGCACCGAGCAGCTGCAATTGACATGACAGCGAGTAGTACCGAAACCTTGGGGCGGCTCCGATCGCCCACCTGATCGGAGCCGCCCCCTTGTCTGAATACGGGTCTCAGGCCCCTGCTCTTGGTATACCAGTCACTACAGATTGTCGAGGAACTCGAAAAAATCGTTGAGATAGTTCTCGGCATCCACTGAGGCCGTGTACTCAAGGAAGCTGTCGAGAATGCCCAGCTCGATGACCGTTTCCAGCGGGAAGGAAGCGGTCGGGGCGATTGTGTTGTCGATCCTGTGATACGGACACACAATGGTCGGAGGCACGTCTTCCTTCGCGATTTCGCCCGCAACTATCCGATAGAGAAGCTCGATCTCGCCCGCGCCCACGAGCTCGGAATCTCCGCTGTACGTGGCAGACACGATCCCCGCTCGGACAGCTTCGATTGCCTCTTGGGTACCGTTCATGCCCGTGACAATCACCGCACCGGGCTTAGGGTCGGCGGCATCGTAGATCTCTTTGCCGGCCGCACGCAATGCTGCGGAGGCTCCGAGCGCACTACGGTCGTTGAAGCACCATACCGCCTGAACATCCGGGAACTTCGTGAGAAGCTCCTGCACAATCTGCTGGGCCCCACTGGCCTGATCAGTCATGTTATCTTGGCGGGCCAGGACCTCGAGACCGGCCGCAGCAGCCTCTTCCTCCATGTTCTTTGTGACATAGAGGATGTAGGGCACGGGCTCTCCGCCGACAATGAATATCTTGCCGCCCGGATACACCGATGAGAACCACTCAGCTGCGTCCTTCTGTGCCATCCTGCTGGTGTTCTGCTCCTGGACGAACGTCGCCGTCACGAAATCGCCCGGGCTGTTCTCCGTTACCACCGGGATGCCTGCATCCTGGGCTTTCTTGTACACGGCCGTAGCCGCACCCTGATCAAGGGTCCAACTGGTGATGCCGTCTGCACCCTGCTGAATGAAAGTCTCAATATCGGCCACCTGCTTGGATGGCGTAATGTTGGCGTCGGCCGTGATGAACTCAGCTCCCAAGAGCTTGCACATCTCGCGCTTGCCATACTCGAAAGCCATCTGATGCTGGTTTGAGGCAACCGGATTCGACTCTGCGAAAGTGAATGACTGCCCTGCTGCAGTCGTCGTGGTTTCGCCGTTACCGCACCCGGCAAGCGCCAGCACGGCCATCACGAGAACTGCAACCAATACTACGAACCCGATTGATGTCTTCTTAGCAGAACGCAATGCACTGCCCCCTTGCTTTCTCGTCCCCCGCCGTCGAGCGGAGGCGCCACTCCTGTAGTACTCGCGTCCTTGTGGGTCCAAGCTGGGCCCGCTCTGGACGGCACGACACACAACTGATTGAAGACAATGAAGGTCTCACCTTCTCCCCTGGCATACCCCCTTGCTCTATGAGACTCCCCGTCAGCCCCAGCCCGCCTTCCCGGGCCAACAGCGCGGGTACAAAAACAGTTTACAACACTCGCGTTCACCGTAGTACAATGTTGTCTGACTGTCAACATGTTCGTAGGTGGTAGTACAGACCAGTAGCTCGTCCTACGACTGTGGTTGTGACTAGACCCATAGACGACGGTCCCACGTCCCGTCAAGGGGGGCACATGAAGAGCGTGGTAACATGTCATGCTCGAATGGTGAGACACCGCTCGAGACCGCCGACCGCTCCGAGTGGTGCAGTTCGCACGGGTAGGAGAGTTTCGAGATGACGCCGTTCCAGTATCGCTGGAAGTACACATCGCGCCCCTTCTCCGAGGCGCTGACGGAACTCCTCAGGCGCGACAGTGGAGATTCCGGCGGCAGAGTGAACCTGCGCGAATTCTTCCGTAGGGTCAAAGGCTGGGAATACGAGACGCTCCGGAAGCAAGTCTCTGCTGAACGCACTCTCCAGCCGGAGGCCATTGAGGCGATGGCCGCCGTTCTTGGGGTGGCTCCCGAATACTTCCAGGAGTACCGCCGCCATCAGATCGAACGCGCCATCGTCGATCACCCCGAACTCATCGATCTCGTATATGACCTCTTGGTTACCCGGGCCAAGTCGCTCGACGCCATCGCCGTGCCGCTCGTCTCCCGGGCGCTCGACCAGTTGGCCGACGGTGAAGATCTATCCGAGGATTTGGCCTCGCGAGTGCTCGAACTCATCATCGAAGGCCAAGTCGGCGACGTACAAATGGCCGCCTTCCTCATGGGGCTCAGGGTCAAGGGCGAGACGGGAGCCGAGATATCCGCGTTCGCCCGCACCATGCGCCGTTTCGGCGAGCCCGTGGAAGTCGACATTGATGGGCCCCTCGTCGACATCGTGAGTACCGGGGGTGACAGGCTGTCCACGTTCAATATCTCGACCACGTCGGCGTTTGTCGCCGCGAGCGCCGGCGTCATAGTGGCCAAACACGGCAGCCGGGGGCAGACCTCCTTCTCGGGCTCGGCTGATCTCATCCAAGCCTTGGGCGGACGCATCGACCTTCCACCGGAGTCCATCGCCGACTGCATCAGGACGGTTGGGTTCGGCTTCATGTTCGCGCCGCTGCACTATCGCATCATCCGCGATCTGGTGCCCATCCGCCGCAGCCTCAACATGCGCACCATCTTCAATCTCCTGGGGCCCATCCTCAACCCCGCACACGTGCAACATCAACTCACGGGCGTGAGTGACGCGCGCTTCGTCACGGTGATCGCGGAAGCGTTGGGCAGGCTGGGTGCGAAGAGATCGATGGTCGTACACGGAGAAGAAGGCCTCGATGAGATCTCGGTATCCGCACCCACCACCGTGGTGGAAGTGCGCGACGGGGTCTGTTCGGACCCCTACACCATCCAGCCGGAGGACTTCGGTCTCCGCCGCTGGCCGCTCAAGGATCTCGTCGGTGGCGACCCCCAGAAGAACGCGCAGATCACGCGCCGCATCCTCACCGGGGAGCCGGGCGCACGCATGGATGTGGTGGTGTTGAACGCCGGTACCGCCATCTACCTCGCCGACAAGGCCGCTTCGATCACCGAAGGTGTGGAGATGGCCCGCGAAGCGCTCATGGCCGGGGCAGCGTACGAGAAGATGACTCAGTTCGTGGAGTTCACCCAGCAGGCGAAGGCCGATCTGGAGCGGGCTGCCCGCCGGCACAGGTCGGCAGCACAAGCCGAAGGGGGCTCACGCAGCGCGGTCGTCGGTAACTGACACAAGGCATCAGTCCGTACCACTCACGTGCGGTCGCGCACCTCGTCTCCGCGATGCACGCCGCTTCCATTCAGTGCGCGTCCTTTGGACCACCACCGCCGCCTTGGCCGGACAGACCGCCTTCTTCGATGCAAAGCCACCCCGTGAGAAGGAAGAAATTTGGTGCTAGAATGGAATGTGATCACGGGAGGGAACACGACGGTCGCTCCGCGGCGACACTTGGAGGCTTGAAGAACATGGTGAAGCGAGTGTTGGCAGCGCTCCTGGGGGTCGTGCTGTTGGTTCTGCTCATGGCCGGTCCGGCCATAGCCGCAACCCCGCAAGACATCTACGACGACTTCGTAACCAACGGTACCCTTACTGGCACGTACACGGTAGTGGAGCTCGAAACCTATCTGGACGACGCCGTCATCCACCAGTACGGCGACCAGGCTGTTCTGCGAGAACTCGACATATTGGTCAGGAAGCTCCTGGCCCAGCCCGACCGCCCGGTGTTCCCCTTCACGGGCTTCGAACTGCTTCTCATCGGCATGGGAGGGGCTGCACTGGTGGGCGTGGGTGTTGCGCTTCGCCGCTCCACGCATCGCCGCGAGAACTAACTCTGCGCAGGAGCAGCCCACGACCGCCACATAGCTGCGGCATCCATGGCCGCACAATGGGCGCCGTAATTGAGCGCCACGTAGTTGACGGAACGTAGTTGAGCGGACGGCCGCCCGTAGGGGCGGCC